>Ga0302250_1000160_pt1 | contig 89694 bp, 89 predicted proteins | sample AAG_RA_Asp_MG_FD_193536 | JGI IMG/M metagenome (GOLD analysis project Ga0302250, IMG submission 193536) | Enriched activated sludge microbial communities from anaerobic digester in WTTP, New Holstein, Wisconsin, United States - AAG_RA_Asp | ecosystem: Engineered > Bioreactor > Anaerobic >... | reverse complement strand
TGGCGCGTCTCAAGGCACGGGAGACGTTTTCTATGCCACCCAGGTCGGTGCTGAAGATGCTGCCGTCCTGTTTGTTATCTTCCTCGGAGAGTTTTCTCAGTTCGCCGTAGCCTTCGTTAAAGAGGACGGTGAGCGGGGAGCTGGGAAAACGGTCGCTCTGGGCGGCGATGGAGTCAAAGCCTTTGGATTTCCAGAACAGGTCCATGAAGCGCACTGATTCGCTGTTGGCTTTGTGAACCTGATACAGTTTGAACATGATGATGGTCCAGGATACGACTGAGAACATGATTAGGGTGATCAATACTAGTTTAACTACAATGCCTGTGCCGAGAAGTAGGGACATCCTTTAAACCTCCGTTTAGTACTCTTAAAACCTGACCTGTACGCCGCCCATGCCCCGGATGCCGTCGTCGGGATAGCCGAAGTGGTTCTGGTATGAGGCGTTGAGCAGGTTATCAACACGGGCATAAATGTCCGCCTTGAGCTTGCCGATGGTGACCGGCTGCGTAATGCGCAGGTCGATGGTGACATAGTCGCTCATCTTCTGAGACTGCAGGTTCTCTGCCTGACTGTAGCGCACCCCTTCATATCGCACGGTCCCCTCCAGCCTGGTTTTCAGTTTGGGCAATTCATACTGCAGGGTGGTTTTCATCTTGATGTCCGGTGTATAAGGCAGGTCTTTACCGGTGTCCTTGTTTTTGGAGTTTTGGTAAATAAAGGATACATCGGCGATCAGCCCCGTCTCCCAGCCAAACTTGGATGACAGCTCCACCCCCTGGCGTTCGGCCCCGGCGATGTTGATGGGACGATAGATCAGGTCGGCGCCACGCTGGGAAGTGATCAGATCATAGGTGTCAACCCGGAACAGGGTCAGTTGTATCTGGCGGTTTTTGGCAAATTTGTACTCCAGGCTCAGGTCATAGGAGAGCACCTTTTCGGTTTTCAGGTTCGGGTTGCCGCGGGTCTGGTCGATGGAACCATGGGTGCTCTGGTACAACTGTTCAAAGGTGGGGACGTTGCTGGTGTAGCCTACCCGGACCTTGGCCAGCAGTTTGTCGGTGATGCCCCACCCCAGTCCCACTCGCCCGCCGGGGGTAAAGCCGAAGTCGTTGGTGAAGTCGCCCCTGGCGCCTATTGTAGAGGTGAAGCTGCCGAAGCGTTTGTCAAACTGGGCGTTCAGACCGTTGCGGATGCGCTGATGGCGCCCGGCCAGGGTGTGTTCAAACTGGTTGAGCTCGGACATGCCGCCGACACGCAGCTCCCATTTGCCTTCGGCTTCGCCCCAGCTGGTGTCCAGTTTGAGTCCGATTTTGCGATCGTCCAGGTTGGCTCTATAACCGGACTGGGATCGGTCCTTGAGGTTGGTGAGATCGCCGTAGCCATTAAGGGTGTAGGTGCCGCTTTCCCTGATGGCGCCGCTGATCCGGCCGTCCAGGGAGCCTTTGCGGTATTGCTGGCGGGCGTTGGGGGTCAGGTTGTCCAGCGGGCCGGGGATGCCGTATTCGGCTTGGTAGTAGCGACCGTTGGCTTCGTATTTGGTGCCGTCCTGGCCCTTGCGGTTCCAGTTGAGGCTGATGTTGCCGTCATTTCTGTCGCTGTTGATGCGTTTGCCGTCACGGTGGTTGAAGTTGCCGGAGACCAGCAGGTTGCTGTCGCCCAGTTTGACAGCCTGACTGACGCCGGCTTGGGCCAGACCGTAGGAACCGCCGGCGGCCTTGATGGTGGTGTTGCTTTGCGGTTTGCCTTTTTTGGGCGTTTTCAGTTCACGGGTTACGATATTGATGGCGCCGTCACTGCCGCCGGGCCCCAGCCATACCGGGATGGGCGGTTTGAAGACGGTGACGGTTTCGATGATGTCGATGGGGATGGAGTTGAGTTCCATGCTGCCGGAGTTGTTGCTGTTGAGCGGGCGACCGTTGAGCAGGATCAGTACTCCGCTGGATTTGCCGGAGCCGCGCAGGGAGATGCGCGAGCCCATGCCGGTGGTGGGATATACCTCTACACCCGGCATGGTTTTAAGGACGTCTTCTACGTTGGAGTGATTGCGCTTTACGATCTCTTCACGGGCGACTACGCTGACATCCTGAGGATAGTTTTTGATGTATTCTTCCAGCTTGTCGGCGGTGACGACAGTCTCACCTATGCTGTAATGCTGTTCCTGGCTGTTTGCCTTGACTTCATCGGCTGAGACATGACTCACAGCCACGGGCAGTGACAGCAAACATGCCGCCACTGTTATACCTTTATGCATTTCTATTTCCTTTCTTGCTGTTTCAATGTTTGGCTATCAAAGGAATACATCTATCAACAACCTCAATCCCGGCCGCCGCGGCGGAATCCCCAGCCCACCAGACCGGCCACCCCTGCGAACCCCAGAATGAACATCCAGGGGATCGGCGCCGATGTTGAACCACCTGGTGCAGCAGATGTTTCCACGACCTCAAAACCTTCCACCTGCCCCTTGCCAGGAGCATTGGCACTGCCGTCAGGCGCACGTCCCGAAGCGCCCGGTGCGGCGCTGCTGGCCGTCTTGCCCACAGGCTGTCCGCTCTTGGCACTGCTGGTGCTGGAGGATGAGCTGGTATTCTTCATATCGGCCAGCGCACCGCGGAAGCTCTGGTTCAAACCGCTCATGCCGGGGATGGAAAGCAGCGTGGACGAGGTGTATTCGGTCAGCTGCGGGTTGTTGCAGGTATGGTCGCAGCAGGCCATGCCCACCTCGCGGGCGGTCTGGGCGTATTCCACCGCCAGCTTCTCGACCACTTGCTTATCAGCCTTCCAGTAATCCTTGCGCACCGTCTCCAGCATGCGCGCCACCACCGATTGGTAGGCCCACATGTTTTTGGACTTGCGGAACATCTCCTTCATCCCCAGACCGTTTTTGTCCAGCACGTAGGTTTCGTACATCTCCTGCCACTTGGCGCCATCCACCGCCTCCGGTACGGTCACCTGCCACCCCCACAGGTGCTCGGTCACCTTGTCGATCAGGCGCGCCCCGGCGTAGCCCTCCTTCATCATGGCCTTGATCCAGGCTGGATTCAGGTAGCGGGCCCGCATCTCCCGTCCCATATTCTTTTCCAGGGTTTCCTGATGCGCCTTTTTGGGGTTGGTCATATTGGTGACAAACACCTCCGGAGTCTTGCCGTCCACCGCCCGGATGGCCATGGCCAACCCACCCAGATACTGATAGAAGTCGTCCGTATCCAGCACACCGATGGTATTGGTGGAGCGGCTGTGAATGGCGATCTTACTACCCGAAAGGGCATTCTTCAGCAGCACCTCGCCCAGTTCCTCGCCCCCCTGTTTGCCCCGTTCACTCCAGAACCCCTGGCCGTACATGTAACCAACCCGGCGAAAATAGACATCAATCACCTTTTTCTCGTTATTCCAGGTATTGGAGGCCACAATCGGATTCTCCAGGCCGTTGCCGTATGCACCGGACGGTTCGGTAAAGATGCGCACTGAAGCCATGCGGCGGGCTTTTTCTTCAGGCACGCCTTTGGCGACCAGCATCTGCTGGGTCTTCAATGTGTTGTTGCGGACGGTGTTATCCTGTTCGGCCTGGTCCCTGGCAACCGAAACCGCCTTATCCATCAGGTCCATCAAAACCGAAAACACATCCCGGTACAGTCCGGAAGGGGTCATGGTCACGTCGATGCGCGGCCGCCCCAGTTCTGCGCGCGGTATGGCCTCAACCCCTTCGATGCGGCCCCGCTCATCCCATTTGGGGCGCACCCCCATCAGGTACATAACCTGAGACTCCATCACACCTTCGTGGCGGATACATTCGGTGGCCCATAACACGTAAGAAAGCTTGTCCGGGTAAACGCCGTGACGCTTGCGGTAGTTTTCGATCAGCTCCTTGGCCAGTTGGACGCCAGTGGCGTAAGTGCCGGGTGTGGGCACCCGGGACGGGTCAAAGGAATAGAAGTTCTTGCCGGTGGGCAGCGAATCCGGGTTGCGGACCGGGTCGTTGCCGGTGCCGGCCGGTATATAGCGACCGTTCAGGGCATTGATGAACGAATCCATTTCCCGGGGGCCGCTGCGGCGAATAGCATCCTCCAGCTTGACCATCCGTTTGGCACGCTCCGCCGGGGAAAGCCCCTTCTCAACAGAGAGAATCGCCTCGGCTGTACTGCGAATATAGTTGGCCTCCGGTGACTTGCCAAAGGTGTGCAGGCCGAAAGGTGTGGTGGTTTCGGAAATCTCACGGATATAATCGTCCAGTGTCTCAATATCATCAGCCGTGCTTATGGACTTGAGCTTCAGGTCTTTCAGCATGCCGTTTTTGGCAACGATCCGGTTGATCTCATCCAGTTTGGAGGCTGCCAGCTGAGGCGACTTCTCCCTGGCACTGTTGTAATCGCTGATCAGCGCTGCCAGTTCCTTCAGGTCGCGATTCATGCCGGCCTTGTCAAAGGGCGGGGTCATGTAGTCCACCACCACCGCCATGCCGCGCCGTTTGGCCTGGATGCCCTCTCCCACGTCATCGACAATATAGGGATAGATGTTGGGCAGATCCTGAATCAACACCTCAGACGGGTCTTCCCGGGTAAAACCGACCTCCTTGCCCCCCATCCACTCATGGGTGCCGTGGGTGCCGATGTGGGCCACGGCGTCGGCCTGGAACCCTTTTTTTAACCAGAGGTAAAAAGCCACATACTGATGGTGCGGTGCGATATTGGGGTTGTGATAGGCCTTCTGGATATCCTGCTCCCACCCCTTGGACGGCTGAGGGGTCAGCAGCACATTGCCGTAGCGAATACCCGGCAGCACATAGAACAGCTTGCCGGAACCGTTGCGCCAGGTCATGATCTTGTTCTGCTCCGGTTCGCCCCAGTCCTTGACCACAGACTTTCTGAAACCTGGCGGCAGCTCGCGGAACCATTTTTTGTATGTCTCCACCGGCAACAACAGCGCCTTGTTGCTGCGGGCCAGCCGATCAATCTCGGCCGGAGCCCAGTTGGCCACATTGCGGCCGAACTGGATCACATCCTCGTAGATGATATCCTTGGCCAGCTCCCCCTTGCCGGTGTCATAACCTTCCGCCTTCATCCGCTTGACGATCTCGTATAGAGAGTCCGGCAGGACATTCAGGTAGGAGGCGCCGATACTTGACTTGCCGGGGGGGTAGCTGTAGTAGATCAGGGCCACATGCTTGTCGTTGTTCTTCTTTTCCTGCAGGTTGATCCAGGCCTTGACCCGGTCCACCAGACGGTTGATCCGCTCCGGGATGGGGTTGACCGTCACGTATTCCAGGCCGCTCTGTTTGTCGACAACCTTTTCCCGGGAAGCCACCACGGTTGGCTGGATGATGCCGGCCATCTCCGGCAGACCGACCATGGCACTGCGTTCAAAGATATCCAGCCCCACCGGAGACTTTTCCCATTCCGCCTGGGACTGGGACATCAGCGTGATCGCATCGATCACCGGCACACCCAGTTTTGCAAATATGGGAATGGCCCGCTGCGGCGACATGCCCACCTTGAGCGATACGCCGATCACCGCCTGGACACGGCTTTTGCCATGCTTGTCAATCAGGAACTGTTCGACCGCAACTTCCGACGGAAAACCGAAAATGGGGATAGCGTTGATCCCTTGCGATTCCAGCCGGTCCACGATGGCATCCACCAGCTGCATCTCGCCGGCATTGTAGCTGGTCTTGAAGAACGGCACGCCCACCCATGGGCCGGGGCGTGACTTGTAAGCCTTGATGTATTCCTCGTAGCTGGCTACCGTGCGGTGTTCATGCCGAAGATAGAACCCATTCTGGGGCACCTTGGCCGGGGCAGCATAAGTAACACCCTGACCGCAGTCCCTGTTCAGCAGGAACAGCAACAGCTGGGTCATGTTCTCCAGACCGTTTTCCTGATAATAGCTGTTGACGGTCTCGTCGTTGATCAGGCCGAATTGTTCGTCCTCTTCCGTATAGTTGCCCCCCACGGCATAGATCTTGACACCCTTCTTGATCATCTCGGTCATGCGGGGTTTCAGGCTTTCCACCAGCCGACGGTCCATAATATGCACCAGACCGATGCCGGTGGCCTTGCCCGGACGCGCGGTCCTGGACAGGCTGAACTGAATCTGCTCACGAGTCTTGCCGGTGATGACACTGAAATCAATATTGCGACTCTGCTGGGGAAAACGGTGGCGGATGTTTTTGATCACCTCGATTGAGGTGCGGGAGTTGAAGTCCCCCATCATCATATAGACGCCGGTTTTGGGAGGAGCGGCGATGGATGGCAGTGCCAGCAGTAAAACAGGCAACAAGAAAAGCGCACACAGTTTCAGAACCGGCGTAATCGCACCCGGATTTGGGGCAGATGTGCCGAAACGGATTGAGCGGGGCCGGAGGCGCAGTCTGACTGCGTTGAGGACACCGCGAATGAGGTTTTGGTGCAGATGACCTGAAGACGGGATGCGATTGTTATTCTGGGACATAGATCACCTTCCCATCCTTCAGCTTATACGCCGTACCCAGACGTTCACCCTGGCCAGACAAGCGCTTATCGGTCACCTTCTGCACCTTGATCTCTTTGCCCTTCTTGCTGATGATCTCCATGGTACCGTCGGACTTCTTCTTCATGATGGTCATGTCCGACTTGGGATCCATCATATCCAGCATGTTGTAGGCCATGAACAGGGCAATCATCATACTGACGATGAAGACCACGCTGACATCGAACAGGTTGGCCACACCGGAGATAGGGTCTTCCAGCGGTTCTTCGTACTTGTCGAAACGGCCGCGGCGCTTAAGAAAGCTCATCCTGTTCCCCTTCTTCCTGCGGAATATCGCGCCGGCATCCGCTCTGGCGCAGCATCTGCTCGGTCATGAATTCCATCTCACGCATATCGGCCCTCACCCATTTTTCCTTGACCAGCGACATAATGTAGGCGGTCACGCTACAGGCCAGACCGACAACAACCGTGGTAAAGGCGGTCACCATGCTGCCAGCCATGCCGGGCATGTCACCCTGGGCCATAGCCGAAAGTGAAATCCCCATGGGGATCAGCGTACCCATCAAACCCAGTGCCGGACCGACACGGATCACAAAACGAATCATATCCAGTGACTTGATTAACTTCAGCTCGCTGGCCTGCAGCAGCCGTTCCAGGGCAATATCCAGATTGGCGGCATCCTGGCAGGCAGCAAGCTCGGCCTCCAGATTTTTGCGATATCTTACCAGCGCTACAAAATGTTTCTGGCGCCGGTCCAGAAACTCACGCACAAACCAGCCGAAAAACACTACCACCCAGCAGGTCATCAGCACCAGGCCGGCCACCACCGGCAGCATCAACACGGACGAAATTACATACAGAAAGCTTTCCAGACCGGCAACCAGATTCATTTGCAGCACACCTCACGTTTTTTGCGGGCCAGAAAACCGGCCAGCAGCAGGATTATCATCAGCGCCATCACCCCGGTCGTATCGCCGGAGGACAGCTTGGGGGTCTCGTTTACAAAGGAGTTGTACATCGCTTTGGCCGCTTCGATCTTGGCCGGCAGGAACAGTGAAGCGACAAAGTAGAGCCCCACGGCGATCATGGCCATGCCCAGAGAGGTCTGCGGCATGGCCCCTGAACGCATCCGCACGCCAAATGCCACCAGCAGCGCCATGACCGAGAAGGCCAGCCCCAGACACAGCCCCAGCAGCAGCGGGGTCAGCTTGACCGCGTTCAGGGCCGCCCAGGTGGAAAAGACCATGGCAGACAGGCAGACCGGACAGGGAATGATCATCAGCAGCGACGCCCATCCGCCGGATTGCTGCTGTTCCGGCCTGGCAGCAGGTTTGCGCAGGATCACAGCCAGGCCCCAGATAATCAGTCCAGCAGCCAGCACCGTGTGGCTGTAAGCCCCCTGTTGAAGAAGCGGTGCCACAACCTTCATCAGGCCACCGGCGGCAACCGCGATCAGCATGAACAGTGCGGTATACCCCGAAAGGATCAGCCCCATCGTCCTGACCGCATAATTGCCGCAGCCCAGCCCCAGGCCGACCTTGACGGCGAAAATCCCCAGACTGAACAGCATTCCGCCGATCCACAGCATGATATTCAGGTCCATAGCAACATCCTTTCTACTTTTACAGGGCTTAAAAAAACGGGGGAGAAGCGGCGCCCTGTAAAGCCGCCTCTCCACCCCAATCCTGTTCCGAGGAGGAAGACAGGAAAATTGAAGTTTCTAGAACTTGAAGGTCAAGTCACCGTAGCAGGAACGACCCGGTGCCAGCGAAGAAGAGTAGTATTTTTCATCCCAGATGTTGTTGACCGCAAAAGAGGCTGTAGCCCAGCTGGTAATCTTGTAGCGCAGCTTGACGTCACCCACGAAGTAGGGGTCGTATGCCCCTTGCACACCACGTGCAGTATCGTTGTTGGTATCACTCGAATACCTTTTCCCAACATAACGCCCCACAAACGACGCGCCAAATGGGCCATAATCAAGATCCGAGCCGAAGCTGAACATATGCTCCGGCACGTCAGTCATCTGTTTCCCGACAGAACTGGGATTGGCACTATTTTCTTTGATCTTGGTAGCCGCATAGGTGTAGTTGGCGAACAGACGGGCAAGCTTACCAAAACGCTGTTCCGCCTCCATCTCCACACCCTTGCTTTCCGCTTTGCCTGCATTAAACTTGTTGTAAACCTTGGGGGCGGTCTGGGAGCTGTAGATCAAATCGGAGATATAGTTTTCATAATAGGTTACCGTCAGTTTGGCCCCTTCCCAGAAGCCCTGACTCACACTGGCATCCCAGGAAGTGTTTGTTTCAGGCTTCAAGTTAGAATTGCTATAGTAGGTACTACCTGTACTTGTGGTCCATGAACGATACATATCGTATACGGTAGGTGCACGGAAAGCGCGACCACCGGAAATTTTCACTGTTGTTTTTTCAAATGGCTTAAAAACAATTGCGCCCTTTGGGCTGAAGGCAGAGGCACTCTTGGAGCTGAGATACCCTTCGGTAGTGTTATATCCTTCGAAGGTCTCCCACCAGTCCTGACGAAAACCGCCATACAGGGTAACCTTGTCATGCAGCACAATCTCGTCCTGAACAAATATTGAGTAGGTTCTGTCCGAGCCTTTTGCCTGGTAAGTAATAGCTCCTCTAGTGTTTTCATTATTCCAGTTGGAAAGTGCATATTCTCTGGAATAGGAACTACCCGTGCGGAATGCGCCGCCAACCGTGACAAGATTCCATGACATAACCGGGAATGTCGCCTGCACATCTGCGTTCCAGGCTGAAGCAGGCGTGCTGGAAAGTTTACCAGTAGTCGGTGCAACAGTTGTTGGTGATGTCCCATTCGCTGAAACGCTCCAGCTGTCAACCTGATCCATCAGCCCCAGATTAATCTTCAGCTTTGCAGCGGCAATTTCCGTATCAAAGCCAACATTGTATATATACTGGTCAGTATATCCATATCCCCCCAAATATGAGGCTGATGCGGATGATGAGTAAATCCAGTAAGGATTTCCAGATGCGTTTCGCAGATAGGTCTGCGGGTCTTTATAGTCATAGCCGCCAGTGGACTTCATAAAGGTGAAACGCAGCTTGGAAGCAGCATTGAATTGATATTCCGTTTTTATGGTAAGGTTGTTCTGCCAGGCGCCGTTTTTGCCGCGGTCGCCGATAATATAGGCGTTCCCGCCGGTATAGTTTTTGGTGGGAATGTATCCTGTAATGCCAGCACCAGGAGCCGTAGCGGCAGACATCATATCCGCCCTGTAACCGTTTGTGGCCTGATAATCGTTGTGAATGAAGATGCGGAATTTGTCCTTGAAGGAATCACCATATGAAGCCTGCACACGTCTGGTCATCTCCGGCGCATTGGAATCCATTTTGGAGCCGTAACCACTGTTGAGCATGAATTCTCTTTTGGTAGGCATTTTTGTGATCATATTTACAACACCACTCATGGCATTGCCGCCAAACAGACTGGAAGAAGCCCCCTTGACAACTTCGATCTGCTCAATGCTGCCGGGGGAAATACCTGAAGAGAAAATAGAACCTGAATAGGGGTTGTTCATGGCAATGCCATCCACCAGAATCAATGTTCGCGATTGTCCCGGCAGACCTCTGAGCGTAATCGAGGACATCTGATCCATCATCCCCTTACCTCGGCTTGTTACAACACCAGCCGTAGTATTCAGCGCTTCATCGATGGTGGAGATGTTGCGTTTTTCGATATCTTCCTTGGTAACTACAGAAATACTTCCTGGTGCCGTATCCACATCCTTGTCGGTCCTGGTGGCGGTAACCACGGTCTGCCCCAGATGCGAATCTTCCTGAGCATCCGCCTTGGCGGGTTGCTGATCTGCCTGGGCTGCTACCGCTGACATCTGAAGCGCCACAAGCGTCGCTGATATTGCTACCAATTTACTTTTTCTTTTCATCCCAATTCTCTCCCTTTAATATTTCATCACATTATGACTGTAGTTCAAAAGATTGCACGTTATTGTAAGGCACAAAAAAAGGTCCGCATCTGCGCAAGCAGCATGCGGACCTTCCGTATTCAAAGTCCAAACTCTTGTTCCACTATCCCAGTCCCCCGGGAGTTGCTAGTGGTAAAATCATCGGCAGGTCTTCTGGCTCACGAGTCATCCTCCGGGCGCCTTCCCAGCTTTTACAGCCAGTGACATACTGCCCTTTGTCATCGTTTACAGCGGCGGGTCCGCGGGGGAATCACTCCTGATGAAGTCTCACCCCTCTTCCCTATTAAGCCCTTGCGGGCGCCATGATTTGTATATTCAGCACCGCTCAAAAGCGGTTATGTGACTGTTCTTTCTAATACAGTAGACAACAGCTGTCAACATCATTTTAATCTTGCAGCAATATCAGGGACTCACAGAAGCCATAACCGCTGCACCGTAAGCAACGGTAAACTGAGGTTTTTCCAGCACCCTGACATCACGCTGCAGCTCTTCGCAGAGAGCCCGCAACAATCCCGCGTTCAACGCAGGTCCACCGTCGAAATAAATGTCGTCATCCATATCCATGGCAGCCGAGAGATTGCCGATGCGACTGGCAATTGACATGTGCAGCCCGGCGATGATATCAGCTGTGGACTTGCCACTGCCCATCAGGGAGACCAGTTCTGTTTCGGCAAACACCGCGCAGGTGCTGTTGATGATCTCCGGTGTCGTGCTCTGACTGCTCAACAAACCGAACTCACCCAGCGGCACCCCCAGTATCCTTTCCGACATCTCGAAAAAACGGCCGGTGCCGGCAGCACATTTGTCGTTCAACTTGAAATCCACGACCTTGCCTTTGTCATCCAGCTTGATGATTTTGATATCCTGGCCGCCGATATTAATAATCGTCCTAGCCCTCCCCTGACTGGCCGCGTGCGCCCCCAATGCATTGGCGGTGATCTCGTTGACCTTCCTGGCAGACAGACCGAACAGCGACTTGCCGTAGCCTGATGTGGCAATGGCCGCCACATCCTTCTCACTGATGGAGAGTTCTGCCAGCCCTTCGTCAAACAGCTGCCGGCACGCATCAGCGCTCAAGGCAGTGGTCGGCCGGCAACGCGACCAGACCAACTTGCCATTATCCACAAAAACCGCTTTAATTGCGGCTGACCCCACATCTATGCCTGCTGCAATCATTTAATCCCCCAATATCTCACTGAACGCCTCCAGTCTCAGCAGCAGACTCTTGCTGTCCTCGCGGGAATGGTCGGTCTCAATCCGCAGGAAATGAAAACCGTGCCCACGCAACGTTTGCTCCATCTCGTAGCTGCCGATATCGTAAGGATGGCAACCTTTGAGGATGTGCAGCACCAGACCGGAGATATTGCGCTGCCGCATGGTGGCCATGATATTGTCAAGCCGCCTGCTGTTATCCGCGTAGGTAGGACAACTGCACCCCTGGTGGGACTGACCGGCTAATGCCTGCATCATGGCGAATTCCGAATCGTCTTCACACACCGGCAAACCAGCCAGGGTACGCTCGGATGAGCACAGCTCGTCTGCGGCCACATGCAGACCGGCATCCTCAATCAGGCGCGGTATTTTCAGGTTGGGAAACATTACCGGAGAACCGGCCAAGAATATACGCCCTCCGGTACAGATCTGGCAGCCTGCCTGTTTTGTCACCACCTGGTTGACCTGATTTGTCCATGCATCCACATCCCCCATGCAGAAGGCGTTGGTCATCACCATGCACCAAACCGTCGCTATCTCCCGCCGGCTGCGGGATTCCATCAAACTGCGCAATGCCATACGGGCTGAGGCATAGCGCTCGATGGATGCTCGCAGCGCCTTGCGTGTCATCCGGCAACCGGTCTGTTTCTCCAGGGCGGCCTTGAGCAGCAGGATCTCTTCCTGCCAGCGGCTGCAGCCTCGCTCACTCTCCTTCATGTGCGGCAGTTCCAGAAAATGCACCGCACGATGGCGGCCAGCGATCATTTCCGGCAGCCTGGTCATCCAGTCGCAAGTACCGGCTATCACCACCATATCCGCCTTGCTTTCGATGGAGTCGTCCAGCAGGAATGCCCCGAGACACGACCTGATCACAGGGCAGGAAAGCGCAGGCAGCCTCGACGCGGACAGCTCGTTGCCGGACAGAGGGTTGGCGCAGAATCTGTAGGGGATCATGCCCAGGGCGTCGAATATCTCCGGTGGCGCCTGCAGACAGTTCATAACCGCCAGCGGTCCGGGAAAGCGATCCCTGAACCGTTCCGGTTCGGCCTGCAGCAGAAGCATCTCCAGGAAGTATTCATATTCCGGCAGATAATCGTCCCGTTGCCGAAGGGCCGAGATTTCAGCGGCATATTCCCTGACAACCTTAGCCCTGACCGCTTTCTGTTTTGTATCCGGCAGTGCCGGCAACACCAGACTCACTTTGTACGCCTCCCGACCACTCTTTGGGCAGCCGCGTTAAAAGATGAACGGAACAGCGGCCTCTTCCACCACATGAATGTTAATGTACCATCAGATGGACAAGCCTCCGCACACTTCATGCAGGCCATGCACTCCGGCGACATGACATTTTGCTGCACTTTTTCGGCATGGACTGAACGGATATCCACCGGGCAGTTACGCTGGCAGTTTGCACAGCCGCTGCAGGTATGGACATGTTTGCGGAAACGCACCAGACCGAACCTGTCAAAAAAGCTGAGCAGGGCCAGCAGGGGGCAGAAGATGCAGAAAAACCTGTCCTTGAAGAACATGCCCACCAGAAAAAAGGCCGTCAGTACCATAGAAAGCGCCGTCATAAATAATGTGATGCTGTTGGTGGTATCTATGGAAAAGTAATCGACACGGCCGGCGAACAGCGGCATCAGCGGCTTGGCTGGACAGATCTGGCAGAACGGCAGACTGAAATCGTCATGTAATCCCAGATTGGCAATCATCAGCGGCACAATCAGCAGCATAACCAACAGCACATACTTGATCCACTTGAGCCGATCCGATTCTGCCCATCTCCATTGGGACTCGCGAATCCCCATCTTTTTGCGCAGCGCCGCAAGCCAGTCCTGCAAGGTGCCGAAGGGGCAAATCCACCCGCACCACAGTTTGCCCAGCAATAGCGTCAGCAGCAAAAAAGCGGAGAACATCAGCAGAATTTCCAGCCCCTTGGAGGAAAACATGGCGGCCAGCGGCATCTCCATCCCCCAAAAGGAGTTTTGCAGCGCCATCAAATAGCAATGTCCAGCACACCCACTGACATAGGGGCAGGAAAAACAGGGCAAGGCATGCCCCAACCTGATCCCGAAACGGCCTCCGTAGGTCAGCAGCAGAAAGCTGAAGAGCTGCACGGCTATCCTGCTCTGTCCTAAATTCAAAACCCCGCCTTCCTTCTCCTGAAAACTACCCATGCCAGTACTACGGCAGCAGTTGCAGAAAACAGCAGCGCGCCGGCTATCTGGTTGCGGTGTTGAAACCTGTTGCGGTGCAACAGCAAGCTGTAGCTGGCCACATGTCGAATGCCGGACTCCATTTTCTCCGCCACCAGCAGAGTTGCTTTGGACGCCTGTGCACTTTGGGCATTCAGACGGATGTCATCAGGCGGCGTATATTGCCCATAACCGTCACGCCCAAGCAGAATGGACTCCGCAGGCATGTTTTCATCCAGTGCCAGCATGGTTTGATTCACCTGATCGCCTGATCCCCGTATACCTACTTTGAGCTGTTCCCCGGTCTGTCGCCAATAGTGGAAAGCGGGCAGCACGTCCAGTTCTATGAATCCGGGTATCCGGGTTGCAACGTCAAACTGACGTGGCGGTCTCTTGCGTCCAAAACGGCTGATAGAGCTTTTGGCGGAATAGCTAAGACTTTTGTCTTTCGATACTGCATGAGCATAGATCAGGATACTGTCGCCTTCACGCACAGCAATCGGCATATATCCATTGGCATCACGGCTCTGCAGATCTATCTCCCGCCACACCCAGGCGGAAGCGGAGTTATTGTTTACGGCATATGCTACGCGCAGGCCGGCCAGTTCTGACAGGTCACTCAGGCCATCCGGGAATCTGCCAAACTCCACCTTGACAGGCACAACCGCCTCACCGGCAGAAACCCGAATCCTTTCACCCTGCGAAATCCACAGACAACCGGTTTGTGGCGTAAAGGCATATGACGGGGTAACGTAAATACAGACAAACAGGGCCAGCACAAACAAGGCAGGCCGGACAACACTAATGCTACTTTTGGGCTGCATTGTTTTCAGGAGAAGTGAAGCTGTTGGCAGTGGGGTTCCAATCCAGATAGAAGACCCTGGTTGTTTCAGATTTGAAGCTGTAAAGTTTGCTTCCTGCCACGGCAAGCACGCTCTCGCCAGGACGGAAGTCCAGCTCAGGCTCCTTGCCCGTACGGTTATTGACGATCAGGGGCAGACCGCTTTCTTTTGAGCGTTTTTCCCAGTAATCCTTCGGCCCCATGCTGCCGTGCGGCGGCCAGTTGGCCGGCGAAATCAGCATCTTTGCCCCCATGGCGGCATAGCGCATGGCCTGTTCCGGTTTGTAGGAGTCAGCGCAGATCAGCAGGCCAATCGGTATGCCATCGACCAGAAACAGGTTGTTCTCACCCCCCTTGGACGCCCATCGTTCGGCCGGGCCGTTGACCACACGGTGCTTGCGGTAGGTACCCTGAATCACCCCATCGCGCCCTATCACAACCACGCTGTTGTGCAACTTACCGCTGGTGATGTCTTTTTCGGCGATACCGATAAACAGCGCCACCTTTCGCTCTTTAGCAATCGAGGAAAGACGCTGCACCCACCGGCTAGGGAACGGCTCGATCCAGCTGGTGCCGATACGTTCAGTAAAGCGGTATCCGGTTTCAGCCAGTTCCGGCGTAACAATCCAGTTGGCGCTATTGGCAGCTGCGTCCTTGATGGCCGCCTCAATCTGCTGACGGTTATGTTCCACCTCGCCCGGGCGGGCATCCAGATGAATCAAAGCTATACGGATTGTTCCGCTTTTCGATGTATAGTTTGTTTGTCCCTCAGCACCAAAAACCGCTCCAAACGAACTGAGCACAAGCAGAAAAGACAACAGTTGCAAACACAAGAGCTTCGCCTTTAAACCTGTCATTTGATAAAGTACCCGGAAACCTTCCATGTGCCGCCATTCTCCAAACTCGACGTAACAGTTTCAATTGCTTCAGTTTTGTTTTCAAATTTTGTCTTGTATTCTATGATCAGATATTCGCCATCTGGAAGACCAGTCCATCTCTTTGTATGCAAGCTTCTGTGCAGTTTTCTGTCGAGCACTTTACCAAGCGGCTTGCGTACATTAGCTGTCATTTCTGCCCACTTTTCCCTGCCAACAGTTCCACGGAAATATGGTGCAGCCTGAGTCCAGCTATCGCAATACTTGCTGTTATCAACAAGTGAAAGCCATTTCAAAGCGTTATCCGTAACCTTTTGCAGCCTTATACTGCTCTCGGTCACATAAGGCTTGGCGCCTGGCAGCAGGAAGCCGTTCTGTTTACCCAGCGCCTCAATAATCGCCTCATAAGTTGCCTTGCCGATCAGGCTGCCCAGCAGGCTGTGACCACCGGCATAGCTCGCCTTGGGACCGGTTGTGCCGGAGACGACGATGACACTGTCCGTGCCGGTGCCGGTTGCCTGAACACCTTTTGTATAACTGCTGGGCACTTTCAGATCTTGCAGCGCGGCAGTTTTGGCTTCGGTAACGGTTACAATCGCCCGGGCCATAGCACCATCAGTCAAACGGGCATTGGTCAGTACGACTATATTGATCGTGCCGTGCTGTGCCTCTCCTTCCACATGACTGCTCATATCTACACCCGTACGAAGCGCATTGGTCTTGGCACCGGCAGTAGCCAGAATTGTCACACTAAAAGGCCCCTGTTCCTTTGTGACAACCGCCAGATTGTCCATATCAGCGGCTGTAGCCATCTTGGTGATATCGGACTTTTTCAGTTTTAGTTCTGATGCCACCTGATCATGGATATGCTCCGTGTAAACCTTGCCTCCGCAACCTTTTTTATCCATAAACTCCTTGCTCACCTTCTGCCAGAGCAAGGGATGGGCAGAGTGATTCACAGCAGCCATGGCTTCCACCAAACCATCATAGGTAGCCAGAGTCCTGCGGCGTTCTTTAAAGGAAACAATCAGGGTTTTTTCCCATAGGCCATCACGCTCACCCTTTTTGACAACAGCCAGGGCATGCAGGTTTTCAGGCAGCTTGATCTCCGCTGCAAACAGCAGCACAGGCACGAACAATACAAATATCACATACAAAACTGCTTTTTTCATTTGCGACTCCTTGACAAACAAAAGCGCAGACAAATTGTCTGCGCCTGATGTTCTGCAAAACAGCAACTTTTTAGCTATCACCGCTTCAATAAAAAGTTAAAGCTAATCAGCCAAAGCGAATTTGACCTTCCAGAGGGCACGACAGGCCACAGGGATTCCGCGCTGTTTTGCGGGCCTGAATTTTGATTCCTTAACGGCATTTACGGCCGCCTCGTCAAACCCAAAACCTGCCTTTTGTACAACTTTTACATCCTTCAAACCACCTCTTTCATCAATGGTGATACGTAGAACGACAGTGCCTTCCTTGTGCAGTTTTCTGGCAATGCGAGGATATGTAGGAGTTGCCTTATAAGTAAATGCCGGGCCGTTGGCAGTGCCAAAGCTGCCATCCATTAAACCGCCGCCACCAGCACCTGTGCCGATGGCACCTTTACCCCCTGTTCCCGTTCCGCCGGCCACACCATTAGCAGAACCACCGGCTACTCCGCCGGCCACACCTTTTACAGAGCCGGATGAAACTGCTGATGCCACCGCAGGTTGCACGACGGGGGCAGTGACCTTGACATTTTTGACAGGCATGGCCATTTCCGGCGGTTTTACAGCCACAGGCGCCGCCACGTTCGCTTTTGCCGGAGCAGCGGCAGCTTTGGGAGCCGGAGCCGGCGGCCCTGCACTTGCAGGGGCTGCAGGCACTTCAGGAAATGAGTTCATATCAATCTCAAGAAATTCAGGAATTTTGGGAGCATGAGGCATACTTACAACGGCAAGAAAAATGGCATGCATCAGAATGGAAATCGAAATCGGCCAAATGTTCCTGGGATCACTAAAGGTCAGGATATTGAGTCTACTTAACATGGTTGTGCTCCTCATTTTTTCTGCTTTCCGGCAATAAAACGGGAATGGAGAAAATAGAGACCGTTTTCTGATACAAAAAAAGGTCCGCATCTGCCAAAGCAGCATGCGGACCTTCCGTATTCAAAGTCCAAATCTCTTGTTCCACTATCCCAGTCCCCCGGGAGTTGCCAGTGGTAAAATCATCGGCAGGTCTTCTGGCTCACGAGTCATCCTCCGGGCGCCTTCCCAGCTTTTACAGCCAGTGACATACTGCCCTTTGTCATCGTTTACAGCGGCGGGTCCGCGGGGGAATCACTCCTGATGAAGTCTCACCCCTCTTCCCTATTAAGCCCTTGCGGGCGCCATGATTTGTATTCAATTTTCAGATGTTTTTTATATGCTTATCCATTCCGATTGTCAAAATAAAATTATCTAATCGGAAAGCAGACCGGTTTTCTAAACGGCTAAAATATCAGATTGATCTTTTTGCATAATCCGTTTAGTTTGCCATGCTCAGACAGCAGACAGTTCCATTTTAATCTTAGAGGTAATCACCATGCTTGAAACCACAAAGTATACTGCTGAAGAGGTTGTCAGACTTGCCGAGGAGTACAAGACTGAGGCCGAGGCGCTGCACCGTTCCGGCAAATATCACTGTGCCGAATCGACGCTCTCCACCTTATGCAAGCATTTCAGGCCGGATCTGCCGGAAGAGATAGCCCAGCTGGCCAGCGGATTCGGCGGCGGTTCAGGTTCCGGATGCCTTTGCGGGGCAGTGGCAGGGGGCACCATCGCCCTGGGGCTGATTCTTAAAGAAGACAAGAAGCAGATTCAGAAATTGACGGCAGAGCTGCATGGATGGTTCAAGGAAAAATTCGGCACCACCTGTTGCCGCAGCATACGTTCCAGACATGAAAAAGCGTTCTGCCCGGTTATTACCGGAGATGTCACCGGCAAAGTTACTGAGCTGCTGTTGAAATAATAAAAACGGCTCCCGCTTTATCCGGGAGCCGTACCTTGAGGCAGTTTTTTGCATATCCAGCCGCTATAAACCTTTCTGCTCAAACCACCTGAACAGCCCAATCGAGCCCCCCCAGAACAGGGCCACAATCACCCACTTGTTCAGGCCCAGCGCCTCCGGCAATCCGATCTTGCCAAAATCCTTCCAGGCCAGCACAGTTGTCTTCATGGCAGGATATAGCTCCGCATAGATCGCCGCACCGACCACCATACCGGCAATGGCAAAGATGGCATGCCAGCGTCCTTCTCCCAAAGCCCCTACCGAGGTGCCGGGGCAGAAACCCATCACAGCCCAACCGGCGCCAAACAGTGCACCGCCGATCAGCACCGCCCCCATGTTCATTGGCTTGTGGCCCAGCTTGATGATTTCCATATCCACCAGCAGCATGATCCCCACCATGCCAACCATGATGGCCGTCATCATGAACTTGAGGATAGTCATATCCTTGAGCAGCATGGCCCCCAGTTGCTTGTCGAAACGCAGCACCCGGCCCTTCTGCAGCAGAAAACCAAAGGCAATGCCGGTAGCAAGTCCCAGCCATTGTGCTGTTGTCATCTTGGCCTCCTTCCATATACAAGAGCCGCCACTATCGCCCCCACGCCGAAGAACATCACCAGAGCGACAAATCCGCTCACTGAAAGCTGCATCAGTCCGCTCAGACCATGACCGCTGGGACAGCCATCCGCCATACGCGCACCGACCATAGCCACAATGCCGCCCAGAAAAGCCGCCACCGCCCTCTTGCCCACCGAAGGGCCAAAATGTTCCTCCCATGCAGGCGGCACGGACTCCAATTTGAAGCTTTTATCTGTTGTTGAGGAGATCAACGCCCCCAGAAAGATGCCGACAATCACCATAAACTGCCAGTCCACCACTACCCTTTCCTTTTTGAAATAGGCGTTGGCTGCTACATGATCCGGTGCCACGGTTTGTTCCACCATCCCGGCGGCACGTACAAATGTAGTCGATGCCCCCAGATATGTACTTTTTCCCAGCAGGGTAGTGGTGGCATACACTGATACTATTGCCAGAATCCCCACCAGCGCCCCGGCCAGATATGGGCTCCAGCCTTTATCATTTAAATTTCCTGCCATGCCGTATCTCCTTTCCCGGTTTGCATTTTTATCTGAGTTTATCCGATAAACCGGCATTCGCAACCAAATTGAGCAAACGAGACTCATCCCTGGGGTACGTGCTGTTCCAGCAGACCCGCCGCCAATTCGACACACTCATAGCATTTAAGAGCCTTGGCCGAGCGTATCTCCCGGCAAGCAAGACGTCCGCCACTCTGCGCTGCAAAACTGCTCGTCAAACTATCCGCCTGCTCAATATCCAGCAGACACCTGGCAGCATGCAAGGCACCACACAATCCGCCAGGTGCCCTGCCATGCCCACACAAGGCCAGTTCTGCAATCTTCTCCCGGTAACTGCCGGTTGCGTTGCTCCACGCCGCAGCCACAGCCTGGGCGCAGTTGCCAAATCCATTCAGATAGTAATTTGAAGCTGTTTTCCTCATACCACCTCCTTGATCGTCACGCACATAAAACGATTTAATCCTCGACACAGATTTCCCTGCGGCTGACCGCCTGCAGCGTCTTGAAGGTCAGCAGTGCAATGATAGTTGTAATCGCCGTCAGCAGCAGATATGAAACCGCCAGAAAGAACCCGTTTCTGGTCTGGCTGTACATCAGCATCGAAGCGATACTGATGGCGGCAACCGGAAAGGAATACGCCCACCAGGAGGTATAGAATTTAATACCGTAAAACTGGCGGCTCAAGGCGATCAGCAGCAGCACGATGAACAGGGCGAAGTAGTACAGAACGCGGGCAAAGCTATCGATACCGCCGGTCAGTTTGACATAGGCGATGAATCCCAGCGCCGGCGGTGCGATCAGAATGAAAAATGTCGGCATCAGTTTTTCCGGCAACGGATGATGAAAGATGATGCGGTTGAAGACAATCGACATCAGCACCAGCCAGAATACAATCCCGATACTGAAATAGAACCATGCTATCTCAATATAACCGTGCTCAACAGCGGCAATCGGTACCAGAATATTGCCCACCACCGGTATAAACCAGGATGGATTCATATGCTGGATTTCAAAATAGTTCTGCCTGATCCAGGTGGAGAGCACAAACAGGGTAAAAAACAGATGCAGCGGAGCGCCTGTGAACAGCAGTAGCAGAGAAAGCTGCTGGCTGGTCTGGTGAAAAGCTATACTGAGCAGCAGCAGGGTAATGGATATGGCTGGAAAGAAGCTGAGCTTGATCGGATGACGCAGATCCTTACGCACATCCTCTCCGTAACGAAGCGCTTTCAAGGCATACATGCCCAGCATGACCAGAAAAACACATGCCGCCAGCCAGGAAAACAGTTGCCCTGCACCGGCCTGCCAGCCAAACAACTTTTCGGCACGCTGCAAGGCAACCGAAAAACCTGTAAGCCCCATAGTGATGGCAAAAAAGGAGATGGGAAAATGTTTTAACCTTGATTCATTTGGCATAGAAAAACCTCTTTATATATTTTTATTTCAATATATATATTTTTCTGAATACTATCAATAGAAATTTGCGTCTTGGGGCCTTCATGGGATATCAGCAATCCACCTATGGCTTATGTCTCTGATACTAAACCAGCGGCCTGCAGTTTGCTCCCCTTACAACGCCATAGGTCAGTATCACAAGGTAGGACATTGAACGAAAGGATCATCAGCAATTGATCAATTGGAAAAAACAGGCCGCAGAGAAAGATGCTCGGGAAACGGAAGAAGTTGGAAGAGGTCTGGGCCACGAACAGACACGGCGACAAACAGCCCCGAAAGAATTATTCAGGAATAAAAACCTTTTGGCAAGAACCCAGCATTCTGACTGATTCAGCCTTGTATCGGCACAAAACAGTTTAACGGATCAGTGCAGCTGCTCAGCCCCGCAAAAAACCTGCTCAACAACCAGCGCAGCAGCAGCGTGCCCGGGATGACGGGTCGGGTTCCAGGATTTCATACTTTCGTACACCTCACCGTCCGTATGGTACTCCAGGCTTCCCTTGATCTGGTAAGCCTTACCTGCCTTGTCGCAGAACAACAATGCGCCCTTGCTGCCGGCCAGCAGGTTGATTCGGGTTTTGCAGAAATAGTTGTCAGCAATAACAAAACGTTGATTTCCATGCATGCCGACACAAGTCACATAAATAATGTTGGGTAGCCCGTCCTTGTCCACTGTGGCAAGAACTGCTGCACCTTCCCGGTTTTCCCAAGCCTGCAGAACGTTTTCCGGCAATTTGCTCATCTCCATCTCCTTTTCCTATGACAAATTTATGGCATCAACAGGGCATACGGAAACGCATGACCCGCATCCTGTACAGATAGCTTTATTTACCGTTGTAACTCTGTTTGCTACGCTGATTGCACTAAACGGGCAGCTCGTAACACACGCTCCACAGCCTACGCAGATAGCCTGATTTACTATAGCCGTCTTGCCGCCGCCCCGTCTGACCGGCAACGGAGATGCCACAGGCTGCTTGCAGATGCTGCCCCCACCGCCACCTCTGCAGCGCCTACCTGAACCTCTCATCAGAGCGCATCCTTTCAGCGGTCATATCTGTCTGCAAATCCAGCCAGCCACAAACCGCATCAATCCGGTTATCATATTTACTGTAAAAGGGCTTGATATCCAGCAGAGGTGTGCCGTCAAGCATGTCAACCTGCTCTATTTCGATGACGGTATCCCTGATGCCGATAATCTTTACCGTAGAGATGCCGATAGCGTTGGGACGTTTGGGCGCTCTGGTTGCAAAAATTCCGCGCTGTTCTGTATCCATGAATGGCGTTACATGCAGATTATAACCGCGAACCCTGTGAAAGCGGTAAACAAGAGTAGCGTGCGAGAATCCTTCCAGGTCCTTGAGTCCATCCTTGTATTCGCAAAACAACTCGATATAACCGCGAATGCCTTCCGCCGCAGACGGCTGAATCGGCATTCCCGCAATATCACTGTGTGGTGTACGGATGATGCCTATCGGTGCAACCTTGATTTCTTCAATTTCAAAACTGTTCACAACTCCTCCTCAACCGGCTTCACCTGTTTCGCCTACCCGTATCAGCCAGCAAATCTACATACGCAAAGTGGCTACGCACCCCTTGGGATGCAGCAACAGATCCAGCGCATCGCAGATGCTGCGCACTGCCATGTCCGCATTAGTAAGGGCGCTGACAGCGCACCCCTCCCCTTCCATAACCACAATACCGAGTCGGGCATCCTTCAGCATCAGGCTGTCATTGTTACCATTTCCGATAGCAACCACATGCTCAGAGCCGATTGATTGCAGATAAAGCTGCTTCTGCACCGTAATGTCGGAACCAAACATGATTTCCACATGGCAATTAACCCCGGCCAGTTCCTGCTTAACCACACCGTAAGTGTCGCCGGTCAGCACATGGACTTCCAACTGTTCTGCCAAGCGGTTAATACGCTCAGCCACTCCCGCTATCAGTTTCCCCTTGCAGGACAAGGTGCCTGTAAAATCCAGCAACAGATACTTCAAAAACAAATCCCCGAAACCGGGGATATCAATTTGCATACATGTTCTCCTGTCATGTCATCCAGCGGCAACTTACTGCGCTGAAATAGTACGGACTGTTTCAGCAATTTTGTCAGGCGTCAGTTCTGCTTCACCCTTCAGAACCACATGCTTCTGATTCTTTCCGTTGACAACTACAATCGCAGGCGCAGACACGATACCGTACTTGAGATAAATGTTCATGCCCATCTCCAGACCGGCAAGCAGATCCGCATTATCCATGGGCTTCAGCCTGACACCCGCTGGTGCCACCGCTGCCTGCACCTGTTCAGCTGTCGGTTTTCTGCTCCTGGCGGCCAGCTCATATAGCATAGACCTGAGTTTGAAATAGCTGGCCTTTTCCAGCGCCAGAAACTGCAGGTTGTATGATGTAAAATAGTTAGTTTCCGGATGCCCCGGGTAATCAACAAAAGCGATACGCACATCTTTTGAAATCCGGTTGCAAGCCTCCGCAATTACCGCCTCAAACCGTCTGTTGTCAGGTCCAAACCAATCAGTCACGAAATAGACCGTGACCGGGCTTTTCCTGTTACCCAGAAAATAATCAGCAACTGTCGGTTCTTCTTTGGATACCCCGACAAAAGACACCCCGGCGCCGATAGCAAATACAGCCAGTATCAGGACAAACCGTTTGAAGGTAAAACGGATATCATTCATCCGGAATGTTTCAAAAAACAAAACCGCACAACCAAAATAAACCGCCGCGGCAATGGAAAGGCAAATTGGACACCAGCGGGCGATCTCATATTTCTGCAGCCAGGTAAAATGCAGTTCTGCACCGGCTGCAGACAAAAACATCAGCAAGAGTATCAGGTGAGCCGCTGGGACAAACTGACGGCCGATCAGCAGCACGAGGGCTGCGCCAAAAAACAGCAAACCGAACAGGCTGAAATTCAGGCCAAAGATCTGATAAGAAGCTGTTGCGCTGCAAGACTCCGTACAAATACCGAGCATGTAGACAATCGAAAGGACAAGACCAGCCAGCACGGCGACAGACGTCAGCAATGTGGCAGGCAGATACGGTTTATAACTGAATTGGCTGAGTATTTTCTGCAACATGGTTAAACCCCGGTATATGCAGATATTCGGATAAAACTAGATGTTTTCCGTACGACTGTAATAATCCATCACCGCCACCCGGAAACCGGCTGCCCCCAGGGCTGAACAATGAATCTTGAACTCCGGCAGGCCGTCGATATGATCGATAATGTCATCATCACTTATCAGCAACGCCTCTTCCACAGGTTTGCCCTTGACCAGCTCTGTCATGGCACTGGCACAGGCGATGGCGGCAGGACAGCCTTTGATAAGAAAACGAATATCACTGACACAGCCATCAGTGACCTTGATGAATACCTTCAGATGATCTCCGCACTCAGGATCACCAATTTCACCAACACCGTCAGCATTTGCCAGAACACCCAGATTGCTGGGGGTCATAAAATGTTCGATAACCTTATTGCTGTAGTTGACCAATGCGTTCTCCTTTACTGTTCAAAACGGCCCGGCTATTCAGTCAAACACCAGCTCCATGCCGGCATGGCCAGGGTTGATCATGCTGCCCAGCTCATATTTCAGGTAAGACACCGCTTCATCCCCGGTACAGTGGCAAGGCACTACCACATCCGGTTTCCATTCGTTAAGCGCCAGACAGGTGGCCTCCAGACGGGTACAGGAGGCATTCATCAGATGAAGGCCGCCGATGATGGCACGTATGCGCATAACACCGCTATCCTGACGGATCTGATTGGCAGTATTGATCAGACCGGAATGACAGCAACCGGTAATAATCACCAGCCCCTTTGGCGTTTCAAACCAGATGGACATGTCGTCAACAATCGGATCCGCGACCTTTCTTTCCGGATCACAGAAAAACGGGCCGCCGGTATCTTCCAGCGGGTGCTGACGTTCAATACCGCCGCTGACAAATACACCCGGCAGGATTTCCCTTGGCCCCTCGATCCACTGCATCCGGCTTTCCGGCAGTCCTTGTAACACCGACTGCTGCAGAGGCGGTACCGCAACATCCCTGGCCGCTTCCCCCTCTTTGACGCTGTAACGCGACACCAGTGCACCCTTGTGGGCAAACACCTGTACATCCGGATTTATCTCCAGCAACTGCGCAACAGCGCCGCAATGATCGTAATGGCCATGACTGAGTATCAATGCATCCACTTGGCGCAAGTCGACACCCAGTGCCTCGGCATTAGGCAGCAGCGCCTTGCCTTGTCCAGTGTCAAAAAGCAGCCGGTATCCGCCTGCTTCAATCCAGACGGAAAAACCATGTTCATCCACCAGACCATCGGAAACCTTGTTATCAACCAGCAGTTTGATTCGCACCCCATTGATCGCCATCGCCTGTTACCCCCTTTACAAAAAGTGCATCCGACTTAGCCATAACTGTCCCGTCCATCAGCAGTTCAGACTTGAGCTTGTAGAGAATCCTGGTCTCTTCAACGATCCATGCTTTCAGCGCCAATTTGGCATTATACGGCACAGGCAACACAAAACGCACGCGTAATTCTGCAGTAACCGCTTCTATGCCTTTTTGAAAAAGACAGTTGGTCATTGCAGAATCAAGCAGTGCGCTGATTACTCCGCCATGCATGATGCCGTCGTATCCCTGCAGCCTTGAGTTGCCTGTGAACGTTGTGCTGACCGCTCCGTCTGGAGCTGGTTTGAATTTTAGACGCAGGGAAAACAGATTGTTTTCACCGCACATGATACAGCGGCTATGCGGCCTTTTCCTTCTATGTCCAGGCCCTTTTCTAGAATCCACAGCCAAACGTGCCTGAGGTGTCTGAATTTGCCAAAAACTCTTCCAGCGCCTTGCGGGTCGACTGATGTTCTGCACCGGTCACCACGTGGATATGTTTTTCCTTTAACAACAGCTCGGTCTGCGCATCAATATGGCCTGTAATGACAGCATCGACCTTCATATCATCAACAAACCAGCTGGATACGCGACCCGGCAGTTTAGGAGGCGAACTCCAGAAATTCTCGCTGACGATTGCATTGTCAACCACATCCATAATGGCAAACTCGGCACACTCCTCAAAACATGCGCAGAACTGCTTGTATTTTGCTGAAACTGCGTACCTCATTAAAACCCCTCCTGATATCTATTAAATTCACATGTAATCCAGCCAAGACTTAGCAGGGCTTTGAAAAACGTCATGAGGAAGACCGGATGCAAGGCGCACGGAACGCAGCAGCCGAGGCATAACAGGTAGTTAGCCGAGACTGCGAGTACCGCGCAACGCCGCAGGCGGCTCTCCACAGTAGTTTTTCAATGACCTGTTAGTGATCGCAGGTGTTCGCCCCGGTCACCAATGTGCCGTTAAGATAGTTTTCCACTACTTCCCGCGGACACTCGCCCATGGCGCCGGTAATCACATTGACGCCCTTTGCGCTGAACAGTTGTTGGGCCCTTTGCCCCATGCCGCCGGCAATCACCTGGTCTACGCCGCGCTCATGCAGCCAGCCCGGCAAAAGCCCCGGTTCATGGGGAGGCGGCACAATATAATCTTCTGCAATAACCGCATTATTTTCCACATCGATAATGGCAAACTCTGCACAATGCCCGAAATGGACACACAACTTCCTGTCATGGGTAGGTACGGCAAATCTCATGCAATGCTCCTTTTTTGTTATAATTGACGACTCTTCAGTGGTAGATGGAACAGCCGAAGATACGGCGTAAAGCTGTTGCAACTGTTCGGTTATGTTGTCAAAACGGGCCGCAGTTTCGGTAGAACTGAAGGCATGCAGATAGGGACGTTCGCTGTCCGCGCTTCTGACAATATCCGGATCAAGCGGGATTTTGCCGAAGAATGCGATGCCGAAACGGGAGGCCAGCTCCTGGCCGCCTCCGGTTGAGAAAACATCTGTCTCCTTGTGACAGTGAGGGCAGATAAATCCGCTCATGTTTTCGATAATGCCGGATATAGGTAACCCCAGCTGGTTACAGAAGGTAATCGATTTTTCTACGTCTATGGTTGCCATCTGCTGCGGTGTAGTTACGATGATGGCGCTGCTGGTATCGGTATTCAGCATCTGAGCCACGGACAGCGGTTCATCACCAGTGCCGGGCGGGCAGTCTATCACCAGAAAATCCAGTTCGCCCCAGGCCACGTTTTCCAAAAACTGCCTGACGATACCGGCTTTCATGGGGCCGCGCATGATCACCGCGTCATCGCTTCCCTTGAGCAGAAATCCCATGGATACGACCTTCAGGTTTTCGAACAGTTCCACCGGCGCAATATCATCACCGGCATATCCCAGCCGTTCAGCTGACAAACCGAGCATCTTGGGAATGCTGGGGCCGTGCAGATCCACGTCCAGCAAGCCGGTTCTGTAACCGTTCATGGCAAGGCTGACAGCCAGGTTGGCGGCGACAGTGCTTTTACCCACTCCGCCCTTGCCTGACATAACAACAAACGTATGTGTAATCCTGCTGATTTTCTCTTTCAGCAATGCGTCGCTTTGATGATGCTGTGCATGCTGGCAATCACTCTGGCCCATCAGACGGTCTCCAATCTTTTAACAAGTTTTTGATGTATTTCACGGATAGCGGCGCTGGCCGAACATTCCGGAGCATAAGCAAGTATTGTCTTTGCCTGGCGCTGGGCCTGGCTGATCTGCGGTTCATAGGGAATACTGCCAAACAACTCAAATCCCCGCTCATTGCAAAGCTTACCAATATCTTCACAAAAGGCTGGATTGAGATCTGCCTTGTTGATGACAACTGCTCCGTTCAGCTTAAAAAAGTGGGCCAGTTCCATGACCCGTTTCAGGTCATGCACTCCGCTGACCGTCGGCTCTGTAACAAATACAATGAAATTGGCGCCGGTAAGCGAGGCGATTACTGTGCAGCCGATACCGGGTGGGCCGTCGGTAAGCATGATTGCGTGTCCGGCTGATTCGTTAATTTCTTTGGCCTTTTTTCGGACTGCTGTCACCAGTTTGCCGGAATTTTCCGCGCCTGGCAGCAGTTCGGCAAATACGGAATCCTGCCCGTTGCTGTTTTTACCGGTGTAATAATGCCCGCAAAGCGTCTCGTCAAAGCTGACAGCCCCTGTCGGGCAGAGAAAATGGCAAGCGCCGCACCCTTCGCATGAAAAGCCGTCCACCACATAATCAGTACTGATGGCCTCGTAGCGGCAAACCTCACGGCATCGCCCGCATGCCACACATTTGGTCAGGTCGATAGCGGCCCGACGGCCTGAGATAAAATCAAAACTCTCCATGATTTCAGCATTCAGTACCAGATTGAGGTTGGCCGCATCCACATCACAGTCGGCAACCACGCGGTCGCTAAACAGCTCCGACATAGCGGCGGTAAATGAGGTTTTGCCGGTGCCGCCCTTGCCGCTGATGACAACAATTTCCTTCATGGATGCACCTCCAGGGAACGGTATTTTTCAGCGGCGGTTAAACTGAGCACCTCATCAGCTATGGCGGCAAAATGGGCCGCATACTCCGGCAGGGCCTGCACCAGAATTTCACCGGTTGAGTAAGCCTCCGCCACCCGGCGGTCCTCTGACAACCTTGCCAGTACCCGCAACCCGTTTACAGCCAGATATTCATTCAATGGCGTAAAAGGGCCGTTTTCCCTGTTAACAACCACACAGACCTGTTTTCCTCTGGCCTGGGCCACCTCCACCGAAATCTTCAAATCATGCAGTCCGAAGGGGGTCGGTTCTGTGACCAGTATCACCAGATCGGCATCGGAAATAGTCTCTACAAACGGGCAGGATGTGCCTGGCGGCGCGTCAATGATACGGATATGATCCTCAAGACCGTGCTGTTTGACCTGCCTGATCAGCGGATTGGGCATCGGTTCACCCACATTGAGTACGCCGTGAGCAAACTGCACACCGCCCCACCCCATACCGGTCTCCACATAACCTATGCTGCGTTCGCCCTCGCTGATAGCGCTAGTGGGACAGACATGCAGGCAGAGGCCGCAGCCGTGACACAACTCGGGAAATATCAGCGTATTGCCCGGCAGTCGTGCGATGGCGTTGAACTGGCACTTTTGAGCGCATTCGCCGCAAGATGTACATTTCTGCTGATCCACCACCGGCAGCATCACACTGGCCTCCACCCTTTCGTTCAGGTATGGCGAAAGAAAGAAATGGCCGTTGGGCTCTTCCACATCGCAGTCGATATACTGAACCTTTCTGCTTCTATCCGCCAGATACCAGGCAAGATTCACCGCCACCGTGGTCTTGCCGGTGCCCCCCTTGCCGCTTGCAATCGCAATTTTCATTGAACAGACTCCTAAGCCCTTACCATAGATGCGCCACACTTGGGGCACTGCTGCTGAGTACAAGGTACTCCGCGTGTATGCTTAATTTTCTCTCCACATTTGGGGCACAGACATTCCTCGGGCGGACCAAATCCTCTTCCTGCACCTCTGCCGCCTCTACCGCCACTACCCACCGGGCCTGTTCCATCTCTTCCTGGCATGTCAGTTCTCCTTTCTTACCAATGCCCCTCAACATCCGCCTCGCTGGCCGGTTTGAGGTGCCCTGCTTCCAGCAGATCCAAAGCCTCTTGAACCGTTGCCGCCTCACAATTGTAAACGGCAATACGGGCCGCCTGCAGCACCCGGAATGCCTTGGGGCCGCAGTGACCGGTTATCACGGCATTTGCTCCCGCTGCAGCCACATTCTGAGCCGCCTGGATACCCGCCCCCTGCGCAGCATTCAGGTTCTGTGTATTATCGATAATGGCGAATTCCTTGCTATCCGTATCATAAACAAGAAACCTGGCCGCCCTGCCAAAACGGCTGTCCAGCGGAGCAGCCAGGTTTTCACCGGATGTGGTTACGGCAATTTTCATCTTGTGCCTCCATTACAATTTATTTATTCATTTTTTCAAGCTTGGCGCTGATCTGATCCAGTTGCAGCCTTAATGCGTCAGCCTGCGCCATCAGTGCCTTGGCCTCATTTTCGTCGGCAGAACGCCCTGCGAGCTCCGAAGCATTGAACCAGCCACACATGCCCCTGCCCGATCCACGACCTGTACCGCTACCAACTCCACTCCCCATACCGCTTCCAGCGCCTGTTGCGCAACGGCCTGCACCTCTTCCCGTCATACTGCCTGTACCCCTCGGCCCTGTTCCATCCTTGCGTGGCATATCACACCTTCCTTTCTTCCGGTTTACTTACAGTGAAAAGCGCATAACCAGCCTGACATCTTCTACCCCGCCCTTGAGGCCTGTCTCCATGACACCCGGCCCTGCGACCACAACCCGGCATGGCAAAATCAGCCGCGTGCAGCCTTCCATTCAGCAACGCCTGCAGCACCTCCGGCACCTCTCCGGAAATGAAGGCGTACACCCTGATGCCTGCTCCAATGGCCGCACCGCGAGCTTCACTGGATATGGCGCCGCAAACCAGCACATCCACCCTGGATTCCACCAACCGGGCAATTTTCCCAATCGCAGTGGAGTCCGTTAAAAGCATGGTTTGGCTGGAAAGCACTCGCTGATCTTCGCTGTCAAAGATCATCGCGCCAGCGGTCACATCAAAAACCGGCGATACCCTGTTATTCCAGATTGTGATGGCTGTTCTCATTTGCTGCTCCATTTGCATTCTTGCAAACATACGTAGCAACATACGGACCAATACCTGGAACATCTTAAAACTCTTTATAACAATGCGTATTTATTGTTTTTTTAACAGGCGGGGATTTTGATGACAGCCAAACACAGTAGCGGATTTGCAATTAATGACAAGACGCACAGCAGCATTTTTAGTACTGTACTCAGGTTTTGGAAAACCGGCCGTCAATCTCCGGCAACTCGATGCCTAATGATTTGATCTTGCGGAAGAGGGTCGTCTTGTGAATCCCTAGTTCACGGGCAGCTGCAGCACGATTGTAGCCGTTTTTCTTCAGCGCCGAGACAATTGCCTGCTCTTCGGCACAGCGCACCATGGTATCCATGCCCAGCAGTTCAACATGCTGCATAGAAGTACCGGTAAGCTCAGGTGGCAGGTGTTCCTGACCGATCAGTCTGGATGCACACAACACGAAAGCACGCTCAATCACATTTTCCAGCTCACGGATATTGCCCGGCCAGTCGTGGGCCAACAACAGTGAGCTGGCAGCCGGGGTAACGCCCTTGACATGCTTTTGCTGGGTACGGTTGAACCGCTCAATAAAGTGTTCAATCAACGGGGGGATATCCTCCTTGCGCCTGCACAACGGAGGTATCTGTATGGCGATCACATTGATGCGGTAATACAGATCCTGACGAAATTCTCCGTTCTTGACCATGGCAGCCAGATCACGGTTGGTAGCCACGATGATGCGGGCCCGGCTCTTTTCACTGCGCGTTGCTCCCAACGGCTCGTAAACCTGCTCCTGCAAGACACGAAGCAACCTGACCTGAAGCGCCTGACTGATCTCACCGATCTCATCCAGAAACAGGGTGCCGTCTTGCGCCAGGGCAAAACGTCCCGGCTTATCCCGGTCTGCCCCGGTAAAGGCGCCCTTCTTGTAACCAAACAGTTCCGATTCCAGCAGCGTATCAGGCAGTGCGCCGCAGTTAACCGCTACAAACGGGCGATTGGCCCGGGAACTCATACTATGGATAGCCTTGGCCAAAAGCTCTTTGCCGGTACCGGTTTCCCCCTGGATAAGAACTGTGGCCGGACTGTCGGCGCCAGCAGCCGCCATTTCTACCACCGGTCGCATGGCGGGGCTATGACTGACCAGTTCGCCGATAGCAAAGCGACCTTCCAACTCCCGGCGCAAGGCCGTAACCTCGCTCAAATCACGGAAGGTCTCTGCTCCTCCGGAGACAGATCCATCAGGACTGCACAGTACAGCGGTCGAAACAGAGACCGGAATACGCGCACCTTCTGCATTAATAATATAGCCAGACTTATTGATAATTGGCTTGCCACTTTTCAGGGTATTTCTGAGCGCACACTCCCCTTCGCACATACTGGATTTGAAGACCTCGGAGCACAACCTGCCTATAGCCTCCTTACGGGGTATACCAGTGATCTCCTCTGCCGCCCGGTTGAAAGAAGTGATCCGCCAATCCTGGCCAACGGTAAAAACACCATCAGAGATGCTTTCCAGAATGGCAGAGGTCATCACACAGTTGTCAGACTTTGGATCCGTCATTTTACAGAACAACCTCCTTGCAACAGGTCTGCTCTTTATCACAGCTGCCGCTACAAGCGACCGCCAGCCCCTTTTTTCCCACCAGCGCTGTGGCCACCTTGGCGCGGGCACTGGATAAAAGCCGCTGCACCGTGCCACGCGAAACCCCCATGGCCTCGCCCGCCTCGATCTGACTCAGCCCCTTGGCATCACAAAGGTGGAGGCATTCCAGTTCGTCATTCCCCATGGTGACAATCTCCAGGGTGTCCATAGGAATGGCTGCCGGCTTGAACAATGTGACATGGCCTGCCCGGTGAGGGCAGGCACAGTTTCTTGGCTTACGCGGACGCGACATGTTTAGTGGTTACAGCCATGACTGTGGCCATGTCCGCCGCAGGTATGCCCCGGCATATATTCCGGCAGTTCGCCAACCACCATCTTTTCCAGATTTTCTGCAATGGTGCCGCCCTGGGCCTGAAATGCACGGATACCGGCCGCATTCAGTTTGAAAAGCGCACCGCCACCGATGCCGCCCACCACGATGGCATCCACCGGATGGCCGCCCAGACCAGCCACCGGATTGCAAGCACCGTGCTGATGCACCTTGTCGCTGTTATTGATGGCTGTGATCTCCTTGCTCTCCGAATCCACAATCACAAACAGCGGAGCAGAACCAAAATGAGCGAATACCTGGCTTTCAAGCCCGGCGTTTTCTACAACAGGAAAACAAATTTTCATATCCAACCTCCGATTATTTTGTGCATATGCACAAAATAATCATTACCAGCATTTCTGTCAATGGCGAAAAAAGTCTGGTTTTGATGCAGACAAAATAAACGTTTGCCAGTAAAATACATTTCCGTGCCCATTTTAACTGGTGAACCATAGCGAAACAAACAGACCGGTAACAATTGCATGATCAACATTACCCTTAACGAAAAACCGTGTGCGGTCGAAAACGTCAATACCATTGGCAGCCTGGCAGACAGATTCAAGCCCGGTGCGGATGTACTCATCCTTAACGGGTTCCCCGTCCCGGCCAGCACTCCTTTCAGCGCAGGTGACAGCGTATTTCTGATCAAGCGGGGCGAGACACCAGCTCAGGAAGAGCTGGAAGCACTGATGGCGGCCAGACACACCCCGGGCGTACATGCCCAACTGAAAGCGGCAACAGTCGGGATTGCCGGCGCCGGAGGCCTGGGCTCGGCCATTGCCGTTGCCCTGGCACGTATCGGGGTCGGCAAACTAATTATCGCTGATTTTGACGTGGTGGAACCGTCCAACCTTAATCGCCAGCAGTATTTCATCGACCAGATCGGCATGCTCAAGGTGGATGCGCTGGCGGAAAACCTTAAACGCCTCAATCCGTACGTCAAACTGATGACCATCCCAGAACTACTGACCCCGGTGAACATCCCGGAGATTTTCTCTGACTGCAGCATCGTGGTCGAAGCCCTTGATCGGGCCGACATGAAGGCCATGCTGGTGGACACAGTGCTGGAGCAGATGCCACAAGTGACCGTGGTGGCCGCTTCCGGCCTGGCCGGTTACGGACCGAACAACGACATTATCACCCGTAAGGCTTCGCGCAGGCTCTATCTGTCAGGAGACGGTATCTCGGCCGCCCAGCCTGGGTGCGGCCTGATGGCGCCAAGGGTAGCCATTGCCGCCGGGCATCAGGCCAATCAGGTGGTTAGGATCATTCTGGGAAAAGAAGACTAGGGTTTTGTGCCACAGAGCACACAGAGTTCACAGAGAAAGACCAACAAAAGAACATCTTACTGATGCACCCAACAAAATGTAGATTTGCAGTAATTTGGCATATTTAGCTTCCACTTATCTAAAAAAACAAACAATTTAATCACCTACTCAATAAATAATGTTTTTGATTTTCTCTGAGTGCTCTGTGTACTCTGTGGCAGATAGTTTTCAAGAAGGGATTGCATACTGTGCAGCACCAGCAAAAAATTGAAAGAATAGCCGTCGCCATGAGCGGCGGCGTTGACTCCTCCGTCACCGCCGCCCTGCTGAAGCAGCAGGGGCACGAGGTTATCGGTATCACCATGCGCCTGTTCCAGTCGGACAAAACCGGCCCCGGTACACCTGCGTACGATGCAGCACAGGTTGCCAGTCAACTGGGTATCGAGCATCATGTGGTCGACTTTTCACCGCAGTTCAACGAGCTGATCATTGATGATTTCATCACAGAATACCGCTGCGGCCACACCCCCAACCCTTGCGTGCAATGCAATCGCTTCATCAAATTCGGACTACTGTTGGAAACGGCGCACCAACTGGGTGCGGATATGCTGGCCACCGGGCATTATGTAAGAAAAACCGAGGATGCCGACGGCACTTGGCATCTGCGCACAGCCCGCAATGTCCGCAAGGATCAATCATACTTCCTCTATACCCTGACACAAGAGCGCTTAAAACAGGTTATCTTTCCTCTGGGCGAGATGGAGAATAAAGAGGATGTGCGACAACTGGCACGGGACTTAGGCATTACGGTGGCCGAAAAGGGAGACAGTCAGGAGGTCTGCTTCATACCCAATGATGACTACGTGGCCTTTCTGGAAGATAAAGGCGGGATCCAGGCAACTGCAGGCGACATCCTCCACATCAGCGGCAAGCTGCTTGGCAGACACAAGGGCACCTACCGCTACACCATCGGGCAGCGCAAGGGCCTGGGAATTGCTTGGAAAGAGCCGCTGTTTGTGGTTGCCATCGACACGGAGCGCAACGCTATAATTGTCGGGGAAGAACCAGCGGTTTATGCTGGCGGCCTGCTGGCCGAACAGGTCAGCTGGATTATCAGACCCGAGGCCGGGGAGTTTGCGACAACCTGCAAGATACGCTATCGCCACCAGCCGGTGCCATGCCGGGTAGAGTTACTGGATGAGAATCGCTGCCGCGTAACCTTTGATGGGCCACAAAAATCAGTCACAGCCGGGCAATCAGTTGTTTTCTATAAAGATGATGAGGTATTAGGGGGAGGCATCATTTCAATACCTACAAAACAAAACAGCCCCCATGACTAATAACACAGAGGCTGCTGCGATATCAATAAAGCCTATCCTTCAATCAGCTGATTTAGCTCGGCATACACATTTGTGCTAGCGCACTAAATACTACCCCTTAGGAGCTGTGATCCCTGTGCCGCGCTGTTTGATCTTGAACTCCAGATACTGCACCGCCTTTTGGTATTTATCCACCGTGATCAGACCTGACATAACTTCCAGAGAGTGCAGCACCTTCTGCTCTGCGTTCTCGTTGCCGAAACCATCCTTCTCGGCAAAATTTCGTAGATAGGCAAGCATGTCACGCTGTTCGTCCGTGACGGTAAAACGTTCCGGCACCGCCAGAAACAAAATGTACTTGGCCGTATCACGCAGTTCATCACTTAATGCTTCCTCTTGCAGCAATGAGTCAACCACTGCTGCCACGCTCCCTTTCTCAACATTTTCCAGGTGGTTCTGCTCCATGTATGCACGCAGATGTTTGAGGGCGGCGTTACGGTTGTCATCCCCGCGCAGCTTGAAGATCAAGAGATATGCCGCCTGTAGTTTCAGGTGCCCCACCCCTTCATCAGCCAGGAAGGAACGCAGCATCATGGCAATCTTGTCACGACCTGTTTCCGTCAACTCCGCGCTTTCAAGACGCACCTTGATCTGTTCAAGCAGCACGTGCTTGTCGGGATATTCGCTATATTTAATTTTCATGATCTGCTCACGCACCTCATCATCGGCAGCATCCTGCCACAAAGCCTCAAGCGCGTCGGAGATACGGCGGCCAATAATGACAATCTTCTCTTCGCGGGTCGGTTCGTCCTTGTTCCAGTAATCCGGATACGTATCCAGAACTGTATCCACATCCACGCCTCTGCGAATCTTGTCCAGCACAAAGCTGAAATAGGTCAGCATCTTCAACTGAAAGACCTTGCCCCCCTCGTTAAGCGGCCGCAGCAGGTCTTCCAGAAAATACATATTCAGTCCGGATACGCCGCTACAGAGATAGCGGTATACCGCCTCGGCCTTCTCCACCTGTCTTTCGACATATTTTTTGTGCAGCACAGCGCCCAGTTCGGTTGTGGCCACCTTCTTGAAAAAGACGCTCAGCAGATTGCTGGCATGATGCTTGATGCCGAAATCCATATCATCGGAAAGTACGATATCAAGGCAGCCCTCAAAGATCTTGACCTGCTCCTGCTCATCCTGCGAGGCGTCAATATAGTCCTCCAGGATGGCAACAATCTCGGACATGTGGGCACGGTTGCGACTGTTGAGCAAGGTGATGAATGTATCCCGCAGACTGTTGGCATCCAGGATGCCGAACAGAAACTTGACTGCGGCGTTACGATGCGCACCGCTTTTGCCCTCGCCACTCTTGAGCAGTTTGAGGATACTTTCGGCCGGATCGGCCACCCAGCCCGGCACAAGCTCTTCCATCATGATCTCGGCCTTGCGCCGGATGCGCTGATCCAGATCATGGATGAAATACTTGCATATTTCGACCTTGAAATCACGGCTGGCTGCCGACATGGCCACCACATCAAAGGCCGCCGCCTTGTCCTTGGATGACAGCTGGGCAAGGTCCTTCTTGGCCTTGGCTGAATCATTGATTTTAATGTAAAAATTGACTATGTCTTTTACTGTGATATCCGCGTCAGCATTCATGGTTTGGAACCTTCCGAGATTTTTTTATTAAGATAGCACCATTTACCAGCAAATCTGGCAAAACGAAAGGACATAAGAATGATTCATTACGCAATTACCATATTGTCCATACTATTGACAACAACCGTTTGCACGGCAGCGACAGGCAGGTCAGTCACCTTCTTTTCGGATGGCGCCGTTGTTGAGATGGAGTTAACCGCATCAAAAGGTAGTGTAGAGTTCAGCCTCCCAACGGGAATGATTGAAAACTCGCTGCGCATAACACCTCTAAACAGCAGCCAGATACGCTCAGTTGAGATCACCCCCCTGCGTTTAGACCAGAAACGGGTTAAAGAACTGGATGCCCTGCATGAGCAGAAAAACAGGCTGGAAGACCGTCTTAAGGCTCTGGAAACCAGAGAGGAAATTTTCCGGGCGGCGGCGAAATCACAAAGCGGCAAGGCACCACGCAAAACCAAGAATAATCCCGATCCGATGCAGTCCATCCGCCAGGGCACCGAGTTTGCCATTGCACAGCTTGAATCGGTTTATACGGCCAGACGCAAGACAGAAAAAGAATTGCGCAGGGTTGACGCAAAAATTGCCGCCATAGGCAAGTCAGGCAGTGTTGCGGAAAAGCAGGTCAGGGTATCCGTATCCCCTGCCAGGGGCAGATTGAAGACCAGTTATGCCATTGCCGGTACAGGCTGGAACCCGGTGTATGATTTTCGCCTGAACGGCGACGGCCATGCAGATGTAAGCCAATACGGTTTCATCCCTGCCGGTTTTGCCCAATACCTGCTGAAGGCATCGCCGGCTTCACTGGCTGAAAGCCACGCTGCTCCTGTTATCAGAACGGTATCCGGCAGAACTGCCAAACTGGCAGAATATCGGCTGCCGACAAAGTATGAGCGTTTCACCAACAGCGTCACGGCTGACTTCTCCTGTGAACTTGTCAACAGCACTAACGTCCACCTGCCTCCAGGAGAAGCTACCGTATTTTACAAAGGGGAGTATCGCGGCAAGGTGCGTTTTGAAGGGATGTCTTCCGCACGCAGCCGCAAGGTTACTTCTGGGCGTTGATCCGGTTATTTTTCCGCTATCAGCTGTAGTATATGCCCAGCCAGGTTATCCGGATCAAACTTGGCCACAAACACATCAGCACCGGCCTGTTCAGCCATCAAGCGGTTGGAGGGGTTGCTCATGGAGCTGTGCAGCATGATCTTCAACTCTTTCAACTCCGGGTGTTCCCGCAGTTGGCGGGTAAAGGTGAAGCCGTCCATGCCCGGCATCTCAATATCGGATATCAGCAGCCTGGGGCGTTCGGCCACGCTGACCCCACGCAGGTACTCCAGTGCAGGTGCAGCAGAGGAAAAGGCACGGTTTTCAATGCCAAGCCTGGCCAGCACTGATTGCAGCATGGCAATGGCCGCCCTGGAATCATCCACCACAACAACCTGACAGCCAGGCTCCAAAACCTGCTGTTCACCGGCAACCGCATCCGATACATCCTGATCAATACCAACAATCTCAGACAGAATAGATTCAATGTCCAGCAGCATGATGGTCTCGCCTGAGTCACTGTAAGCAATCGCCACCAATGATTTTGCATCGACCCCATCAGGCTTGCGTATATCCGACCAGCTTCTGGTCAGCAGATTATCCGGCGCATGGATCACAAATGCGGTCAAGCGCATGCTGTATTCACAGATCACCAGATAGGCCAGTTCCTCTCGAAAATCCTTTGTCACCAAACCAACCGCTTCGGACAGATCAATTACGGCCACGGCATTGCCGCGAAAATCTATGGCCCCCTTGACAGCAGGATGGGAATTGGGGATGCGGTCTATACTGTGCGGACACTCCAGGATTTCAATAATTTTGAATACGTTGATGCCATACAGTTGGTTGTCGGTAAGCCTGAAAGTCAGCATCTCCATCTGGTTGCTGGATGAAAGATTCATCCTTCTTACGGCCTCATCAAAGGTATTCGACATATCCCCTCCTGCGGGAAAATCCGGTATTTTGCATCCACGCATCAAAACTCGACAGCCCCTGAAAAACTTCAGGGCAAATTAGCAGCATAACAGCAGTGCCAGCACAGCAATGCACTGCAGGCGTTCTGCTCAACAGTTTTCCAGATGTTAAAAGTTTCAAGGAATAGTTTACCCCCACTTGTATTGTTGTCCAGCAACGACAAGATAAAGTAATGTTTTATCATCTTGATTTATTTTATGAAATCAAATATGTTCATCACATGAACAAAAATGACAGCGGCATATCCGACGACATAAAAGCCTTTCAACTTCTGTCTGAAGTAGCAGACGAACAGCCGGTTTCCCAGCGCGAACTGGCAAGGCGCCTTGGCATTGCCCTGGGGCTGGTCAACTCCTACATCAAAAACTTCGTTGCCAAAGGGTATATCCGCGTCAAGAGCTATCCCCGCAACCGCTACGCCTATTTGCTGACCCCCAAGGGGATGCTTGAAAAAGGCCGCATGGCCTACCAGCATGCCCACTACTTCACCAGCCTCTATACCGTGACCCGCGAGGACTATCTGCAGCTGTTCAGGCGGCTGGCTGGCCAAGGAGTCACCCGTGTGGCCTTCTGCGGTGTGGATGAAGTGGCCGAAATCGCCTGGCTTTCGCTGCGGGAGGCAGGCCTGGAACTGACCAGCGTCATGGATGACAACAACATTAACAGTGAATTCATGGGTCACAAGATTGTCAGTCTCAACCGGGGCATATTGTCCGGGGACCACCACATCATCATCACCTCCATCAAGCGCGGTGAAGAGTTGCGCGCAAAGCTGCTGGAACTGGGCGGCAACCCGGATACGATCATGTGGATTGAACGGATGTAATTAGAAACCATGACTCGTGACCGTTGGCCGCTAAATCAAAGGTACAGGCAACTCGTCAAAACAATCAAGGAACAGATAAAATGGACAAGCAAGCCAAGATATACGTAGCGGGGCACCGCGGCATGGTCGGATCAGCCATTGTGCGCAAACTGCAGGCTGATGGATACAGCAACCTGATTCTCAGAACCAGCAGGGAACTGGACCTGCGCCGCCAGGCCGATGTGGAGACATTCTTTGCCCAGGAAAAACCGGACTACGTCTTCCTGGCCGCCGCAAAGGTCGGCGGCATCATCGCCAACAGCACCTACCCGGCCGACTTCATCTATGACAACCTGCAAATCCAGAACAACATCATCCACAACGCCTGGCAGACCGGCGTCAAGCGCTTGCTGTTTCTGGGCAGCACCTGCATCTATCCCAAACTGGCTCCCCAGCCGATGAAAGAAGAGCACCTGCTGACCGGCAGCCTGGAGCCGACCAACGACGCCTACGCCATCGCCAAGATCGCCGGCATCATGCAGTGCCGTTCTTACAACCGCCAGCACGGCACTCGTTATCTGGCCGCCATGCCCAACAACCTGTACGGCCCCAACGACAACTTCGATCTGGAAAAATCCCACGTTCTGCCGGCGCTAATCCGCAAATGCCACGAGGCAAAAGTATCCGAGGCCAAACAGGTTGTGGTCTGGGGGACCGGCACACCCCTGCGCGAATTCCTGCATGTGGACGACCTGGCCGAAGCCTGCCTGTTCCTGATGAATCTGGACGATACCCGCTATAATGCTCTGCTGTCGGACGAAACCGCCCCGGCGCTGGTCAACGTCGGCTCCGGCCAGGAGGTTACCATCAGCGAACTGGCACTGCTGGTGAAAGACGCCGTGGGTTATGGCGGAGAGTTGACCTTTGACACTATCAAACCGGACGGCACCCCGCGCAAACTGGCCGACTGCACACGTATACACGCCCTGGGCTGGCGCCACCGCATCGAGCTAAAGGAAGGCATAGCTGCCGCATATCAATGGTATCTGGACTTTCAGCAGCAGGTGCGCAGTTGACCTCACCGCAATGGCTGAAATGGCTGCCTTCGTTTCTGAGAAACCGTCTTGAAGGGCGCCATGAGCTGCAAAAAGAGCTGACCAACACCGGCTGGATGTTCTTTGACAAACTGCTGCGCATGGCCGCCGGTCTGCTGATCGGTGTAGCTGTGGCCCGTTATCTGGGGCCGGACGGATACGGCCTGCTCAGTTTTGCCGGTTCCTATGTCATGCTGTTTTCCGCCCTGGCGCTGTTCGGCCTGGAATCTCTGGTCGTGCGGGAGTTGGTTACCCATCCGGCTGAGCGCAGCAGCATCCTGGGCACAGCCTTCAGCATCAGGATGCTGGCCGGCATTGTTTCAGTGCCGCTTTGCCTGGCAGCACTCATGTTTATCCGGCCGGATGATCGGACCATACTGTTGATGGTGGCCCTGCTTTCCAGCGCCCTGGTGTTTCAGGCCTTTGATGTCATCGACCTCTGGTTTCAGTCAAAGGTGGCCACGCGCAACGTGGTGCTGGTCAGGATGGTCGCTTTTGCCGTATCATCGGCGGCCAAACTGGCCTGTGTACTGTATGCCGCCTCCATCAGCGCCGTTGTTGTTGCCACGGCCATCGAAGCCCTGCTGGCGGCATGCGGGCTGATCGTGGTCTACAGGATGGCAGGGGAGCACCTTCTGGAGTGGCGTTTCAGCATTGTCCAGTTCCGCCGGCTGGTCACTGCCGCCCTACCGATGATGCTATCCGGCATAGTGCTGATGATTTACCTGCGCATTGACCAGGTCATGCTGGGCGCCATGGCCCCGCAGCAAGAAGTCGGCCTTTACGCCGCTGCGGTGCGTATTTCAGAGATATGGTACTTTGTGCCGGCGGCCATTGTATCATCGGTATTCCCCAGCATTGTGAATCTGAAAAACAATCAGCCGGAGGCATTCGGCCTGCGCGTCCAGCAACTGTACAAGCTGATGACCTTCATGGGCTATGTGATTGCCATCAGCGTGACGCTGCTGGCCCCCTGGATCATTCAGCTGCTGTTCGGGGCTTCCTATAAACCGGCCGCACCGCTGCTGGCCATACTGATCTGGGCCGGGCTGTTCGCCAACATCACTGTGGCCAGAAACGCCCATCTGATAGCACTGGACCGTGGCCAGGCCCTGCTCTGGTGCACATCAGCCGGAGCCGCGGTCAACATCCTGCTGAATCTGCTGCTGATTCCGCCATACGGCGCAACCGGGGCAGCAGTCTCAACCTGCCTGTCATACTGGATGGCGGCCCATGGCGCGTGTTTTTTCTCGGCAACACTCCGCCCGGTGGCGTGGATGATTACAAAGTCATTGATATATCCGCGCTGGTGGTAACGAAGTAACACACTCCACTCAAGAGACTTAAATATATGCTCGATTCATTATTACGCTTTCTACGCGGCTACCGCGTCTGCAACCGCATGCTTTCCAATACCGACCCGCAACTGCGGCAGGACTTCAGCCTACTCTCCGACAGACTCGAAGAACGTGTTCCCTACCTGCTCAAACTGGCAAAGGACATGAGGGTTATCCACTTCGGTTTTCTGGATTCCATTTTTCTGGAACAGAAGGTCAAGGACGGCACCCTGCTGCACAGTCAGCTGGCTGCATCAGCCGCCTCGCTTTACGGCGTGGACATCGACCCGCAGCTGCTTGAGCGCTACCGCGCATTGACCGGAGACACAAACAATACCTGCTGGGACATCACCGACGGCTGCATGCCGCTGCAATTGGCCCAGGGATATGACCTGATCCTGTTCCCGGAGGTACTCGAGCATGTCAGCAATCCCGGAGTGGTGCTGGAGAACCTGGCCCGGCTCTGCCGTTCCAACAAGGCGCGTCTTTGCCTGACCGTCCCCAACGCCTTTGACATGTACGGCTTCATGGGCGCCATGCAGGGGGTGGAGATCATCCATCCCGATCACTGCTACACCTTCACCCCCCATACCCTGACCAACCTGCTTTCCCGCACCGGCTTCAGAGTGCTGGATCTATCTTTCTACAACTTCGGCTCCAGTCTGGCGCCGGGACTGACCAAGGCAGGCATGATCGCCCTCTGCGAGCCTGTGGAGCTGTGAGCGGCAATGACAAGCCCAACACTTGCGGATAAACGCATCATCATCCTCTTCGGCAGTCTGGAGATGGGGGGAGCAGAACGGCAGGGGCTGATCCTGGCCCGCCACCTGAAAGCAGATCAGCAGGCCGATGTGCAGGTCTGGGGCCTGGGACGGGGCCATGGCCCGGTGGCTGACACCTGCGCGGCCTGGGGCATGGCATGCAAAAAGGTCTGGCTGCACTGGGGTCTGCGCCGCCGCTTGCCCCACCTGCTGCGTCTGGCCCTGCAGCTCAGGCAGGCCAGACCTGACATCCTGATTTCCTACACCAAGGTCCCCAACATTGCCGCCGCCATCCTCTGGCGCTTCTGCGGCGCCAGAATCTGCATCTGGAACCAGGCTGATGCCGGCCTGCTGCTTGAACCTACCTGGCTGAACCGTCTGGCCATTTCACGCGTCAGGCATTTCATATCCAATGCGGAGATCGGCCGCCAATATCTGCTAAACACCTTCGGGCTTGAACCGGACAGGGTAAAACTGATTCGCAACGGCATAACTCTGCCGCCGGCTGCCTTGGACAGGCGCGCGTGGAGGAGCAGGCTTGCAGCGGACGAACAGCAGCCTGTTGTCACGATGCTCGCCAACCTGAGCCGTTTTAAAGACCATGCAACCCTGCTGCAGGCCTGGAAAGATGTGCTTGAAAGATCTGATGCCCTGTCCCCACCGCTGCTGGCACTGGCTGGACGGTTTGACGACCAGGCTGACATACTGCAACGACAGGCCGAAGCTCTGGGCATCAGCCGGCAGGTCCGTTTCCTGGGGCCGGTGACTGACATCGCCGGCCTGCTGCAGGCCTCCGACATTTGCGTGCACAGCTCCAGAAGCGAAGGCATTCCCAACGCCATACTGGAGGCCATGCTCTGCGGACTGCCGGTTGCAGGCAGTGATATTCCAGGCATCAGGGAGGCTGTTGGAGAAGAAGGTGAACGCTTTTTAGCGGAGCCCGGAAACTCCGCAGAACTGGCAGATAGAATTTGCCGGTTGATTGACTCCCGACAATTGCGCGAAAGCCAGGGCAAACTTATGAAAGAGCGGGCAACTGCCCTGTTTGGTGAAGAGCGCATGTGCCATGAAACGGTCGATTACATACTCGAAGAGCTGCGGAGGGAAGCTTGAACCCAGGACGGACAGAAAATCCTTTCATCAGGCTGTGCGAAAGACTGATTGCGCCGCTGGGCAGGTTTCTGGGCGGGCTGCTCCCCTGGCGCAACCAAAGCGGCCAGTTCTTCTTCTTCCCCTTCTGCCATACCGGCGGAGCGGAAAAGGTACACAGCCAGATCGTATCCTGTTTCGCGGACCAACGTCCCTGGGTGTTCTTCACCAAATGGTCACCACAGCCGGACGTGCTGCTCGGAGAGTTTGAGAAGAGCGCCAGCGTGTTCAACTGGCGCCGGCTGCTGAAATACACCTACCCGCTCAGCGCCGGCATGATGGCCGGCTTCATCAACAAGCATCCAAACGCCGTCGTATTCGGCTGCAATACACTTTTTTACTACCGCATGCTGCCCTGGCTGGCGCCCCATGTGCGAAAGATTGACCTGCTGCACGCCTTTGGCGGCGGTGCGGAGGCATTCAGCCTGCCGGTGGCAGGGTTACTGGATAAACGGGTGGTCATAAACCGTCAGACCATCGCCGACCTTACAGGCCAGTATCAGCAGCACGGACTTGATCCGCAGCTGGCTGACAGGATTCAACTGATCCCCAACGCTGTTCCGGTGCCGGCAGCATACCGGAGCAAACCATTCGACGGCAAACTTAACATCATCTTCGTGGGGCGCAACAGCGCGGAAAAGCGCATACATCTGATCGGGCGTATCGCTTCGGCCTGTGCCGTGCAAAAACTGCCGGTCAGGTTACTGCTGGTGGGTGATGTGGAATCCGCCCTTGCCCCTGCCGACCGGCCCCACTGCCGTCTGGCCGGACAGATCAGCGATCAGGAAGAGCTGGCCGGATTATACGCCGAAGCCCACCTGCTGCTGCTCACCTCCAGCCGAGAGGGTTTCCCGCTGACCATCATGGAGGCCATGTCCCACGGCGCCGTGCCCATCGCCACGGCTGTGGGAGGCATCCCGGAACATATCAGCCACGGTGAAAACGGCTTTCTGCTGGACCAGCCTGAAAACGAGGATGCCGTGGTGGAACAGGCGGTCAACATCATCAGCTACCTCTGCACAGATCACGAAAAGGTGGAACAGCTCTCCCGCACCGCTTTTGCATACGCAACGGCCAACTTCTCGGAACTGAATTTCCGCCAGGCCTACCGGATGCTGTTGGGACGCGAGGAAACCGAACATGCCTGACGTCAGCATCATCATACCCTGCTACAACCAGGGGCATTATCTGTATGAATCTGTGGGTTCGGCACTGGCACAGACGTGTGAAGATATCGAGATCATCGTGGTGGACGATGGTTCCAGCGATCCGACTACCTGCCGCATACTGACCGAACTCATTCATCCCCGTGTAACGATACTGTGCAAACCAAATGGCGGGTTGGCATCGGCGCGCAACTACGGCATCAATGCCGCCAAAGGGCGTTACATCCTGCCGCTGGACTGCGACGACCGCATAGCGCCGGACTATGTCAGGCAAGCGGTTGCAAAACTGGATCAAGACCCGGATTGCGGCATTGTTTACTGTCAGGCCGAGAAATTCGGCGCCGAGAGCGGCCCATGGAAATTGTCCGCATTCAGCCATTGGCGCATGCTGCTGGGCAACATCATTTTCTGTTCAGCACTTTATCGCCGCTCGGATTGGGAAACGACAGGCGGATACGATGAATCTTTGCGCCGCGGATGGGAAGACTGGGATTTCTGGCTGTCCATACTGGAACTTGGCCGCACAGTACACTGTCTGCCAATGGTCGGATTCTTCTACCGCAAGAATGAAGCTTCCATGGCGGCCGTCATGAAAGCAGAGCTGAAAGCGGAACTGCACCGCAGGATCATCGAGAAACACGCCCGCTATTTCGGCATGTTCGCACACCTGCCGCAATCTCTCCTGAAAAACTATTATCAGATCGCATCTTCCGGTTTTTACACCACTATCAAAAAGAGCATCGGACGCTGAACAACCCCACCTTCCCACTCCATCATTAAACAAACATTCATTGGCATTTAATATTTACACATTTCCAAAGAATGCGTATATTTTCCGGACATTAGATGTTTCCATATACATAGTATACACACCCCGGACGGGTGATTAACAAGTTCGGCACGAAACTAAATAAAGGTATTAAGAGATCATGCCAATATCGATTCAGAATGGTATCGTAAATGAGAGATGGGCGCTTAATTACGACGGAGAGAAAGTGGAGTTAGAGGTTAAGAAACCTAATTTCCCTCATTCCCTTTTTACCAAGAATCTAAAAGGTTTTAAGAACAGGCATCCGTGGGAGATATTTTTCAGGATACTTAATGAATTTGTGTGGTTCTATGACATTACGGTTCAGGATTTGAATGGAGGTCATGGGGATTATTGCGCTAACATTAATTTCCTCCCTAATGATGACAGCTATGCGATACAGATGATTGATTTTCAACAGCAAGTCTTTGAAAAAGACCAGCATTTAGCATTAGGATTTTTTCGAGAAGGCATATCGAGTGGAAGCGCGTATTATCAATTCATGTGCTATTCAAAAATCCTTGAAATACCCTTCAAAGATGGGAAGTTAAAGGGAGCTTGGATCGAGAAAGAGATCTTCACACTAAAAGGTGAATCAGCTGTATCACTTCAAGATCGAAGAGTTCACATGCTGAGAGGTAAAACCCTTGGTATGTGGCTAAAAGAAGATGGGAGAGACGCTCTTTCTCATGCAAACATTCAGGGCGGTAGCACCGTTAGGGACCCTAATAGTTATCAGGATTGGGACGAAATCAAATGGGGTAATACAGTGATGCAGGAATTAGCCGAAAAAGCTATGATTGATTGCCTAAAAATCCCAAAAAAAGAGAGCCGAACAAATCGCTTGAGGTAGCGCCTAACGGCGTACCTCAGTTTGAGTGTTATTCAGTTGCAAATTTTACCTGGAGGTACCGGCAATGCGAAATATGACGTTTGTGATCTTTCTTGTTTTCATTCTCCTTGCAGGTTGCGCAAGTATGGAGAGCATCTCCAAAGCTGATGCCCCGGCAGACAAAACCCCGGCCTCGACGGAACTTAAGAAATTGGAAGCAAGGGAAGAAATAAAGATGGATAGTTCCTCCCGCGCTGATATCTCGACAGCCAAGTCCGAGCCAGCTATGGAAGCTGCGACAGCATATAAACCAGGGAAAATCAAAAAAGCCAAGAAGAGCGCCACCGGAATCCCAAGGGAGTCCTACGACAAATCATTTTCACCTTCATACTCCATGAAAAGCCCAACCCGTGCCCCCCGAAGTAGTGTTTCCGGCTTGAAAGCCGCGTTATCTGATGACAATAAACAGTTCAACTATTTCCTGTCATTTCAGCAGAAATATGCCGGGCAAATCGCGCGTTTCTACCCGGTGAAGGTGGATGAGCGGATAATACTGAAAGTCCGCGACAACGTTGGCAAACCGCTCGCCAATGCCGAGGTGCGCATTCTGGATAACGATCGGGAACTCTGCTCCGGCAAAACCTATGCGGACGGTTCATTTCTCTTCTTCCCGACGGAATACGCCGCCGGCATTACCAGTTACCGGGCAGTGGTAGACCACGGCCAGACAACAAAAGAGGTGAGAATTGATCGCCAAGGGCCACGGGAGATCGCCGTGGCAATCGATACCCAGCGCGGGGTCATTAGAAACATACCGCTGGATATCCTCTTCGTCCTGGACACTACCGGGAGCATGGGGGCCGAGATAGAGCGGCTGAAGAATACCATCGAGATCATCAATATGAACCTTGCCGCGCTGCCGACCAAGCCGGATATCCGTTTCGGCATGGTGCAATACCGCGACAAGACTGATGAGTATGTGACCAAGATAATCGACTTCACGGAAGATCTGGAAAAATTTCATGGCGAACTGAACAAGGTTACGGCTGGCGGCGGTGGAGATACCCCGGAGGACATGCAATCTGCCCTGTTGGACAGCATGCGGAAGATGAAGTGGAACAGCAGCGGTATCCGGCTGGCCTATTTGATTACCGACGCGCCGCCGCATCTGGACTACGGCCAGGAATATACCTATGTTGACGCCATGCATGATGCGCGCAAGCAGGGGATCAAGATATTCAGTGTCGGTACCGGCTCTCTCAATCTCATGGGTGAGTACATCCTGCGCCAGATTTCACAATACAGCTACGCCAAATACATTTTCCTGACCCATGGCGAAACCGGCGAATCCGAAGGTGGTAAGCCGGGGAGCGTCAGCCACCATACCGGTTCCAATTATCAGACCGACAAGCTGGAGAGTATAATCATCCGCCTGGCCAAAGAAGAACTCTCGTTCCAGAGCGAGCAGCCGCTGCCTGAGGATGACTCCTATTTCTCTGCGGTCAAAAATTCAGACGAGCAAAATGATGATGTGCTGCGCAAACTGTTCGACATGTCGATAACCCAGCTGGTCGACTACGCCACCATCGGCATAGACAGCGGCACCCCTGTCTCGCTTGTCCCGTTTCAGACCGAAAATGCAGCGCTCAAGGCAAACGCGGAATATTTTACCTCGCAGATGCTGCTGTCGCTTACCACTAACAAGAGATTCAAGCTGGTGGAACGCAGCGATATGCAGAAGCTGATGGAGGAGCTCAAGCTTCAGAAGAGCGGCATCATCGATGAAGAGAAAGCTGTGCGCCTGGGCAAGTTGATTGGCGCGAAGATTCTGATAACAGGCAAGCTGCACACCAGACAAGGGAATTACGAGGCATTCATCAAGATGCTGCGGGTGGAAACCGGCGAGGTGCTTTCTGTTACCAAGCTAAAAATCGACAGTAAGTTAGGAACCGGAATGAACTGATAAAGCACTCAATACTGACACCCTGGCGGCAACTTCCATTTGGGAGGCTGCCGCCAGCTTCCCCCAAATTTCACCTATTACCAAAGAGCATGTAATTTTCGGGGAGTTCCGGTGACAGTTTATTTATCCCGGCTGTATTGAATATACTCTCACTAGAATTCCCCGGAAGAGCTTCCGAAAGCACAGATATCGTTCAGTAGGCCACAGGTGTAGCATCTACACATTGCAAACAACATACAACCCAATACCGCAACGAATTAATAACCCCTGTATTATTTATTTTATTGCGTAATATAATCTGTGTGTTATTATCTTAACAACTAATTATAACTCATAGGTTATTTTATGTTACCTAAATACAAACTTATAGCTCGCCAGCAACTCGATAAAACCCTTTCAGGTTATGCGGTTGTGAAGCAGAATGCTCCTCCTGTCAAAGGATGGATACGGGCAATCCGTGAAGCTCTCGGCATGTCCGGAAAACAGCTGGCAAATCGCCTGAATGTCACTCAACCACGCATTCCCAAACTGGAGCAGGATGAACTGTCTGGAGTCGTCTCGCTGAAAACCATGCGACAGGCTGCCGAAGCAATGGACTGCGTGTTTATCTATGCTATCGTACCACGCACAACGCTGGAAGAGACTGTCCGAGCGCAGGCGCGCAAGGTTGCAGAAGCCAGAACGCAAACAGTGTCGCACACCATGCTGCTCGAAGCTCAGAACCTTACAGCCGATGAGCAGCAGGCATCACTTGATGCTGCGGTTGATGAGCTATCAAGGAAAATGCCAAAAGAACTCTGGGAAAATAGGACATGAACTTTGATTACCCGGAAGGGGCAACCCCGCTTGATGCCGATGAGGCGCAAGGACTGCTGCTTTCCCATATCACCAACCGGACAGAACTTGACCGGTGGGAGCAGGAAAACATTGCAGAAGCAGAAGCCTGGGCCTTTCGCCGCAAACCACGCGATATTCTAACGACAGATTTTATCAAACGGATTCACAAAAGAATGTTTGATAAAGTATGGCGATGGGCAGGTAAAATACGGAACAGCGGTAAGAACATCGGCGTTGAAGCATGGAAAATTGAGACGGAACTCCATAATCTCAGTGAAGACTGTGCCACATGGATAGAATCCGGAACTTATCCTGCTGATGAGATCGCCGTGCGCTTTCATCAACGACTGACAGCAATCCACCCGTTCCCCAACGGCAATGGCCGTCATGCCAGGCTGATGACCGACATTCTGCTGGTTCATTTGCTGGGGCAGCCTCGTTTCTCTTGGGGTAGCGGCAACCTGATCAATGCCGGAGAATGTCGTCAGGAGTATATTAGTGCACTGCGTGCCGCCGACCGGCTGGATTACAGCCGTCTGCTGTTGTTTGTACGCTCATGATTCAAAATGGCTTTGGCTGCGCCATCTCTAACAAAGGATAACCGCTTGAAGATCGTTTTCCTTGCACCGTTCGGCATCCGCCCCAAGGGCACCCTGATTGCCAGGATGCTGCCGCTGGCCGTGGCGCTGCAGACCTCCGGGCATAGCGTAACCATCATCGCCCCACCCTACACCAACCCGGAGGATGCCGGGCAGACAGAAACAGTGCAGGGAGTACGGCTGGTAAACGTCAAACTGGGTCCGGGAGGCAAGGCGCTGTCTGCGATTCCGGTTGCCTGGCGCATGTTCCGGACAGCCGTGGCGGAAAAGCCGGATCTGGTGCACCTCTTCAAACCCAAGGGGTACGGCGGCATTGCCGCCATGCTGATGATCGCCCTGAAGCAGGCAGGAATAAAAATGCCACCAGTGTTTCTGGACACGGACGACTGGGAGGGCAGCGGCGGCATGAATGCGCTGCACAATTATTCGCAACTAGAAAAACGTGTTTATGCCTTTCAGGAGCAATGGCTGCTGAGACATGCAGCCGGGGTTACAGTTGCCAGCAGGGAGCTGGAACAGCTGGCAGCGGAGGCGGGCACAGCACACTCAAAACCGCTCTACCTGCCCAACTGTGTTGCCAATAGGCCAGCCGGTGATGGAACAAAGGGGAGACAAAAACTGGGCATCGGGCTGGATGTGCCTGTACTGCTGCTCTACACCCGTTTTTTTGAATTCAGCCAGGACAGGCTGCACCAACTGCTAGCAGACATCCACCGGCAGCTGCCGCAGACACGCTTTTTGATAGTTGGAGCAGGCCGCAACAACGAGGAAAAACAACTGCAGCAGGCGGCTGAATCCATGGGCTTCGCCGATGCCCTGACCATGGCCGGCTGGACCGAGCCGAAAGAGCTGCCAGACCTGCTGGCTGCGGCAGACATGGCTATATACCCATTTGACAACACCCTGACCAACCGTACCAAATGCCCAGCTAAACTGACAGAACTGCTGTGCAACGGCATAACGGTAATAGCTGATCGTGTCGGTCAGATTCCGGAATACCTGGTTCCGGAACTGCACCCGTTCCTGTGCGACCCGGAAGATGTAGAAAGCATGGCAAGCCGTTGCATCAAACTGCTGCAGAACAGGGACAAATGCCGTGAACTGGGGCAAACGGGACGAGAATACATACTGGGACATTTTCGCTGGGATGATTATGCGGCAAAGTTGGAACGCTTTTACCTGAAGCTGAAAGACAGATAGAACACGGGAAAAGCGGATTAGACTAATAACATCTGAAAAGATAAACAGCTTTTGTATCCACTAAAAGCACGAAAAATCACGAACTAAAAATGTTGCAGAAAACCTGTCATTCACTGAACAGCATCCACAACTCTCAGTTCATCATCTGGTTTTGTTAGTGTATTTCGTGTGTTTCGTGGATAAACCATAAAACGGAGTAAATATTGACTGAACGCCGCAAAGACATACTCGTCATACTGGCACTGTTTGTAATACTGGTGCTGTTCTTTTCCAAAATCCTCTTCACGGACAAGATCATCCGCGCGCCGGACATCATCAGCGAGGCTTACTGGTGGATGAAGGGCTATAACGACAAACCGCTGTCTGAGCTGTACTCCTTCGATCTCAAGGCGGCATGGGATCTGTATATCAACAGCGGACACACCAACGACGGCGGCATGGCCTCCATTAAATTCCTGCTGCATCTGCCGCTGATCCTGCACTTCATCCCGGCCCCTGCCTCAGTGGCCTGGTTCATTGTATTGCATCTGTTCTTCGGTTCTGCCGGTGTCTACTGCTGCTGCCGACTGATTGGCACCAGTCGTCTGGCGGCCCTGTTGGGCGGACTGATTTTCAGCCTGGCCACCGAAAACGCATCGCTGATCAATGCCGGCCACGTGATGAAGATCGCCACCATCGCCTATGCCCCCTGGGCCTTCTACTGTCTGGAAAAGGGATTTATAAGCCGGCGGATGATCTGGTTCATGGCTACCGCCATGGTGCTGGCCTTCCAGTTCTTCAATACCCACTGGCAAATCTCCTTTTACACCTGCCTCTGCGTAGGTGCCTACGGCCTGCTTCGCTCAATTGCCATTATCACGGATGCAGAGGAGCAAAAGCATTTCAGCATCCCGCGGCTGATGGCCTGTAACCTGGTGGTACTAGCATTCTTCCTGTCCACGGTATCCATCTCGCTGGCCCCGCTGGCCAACTGGTCCAAAGAGACCAACCGCGGCGTGCAGAGCGGCGCCAACCAAGGCAAAGGCGGACTGGACCGGGAAGAGGCCATGTCCTGGTCCATGCCTCCGGAAGAGACGATCGCCTTTTTCATCCCGGGGTTCTTCGGGTTGTCGCGCCAAGAGGCCGGACCGAACCCGGACAATATCAACAGCTACTACTGGGGGCGGATGATCTTCACGCAGACCGCCAGTTATTTTGGCCTGCTGCCCTGGCTGCTGCTGCCGCTGCCGCTGATTTTCCGGCGGGACAAATTCACCTGGCTGGCGCTGCTGGGTGTCATCGGCGGCATACTGTTTTCCATGGGCAAGTACACCCCGTTTTACAATTTTCTGTTCGACTTTTTTCCCGGCATCGACCGCTTCCGCGTTCCCAAGATGATGATGTTCATTCCGGTGATCAGCCTGGGGATACTCTCCGCCAGAGGGCTTGACCTGCTGTTGGACCGCAGGATCAGAGAACACAAAGGTTTCAATACATACCTGGCTGCTGTCGTTGCCCTGCCGGTTACAATCATGCTCTTTCTGGGCCTGTTGCATGCCGGCAAGCTGAAATGGATTGAGATGCTGATTGAACTGCTGTCCGAACCGACCCGCTACGAGGCCGGGCCGCAACTGGTCATGCAGCGCTGGCACAACATGCTTTATGAAACCGGTCTGGCTGCTGCGGCAGCCTCCATCTGCGCACTGCTGATCGTCTTTGTCAGCAAATGGCGGGAAAAGACCCTGCTGGTCCTGCTGCTGATCTGTGTGTATGCAGCCGATGTATGGCGGGTAGATAGCAAATTCATGTTCCTGGTGGATGCCCCGCCTGACATCATGCACAAGGCCACACCGGCCATGGAATTTATCATCAGGGATACCAGGCTGTTCCGCACACTGCCCATGGATGGCGGCGACCCCATGCATTACGTTGCCAATCGCATACCGGTGCTTTACACATCCAACGCCGTACAGCAGAGGCGTTGGCAGGAGACCCTGGATATCCTGCAGCTTGATACCGCAGTTCCTGACATGCTCAACCTGAAGTATCTGGTCTACAACCAGCAGCATTACAGGCAAGAGCAGGCCAAAATCCCGGAGAAGTACCAGCCGGTCTTCACCCCAGCCGACGGAAATCAGATTGTCCTGGAAAACCGATCGGTGCTGCCCAAGGCGTGGTTTGTGGAAGAAATCCTGCAACTGCCTACGGAACAGGCTCTGAAACTGATGCAGACCCCGCAATTCAACCCGGCCCGCATAGCGCTGGTGGAAACACCGCCTCCATTCAGCATTGGACCAGGAAAATCAAGCCACCTGCCTGCCAAGGTCATGGTTAGCAGCTATAAAGGTGAACATATCTCACTAGCAGCAGAAACAGGGCGCAATGCGCTGCTGGTGCTGGGAGAAAAATACAGCCGGGGGTGGAAGGCATATCTTGACGGCCAGGAAACAGACATTGTCCCGGTCAACCACATTCTGCGCGGGGTGTATCTGACGCCCGGCAAGCACAAGGTCGAGTTTGTCTTTGACCCGCTGCCGTTCAAGATTGGCAAGTATATCACCCTGGCCTCTTTTGCCCTGTTTTTGGCCATGCTTTTACGCGAGTGGAGAAAAGCCGGGACTGGCACGGTCAACGGTCAACGCTTATGACGACCAACGACGAGATCAAACGTTTTGATTTGAAGATCAGCCAGCCGAAACAGGGATACCGTTTTTCCCTGGATCCGTTGCTGCTGGTTGATTTTGCCTCGGGATTCCCCGATGTGTGTCATATTGCCGACTTGGGCACCGGCTGCGGGGTGATGGCACTGATACTGGCCAGAATTTACCCGGATGCCCATATCTGCGCCTTTGAAAGCAATCTGGAAATGGCAGAGCTGGCCCGTCACAATGTTTTACAGAACCGGCTTGAACAACAGATAGAAATCCATCGCGAGGACATCCTGCAGCACAAACGCCTCCACCCGGTGTCCAGTTTTGACCTGGTAGTATCCAATCCACCGTTCAGGACGCCGCAAAGCGGCCGGATCAGCCCCCACAAGGGGCGCGACACCGCCCGGCATGAATCCACCGCCGGTCTGGCGGATTTTCTGGCCACTGCCAAATACCTGGTCAAACCTGGCGGCAGGATCTGCTTCGTTTACCACCCGTCACGACTTGCTGAATTTATCACTGTCAGCACAGGCATGAAACTGGCCGTGACAAGTTTGCAGATGGTACACGGCAGAACTGACTTGCCAGCAACGATTTTTCTGGCAGAGCTGGTTAAGGGGAGAAAGGGAGAATTGACCGTGATGCCGCCATTGGTGATATATAACGACGATGGCTCCTACACGCATCAGGCGATGCAACTGCTGACATCTTAAAACAAAAAGGGCGCCCTGATGAGCGCCCCCTTTATAACGGCATGAATATATTGTTTATGCCTTGATCTTGATCACAAGCTCCATCTGTTCGCCTTCACCGATATGGATCGGGAAGCTGATGGCCTGGTATCCGGCCGGTATCTCCAACCCCTTTTGCGGTTCTTCCAGTGTCTGCGGTGGTTCGATATTCAATATCTTTCCGATCTGGGAGGCCTTGGCCGCCACATTTCCACAGACAACGTTGATGAACTCCATGACGGTATCTTCCAGTACCTCGGCAGGCTCGCTCTCCACATCTTCCTCATGCAGTATCGCCCTGGCGATGGTCTTCTGCAGGCCTGTGGAAACGGAAAGGATATAAGCAGCCTCTACATCACCGTTGATAGGCATTGCAGCGAACATGTGATTGGGTTTTACGTTGCTGACACATTCACATTTGCCGATACGGTACTGCAAATGAAGCACCCGGGTAATCATCTTGAAGGTGAGGTCGGCCATCATCTCCAGGACCGGGACATTGGGCAGACCGTCAGGCAGTTCGATGCCATTGGTGACATATTCCGCCTGGTCCTCTTTGAACGCTTCCAGTTGCTGCTGCAACTGTGCGCTGCTGAGCGCATTTACCAGCACCAGCGCCTCGCCGATGTAGAGATGCGAGTTTTTTTGGTGTGTGATAACGTCGTGAAGCTGTGCATTTGTCAATATGCCCATACTGACAAGCAGGTCACCAAGCCGCATATCTTTGGAAAGCTGGGCGTTATGAGCACGCTGGATATCCGCCGGGGTTACATAGCCCATATCCAGGGCCATCTCCCCCAGTTTAAGGTTTCTGCTTTCCTGCAGTTCCACAGCCTCTAGCAATTTTTCCCTTGATACAACACCACGTTCAACAAGAAACTGGCCGAAGAATTTGACTGCCATCACATCTCCCCTTGATTTTTATAAAGTCACTACAGGGAAAACTCATACCTCTCGCAGAACGTGCAATACACCTTCAGCATCGAAAGGTTTCGAGATAACATTTTTTGCTCCCAGCTTGATAGCCTCGGTGAATTTGTCTCCCACCCCCCCCAGCGAGGTCAACATGATCACCTTGACATCCTTGTCCAGGACAACCAGACTGCGCAAGGCTGTAAGGCCGTCCATACCGGGCATATTCATATCCATGCAGATGATATCCGGATCTTCTGAATGGTTCATCTTGATTGCCTCTGCACCATTTTTGGCATGCCCCACATAAACAAAATCGCCAGAGCTTTCGATAATTTTCTGCATCTGGCGTGCAACTGACAGGCTGTCGTCAACCACTAGTACTTTTTTCATCCGAGACTACCCCCTGACAAACCGAGTTCTGTTCTGAAATATACCTTGAGAGCATTCAGCTGGATAATAATGCCAGAAATTTACTTGAAAACAACATAAAAGTCAAAACAGGTTTGTCTTTCAAGAACACTGACTATATGCTATAAAACTCTAATCAAAATTGAAACTTAAAGGAGATGTTGATGAAACTGATAAACCACCTTAAACAGATCACGCTTGTTGCCTTCGGCGCCATATTTTTGCTCGGCGGCCAAGCTCTGTCAGCAGAGCCCTCTCCGAAAACGGCCTTGACACAAAACAGCGGCAAGACCGTCATTGTTGCCAAGGTAAACGGTGCGCCCATTACGGCCAGGGAACTGGAACGCGCCAAGAAGCTGATGCTTTCCGCCCAGCCCGGCATGAATGTACCGCCAGAGCGCAAACAGGAGTTTGAAAAGTATCTGCTCAACCAGCTAATTTCTGCTGAATTGCTGTATCAGGGGGGCAACAAGCTGGAATTAAAGGATATCGACAGCCAGGTTGAACAGAAAATCGCCCAGACCCAAAAACGCTTCAAATCCCAGCAGGAATTCGAAAAAGCGATCCAGAATATGGATCTGAACATGGCCGAGATGCGCGACTACACACGCCGCGACCTGATCATTGCCAACTTCATCCAGAGCAAGCTCACGGCAAAGATTTCGGTTTCCGAAGACGAGAGCAAAAAATTCTATGATCAGAACGTCGACAAATTCAAACGTGCTGAAAGCGTGCGTGCCAGCCATATCCTGATTGGCGTAGATTCAAAGGCCAGCGCTGAAGAGAAGAAAAAGGCCCGTGAAAAAGCAGAGCAACTGCGCAAGGAGATTGCCGACGGTGCGGAGTTTGCCGCATTGGCCAAGACAAACTCAACCTGTCCCAGCAGCAAAATGGGCGGTGATCTTGGCTATTTCGGCAAGGGACAGATGGTTAAGCCTTTTGAAGATGCGGCCTTTGGCATAAAGGTTGGCGAGGTAAGCAGTGTGGTGGAGACCCAGTTCGGTTATCACATTATCAAACTGCTGGAAAAGAAAAACGCTGAAACCATACCATACGCAGAGGTCAAAAGCTGGATCGAAAAGCATATTAAAGATCTCAAAACCAATGGCGCAGTCAACGCTTATCTGAACAACGCCAAAAAAGAGGCAAAAATCGAGATGATGATCTGAACGGTACGGCACATGCAGAGTGCAACATAAACAAAAAAAAGGCCTGGTCAGATTAACCAGGCCTTTTTTTGCGGACTAACTACTTAACTAGACTATTCATCAATGCCGTCACACGCTATCACCCAGCCAGCAGCGCCGCCACGGCATCATCCAGACTCTGCATGGAGTTGACGCCGGCCGGGCAAACCTTGGACATGGCCCCCTTTAACGCCGCTGCAAATTCCTCCGTTGAAAAAGCCGGATGCTCATCGGCGGTATCAGCTGGCGATTCCAGACGGATATTCTCAAAATTAGACGCAGGCAGCGAAAAGGCCCTGGCATCAAACTCACCGGACTTCAAGCGCCTCATCATCTCCTTGTGCTGTTCCTTCATCAACTCCTCAACCAACTCTTCCAGACTCTCGATACCGATGATATCAGCGTAGCTGGTTCTTTTGGAACAGAGGATTACCCCCCCCTTGTAAAGCAGGGTGGTAATGTTCGGAGCAGTGACACCGCTGTCTTCGGTCTGGACATGGAATACTTCGTTCTTGTAATTGATGTTGTGGTTAAATCCGAGAATCATGTTCGACCTCGCAGATCACTCCTTGATATTCAGCAGCTTTTTCACTTTTGCTACCGCCTCCATGGCATCGCGGGCGTACAGATCGGCGCCAATCTTGTCGGCATACTCCTGGGTGACGACCGCTCCTCCCACCATGGTGAAGGTCTTCACGCCGTTGGCCTTGAGCTTTTTGATAACGTTATCCATCTCACACATGGTTGTGGTCATCAACGCCGATAACCCCACCGCATCTACAGCATACTCCTTCGCCTTGGCAATAATGGTAGCCGCCGAGACATTCTTGCCGATATCAAACACCTCAAAACCGTGATTTTCCAACAGCGTGCAGACGATGTTCTTGCCAATATCGTGGATATCGCCTTCTACGGTCGCCATCAGAATGCGCCCCAGACTGGCCATCTTCTGCCCCTTCATCTCCTCCTTGAGGCGTGCAAAACCGGTCTGCATGGTATCGGCAGACTGCATGACCTGCGGCAGAAAAAAGATGTTTTTTTCAAAACGGCGGCCAACCTCTTCCAAGCCAGGCAGAAACCCCTCACTGCTGACCTGCATCGGCGTCAGACCTTCCCTGAAGGCCTCCTCCACCAGGCCGACTACATTTTCCTTGTCTCCGTTGATGACTGCCTGGCTAAGCCTTTCACGGATCGAAAGCGACTTGCCCGTTTCCTGAGGCAAAATCACGCCTCCGGCCTGCTCGCCACGATAGGCCTCAATATAGCAGGCCGCCTGCAGGTCCTTGTTGAGCAGCACCATGGCAGAGCGCCAGGCATCCATCATCGGCTTTTCCTTGGGGTTGATGATGGCGGCATCCAGCCCGGCCTCCACGGCCATGGCAAAGAATGTGGAAGAAATCAGCGGGCGTTGCGGCAGGCCGAAGGAGATATTGCTGACTCCCAGCACGGTGGAAAGTCCCAACTTGGACTTGACTAGCCTGACAGCCCTGAGGCTCTCGGCAGCCCGTTTCTGTTCTGCGCTGACCGTAAGCGTCAAACAGTCGATAATGATATCTGCATCCGCAATGCCATACCTTCTGGCGGCATTACGGATTTTGCGGGCAATAGCCAGACGCCCTTCTGCTGTCTCTGGTATGCCTTTGGCATCCAGGGTCAGGCCGATGACAGCAGCACCGTATTTTTTGGCCAGCGGCAATATCCGGCGCAGGCTTTTAGCCTCACCGCTGACAGAATTAATCAGCACCTTGCCGTCCGCGGCTTTCAGCCCCCTTTCCAAGGCAGCCGGGCTGGAGGAATCCAGCACAAGCGGCACTGCAACCGCTCCTGTGACGCAGAAGACAGCCCTTTCCATGGCGGCTGGTTCATCAATGCCGGGTGCGCCCACATTCACATCCAGCAGGGTTGCTCCGGCCTGCACCTGCTCCATGGCCTCACGGCGGATATAGGCCACCTTGCCATCCATCAGCTCCTGTGAAAAAAGCTTCTTGCCAGTAGGGTTGATACGTTCTCCAATAATGGCGGTTTTGTGTCCCCCTCCCACAGCCGCCCAGCCGGAACGGCTGGAAAGCCAGGTCACGCCCGTGCTGTTTGGCATACTGTCCCATGCTTTTTGTCTGCCTGCCAGCGCCTCTTTCATGGCGCGGATGTGAGCCGGCGTAGTACCGCAGCAACCGCCGATTACTCGTGTACCCAACGCAATCAGCCGGTCATGATAGGCGGTCATTTCCTCGGGAGTCCCCGGAAAGACCGTCTCGCCGTCCACCAGCTGCGGCAACCCGGCGTTGGCTTGTGAAATCAGCGGTAATGCTGTGACACTGCGCATCTTCACCAGGATGTCATGAATGCCGTCAACGCCCAGTCCACAGTTTGAGCCGACGATATCCGCACCCGCTGCAGAAAGGGTGATGGCCGCTGCCTCCGGGGAGGTACCCAGCACAGAACGGCCGTTATCGTCAAAAGTCAGCATGGCTATGATCGGGATATCGGCGGATATCTCGCGGATGGCAATCACGGCGGCCCGGATCTCCTTGATATCCAGGAACGTTTCCAGCGAAATCAAATCGGCCCCTGCGGCAACCAGCGCCTCGGCCTGTTCGTGGAAAGCGGCCTTCATGTCGTCAAAGGAAACCTCTCCCACCGGCTCTACGAACTGGCCGGTTGGTCCGATAGAGGCACCTACGTAGGCTTTGTCTCCAGCCACCTTGCGGGCGATCTCCACCGCCCTGCCGTTGATCTCCGCCAGCCGGTCCTCCAAGCCAAAATGGGCCAGCTTGAAACGGCTGCCGCCAAAGGTGTTGGTAATGATAATATCGGCACCGGCTTCCACATATTCGCGATGAACAGACGCTACCACATCCGGCATGGTCAGATTGAGCTCTTCGGGCGATTGTCCCGGCCTGAGCCCTCTGGCCTGGAGCATGGTGCCCATAGCCCCGTCCAGTATAAGTACGCGTTCCTTTATCGCATCGCGGAATGATTTCATTGCTTCCCTTTCCTGTCGTTGTTTTTTGTTTTGGCAACAGCGCCGTTTGCTTCCGGTGCCCGTTGCTCCAGATCATAGTCAGGAGGCAGCGGTTCGGAAATATCCAGATGCCGCAGTTTACCGCCCCCGTCTCCTTCAATTTCGAGTTTGACCTTGCTGATTTTGGGGAAATTGATACAGATCGTGTTAACGATTGCATATACCGCCATCATTTCTGCCGAACTTCCAGACTTGAGCTCTGTGCCAAACTTGCTGTTCAGCGTCACAATAGCCGTGTCCGACTCGATCTTCAGGTCATTCAGCTGAACACCTTCCGGCACGGCATCATCCAGTTCTCCCACCGGACCACTGAAAAGCTCGGCCATCACATCCTTCATGCATTCTGTATCTTCCTGGCAAGGATCAATCTCGCGTGCCTCGCGGGCCAGTCGGCTACCTTCAGCCACAAAAAACAGCACAATTTCCGGACGCCCCGCCGGCTCACTGATTTTTGAAGTCGGTACCGGTCTGCGACTGTCACGGTACTTTTTCCAGATCATGACACTGAAAACCAGGGCAATAACCAGAAAAGGTATGACGATATTCAGTGGATATCTCTTGCGATTATGTCCGCGCTTATAGCTTGACGGCGCCATCCGCTCACGTCCCTTCCATTTTACTTTCAAACCAGTCCCATCAGCGTACCGGTTTCCCAGACACAGGGGCTGCCACACTCCAATCCGTCTAAAAAGATTGATAAATATATACCCATTACGGCAGCTCTGGCAAGCCATTTGAGGGCATTTGGGAGTGATTGTTTTCCGGGGAATTCCCTTGACAAACCAGGAGGCACTGATTAAATTCAAATACAGATTTAGCACTCTGCTGTCATGAGTGCTATTTTTTTAGGGACACGATATGATGAAACCTGACCTGTCACCAAGAAGCAGACAAATCCTTGAAGCCATAGTGGAAGACTATATCGCCACTGCCGAGCCAGTCGGCAGCAGCAGCGTGGCGCGCAGGCACGCCATGAGCCTTTCCCCGGCAACGGTAAGAAACGTTATGGCCAACCTGGAAGAGCTGGGCCTGCTGATCTCCCCGCACACCTCTGCAGGCAGGATCCCAACGGAAAAGGCCTTCCGTTTTTACGTTGATTCATTGGTCTCGCTGCGCCAGGTCACCAAAAATGAAAAGAGGGAAATTATCCGGCGCTGCCGGCAGGAAGGCACCGGGCTGAGTGAAGTGCTCAAGGCGACCAGCCATACGCTTTCATCACTTTCCAACTATATGGGTATTGTCGTGGCCCCCAGTTTCAGTTCCGATGTATTCCGCCATATCGAGTTCATCCTGCTGGCGCCGCGCAAGATTCTGGCAATACTGGTCTCACAGAATGGTACCGTACACAACCGGCTGATTGACACCAACAGGGAATTCAATCAGAACGACCTGGTCAAGATGGGCAACTACCTGAATTCCCTGATGCAGGGGCTGACCATTGCCCAGGCCAAAAATGCCATCCTGTCTGAAATGAACAAGGAAAAGATACTCTACGACCGCTTGCTGGCCCAGGCCCTGGAGATCAGCAAGCAGGCTGTCTACGAGGCGCCAGACAACATCTATGTGGAAGGCCAGTCCCGCATTTTGGAACAACCGGAATTCAGCGATGTGAACATGATGCGCGAGATATTCCGCACCTTCGAAGAAAAGGGGCATCTGCTGCAGCTGTTGAACCAGTGTGCCGATGCGGAAGGTGTCCACATCTATATCGGAGCAGAAACTCCGTTGAGCAAGACAGCGGGACTGAGCCTGATCACATCACGCTTTGTCACCAGCAGCAACACCGTTGGCATGCTGGGGGTCATCGGCCCCACCCGCATGGGTTATTCCAGTGTGATCCCCATCGTAGACTACACAGCAAAACTGGTCAGCAAACTGCTGGGGGGCGGATAACCCCCTGAACGGTCTGACTACAACTATTATCCAGCAAAAGGAAGCGCATACATGAAAAAACACGAGCACGAACAGGTCGAGCCTGTCACAGAAACGCCTCACCTCAATGAAGCCAAGCAGGAAGAAACAACTACGCAGCCGATTACCCCGGAAGAACAGATAAAGCAGCTGGAAGAGCAGCTGGCAGCAAAGGACAAGGAAAGCAAGGAAAACTGGGACCGTTTCCTGCGCGAGCGGGCAGACATGGAAAACCTCCGAAAACGCGCCAATCGTGAAAAGGAAGAACTGCTCAGCTACTGCAACAAATCACTGATTGAAGAGATCTTGCCGGTGGTGGACAATCTGGAACGTGCCCTGGAGCATGCCAATGAAGACACCCTGCCGGCACTGGTCGAAGGTGTGCGCATGACGCACAGCATGCTGCTGACCGCCCTGAAAAAATTTGGTGTCTCCCCTATCGAATCCGCCGGGACCCCTTTTGATCCTGCCTACCATCAGGCCATGTCCCAGGTGGTAACGGATGAGCATCCACCCAACACGGTTGTCACCCAGTTTCAGAAAGGGTACATGCTCAAGGAGCGGCTGCTCAGGCCAGCCATGGTATCGGTTTCCACTGCGGCAAAATAAGTGTTTGCATAATGTACTTGTGGGATACAAAAAAAGACCGCATCCAACGTTTTTTACATTCGCCCCTTGTAATTTAAGATATCGATTACTAGCTTGATAAATAGAAAGATCCAGATAAGGAGGAACCAAACCTATGAGTAAAGTTATTGGAATTGACCTGGGAACCACCAACTCCTGCGTCGCAATTATGGAGGGTGGCGAACCGGTTGTTATAGCCAACTCCGAAGGCAGTCGCACCACACCGTCAATGATCGCTTTTTCTGACAGCGATGAGCGCCTTGTAGGCCAGCAGGCCAAACGCCAGGCGGTCACCAACCCGGAAAACACCCTGTACGCCATCAAGCGCCTGATCGGCCGCAAATATGATACTGAAGCCGTCAAGAAGGATATCTCCATCTCACCGTTCAAGATCGTCAAGGCAGACAATGCTGACGCCTGGGTAGAGGTACGCGGCAAGCGCTACTCTCCGCCGGAGATTTCCGCCATCGTGCTGCAGAAGATGAAGAAGACCGCCGAAGACTACCTGGGCACCGCCGTAACCGACGCGGTTATCACTGTGCCGGCCTACTTTGACGACTCACAGCGCCAGGCCACCAAGGATGCGGGCAAGATCGCCGGCCTCAACGTGCTGCGCATCATCAACGAGCCGACTGCCGCTGCACTGGCTTACGGGCTCGACAAGAAGAAAGAGGAAAAAGTGGCAGTGTTCGACCTGGGTGGTGGCACCTTCGATATCTCCATCCTCGAGCTGGGCGATGGCGTCTTCGAGGTTAAATCCACCAACGGTGACACCTTCCTGGGTGGTGAGGACTTTGACCAGCTGGTCATCGACTGGATTGCTGACGAGTTCAAAAAAGATCAGGGCATTGACCTGCGCGGCGACAAGATGGCACTGCAGCGCCTGAAAGAAGCTGCTGAAAAAGCCAAGTGCGAGCTTTCCAGCTCCATGGAGACCGACATCAATCTGCCGTTCATCACAGCTGATGCATCCGGTCCCAAGCACCTGACCATGAAACTCTCCCGCGCCAAGTTGGAGTCCATCTGTAACGACCTGCTGGCCAGACTGGATGGTCCCTGCCGTATTGCCATGAAAGACGCCGGTCTTTCTCCTGCCGATATCGACGAGGTCATCCTGGTAGGCGGTATGACACGCATGCCTGCCGTCCAGAAGAGGGTGGAAAGCATCTTTGGCAAAACTCCCAATAAAGGTGTCAACCCGGACGAGGTGGTTGCGGTAGGCGCGGCCATACAGGGCGGCGTGCTCAAAGGAGATGTGAAAGACGTGCTACTGTTGGATGTTACTCCGCTTTCACTGGGCATCGAAACCCTGGGCGGCGTACTGACCAAGCTGATTGAAAAGAATACCACTATCCCCTGCCGCAAGAGCCAGGTATTCTCCACTGCAGCGGACAACCAGCCGGCTGTATCCATCCACGTCCTGCAGGGCGAACGCGAAATGGCCCGCGACAACAAGACCCTGGGCAACTTCGAGCTGACCGGCATTCCACCGGCACCGCGCGGTATCCCGCAGGTCGAGGTCACCTTCGATATCGATGCCAACGGTATCGTGCATGTATCTGCCAAGGACTTGGGCACCGGCAAGGAGCAGTCCATCCGCATCACCGCCTCCAGCGGCCTGTCCAAGGAAGAGATTGACAAAATGGTGCGCGATGCTGAAGCCCATGCCGAGGAAGACAAGAAAAAGCGCGAAACCATCGAAGCCAAAAACCAGGCTGACAGTATGGTCTACAGCACGGAAAAATCGCTCAAGGAGTTCGGCGACAAAATTGATGCCGTAGAAAAAGGCAACATTGAAAACAAGCTGGCGGAATTGAAAAAGGCCATGGAAGGCGACGATGCCGAGGCTATCAAGAAGGCCACCGACGAACTGGCTCAATCAGCCCACAAGCTGGCCGAAGCCATGTATGCGCATAAAGATGCAGGAGAAGGTGGCGAAGCTGCCCAGCAGTCTGAACAGACCGGCTCTGGCAGCAGCAAGAAAGACAATGTGGTTGACGCCGACTTTGAGGAAATCAAGGACGACAAGAAATAACAGGCTTAAAGATTGATGCGCTGAAACGTAGGGGCGGGTTTTGAACCCGCCCCTACGCCTATTTACATGGTAAAAGGATATCAACTTGGCAACCAACGAAAAACGTGACTATTACGAGGTGCTGGGAGTACACAAGAATGCCTCGGAAACAGAGATAAAAAAGGCCTTCCGCAAGCTGGCCATCCAGTATCACCCGGACAAAAACCCCAACGACAAGAGCGCTGAGGACAAGTTCAAGGAAGCCACAGAAGCCTATGAAATCCTTTCCGACGCCCAGAAAAGATCACAGTACGACCAGTTCGGACATGCTGGTGTATCCGGGGCCGGAGGTTTCTCCGGCGGATTCGGAGGTTTTGGTGCCGGCACACCGTTCGGCGACATCTTTGGCGACATCTTTGGCGATATCTTCGGCGGAGGTGGAGGTGGAGGACGTAGCCGTTCCCAGGGCAGACGCGGCGACGATCTGTTGTATAATCTGGAAATCACTTTTGAAGAGGCCGCTTTCGGCGTAGAGAAGAAGATAGAAGTCCCCTTCGCCAAGCGTTGCGGTACCTGCAATGGCTCTGGCGCCAAGCCGGGCACGGAACCGAAGGTTTGTCCTACCTGCCGTGGTGCTGGACAGGTCCGCTACCAGCAGGGTTTTTTCAGCGTCAGCAAGACCTGCGGACAATGTAATGGAGAGGGCAAGATTGTTACTGACCCATGTCCGGACTGCCGCGGCAAGGGTACGGTCAAAGACACCAAAACCCTCTCCATCAAAGTACCGGCCGGTGTTGAAACCGGCTCAAGGCTCAAATCCAGTGGAGATGGCGGTCAGGGTTTGAAAGGTGGCCCCAATGGTGATCTTTATGTGGCCATCAGCGTCAAGGATCATCCCATTTTCCAGCGTGAAGAAAACGATGTTATCTGCGAGATACCGATCAGCTTTACCCAAGCCGCGCTGGGGTGCGAGATCGAGGTGCCGACACTGGACGGCAAGGTTTCCATGAAAATCCCGGATGGCACCCAATCCGGTAAAATTTATCGTCTGCGCGGCAAAGGCATTCCGTCACTGCATGGATACGGTCGTGGAGACGAACTGGTTATCATCAAGGTGGAGACCCCCACCAACCTTACCAGGCGCCAGAAAGAACTGCTTGAGGAGTTTGCCCAGAACAGCAACGAGAGCAGTCACCCCATGAAAAAAGGGTTTCTGGACAAGGTCATGGACTTCCTCAGCTGACAAAACACTCACATCATAGCCCGGCGCATCCTGCCGGGCTTTTTACTTATTTTGCTATTGCCCAACCTGACCATTTGTTTTAAAATTTTTTCAAAATTATCGGGAGCCCTTCATGGACAAACAGCAGATAATCGAGAAGACAGTAGAAGTGTTGCGCCCTTTCGAAACCGCCAATATCATGAACACCATCCAGACCATGACCTTCAAGGATCTGTTTACCAATCCGGTTACGCTGTTGATTGTCGTTTTACTTTTATATTTTGGTTTGATCAAACGTTCCAAGGCCGTACTGCTGACAATGTTCGGCCTGGCTGGAACCATCTGCATCCTTCGTTATGCCATGCCTGCCGCTTCAGTTGACGGTCCGGTAGAGACATCCCTGGGCTCGCTGGTACCGTTTGTTGTAGGGGGGGTCATTGTTGGCGGGGTCATCGTCTACTTTGCCTTCATCAAATCAGAATAAAAACGGCCAGGCAGCAAGCCTGGCCAGTAATTCAGCGCCACCCTCCGCAGTAGAACCACTCACAAAACGTCATGAGGAAGCCGGGATACACGGCGCAAGCAAGTGAAAAAGCGAGGCGTACACGTATGTACGTTGAGCTTTTGAGCGAGCGGCAACAAAGTAGACCGGCTCCGCAATAGTTTTGTCAGCAAGTCAATACAGTTCGTACTTCAGCAACCTGCATTCAATAGCACCATTAAATAGCACAATACGCCGGGAGGCTTTCAATCCGATGTACTTGGCCAGTTCCAGGTTGCCGGTCAGCACATAACCGGTCCACCCCCGGCAACGCTGCTTCATCACATCGCCAATGTTGCAGTAAAGCTCTTTCAACTCTTCCTCTTCACCAAGACGCTTGCCATAAGGTGGATTGACCAGCAGCACACCTTGCTCCCCTTCAGGGGTAAAATCTTCCAGCGCCGTGTGAAAGAAGTGAATCCGTGATTCAAAACCGGCTGCCTCGCAATTTTTACGGGCATATTTAAGGGCAGCGGCATCCGTATCATAGCCATTAATCAAACCAAGCGGCAGGTCAACTATTCCAGAACGTGCCTCGCCAATGATACGATTCCACAGCTGGGCATCGTAATCAAGCCAGCGCTGGAAACCGAAAGAACGTTTCAGCCCAGGCGGCGTCCGGGTAGCAATCAGAGCCGCCTCAATCGGCATGGTGCCGGACCCGCACATGGGATCAGCAAAAGGGATACTGCCATCCCAGCCGGTCAAACCGATCACAGCCGCAGCCAAGGTTTCCCGCATCGGTGCCTCATTGCGTTCCAGCCTGTATCCGCGGCGGTCCAGTGCATCGCCGGAACTGTCCAGGCTGACCGTACAGACATCCTTGTACAGACGCACATTGATGCGCACGTCCGGAGCAGCGGTACTGACACTAGGGCGGAGACCTTTGCTGGAGCGGATGCGATCCACCACGGCATCCTTGGTCTTCAGCGCCACAAACCCCGAGTGTTTCATGGCAGAATCACGCAGATTACAGTCAACAGCCAGCGTCATATCCGGGCGGATAAGCTCCTCCCAAGCGATCTGCTGCACACCCGCATAAAGCTGTTCAGGCGTCGCACAGCTGAATTCTGTCAAGTTCACCAGCACCCGGCTGGCTGTGCGCAGCCACAGGTTGGCCCGATAAAGGCCGGCACGATTTGTTGTGAAGGAAACACCACCCCGCCCGACCTGCGTTACCGTTATATCCATGCGCCGCAACTCTTCGGCAGCCAGTTCCTCGGCACCGCGCGGGACTGCGGCAAAGCAGTTCAGCGGCACATCAGGCGCGGCCGGCTGACTCTTTGCTTTTCTGATAATATGTGCCTTACCTGTCACCTTTACCCCCCAGTTCCCTGCTCCAAATTTCATCCAGCCGGCTGCGTAATTCTTCCAAGGTGCCGCTGTTGTCAATCACAACCCGGCCCCACTTTTCCTTATCCGCCAGAGGCATCTGACTGGCGATAATCCGCTTCGCTTCTTCGACACTGAGATTGTCCCTTCCGATCAGGCGTGCCAGCTGAATATCAGGCCTGACGGTAACCACCCACACTTCATCAACCCTTGAAACCGCCCCCGCCTCAATCAGCAGCGGAGCCATGTAAAAAACAAACTCCTGGCCAGCCGCGGCCGCCATGCTGATTCTCTCCTCGGCAAGCCTCTTTATCTCTGGATGCAGAATATCTTCCAGCAGTTTGCGGCAAGCGGGATCGGCAAATACAATTGCGCTTAACCGCTTTCGGTCCAGAGTCCCGTCTGCCTGCAACACTTCACTCCCGAATGTCTGCATAATCCGTTCAAGCCCGGGACTTCCGGGACAGACCGCTTCACGCGACAGCTGGTCAGCATCAATCACAGTAGCGCCATGCTCCTCCAGATATCCGGACACGCTGCTTTTACCGCTGGCTATACCGCCGGTCAAACCGATTACACGCATCACTCCATACCCCCACAAAACTTGTGGCAGCCCCTAAAGTGGCTTCACGGCGCGAAGTTTATCAGAGCGCTGCACAAATGAACAGTTTTTTGGCTTGAGTTGAGATGCCGATTAGTGTAAATCTTATTGCCCACCTTGCAAAGCGTATCGGTGGCAATCAGGGCGGTTAGCTCAGCTGGATAGAGTACAGGCCTCCGAAGCCTGGGGTCGTGCGTTCGAATCGCATACCGCCCGCCAATACTCAAAAGGACTTATTCCGCATAGGTATAAGTCCTTTTTCGCGTCTGGTGGCTTAAATCACTGCACCCCTCCATCGCCCCCCGTGCGGCTATGGCGCCACTGTTCCAGCGGGGTAAAACTGGAACCGAAATTAACGATTGTGCCGTCAGGGCGCTGATAGCTGCAGGACCACTGTTTCATATGCTCCGCCTCATAACCGGTCGGCTCATTAGGTGTGCCCAGCACATCGATCGGTCTGGCATATCCTGCCGCGTTGTAATCCTTGGGGGGCCTGCATCGCTCATCTCCCACTATGACGGCCACCCTGTAACCGACCGCCGCATCACGCCTGGCCTGTTTCCTGCCGTAACTACTCCTATCTCCGGCAAAAACCACTCCAGATAAACAACACACAATGACAATAGACCATGTCAGCGTTTTAACCATTTCAATTCCTCCTTCTCTGTTTTAACTCCTACCCCCCATTTTAAGAAAACATGCTTGTGTAAAAAATTATATCCCAAGCGACATCGTTGTATATCTTGTTTCTGTTTTCTGTTGCCCGCTTGCGGTTGCCGTTGTATGTTGTCAGCTGCAATTCCAACCATTGAAGATACTCTGACCAGGAGGCATCATATGAATAATTTCAGCTATTTCAACCCGACAAAAATTATTTTCGGCAAAGGCAGGATTGCAGCGCTTACCCGCGAGATACCGGCCGATGCCAAGGTGCTGGTTACATACGGCGGAGGCAGCATCAAATCCAACGGCGTTTACGAGCAGGTCAAGGATGCCCTGAAAAGCCACAAATGGCTCGAGTTCGGCGGTATTGAGCCCAACCCGCGTTATGAAACATTGATGCAGGCTGTGGAGATTGTCAAAAAGGAGTCGATAACCATGCTCCTGGCGGTTGGAGGCGGGTCAGTGGCAGACGGCACGAAATTTATCGCCGCGGCAGCCAGATTTGAGGGGGAGCCATGGGATATACTTTCCAAACAGGCTCCGGTAAAATCTGCCGTCCCCATGGGTGTGGTCATGACCCTGCCGGCCACCGGTTCGGAATCCAACGGATTCGCCGTAATCTCCCGCAACGCCACCCAGGAAAAGCTCTCTTTCGGCTCGCCGCACTGCTACCCAAGGTTTGCCGTGCTGGACCCTCAGACCACCTTTTCACTGCCGCAGCGACAAATCGCCAATGGCGCAGTGGATGCCTTCATCCATGTCATCGAGCAATACCTCACCTATCCCAGCTCAGCCAGATTACAGGACCGGCTGGCTGAATCCATACTGCTTACCCTGCTGGAGATCGGGACCAAAGCGCTGCAACCGGATGCCGACTACGAAACACGCGCCGAACTGGTCTGGTGCGCCACCCTGGGGCTTAACGGCTTGATCGGCTGCGGTGTCCCGCAGGATTGGTCAACCCACAATATCGGCCATGAGCTGACCGCGCTTTACGGGCTGGATCATGCCCGCACACTGGCTGTGGTACTGCCGGGCGTGCTGCGCAACCGCAAGCATGAAAAGCGTGAAAAACTGCTGCAATATGCAGAACGCATCTGGGGGATTACCAGCGGCAGTGAGGATGAGCGAATTGAGTCGGCTATAACCAGGACCGAGACTTTCTTTGAATCACTGGGAGTGGCCACGCGGTTGTCACAATGTGGTATAGATGCCGACACCGCCCCGGAGACCGTTGCTGCAAGACTGGCTGCCCGCGGCGAAAAGCTGGGGGAACATGGTTCCATCACCCCAGACGTTATCAATGAAATACTGACGTCACGTCTATGATGCCTGTTTAAATAGCAGTGGCCGTTAGTTCAACGGCTATTGACGCAAACATAATCTGAACTACACTTTAGGCATCCAGGGCATCTGACACCTCATCAGAAGGAAGTCCGCCCATGCTTACAGTGCTTATTAAAAACCAGCTTTACAAGAACAGGGAGCTGATTCTCCGGGAGGGGCATTTTCTTGGGGATTTTATGCACCTGCTGATGCGGCATGTAAATACAGGAGAAAAGTGGAGCAAGGACGAGATTGCGCTACTGAAAAAGGATCTGCGCCACCTGTCATGCTATGTGCCTGTGCTGGTTGTATTTCTGCTGCCGTTCGGTTCGCTCCTGCTGCCGCTACTGGCTGAGGTACTCGACAGGAGAGAAAAACGCCGGCAGCACGACATTGAGGCTAAGAGCGAAATTTCGCAGAACAAGGAAGGTTGACATCACCATGCAGCCATACAGATTCGAACACAGACAACTGCTGCCTCTGACAGTTGAACAGGCTTGGGAGTTTTTCAGCGATCAGAACAATCTGCCGCAGATCACCCCACCTGGCATGGCCTTCCGCTTTTATTCCCAGCCACCTAAAGACAGCTACGCCGGGATGATTTTTTCATATTCGCTCAGGCCGCTCTTCGGCATAACCATGAACTGGACCGCTGAGATCACCCAGATGCGTAAGCCGTTTTTCTTTGTGGACGAACAGCGTTTCGGCCCTTACCGCTTCTGGCACCACCAGCACTTTTTAAATGAAGTCAAAGACGGCGTTGAAGTATATGATCTGATTCACTATCTGCTGCCACACATCCAGTTTACCGCTGCGGTCAATCGCTTTATCGTGGTGCCTAGACTGAAACGGATCTTCGACTTCCGGCGCAAGACACTGGAAAAGTTTTTCCCATCAACGCCTGACATTACCAACCTGTATCACGGAGGAGACAGTAGATGAGACGACTTGCCATACTGACCAGCGGAGGAGACTGCTCCGGCATGAACGCGGTAATCCGCGCTGCGGCACGCAGCGCCATCAGCCAGAACGTTGAGATGATTGGATACCGCAAGGGATATTCTGGCCTGCTAAAAAACGACTATCTTGTTTTGGACTCAAAGGCGGTTTCCGGTGTGTTGCAGCGCGGAGGCACCTTCCTGCAGTCGGCCCGTTCGCAGGAGTTCCGCACAGAGGCGGGACAGAAAAAGGCGTTGGAAAACCTGTTGAAGGAAAAGGTAGAAGGCCTGATCGTTATCGGCGGCGAAGGCTCGTTGAACGGCGCCTTGGCCCTGGACAGGATGGGCTTTCCGGTGGTTGGCATACCCGCCAGTATAGATAACGACATACCCTATACGGATATGTCCCTGGGTGTAGATACTGCACTCAACAACATCCTTTATGCCATTGACTGCATCAAGGATACAGCCACATCACATGACCGGGCCTTTATTGTCGAGGTCATGGGGCGCAATTCCGGCTATCTGGCCACTACCAGCGCCATTGCAACCGGAGCAGAGTTTGCGATTGTACCTGAGGTTAAAATGGACCTGGGAGATATATGCAACCATCTGCGCAAACGCTATGAGGAGGGACGTACCAACGCATTGATCATTATGGCGGAAGGTGCTGGCAAAGCCGAGGAACTGTCGGATATAATCAAGGATGTAGTCGGCTTCGAAACCAGGGTGACTGTGCTGGGACACTATCAACGCGGCGGGGCGCCTTCAGTTTATGACCGTCTGCTGGGCAGCCGCTTCGGTTGCAAAGCTGTAGAGTTACTGCTAAACGGCACCAAAGGTGTGATGATCGGCATCAACTCTTCAATACTGACCACCACGCTGTTGGAAATGGTCTCCTCCGGCGGACAGAAGAAAATCAGCAAAGAACTGCTGGATATGGGAGAAGTGCTTGGCATCTAAGTCCAGAAGGCACAGACATTACAGCGGGCAGTCCAGCAAGGCCGGACTTCCGCCCGGCACTCTGCTGCATATCGGCACACCGCCGGTTGCGGGCACAACCTCTATCTGCAAGCTTGTTTACTCTGCCGAAAGCTTTACTGAGGAGCATACGGAACCATCTGCGCACTACCAGCCGGAAAAGCATACTGCAGATATCACCTGGTACAACATCTCCGGGTTACAAGATACGGAACTGATCAGACGCTTCGGCGACCAGTACGACCTGCATCCACTGGTACTGGAAGACATTGTCAACACCACACAACGCCCAAAAATAGAAGATTATGGCGATTATCTTTTCATCGTCATGCGCATGATCCATCTCAACGAACAATCCATCGAAACCGAGCAGGTCAGCATCATCATGGGACCAGACTATGTACTTTCTTTTCAGGAAGGCATCAGCGGCGATATCTTCAGCCATGTGCGGGAAAGGATTACTTCAGGCCGCGGCCGTTTGAGGAGTCTCGGCAGCGATTACCTGGTCTACTCACTGGTGGACACGCTGGTGGACGGCTACTTCCGGGTACTGGAAGGCATGGGCGAGCTGATTGAAGATATCGAGGATGAATTGTCCAAGGGGCCATTGCAGATCATCCTCAAACGTATCATCGCCCTCAAACGCGAGATCATTTTCATGCGCAAGGGGGTCTGGCCGCTGCGGGAGGTCATAGGTGCCCTGGAAAGGGGCGAGTCAGATCTGATCAGCCACTCATCACGCGTCTACTTCCGGGATACCTACGACCACACCATCCAGGTCATCGACGGCGTTGAGACATACCGCGATCTGCTTTCCGGCATGCTGGAACTGTACCTTTCCAGCATCAGCAACCGCACCAACGAGGTGATGAAGTTTCTGACCGTCATCGGCACCATCTTCATGCCGCTGACCTTTCTGGTGGGTGTTTACGGAATGAACTTCAAACACATGCCGGAACTGGAATGGCATTATGGCTATTTCTGGCTGTGGGTTTTCATGATTGCACTAACCGGTGCGATGATATTATATTTCAGAAAAAAGCGATGGCTGTAGCCTACAAGAGTTTTTCATGACACAAATGGCATTGAAATGGGCGCTGAACTGTTTTGCGCTGTTTTTTGTAACCAAGTTGGTGCCCGGCATCCACATTGCGCAGTTCCACGACCTGCTGCTGGCAACCCTGCTGATCGGATGTCTCAACACCTTTTTGCGGCCAATCATCATCATGCTGACCCTGCCGGCAACGATCCTGACCCTGGGCCTGTTCACGCTGGTCATCAACGGCGCCCTGTTCTATCTTGCCGGACAAATGTTTGCCGGATTCAATATCGCCAGCTTTGGAACAGCCATGATCTCGGCAATACTTTACAGTATCTTCAGCTTTCTGCTGAACCTGGTATTCAAACCGCTGAAAGAAAACTGATATGTCAGGCAATTGCACAGCTAAAAATCACAGGACCATCCATATGACCAACTCAAACCGTCTTGCCATAACGTGCGCAACGCTGCTGCTATTGCTGACAACCTTGCTTAACGGCTGTTCAGTGGTTGATCAGAAGATTGTGCTCAACTATGCACCGCTCGAAAAGACATTCAGCCGTCAAAACGCCACTATTACCATCAGCCGGACTGATCCCGGACAGCCGGTCAAGGCGGGCAATGACTGGATAGTCGGGGCACTGAACAATGTGTACGGGGTCAGACAGGCCGATCTGCTGGCAAACCGCAGCACGGCAGACTGGGTCACCGACGCGCTGCTGTTCGAGCTTAAACGCATAGGCTATAACGTCCATCCAGTCAAAGCCATCCCGGCTGAGACCCGATACGCCATCCACCTGTCGGAGATCAACGCGTTCATGCATATAACCAGGGGAAATGTAAGTTGCGAAAGCAAACAGGAGCTGAAATTTAACGTCGACCTTTACCTGAATGGTGTCAAAACCAAAACCTTGAGCGTATTATCACAGGACAATCAGACCCTGCCGATGAAGATTTCAAAGGAAAAAAAGGAGAAGATCATGTCCGCCTCACTGCAGGATGCCATGCTGCAACTGTTGCCTGAGATTACCGCCTTCACGGCCAGGCAATAAAACAGCGATCAGGTAACAACACCTTGTCAAAATGTCCACAGCATCCACTGGCCCGACGCATCTCCGCCTCCATCAGCCGTCACGGGCTCTTCAGCAAAAATAACGCCATTATTGTCGCCCTTTCCGGCGGCGCGGACTCATGCGCCTTGCTGCACATCCTGCTTTCCCTGGGCCATCCCCCTTCAAAGATTACAGCATGCCACCTGAACCACTGCCTGCGCGGCATGGAAGCAGACGCAGACGAGCAGTTCTGCCGTGAACTGGCGGCAAGCTACGGCACCTGCTTTGAGTCACGTTGCCTTGATGTTAAGGCTCTGGCCAAGTCCAGCCGCTGCTGCTTGGAAGATGCCGGCCGCAGAGCAAGACATACCTTTCTGGAGGAGATGCGCCAGAAGTATCATGCCACTGCCATTGCGCTAGCCCATCATGCCGACGACCAGGCGGAAACCTTGTTGATGAGGCTGATCAGGGGGGCCGGCTTGAGCGGCCTTTCAGCCATGTCATGGCGCAACGGCCGGATGGTGCGCCCCATGTTGGATATCAGCCGGGCGGAAATTGAGGATTACCTTCAGGAAAACGATCTGCAATTCCGTGAAGACAGCAGCAACAGCGATACCGCCTTCCTGCGCAACCGTATCAGGCACCAGTTGTTGCCGCTACTGGAGGAATTCAACCCAGCCATCCGCCGTAGACTGGCTGCTACTGCCGCACTGCTCTCCGATGAGGAGGAGTTGCTCGCCGCCATCACAGCCGAACAGTTCATTGCCCTTGCGGAACGTCAGGAAGGGCGCGTCACTTTTGATATCAACGTGCTAGACGAATTACACCCAGCCATGCAAAGACGGCTGATCCGCCAAGCCGCCGGCCATGTGACAGGAAACCTGCTTAACCTTACCCAGAAGCACATCAACGATGTTGCAGCCTTGATCCTGCCAGGCCGTCCGAATCGGCGCATTTCGCTGCACGGCAGCCTGGTTGCCCAACGGCAATACGATCAGCTGATTGTTGAGCTGGAAAGTGACAACGAGCCGCCCCCTACATGCGTGCAGATCGACGGGCCAGGGCTGTTCAGGCTCTGGCACGGTCTCCAGCTGGAGGTTACCCTCCAAGCCTGTCCGATACTGACTCCAAGGGAAGATAACAACACGGCTTGGTTAGACCTAAAAAAAACAACTTTTCCGTGGCTGGTGCGCCCCTTTCAGGCCGGCGACATCATCACACCTCTCGGCATGAGCGGCCGCAAGAAGGTTAAAAACATCTTTATCGACGCCAAGATACCGCCTGAACAGCGCCGCATCATCCCGCTGATTTTCAGCAATACCCGGCTGATCTGGATTGCCGGAATGCGCCAGTCTGCAGACTCCGCTCTCGACCAGAACACACGCACAGCCCTGTGCGTCAAAATCATCAAACCATAACAGCCACAGAATTTAGCGGAAACGCACAAAATTGATGTGACGCATGCGTAATCCAGAGTACGGATTCAGGGTATTGCGCCCAGTCAATTCACTTGTACAGCACTGTCCTTATGTGATATTTATGTAACCTTAAATCTGCGCCAAGTGCACACAAAACACCGGGGGTAACAGTGAATCAGTTTTACAAAAATATATCTCTATGGCTTGTCATCTGCCTGATGATGATCCTGCTGTTCAACATGTTCAACAAGCCGCGGCCAACCGTGGAAAAACTAAATTTCAGCGATTTTATCGCCCAAGTGGATGCTGGCCGCATCACCTCTGTAGTCATCCAGGGCAATGACATATACGGCAAGCTTGACGGCAAGGACGGCAAGGAATTCCACACCTACAAGCCGATTTCAGACGCTGATCTGACCAAAAAGCTGCTGGAGAAAAAGGTGGCCATCACAGCCAAACCTGATGAAGAAAAGATGTCCTGGTTTTCCATCTTTGTTTCATGGTTCCCGTTCCTGCTGCTGATTGCAGTCTGGATTTTTTTCATGCGCCAGATGCAGTCCGGCGGCGGCAAGGCCATGTCCTTCGGTAAAAGCCGTGCCAAGCTGTTGACCGAAAATCAGGCCAAAATCACCTTTCAAGATGTCGCCGGTATCGAGGAAGCCAAGGAAGAACTGCACGAGATTATTGAGTTCCTCAAGGACCCGAAAAAATTTACCAAACTGGGCGGCAAAATCCCCAAGGGCGTATTGCTGATGGGGCCTCCGGGCACCGGCAAGACCCTGCTGGCCCGTGCCATTGCCGGTGAGGCCGGTGTGCCGTTTTTCTCCATTTCCGGATCGGACTTTGTTGAAATGTTTGTCGGCGTCGGTGCCAGCCGTGTGCGTGACCTGTTCATGCAGGGCAAAAAAAACGCCCCCTGCATCATCTTTATCGATGAGATCGATGCTGTCGGCCGCCATCGCGGCGCCGGACTGGGTGGCGGACATGACGAACGCGAACAGACCCTCAACCAGCTACTGGTAGAGATGGACGGTTTCGAGTCCAACGAAGGGGTGATCCTGATTGCCGCCACCAACCGCCCTGACGTGCTTGACCCTGCCCTGCTGCGACCCGGCCGTTTCGACCGCCAGGTAGTTGTGCCGCGACCAGACGTGAAGGGGCGCGAGATGATCCTCAAGGTACACGCCAACAAACTGCCGCTTGGCACTGACGTCAACCTGGAAGTCATTGCCAAGGGAACCCCGGGATTCTCCGGCGCTGACTTGGCCAACGTGGTCAACGAGGCGGCTCTGCTGGCAGCAAGACTGAATAAAAACGTCGTGGAGGCCATTGATTTTGACAACGCCAAGGACAAGGTGCTAATGGGCGTTGAAAGACGCAGCATGGTCATCTCTGATGATGAGAAGAAAAGTACAGCCTACCACGAGGCAGGTCATACCCTGGTCGCCATCAAGACCCCTGGCTCGGATCCGGTGCACAAGGTTTCCATCATCCCCCGCGGTCGCGCACTGGGTATCACCATGCAGCTGCCCATTGAAGACAAGCACAGCTATTCCCGTGACGCCCTGCTAGGCAGAATCGCCGTACTGATGGGGGGCCGCGCCGCTGAGGAGCTGATTTTCAACAGTTTCACCACCGGGGCCGGCAATGACATTGAGCGCGCCACCGAAATGGCCCGCAAAATGGTCTGCGAATGGGGTATGAGTGAAAAAATGGGGCCGCTGGCCTTCGGCAAAAAGGATGAGCAGATCTTCCTGGGGCGCGAGATGACCACCCACAAAAATTACAGCGAAGCAACTGCCGTGGAGATTGATTCCGAGATCCGGCGCATTGTCGAGGAGAGTTACTGCCGCGCCATCACCATCCTGCGTGACAACGTCAAGGACCTGCACAACCTGTCGCTCTGCCTGATTGAGAAAGAGAACCTGACCGGCACAGAGGTGGAAGAGATTATTGTTGCAGGAGAGCCGATCTACGCAAAAAAAACGGATGCAGAGCAGACAGAGCCAACACCTGAGGTATCCGCAGAACCGGCTGAACAACGTACCGACATCCAGGTCTGATGGCATGAGCGCCGACAGCTTCCGCGCAAGAGTGCTGGTGGTCCCCGACAGTAACAGCGCCGAAAAAGAACTGCAGCTGATCGGCGTCGATCCCGCCGGCATTGCCAGCATGACGCCCAAAATGCTGCACAGGTGCATTCACCTTAAAGCACTGAAATGCCACCAGGCCAACATCATCAAACAGGAGATGCTGTCCGTGGGGGGCGACGCGGCCGTTGCACGCGGCACAGTAGCCTGCAGCATTGCAACAACGGACGTTGTCATCATGGGCACGGAGAAGCAACTGCTGCTGTTCTGTGCCAAACTGCTCAAGCAGCCATTCGGACTACCCAAGCTGGCGGCTGAAATCCGCAGGGTGCTTGAAAACACCGTTACCACACGACAATGGCTGACATCCAAAAGAGTGTTGTCGCTCGAACGCCCACTGATCATGGGCATCCTGAATGTCACACCTGACTCCTTTTCCGACGGCGGACGTTATATGGATCCGTTGCGCGCCATTGACCGGGCCATGCAGATGGTTGACGAAGGCGCGGACATCATCGATATAGGCGGCGAGAGCACCAGACCGGGCTCATCCGGGGTTGACGCAGAGGAAGAGATCCGCAGAACCGCTCCGGTGATAGCCGCACTGACCGGCACACTGCCCTGCCCCATCTCCGTGGACACATGGAAAAGCGAAGTGGCCAGGGAGGCCATGGCCTCCGGCGCTGAGATTATCAATGACATCAGCGGATTCAGCTTTGACCCCCGCATGTCTGAAGTTGCGGCAGCCAGCGGTGCCGGAATCGTCCTGATGCATACGCGCGGCAAACCGGGCGAAATGCAGCATAATACCGAATACAGCGACATTATCGGCGAGATCAGCTCTGTACTAGGGGCCTCAATGGATGCCGCACTGGCCGCCGGTATCGCGGCGGATAAAATTGTACTGGATCCCGGCATCGGTTTTGGCAAATCCGTTGAAGGCAATCTGACCATCCTGAAAAGACTGGCAGAATTCAACTCGTTGGGCAGACCGCTATTGATCGGGACATCACGTAAGTCCTTCATCTCCAGATGCCTCAACAGAAGTACAGGCGAGCTTTCATACGGTACAGCGGCTACAGTGGCCGTTGCCGTAGCCAATGGTGCATCAATTCTGCGTGTGCACGATGTAAAAGCCATGCGCGATGCGGCAGACATGGCTTATGCCATGACATTCAGCCAATGAGTGACACAGGGGAACAAGACCACTCCTCAAGAGGGAATGCATGCCGGAAATACTCTCAACATCCTTCCTTTTTGAACTCTTCGACATCTTACTGACAGCTGTCTGCATCTATTTTTTTATCCGCATCCTGAAACGCGAAACCGCCATCAGACTTCTACTGCTGCTGTTGATCTTCTTCACTGTCTATTTTATTTCACACTTCTCCGGACTGGCTTCAACCTCGCTTGTATTTGACGGCATCTACTCTTCGGCGCTGGTTATACTGGCCATCATGTTCCAGGCTGATATCCGGCGCGCATTCCTGTCCTTTGGCAGACGTTATGACCTTAAAGAGCCTAGCGATGAGTCGGCCTCAGACATCGAAGAGCTGGTCAAGGCCTTGAAGGAGCTTTCCGACAAAAGCATAGGGGCGCTGATCGTCGTGGTGCGCAATATTCCTATCGACCATCTGGTCGAGGTAGGCACCCAGATTGAGGCCAAGGTGACCAGCGAACTGCTAAATTCGATTTTCCTGCCCTATTCACCGATCCATGATGGTGCAGTAATCGTCAACCAGGGCAAGATCGTCAAGGCCGGATGCCTGTTGCCGCTGTCGCGCAATCCGGACATATCCAAGAATTTTGGCACCCGGCACCGGGCTGCGCTGGGTCTGGCGGAACAGACCGATGCACTGGTACTAGTGGTATCAGAGGAAACCGGCAAGATCTCCGTGGTCCATGAAGGCAAGATTAATTACGACGTTGATGGGGCAGAAATCCGCCACATGCTCAAAAGAACATCTGACACAAGGCGTTCCTTCAAAAACGTTCAGGTGAACCCATGAAAACCGGCCCTTATAAATCCGACATAAAACAGCTGATCAGCGGGGAGCCTATGATCATGCTGCTTTGCCTGCTGCTGGCCCTATGCATCTGGGGGGTTTCGCAAACCAGCAAGGATGTGCGTGTCGATCTGATGCTGCCGATTGAGGTGCGAAACATCCCTGACGGTTTTACCATCAAACATCATCCGGCAGGCCAGGTGTTTTTCACACTGTCCGGTCCGGCAGGGCAACTTTACGAAGCACAAAACGCCAACCACTCGCTGGTGCTGTCCCTGTCTGAAAAGGCGCTGACCACCAAGACCGTTTTCAACCATCTGGATGCAAACCTCAACCTGCCGTCTGGCGTCAGGGCGTTGAGAATTGCCCCGGATGCGGTATTGATAGAACTGATTAAAAAATAGATTTTTTAAAAGCAAGGAGACCTCAGGTAATGAAAAAACTTTTTGGAACCGATGGGGTAAGGGGCGTTGCCAATGTCTACCCTATGACTACCGAAATGGCCATGCAGCTTGGGCGCGCTGCGGCTTACATCTTTAAAAGTTCCAGCAAGCACCGTCACAGAATCGTCATCGGCAAGGACACCAGGCTTTCAGGCTATATGCTGGAAAATGCACTGGTCGCCGGCATCTGCTCCATGGGGGTGGATGTGCTGCTGGTCGGCCCACTGCCGACCCCCGGCATTGCCAATATTACATCATCCATGCGGGCCGATGCTGGCGTGGTCATCTCTGCATCGCACAACCCCTTTCAGGACAACGGTATCAAGTTCTTTTCAGCCGACGGCTTCAAGCTGCCGGACCAGATTGAACTGAAGATTGAGAAGCTGATTGAAACCAACCAGATCGATTCCCTGCGCCCAACCGCCAACGAAGTCGGCAAGGCCTTCCGCATCGATGACGCCGCCGGACGCTATATCGTCTTTCTCAAGAACACCTTCCCTCAGGAGATGGACCTGACTGGCCTGAAGATCGTACTGGACTGCGCCAACGGCGCCGCCTACAAGGTGGCCCCGGCCGTATTCAGGGAACTGGGAGCGGAAGTGATCACGCTGGGCGTCACCCCTGACGGCGCCAACATCAACGCCGGATGCGGCTCGCTCTATCCCAATGTGATCAGCGAGGCGGTCAAGAAGCACCGCGCCGATATCGGTATTGCTCTGGATGGTGACGCCGACCGCGTCATCGTCTGCGACGAATTCGGCAACGAGGTTGACGGCGACCATATCATGGCCATCTGCGCCACCGACATGATCAAGCGCAAGCTGCTGAAAAAGAAAACCTTGGTCACCACGGTCATGAGCAATATGGGGCTTGATATCGCCATCCGTAACGCGGGCGGAAAGATAGTCAAAACTGCGGTAGGCGACCGTTATGTTGTGGAGGAGATGCGCAAAGGGGGCTACAACCTGGGCGGAGAGCAGTCCGGCCACATGATCTTCCTGGACTACAATACCACCGGTGACGGTATCCTCTCTGCTCTGCAGCTCTTGGCAGTCATGCGCCGCGAAGGCAAAACACTTTCAGAGCTGTCGGAAGTGATGATTGCCCTGCCGCAAGTGCTGGTAAACACCAGGGTCCGCGAACGCATCGATATCATGACCTTGCCGGACGTTGCCGCCAGAATCAGGGACGTGGAAGAAAAACTGGGCAACGAGGGGCGCGTGTTGATCCGCTATTCCGGCACCGAACCGCTGCTGCGGGTCATGCTGGAAGGCAAGGACACCTATGAAATCACCGCCTGGGCCAACGAGATCATTGATCTGGTCAAAAAGCACATCGGAGAGAAATAATGGCCAAACTGGGACTAAATGTTGATCATGTGGCAACGCTGCGCCAGGCCCGCGGCGGAGTCGAACCGGACCCGGTCACTGCAGCTGCCATGGGCGAACTGGCCGGCGCTGAAGGCATCACCATTCACCTGCGGGAAGACCGCCGGCACATCCAGGATCGCGATCTGGAACTGATCCGCCGCACCGTCAAGACCAAGCTGAACCTGGAGATGGCCGCCACCCAGGAGATGGTGCGCATCGCCCTCAAGGTCAAGCCGGATCAGGTCACCCTGGTGCCGGAAAAGCGTCAGGAGCTGACCACTGAGGGGGGTCTGGATGTCATCCTCAATCAGAAGCTTGTGGCAGATGCCGTCAAGCGCCTGCGTGACGGCGGCATAACAGTCAGCCTGTTCGTTGACCCTAGCCAGGAGCAGATCAAGGCTGCCAACAAAAGCGGGGCGGATTATATCGAGATTCACACCGGCGCCTATGCCGAGACCCACGGTTGGAAAAACCAGTTGCAGGAACTGGAGAAGATCGATGCCGCCATCAAGCTGGCCCGCAAGGTTGGTATGGGCGTCAACGCCGGACACGGTCTAAATTATGTGAACATCAAGCCGCTGGCCGCCATCGGCGGCATTGAGGAGTATAATATTGGGCACTCGATCATGGCCCGCGCCATACTGGTGGGCATGGACCGGGCTGTCCGGGATATGGTGGAGCTGATCAAATACGCATGATCGAAGGTATCGGCACGGACATAGCGGACATCGCTCGTTTTCAGCGTTTTCTGGATGAAGGCAACCAGGCGCTGTTGAAAAGGCTCTTCACCAGCCGGGAGCTGGATTACTGCATGGCGCGCAAAACCTGCTCGGCGTCGCTGGCCGGACGTTTTGCCGCCAAAGAGGCCTGTCTCAAGGCGCTTGGGACCGGCTTAAGCAACGGCATTTCCTGGCATAATCTGGAAATAGTCAACAACGCACAGGGCAGACCGGAGATGGTCCTGACCGGCACGGCTGCCGAACTGGCCGCTTCCCGCGGTATCTCATCTGTGCATCTGTCCATATCGCATGACGGCGGCAACGCCATCGCCATGGTTGTTCTGGAGAAAGCATGAAAATTGTCGACGTTCAGACCATGCAGCAGCTGGACCGGGACACCATCCGCAAGCACGGCATCTCCGGACTGAAACTGATGGAAAATGCCGGTAAGGCTTGCGCAGACGCCATTATCTCCCGTTTTGGAGCTGATACGGGAAAACGCGCCGTCATCCTGGCCGGCAAAGGCAACAACGGCGGCGACGGCTTTGTGATTGCCCGGCTGCTGGGCAGGGCCGGCTGGCAGATCAAGGTCGCCGTGTTGACCCGCAAGGGTTCCATCAGCGGCGACGCACTCGACAATCTGCAACGTCTGCCGGAAAGCTGGCTGTACTTTTGTGAAACGGAAGATGAGGCAAACAGCTGGCTGGAGGAACAGCTGGCGGGATGTGATCTGATTATCGATGCCTTGCTGGGCACCGGATTGAACAGTCCTGTCAGCGGAACATACCGGGCCGCCATTGAACGGACAAACCGCTCCGAAAAAACTGTGGTGGCGGTGGACATCCCTTCCGGCACTGACGGCAACAGCGGCATGATCATGGGCGCAGCCGTACGGGCAGACCTGACCGTCACATTCGCCATGGCCAAACCGGGGCATATCTTTTACCCCGGCGCTGCACACACCGGACGTCTGGTGGTTGCCGACATCGGTATTCCGGAAGAACTGGCCGGGCTGGCACCCGGCATCGAGTTTATCGATGCAGCAGCCGCATGCAGACTGCTGCTACCCAGGGAGCGCGAAGCCCACAAGGGGCACTTCGGCCATTGCCTGATCATCGCCGGTTCCACCGGCAAGACCGGTGCCGCCGCCCTGGCTGCCAACAGCGCCGTCAGGGCCGGCGCAGGGTTGGTCACGCTGGCGGTGCCCCATGAGTTGAACCCGATCCTGGAGATCAAAACCACCGAGGCCATGACCATGCCGTTGGCGGCATCGGACAACGGTGTCCTCTCAGCGAACTCATTCAGCCAGATCAGCACAGCACTCAGCGGCAAATCCGCCCTGGCCATCGGCCCGGGCATCGGTCGTCACCCAGACACCGTCACGCTTGTACAAAAGCTGATTGAATCGACAAAACTGCCATTGGTCATGGATGCCGATGCCATCAACGCCATCAGCGTGGATATCAGCATGCTGGACGGTAAAAAATCACCGGCGCTGATACTCACCCCACACCCGGGAGAAATGACGCGCCTGACCGGCATACGCACAGCCGACGACGGACCGGGACGCATAGCCGTTGCCCGCGAACTGGCCCGCCGCTATGCCATTTTTGTCATCCTCAAAGGGGCCCGCACTGTCATGGCTAGCCCGGATGGTCAGGTGGCGGTCAACGCCAGCGGTAATCCCGGCATGGCCTCTGGCGGCATGGGTGATGTGCTGACCGGCGTTATCGCTGCACTTTGTGCTCAAGGATACACCGCCTGGGACGCAGTCAGACTGGGAACCTTCATCCATGGCCACGCCGCCGATCTGGTTGCCGCCGAAAAAGGTGAAACCGGCATGAACGCAACCGATATCCAGGAAAAACTGCCTTACGCATTCAAAGACCTTGAACTACAAAGGGTTGCAAGCCAGCCGGATTGAGGCATACTTACAGCATCAGCAGGTTTCCACGACGGCTAATGTGCCGCTCTACCAGTAAAAGCCCATAGCAGTCCACAAGGAGATATCTCTATGCAAACCGTATCCGAGATCATGGCCAAAGAAGTTGTCACAGTCAAAAGCGAAACCAGCATCCGTGAGATCGCTGATATTTTTGAACAGCGCCGTTTTGGCAGCCTGCCGGTTATCGACGATGCAGGCAATCTGATCGGCATCGTCACGGCCTCTGACTTGGTTGAACAAGGACGCACGCTGCACATTCCAACTGTAATCTCCATTTTTGACTGGGTTATCCCGCTGGAAAGCGAAAAGGCCCTGGAACAGGAACTGCACAGAATGACGGCCCAGACCGTGGGAGAAATCATGTCCACGGGCGTTGTGACAATCGCCCCCACAGAGCCGGTATCAAAGGCCGCCGACATGATGAGCTACCACAAACTGCATGCCCTGCCAGTAGTAAAAGATAACAAAGTTGTCGGCATGGTGGCGCGTATCGATATTATCAGGAGCATGGTCGCCAAGTGAGCGGTTTCAGTGTCCTGACAAACTCTGCCGCTGAGACAGAAGAACTGGGCAGACGTTTGGGTAGCCTGCTGCAGGCGGGTGATTTTCTGGCCCTGCGTGGTGAGCTGGGCGGTGGCAAAACCTGCTTCACGCGCGGTGTCGTTGCATCAGTAGCGCCAGAAAGTACCCATCTTGTCGCCAGTCCGACCTTTGCCATCATGAATGAATATCCTGGCACCACCCCCGTTTATCATTTTGATTTCTACCGCTTCAATTCAGCCGATGAGGTCATTGAGCTGGGTTTTGAAGAGTACTTTCACGGTTGCGGTATCTGCGTAGCTGAATGGTCCGAAAGAATCCATGACCTGTTGCCTGCCGATCATATTTCCATCTGTTTTGAGCACCGAGATGGCGATCAGCGTTATATCACCATCAACACCCATGCCCCGGAAACATTCAAACGCCTGGGCGAAATCTGCATGCCTGAAACCGCCAAAAAACTTTGACCGGGCATTTTCTTTCTGCTATATAAATGCATCGTTTATTCAAGTATCTGCAGCAAATCAACATTGTATCAACACACTGCACTCACTCAACCCCTGCCGGGTCCTGAGTTATTTTCAATCTCAACACATGGAAAAGGGATTACACTGGTATGGCATTAATTGTTCAAAAATACGGCGGCACATCAGTCGGCAGTACCGAGCGTATCAGGAATGTTGCCAGAAGAATCGTCAAGACATATGACGAAGGCAACGACATGATTGTGGTCTTATCGGCCATGTCTGGCGAAACCAACAAACTGGTAGCCTTGTGCAATGAAATCTGTGAAATCCCTGACGGAAGAGAATACGATGCCGTCGTCGCCACCGGAGAGCAGATAACCATCGGCCTGCTGGCCATGTGTCTTAAATCCATGGGATACAAGGCCAAATCCTACCAAGGCTGGCAGGTGCCCATTATTACAGACAGCACTGCCACCAAGGCACGCATTAACACAATTGACGCAACCAACATACAAAACGACCTCAAAAAAGGGACCATCGTCATAGTTGCTGGCTTTCAGGGGGTAGATAACAAAGGCAGTGTAACAACGCTCGGCCGCGGTGGCTCCGACACATCGGCAGTCGCCATTGCAGCAGCACTTAAGGCGGATGTCTGTGAAATATACACCGATGTTGACGGTGTTTATACAACAGATCCCAATATGTGCAAAGACGCTCGCAAGATGGAAAAAATTTCCTATGATGAGATGTTGGAACTGGCCAGCCTCGGCGCCAAGGTGTTGCAGATCAGGTCAGTTGAATTCGCTAAAAAATATAATGTGGACGTGGTCGTCCGCTCAAGTCTTAACGATAATCCAGGCACTTTGGTTACTCAGGAGAGCGAAGATATGGAATCAATTCTTGTTTCAGGTGTTGCATACGACAAAAACGAAGCCAAAATTACCGTATTGGGGGTTCCTGACAAGCCGGGGATTGCCGCAAAAATCCTCTCGGCACTTTCAGATGCCGCCATTTCAGTAGATATGATTGTACAGAATGTCAGCCAGTCAGGCCTTACTGACTTCACCTTTACCGTAACCAAGACCGACCTCAAGCAAGCCCTGCAGATTACCAGCCAGGTAGCCGGTGACATCCAGGCCAAAGAGGTGGTTGCAGACGAAAACATCAGCAAAATATCGATTGTCGGCCTTGGCATGCGCAGCCATGCCGGTGTGGCCACCAAGATGTTCTCCGCCCTTTCGGCCAACAACATCAATATCCAGATGATTTCAACCTCGGAAATCAAGGTTTCGGTCGTCATTGATGAAAAATACACCGAACTGGCAGTACGCGTACTGCATGAGGTGTTTGAGCTGAACAAGCAGAAATAATTGTAATCATCACTGAACGAAAAAGGGAGGCCGAATAAGCCTCCCTTTTTTGGTTTGAGCATTGATCAACGCAGCATCAGTAGCTTCGCTCCTTATCATGATCAATCTTTTCATCTGCATCGACATAAATAATTTTAAAAACAAAAGCCGTTTACAAATTAATGTAACCGGCTGATTTAATTGGCGCGCCCTGCAGGATTCGAACCTGCGGCCTACGGCTTAGAAGGCCGTTGCTCTATCCAGCTGAGCTAAGGGCGCGTAGCAGCATAATTATTAAAAGTCTGGCAAGTTTTTAAGTGGTGCCCGGAGCCGGGATCGAACCGGCACGCCCTTTCGAGCGAGGGATTTTAAGTCCCTTGCGTCTACCAGTTCCGCCATCCGGGCGCTGAACCGGCGTATTATGCCACGCCGCCGTTAACCCTCTCTTTAAGTTCTTTGCCGGTCTTGAAAAATGGGGTCTTCTTGGCCGGAATATTTACCAACTCTCCGCTTTTAGGATTACGGGCCTCACGACCTGTACGCTCCCTGATGGTAAAACTACCGAACCCGCGAATTTCCACCTTGTCGCCCTGTTTGAGAGCCTCTTCTATAGAATCAAATACAGTATTTACAAGGACTTCTGAAACCTTCATATTCAGCATGCCATGCACCTGCACGACCTTTTCAATCAACTCACTCTTGGTCATCTAAAACTCTCCACAGTCGATTACTTTAATTATTGTTGCGATTATTCAGTTCCTGCTGCAGCAATTCACCCAGATTCGATGTAGCGCTGCCCTGCGATCCCAGATACTGCTCGAACTCGGCCTTCTCGCTGGCAGCTTCCAGAGACTTGATCGAAAGGGAGATGCGACGTTCTTTCGAGTCACAGCTGATCACGACAGCTTCGATTGATGTGCCGACTTCAGCAAAGGTCTTGGCACTGGCGACCTTCTCACGGGAGAGCTCAGACACGTGGATCAAACCTTCAATCCCTTCTTCAAGCTCAATGAATACACCGAAATCAGTCAAGGAGGTTACTTTGCCGCTGACCCTGGTTCCCGGACGGTACTTCTCAGGCACAAGACTCCATGGATCCGGCTCAAGCTGTTTGATGCCAAGCGACAGGCGCTCGTTTTCCACATCAACCTTGAGTACCACGGCCTGCACAACATCACCCTTGGCATACACATCACCAGGATGCTTAATGCGTTTGGTCCAGGACATGTCAGACACATGCACCAGACCGTCGATGCCGTCCTCAATACCAATGAACATGCCAAAGTCGGTCAGGTTCTTGATCTGTCCCTCAATCTTGGTACCAGGCAGATACTTCTCGGCAATCAGCTTCCACGGATTCTCATTGACCTGTTTCAGGCCAAGAGAAATCTTGCGGTTGGCCATGTCGATGCCAAGTACCACCGCCTCAACCTCGTCGCCGATATTGAGCATGTCGGCGGCGCGGCGTACACGCTTGGTCCATGACATTTCAGACACATGGATCAGTCCTTCCACACCCGGCTCAATTTCAACGAACGCACCGTACTCCATCAGGCTGACTACACGGCCCTTGATACGGGACTCAACGGGATAGTTCTTTTCTACTTCCAACCACGGATCAGGCAGGATCTGCTTGACACCGAGGGATATCTTTCCTTTGCTGCGGTCGAACTTAAGGATCTTGGCCTTGATCGGCTGTCCGGATTTCAACAGGTCGCCCGGCTTGCCAACCCGCCCCCAGGAGAGGTCGGAAACGTGCAGCAGTCCGTCTACACCGCCGATATCCACAAAGGCGCCGTAATCAGTAATGTTTTTGACGGTTCCTTCAACGATCTGACCTTCTTCCAGTTTCTCCAGCGTGCTTTCCCTGGTTGCTGAACGTTCTTCTTCCAGCAGGGCGCGGCGCGAGAGCACGATATTGTCGCGTCTCTGATTCAGTTTGATGATTTTGAAACGGCCCTGCAGTCCGACATAACTGTCGCTGTCGGATGAAGGACGGATATCCACTTGTGAGGCTGGCAGAAAAGCCTGTACGCCACAGATATCAACATTGTAGCCACCGTTGACACGTGCGGTGATGGTGCCTTCGATTATACCGCCTTCCTGACCGGCATCACCGATTCTTTCCCAGGCAGCCCGGTAATCGGCCTTTTTCTTGGAGAGCACATAACCTTTTTTGCCATCTTCGCGGGTCATCATGACGCGGATGACGTCACCAGCCTTCACATCCAGATTGCCATTGGCATCGAGGAATTCAGATGCCTTGACAGAACCTTCCGACTTGAGACCGATGTCAACGAGCACGACGTCCTGGTCGACACGAACTACCGTTCCTTCTATGATCTTGTCCCGTTCAGGCCTCTCCTTGAGACTTTCACTGTAAAGCGCGGCAAATTCATCGCTCTGCTGCTCAAAATCGGGATCATCCAGATCCTCGCTGTCTGCAGCATTAAGCCTTTTGAAGTCAACCATTAAACCATACCCCCTGACGTTTTCTAATCGCATAATGCGTTTGTTTATGAATTCAAGCGCATGAATGTATCAACATGCAGACAAAATTTCAATTGTTTTTATTGATTTCCTCAAGGCGTTCCATCACCTCATCAATAATCCATTTGGGCGTGGAGGCGCCGGCTGTCACGCCGGTACATTCAACACCATCAAACCAGGCCGGATTGATCTC
>Ga0302250_1000159_pt1 | contig 90618 bp, 99 predicted proteins | sample AAG_RA_Asp_MG_FD_193536 | JGI IMG/M metagenome (GOLD analysis project Ga0302250, IMG submission 193536) | Enriched activated sludge microbial communities from anaerobic digester in WTTP, New Holstein, Wisconsin, United States - AAG_RA_Asp | ecosystem: Engineered > Bioreactor > Anaerobic >... | reverse complement strand
CCTTTCGTGCCAGCTCCTCCACGATCTCGTCACTCTTGTGGGGCGAGACATCGATCATGACGAAGTTTGCGTCCGAGGGCATGACAGGGAATTTCACTTCTTCCGTGAAGCGCTTGCGCCAGTGTTTTACCTGCGCGATATAGCGTTCTGCACGTTCCCTATCGGAAAGCGCCGCTGCGGCAGCAGCCATGGAGACCGCATTGACCGTAAACGGGGTCCCGGCCCGGTTATACCACGGCGGAAGCCAGCGGGGTGTGAAAGCATAACCGACCCGGAGCCCGGCAAGGGCATACACTTTCGAGAGGGTCCGGCCAAGGACAATGTTCTCGTGCTTTCTCATCAGGGGAAGGTAATCGATTCCCGAGAACTCCACGTAGGCATTGTCAAGGAAGAGCAGCCCATCGATCCCTTCGAGAATCTCCTCGACAACCGGAATGGGCGTTGCATTCCCGGTCGGGTTGTTGGGGGAGCAGAGGACCGTTACCTTCGCGTCCTTTGCTTCTTTCAACAACTTCTTGGGATCAACGGAGAAGTCTGCTTCACGGGGAACCGTTGCTACCTCCGCTCCCTGCCCCATGGCGGCGAGCGCGTAAAAGGAGAAGGTCGGAGTCGAGATCACGACCTTCTCACCGGGTTCGACGAGCGTGCGGAAGAGAGTCTCGATGACGCCGTCCATCCCGACACCAGTCACGAAGTGTTCGTGCGCATAGGTGGCACGGAGGGCGCTCATGAGGACACTGACTTTCTCATCGGGATACCGGTTCACGGTCGCGAGGGCCTCTGTTGCAGCGGCAAGCGCTGCAGGGGAGAGCGGTTCGGGATTCTCGTTGCTCGCGAGCCGGGCGATGCGGGTCATGCCGTACTCGCGTGCGATATCCTCCGCTTTCTTGGCGAAGACATACCCGCTCTTCTTCTTGTAACAGGACCTAACCAAGCGTTCCATTGAGGACCTTCACTACCATGTCGATCTCGGCATTGCTGATGGTGAGCGGGGGCACGAGACGGAGGTTGCCATCCGCTGCACAGTTGACGAGCACACCCTGCTCCGCACACTTCTTCTGAATCTCGGGACACTTGTCGCCAATGGTAATCCCGATCATGAGCCCCCGGACACGGGGATTATATTTCGCAAGTCCGCTCCGGAAACGCTCCCCCTTGACTGCCACTTCCGGCAGGATCCTCTCGATCACACCGAGGGTGGCAAGGGACGCAGCGCAGGCAAGCGGTCCGCCGGCAAAGGTGCTCCCGTGCTCGCTTTTCTTAAACTCCAGGTCTTCCCGGGCAGCAAGAGCACCCATAGGGAATCCGCTCGCGATCCCTTTTGCCAGGGTAACGATGTCCGGCTTCACCTTCGTGTGCTGGATGCCCAGCCACTTCCCCGTACGGCCAAGACCCGTCTGTACCTCGTCCACGATCATAAGAGCCCCGCTCTTGTCGCAGACCTCGCGGATTCCCTCAAAGAACGTGTCGGGAGGGATGATGACACCCGCTTCACCCTGGATCGGCTCAACAATGACACCTGCGGTATCGGAATCGACAGCCTTTTTCAGGCCTTCGAGATCGCCATACTCGACAAAGGTCTTTTCCATGCCAAGCGGTTCGAAGGGCTCGCGGATCGCGGGCTTATGGGTGACGGCAAGGGAACCGATCGTCCGCCCGTGGAACCCGTGGGTGAAGGCGACGAACTTCTTCTTCCCGGTCCTGACGCGGGCAAGCTTCAGGGCCCCATCCGTGGCTTCCGCTCCTGAGTTCGAGAAGAATGCCTTATGCATCCCGGTAATCTCGACCACTTTCTTTGCCACCACTCCCTGGTGCGGAACATAATAGAGGTTCGAGCAGTGGATCAGCTGCCGGGCCTGCTCGCAGATCGCCTTTACGACCTCCGGGTGGCAGTGGCCGGTGCTGCAGACCGCAATCCCTGCAACGCAATCGATATACTCCTTCCCTTCTCCATCCCAGACCTTTGATCCTTCCCCCTTGACAATTGCCATGTCACGGGAGAACGCAGGCATGAAATAGCGCTCGTCAAGCGCTTTCATCTGTTGTGTTGTTTCCATTCCCATCACGTTTTGTATTTCTCAGAGTATCTCAGATTATTCGTATTCGATGGTTGCCGGGGGTTTTGCCGTTACATCGTAGACAACCCGGGCAACACTCGGGATGTCGGCAGTGATCCTTGATCCGATCTTCATGAGATGGTCGAACGGGATGTTGACCGGTTCGGCAGTCATCGCATCCCGTGAGTGGACCGCTCTCACCGCTACGATCCACCCGTGGATCCGGTTGTCACCCTTGACACCGGTCCCGAGCCCGAGCAGGGCTGCAAAGCACTGCCAGGGGTGGTATTTTTCCACTAGTTCATCCTCGACAATCCAGTTCGCTTCGCGGACAACGGCGATCTTCTCCTTCGTTGCCTCGCCGATCACTCTCACCGAGAGACCAGGGCCGGGGAACGGCATGCGGTGCTGGATCTCCTTTGGCAGGCCGAGCGCACCTGCCACGTCGCGAACTTCGTCCTTGTACAGGTCGCGGATCGGCTCGATTACTTTCGTGAATTCCATGTGGGTCGGCATCCCTCCCACGTTATGGTGGCTCTTGATCCCGCCCTGGCTCTCGATGATGTCGGGATAAATCGTGCCCTGCAGGAGGCATTTTGCCCCCTTCTTCTTTGCTTCGCGCTCGAAGACGCGGATGAAGCGTTCGCCAACCGCCTTGCGCTTTGCCTCGGGATCGACGATCCCTTTCAGTGCTCCCAGGAACTCATCCTCAGCCTGCACGACATCGAGAGAGATGCTGCTGAATACCTGCCGGATCCGCTCGGTCTCGCCTTTCCGCATCAGGCCGGTGTCGATGTAAATGGGGATGAGGTTATCCCCGATAGCCCGGGCAGCGAGGGCGGCACAGACTGAACTGTCCACGCCTCCCGAGAGGGCCATGACGACTTTCTCCGATCCCGCAGAGGTTTGTATCTCCTCGATCGCTTTTGCGATGAATTTTTCTGTATTGACCATGGTTTTCTCTGCTCCTGTTCTTGGTTTTTCGTCCTATTTCGTCCGCTTGTTTGCCCTGCATGCCTCGACAAAGCCCAGGTAGGGCGGCGATGGTTTTGTCGGCCTCGACTTGAACTCCGGGTGGAACTGGGTGGCAAAGAAGAACGGGTGATCCGGTAGTTCCAGGCACTCCATCCGGTTCTTGTTCGTTGCCGAGAAGACGAGCCCTGCCTTCTCCAGTGTCGCGATATACTCCGGGTTTACCTCGTACCGGTGCCGGTGCCGCTCAATCACCTGCTTCTCGCCATAGAGTTTCCGGGCAAGGGTCCCGTCGCGGATGTCGGCCGTGTAGTTGCCCAGGCGCATCGTTCCGCCCAGTTCATGGAGTCCTTCCTGCTCGGGCAGGAGGGCAATCACGTGGGTGCCTTCGCCAAACTCCTCACTTGTGGCATCGGCGATCCCCGCAACATGCCGGGCGTATTCAGCGGTAGCCAGCTGGAACCCAAGACAGAGCCCGAGGAAGGGCACCTTGTTCTCGCGGGCGAACTGGATTGCCTCGATCTTTCCCTCTATTCCGCGTTTGCCAAAGCCGCCGGGAATCAGGATGCCGTCATAGTCTTTCAGGGAGCAGCGTTCGTAGCGCTCGGCATCCAGCCACGCAATCTTCACTTCAGTGGAGAGGGCACGGCCGGCATGCTTGAGCGCTTCCTTGATGCTGATATACACGTCCTCGATGCCGTACTTGCTGACGATAGCAACCGTGACCCGGTTCGTGTACTCCTTGTTGACAACCCGGTACCACGAGGTGTCCGCATCCTTCCGGTCAAGGCCGAGGTGGGCGGAGAGGACATCGGCAATGCCCTCCTTCTCCATCTCCATCGGCACGGCATAGGTGTCCGGGGCGGTTGCCGCCGAGATGACCGCATTCTGGGGGAGGTCGCAGAACGCCGAGATCTTGCGCTTGGTGTTGGCGCTCATCGGGTGCTCGCTCCGGCCCACGATGATGTCCGCGTGGAGGCCCAGTTCCCGCAAGGCCTTGACCGAGTGCTGGGTGGGCTTGGTTTTCATGTCGCCCATTGTGTCTGCCGGGATCAGGGTCACGTGGATCAGGATGTAATCATGCTGGGGGAGCTCGCCTCGCATCTGGCGGATGGCTTCCAGGAAGGGCATGCTCTCGATGTCGCCGACAGTGCCGCCGACCTCGACAAGGCAGATCTCCGCTTTTGTCCCGTCCGGGAACTCCTCTTCGGCCGCCTGCCGGATGCATGCCTTGATCTGGTCGGTGATGTGGGGGATGATCTGCACGGTCTCGCCCAGGAAATCCCCGCGGCGCTCTTTCTCGATCACTGTGCGGTACACCTTGCCGGTCGTGATATTGTGGGAAGCCGTGAGTTCGATGTCAAGGAACCGCTCGTAGTTGCCAAGGTCGAGGTCAACTTCGCTCCCGTCCTTTAAGACGAAGACCTCGCCGTGCTGGGCCGGGTTCATCGTGCCGGCATCGATATTCAGGTAAGGGTCGATCTTGACCGCGGTGACGCGGTATCCCCGGTTCTTCAGGATCCGGCCCACGGATGCCGCCGTGATCCCCTTGCCCAGTCCGCTCATCACACCGCCGGTAACAATGATGTACTTCACGTGATCTCCCCGATTGCTGTATAGGTTGCTCATAATCCGTATTAGTGTTGTCGTACTGCGGCGTGAATTCGTCCTGTATGCCTGACCCCCTGACCAGCACCAAAGGAAGAAAGTTCATGTAGGCACAAAGGAAAATGAAGAGGTATGAAAATCCGCTATTTCCCAACAATGATTGCTCTCCTGCTCCTTGCAGTCCTTGCCGTTCCCGCTGCAATGGCAACAACGGAGGATGATCCGGCAACCCTCTTATTTAACCAGGCGCAGGTAGCCATCAGCAGGGGCCAGTACGACCTAGCTGTTGAACTCTTCGACAAGGCACTCGCCGAGAACACGACCATGATGAGCAAGGGCGACACGCTCATGTATCTCTACAAAGACAAGGCAGCCGCCCTTGCTGACTCGGGAAGATATGACGATGCTCTCAAAACCGTGAACGAAGGCCTTCTCCAGTTCAAGGACAGTGCCGGCATGTGGAACAATAAGGGGTATATTTTGTTCAGGATGGGCCGCTACAACGAGGCTGTCGATGCCTATACCCAGGCAGTGACCATAGACCCGGCATACGAGAAGGGATGGATCAACAAGGGTGACGCGCTCATGAAGGCGGGAAGGGCCGGCGAGGCCGTTGAGGCGTACAACAAGGCCCTCAGCCTGGACCCGGAGAGCAGTTCGGCCAAGGAAGGACTTGCAACAGCCCAGAAAGAGGCGGGACCCGGAACCATGATGATCATCCTTGTCATTGTCGTGATCGCCGCTGCGGGAGTGGCCGTCTGGTATATAATGTTCCGCAAACCTGCGGCAGAGAAGACAAAGCCTGAAAAGAGCGGGAAAAAAGAATAATTTTTTCTTATGATTTTTCTGGCGATTTCCGTTGATTTTTCGTCCTTTTTTTGATTACTTTGTTTCCTTTGTCACCGTGAAAGCAGCAGAAGTCCGTGACAGCAGGGATCTTTTTCCACCGTTGTCTCCCCAGACTTCGGCCTCGCAGAATGCTACCCGCCGTCCTTTCCGGATGACCTGTCCTCTCGCAATGATCGAACCTTCGCGGGAACCCCGGATGAAACTGGTAGATTCCGAGATGGTGGCGATCCCCTCGCCATCAGCCAGTTGTGTGTAGACGGCAAGCGCCATCGCCTCATCCGCAAGGGCAACAAGCATCCCGCCCTGGAGCCAGCCGACACCATTGTGCATGTCCGGCCGCACATGCATCGAAAGTTCGGCTTCCCCGTTGCCAGCGCTCACGACATCGATCCCCATCAGGCAGAAGAAGGGATTAGCTGCCCGGCCGTCCCGCTGTATTCGTTCACAGTAGTTCATGCTGTTCTTATGCTTTTTTCACCCGCGGGGGATTAAGATTACCGCATTCCCTGAGGGCAAATTCCACAACGGGTGCGGGATTAATATGCCACAACGATCGACCTCTCCACTATGCAGGATACAGAAACCAAAGAGATGCTTGCTGACCTCATCTGGCTGAACGCGGTCATTGCAACGGAACTGATCCAGATCACGGAAAACACATCGACTATCCTCCGGAAATCAGCTCCCCCGGCAAGCTGCCTCACCGAACATCATGCACTGCGAGAAACTGCGCTTACCATGGCAGAAAAGTACCGGCCGGGCACGATGCTCTCCCAGCATCTCACGAAGCACCAGTAGAGCAGTGGACATGGCTGGATTACCACTAACGTTATTGGGAATCTTTCCCAACCATTATGCAGGTTATCCTGCCACGATCCTTTCCGTGAGCACCATACCAGCTGCAGAATACGCAGCCGGATACGGATTCCGGCCTGACGCGTTACAATCATGATTCCCGAACCAGCACCCCGCCATAGTCTCGTCATCCCCGCCTATAACGAAGAGGCCCGGATCACCCCGCTTCTTGAAAGCATCAGGGAGTTTGACGGAGAACTCATCATTGTCTGCGATGGAACGGACCGGACCGCAGAGATTGTGAAAACAATCTCTGCCCGCCGCACAGACCTTATCATCCGCTGCCTTAAATTTAATCACCGGCTGGGAAAAGGCGGGGGGGTCCGGGCCGGTCTTGCTGCGGCACGGGCACCGCTGGTCGGGTATTTCGATGCAGACGGTTCGACCACACTTGGCGAGATGCTCCGCCTCTTCTCATCGCTGGACTCTGCAGACGGTGCAATGGGCTCCCGCTGGGTTCCGGGCTCCAATCTTACAGTCCGCCAGGGGTGGATGCGGCGGGTGGAGAGCCGGGGATTCAACCTGATCATGAGGGTCCTGTACGGGCTCCCGTATCACGACACCCAGTGTGGTGCCAAGGTTTTCAGGAAAGCCGCGGTGGATGCCATCCTGCCATCGATGGTATCCAATGGGTTCGAATTCGATGTGGAACTTCTCTGGCGGCTTCGTTCTGCAGGATACACAATCGTCGAAATCCCCATTGAATGGCAGAACAAGGGCGACTCGCGGGTGAAGAAGCGGGACATGATCGGGATGCTCTCCGGCCTCATCCGCGTCCGCCTGCACCGGGGCGGGGCATGACCTCCCTGGAACCTGAAGAGAAGACACGGGAGGCATTCCGGCTCTTTGAAGACGGCAGGTACCAGGAGTCGCTTGCCGCCTGTAACCGGCTGCTGGAGGAGGCAAAGGACCCGGCCCTCGAAGTCCTTGCGGCAACAAATCTCTTCCATACCGGCCGGTACGAGGATGCCGAGGTCTTCTTCCGTGATTTGGCCGTAAGGATGCCGGACTCATCCTATGTCCACAGTTACCTGGGAAAGGTGCTGGAAGCGCGGGGCAATGAAGATGCGATATCCGAATACGCTGCTGCGGTCCGGCTGGACCCTGCCAACCAGGACGCCCTCCGGAGTTACGCCACCTATCTCCTTTCCCAGAACGATTTCCGGGGGGCCCTGCCATTGCTCTCCCGCCTTACCGGGTTGGCTGGAACGCCAGGAGATACCGCGAACCAGGTTCGGGCGCTTATCGGTTGCGGCAAGGCGAAGGAAGCGCTTGCAATCGTAAGGGGACAGGGAGGAGGCGGGACGTTCTCATCGGAATATGTCGAAGCACTCCTCCAGGTACAGGACTTCCGGACTGCAGCAGAGCATGCACATTCTGTATGGCAGTCAACGCACGACCCTTCCATTCTCCGGATCTATCTTGATACACTTGCCCGGTATGACACCGACCGGGCGCTTGAAACCTATGCTTCCGTACTGAAGGATCAGCCGGACGGTCCCCTGTTCTTCGATTATGTCCATACCCTCCTTTCCGCGGGAAGGCCCCGGGATGCACTGAAGGCTCTGCTCAAACTTCTCGCCCTCTGTCCGGGCGAAGCAGAGTACCGCCTTGCCGAGTGCGACCTGCTCGGTGCTACCGGAGATTCGGCTCGGGCACTGGAGCGATACGAGTGCCTTGTACAGGACGAGTTGGCTGCCAAAACCGACATGGTCATGCTCGGGCGAATCATTGGCGCGTATCGGAGGTTCCTGACGAAAACCCTGCCCGTGAACGAAGCAGAGCGTCACCTTCTTGACACGGTATCTGGTGACCTGAACGTGGTGAGCCTGCTTGAGACGGCACGGTTCTACGAGGAGACCGGAAACTCTGCCATGGCCAGGTCCTGGTATTACCGGGCGTACCGGGCAGACTTCCTTGCCGGGGGGCTGGACTACGCGTTGTTCCTTGCGGGAAACGGGGATGAGCGCGAGTGCGAGAAGGTGATGATCTATATCCTATCCAATGTCCGGAAAGGGGCCGACCTTGTGCAGGTGGCTGCCCTCATTGTTGAGGGAAGCGGCAGGATGCACACCATGAAGCGCTTAATGGACCAGTTGATCCGGAAATTGGAGGGCCGGACAGGATCGCTCTCTACCGAAGGCAGGGAACTCCTTGCCAACGCGTTCTTCCATTCCGCGACGAATGCACTGGAGGCTGCGGATTACCCGGCATGCAAGTACTTCTGCCTCCGGGGTATCGATGCCCTGCCGGCCCACCCGAAGACATTACAGATGGAAGACTATTTTGCCCTTCTTGTGCGCTGCAAGGAACATGCCCTTTCGGATAGTCCCGTCCTGCCGGCACACCCGCCAGTGGAGAAGCCGTGCACCGCGCCTGCCGGGAGCATCCTCACGGAACAACTGGGCCTTTCTGAGCAGGAACAGAAGATCGTCTCGTTCCTCCGCCTCCACCGGAAGGCAAGCGAGATGGAGCTCCGCACCCTCCTTGGGACGCGGAGGATTGCCGGGGTGGTGAACCGGCTGGTACAGAAAGCTGCATCCCAGGGCATCAGCCTGATTGTGAAGAAAGGGATGGGAGAGGATGGAGAGATCTATGAGTATATCGGATCCTGAACGGATGGGAAAAAACCGGCTCGAAAGTATCAACATCATCAATGCGCTTCGGCGGGGTACCGTTCCAGCGGGAGGATTAGAGCGGATTGCTGTCGGGCTTGAGGTGGAAGAGGGAGTTATCGGAAAACAGCTGGACTTTGTGGAGAGAGGAGGTGGCGACCTCAAGTTCATCCGCGGGGAGTACGGGAGCGGCAAGACGTTTCTTGTCGCACGGGCCCTCGAGATTGCCCGTTCCAAGGGATTTGTCACCTCCCACATCGTGATCTCTCCGGGAACCCCTTTGCATAAGCTCCGGGGAGTGTACCAGCAGGTGTGCGCGAACCTACGGACTAGTGGCGAAGAACATGCCCTGAAGGCGATCATCGATACCTGGCTCTTTAACATCGAGGAGCGGATCCTCTCTGTCAGCGGGGAGGCTGAAAACGATGCCGCACTCGAATCCGGAACGGAACGGGAGATCGAGGCAGCCCTTGCAGGGATCTCCTCGCTGAACTCCGCGCTCGCTGCCACCCTGCGGACCTATTACCGGGCCGGTAATGCCGGGGACTTTGCGCTTGCCCAGGCTGCACTCGGGTGGATCTCCGCAGAGCCGAACATCGGCCGCGAACTGAAGGCAAAGGCGGGAATAAAGGGCGATATTGATGATTCGGTCGCTTTCATCTTCCTCCAGGGGCTCATCTCGATCATCCATGGCGCCGGGTATAGCGGCCTTGTCATCGCCATTGACGAGCTGGAGACCACCCAGGGACTCCAGCGGAACCAGCGCGAGAAGACGTACCAGGTCCTCGTGCGGATCATCGATGCAGTTGACAAGGGGGAGATGCCCCGCTGTTTCTTCCTCTTTACTGGAACACCTGCATTGTTCGACGGCTCACGCGGGATCCGCTCCCTTCCCCCCCTCTATGACCGGATCAGTGTAACCGAGACTGATGACTTCAAAAATCCCCGTCAGCCGCAGATCCTGCTCTCCAGGTTCGATACCAAAAAGCTCGAACTCGTTGCGCTCAGGGTCGTGGACGTCTATGCACAGGCATATTCCGAGCCCGACAGGGAACGGATCTCCCACCGGTTTATCCGGGCGATGATCAAAAGGGTTACCACTCGTTTCGGGGGCCGGGTCGACATCATCCCGCGGATTTTCTTAAAAGAGTTTGTCGATATCCTGGACAAGTGCGAGCTGTACGAGGACTATAATCCCCATGATGTGTATGATTTCGATGCCGAGCATCTCAAAGGCGAACTGAAAAAAGAGGAAGAAGCCGTCATGGTTGTCACGTTCTGACCAGTACGGGTCAGAACGGACTTTTTTTTATGTCACAACAGCACATGTTCTTTCCATGAAAGGGTTGCGCCTGCTGTTTGTGCTCACTGCCCTCCTGTTCATCGCGCTACCGGTCTCAGGAGCAGCAACCCTCACCATCAATGCAACGACCCAGACTGCCCGTATCGGGGATACCATCGTCCTGAACGGGACAGTCAGCGGGACCACCACCATTGCGGTGTTTCTTTTCCTTACCGGTGACGGTCTTGACACCCGTGGCGTTGCCCTCGATAACCTCAACATCCCTGCCGGAAGGGGGATGTTCACAACAGCACCAGTCCAGCTTTCGGATGGTTCCTGGTCCTATACCTGGGATACCTCCGTGATTCTCGGGGCGCTCAAACCCGGAAAGTATACCGTGTTTGTTGTGGATAGACCGGTTGACCGCCTCCGGCCGGTCATGCCCGAGTACGCAACCGTTGAGATAGAATTCCATCCCGCAGCCCGTCCTCCTGAGGAGACCCCTCTGGACCCCATTTTTCCCGTGTCCGCGGTCGTAATTGCCGGGTGCGTGGTTCTCTTGCCCCGCAGAAAAAGTAAGTGACTGTCTTTTCTCCTGCGGGGGATATTTGGATCGCCCGGGACCAGAGATTGTGATTCAATACTGGAATAAAAAAAGGGTTACTACGGATTACAGGGCGCGACGGACTTTCACGGACTGGGAGTGGGCATACAGCCCCTCGGCTTCGGCAATCGTCTCAACAATGTCACCAATCGCTTCAAGCCCGTCGCGGTCGATGATCTCAACCGATGCTGTCTTGCAGAAGTGTGCAACATCCAGCCCCGAGTACATCTTCGAGTACCCTGCAGTGGGGAGGCAGTGGTTGGTGCCGACCGCATAATCACCACAGGCAACCGCCGAGTACCGGCCAACGAAAATGGCTCCGGCATTCTGTACTTTTGTCACTACCGTGAGCGGATCGGCGACCTGGATGGAGAGGTGCTCGGGTGCCACGACATCGGATGCCGCGATTGCCTCGTCGATATCCTTCACCACGGTATACCCAGAGTTCTTCAGGGCCTCGACAATGATCTCTTTCCGGGGAGCCTCGGCCACCATCTTCTCGATCTCTTTTCCGACCTTTGCCGGGAGGGAGGGATCCGTTGTGATAAGGATGCAGGCTGCGTTTGGGTCGTGTTCAGCCTGTGCAAGGACGTCGGCTGCAATAACTTTCGGGTGGGCCGTGCTGTCCGCGATGATCCCGATCTCGCTCGGGCCTGCCGGGAAGTCGATCTCGGCATGTTCGCGGAGCATCATCTTTGCGAGGGTGACATAGACATTACCGGGGCCGACAATCTTCTGGACCGGACGGATGGATTCCGTGCCGAGCGCCATGGCCGCAACCGCCTGCGCACCCCCCGCCAGGTAGATCTCGGTGACACCTGCAATGTCAAGTGCAACGAGGGTCAGGGGCTTGATGGGCGGGGGGGAGCAGGCACAGATCTCTTTTACCCCGGCAACCTTCGCCGGGACAGCGCACATCAGTGCAGACGACGGATAAGCTGCCCTGCCGCCGGGCACATAGAGGCCGACCCGGTTCAGGCCGGTGGTCTTCATCCCGAGCACAACACCCGGCTCCATCTCCTCGAACCAGAGATCGCGGGGCCGCTGGCGTTCGTGGAAGCGTTCGATCCGGGCGTGAGCTTCGATCAGGGCTTCGACAACCTGTGCATCGACTTCATCGTACGCAGATTCCCGCTCCTCATCGGTAACCGCAACTTGCTCCAGCGTGCAATATTTCTTTGCCAGGTCAATGAGTGCGGCATCCCCCTCATTTTTCACCCGCCCGATGATCTCGGTGACGGTCCCGCGTGCATCCTCAAGGCTCGTCTTCCGTGCTGCGAGCCATGCATCGATCCCGACTGCCTTCCACATAGTGCCAATATCTTCGACAGGAAAGGTTGTTAAGGTTTCTGCTTCCGACAGGTCATCAGACCTGGAGGACGAGAAGAGCCGAAGGCTCTTCGAGTTTCGACAGGTTCGAAGAAATCCTTCGGATTTCTTCTCTTCCTCGACCTTCTGTTGAAGGTCTCGGATTCATCAGACCTGGAGGACGAGAATAACCTATTCTTTCTTGTGCTGCTGGAGGAAGTAAACACCGATACAGATGACCCCGATGGAGACTGCCATAAAAAGCATGTCGGTAGAGGTAGAAAACTTCATGGTGAGCATCCTCTGGAAGAAACTTACAATTAGCACCATGATAATGACCTTGATGATCTTGTTCTTGAGGTCATCAAGGTTCTCGATCTCCAGAAGGCTGTGATAGGACTCGGAGCACCGGGCGACATCAATCTTGGAGATGGCAAGTTCATACATGCCGAAACTGAAGATGAGGAGTACCATACCGATGAGGTACAGGTCAACCCCACCGATGATACCGGACAACAGGGTGGAGTATTCAACCTCCATGGTAGAGAGAATGACCGCTTCGTGGAAACTTCCCAGGATCTCGGCAGATCCTGCAAGGAAGAGAAGGAAGGAGCTGAACAGTCCGAATACCACTGCGAGGATGACGATCAGGCGCGAGCTCCAGAGGCCGGATTCGAAGACGCGTTCGAACACAGATTGCCCTGCCAGGGTCTTTGATAATTCACGTTCGCATTCTTTTTGATCCATCACCGATCATGTACTCCTGATGGAATAAAAAATGGCGATCCCTGGCAGCTGTGAAGCAGGCACCATGCACCGGATACTGGCCATAATGCCTATTGCCCTTCAGAACGCACATGAGAGATAGGAACGTGGGATCATGGGAAGCCCTTACCTGAATAGTAACGAAGCAATAATCCTGTCAACGCACAACGTGGTCATCAACACGATACCGGCGGAGGCGATCCTGACCAGCCAGCGCCTTATCCTTGTTGACGCCCGCCACACAAGTCTGCGACCACAGGACATCCCCTTTGCATCGCTGGAAACCGTGACTATTGGAGAAAATACCGGGATGGATCCGGTCCTTTCCCTCTCTGTTGTCCTTCCGGATGAGACACGTCACACCCTCGGTATCGTCTTCCCACAGGCACCAAAGCAGAAACGGACCGCTGAACGGGATGAGTGGGCAGCGAAGGTCAAGGAGTTGAGCCTGGTCGCTCAGAAAGGGGGGGGCGTGAAACCCGCTGAACTCCTGCCCCCCTGGGTAGCCGGAGAACTTCCTGAAGAAGAGGGAGGGACTGGAAAGGGAACTGGAGCGGAAATAGGTGGGCATGTCAATCCCCCTCTTGCACCGAGGAAACCCCGGGTAAAGGCATCCAAAGGCAACCACCGTATCTTCCTGGCAGCCGGGATCGTGCTGGTCCTTGTGATCGCCCTTGTTGCAGCAGTCACGTTCCTTGCACCCACAATTACCGGCACTCTTCCAAAAACACCCGTGACAACTGTTCCCACAGAAGCGGTATCATCAACCACACCTTCACCTGCTGTCACAGAGCAGCCGACAGCCGTGGCAACGCCAGGGCCTGCAGAGACGCCGGCCAACATCCCTGTTGTGACTGCAACAACAACTCCCGAGGCAACACAGACTCCTGCCCCCCAGCTGTCGGGAGTCTGGGTCAGGATCCAGTACGGGGGGGAATACACAGCATCGTACGGGACATCAGGCCGTATCAGAGAAGTTGCTGCAAGCGGGGAACAGTATTACCAGATCCCGGCAAAAGACCAGATCGTCGATGCCGCAGTCCAGAAACTGGATGCATCAGGGGATCTTCTCACAGTGTCCATCTACTATAATGGTGCCCGGTTCGCGAGCGGTTCCACCACAAAACCCTACGGGACTGTCGAGATCCATGCGGACTTACGGGATTCCTGAAGGGCACCGGCACACGGAACAGTCAGCGGGCATGTCCTGCGGGCGCCCCTCCCATTCCTTTTTCCCGGATGCGATCACGAATACCCGGTCCCCGATCTCGTGACAGTCGGCCACGCGGTGAGTGACGATGATGCAGGGAATCTGCATACGGTCGACGAATGTTTTAATCAGTTGTTTGACAGCATGGGTGCTTTCAAGATCCAGAGAAGAGAACGGCTCGTCCATCATCAGGAGTGTTGGCCGGATCGCGATCGCCCGGGCAAGGGCAACCCGCTGTTTCTGACCTCCTGACAAGCGGGATGCTGTGACCTCCGCGAGGTCTTCAAGACCCATGGCCTGAACAAGGCCGCTGACCTGTTCATCGATCTCCTCCTGGATTGCGCCGTGTGCCCGGAGCCCGTAGGCAATATTCTCCCTGACCGACAGGTGGGGAAAGACCGCCGTGTTCTGGAAAACATACCCGATCCTGCGGTCCTCAATCGGGACAGAGATCATCCGGCCCGGTTCGCAGAAGGTTGTGCCATTCAGGTGAATGCAGCCATTGTCCGGTTCAAGGAGCCCGGCAAGGATGTTGAGGGTCGTGGATTTTCCCGATCCATTGCTGCCCATCAGGACGAGGATCTCGCCGGGACGGACCGAGAAGGAGAGATCGAGCTCAAAGTCCCTCAGGTTCCTCCGGATTGTTGCATCAAGCATGCGGCACCTCGGGTTTTGTGAGGATTCTCACCGCAATCATGATGAGGAAGGAGATGATGACGAGCAGGATGGATATGGTCAGCCCAAGATTGAAATTGCTCTCCATTCCCACATAGACCGCAAGGGGCATGGTCTGGGTGACCCCCGGGAGATTTCCGGCAAACATGATGGTGGCACCAAACTCCCCAAGGGCCCGGCCAAAGGTCATGACCGCTCCGGAGACAAGTCCCCCTGCAGTCAGCGGGAGGGTGATGGTCAGGAAGGTCCGCAGGGGGGTAGCCCCGAGGGTCCGGGCGGTGTGCTCATAACTCCGGTCAAACTGTTCGAAGAGGGATTTTGCCTGCCTGAGATAGAAAGGCGAGGCAACGAAGATCTGGGCCATGATGACGGCAAGCGTGGTGAATGCGATGGGGATCCCCAGCATCCTGAAGTACTGGCCGATAAGCCCCATCCTCCCGTAGAGTACGAGAAGGGCAAACCCTGCCACCGCCGGGGGAAGGACAAGGGGAAGATCGATGAGGGTATCCACCAGTACTTTTCCCGGGTAGACAGAACGGGAGTGCACATATGCAAAGGGGGTGCCGACAAGGATGACGATAAAGAGGGAGATCGCCGATGTTGTGAGGCTCAGCCAGAGCGCGCTGATCACAAGAGGATCGGAAAGCGAAGCCCAGAACAGTTCAGGCGTAGTACGGAAGAAGAGTGCCGCAACGGGGAGTGCCAGGTAGAGCGTGACGGAAAGAACCAAGAAAACCGCCCCGGCGTACAGGAGAAGGCGGCGGTATTGTTCCGGGATGAGGGATGATGGTTTCATGGAGCCGGGCCTGATCTGATTGGTTGTTCAACAATACAGGTGAACTCCCGGATATAATAAATAAAAAGGATTAGAGGGGGCTGAAGCCGTAGTCCTTGAGGATCTGCTGACCATTTGCCGAGAGCATAAAGGTCTCAAAGTCCGATGCAGCGCCCTTGCTCGTGGAGTCTTTCATTACAGCGATTGTGTAGGTCTGGAGATAGTTGACCGCTCTCGGGACAGAGATGGCAACGTACTTGTCCTTGCCGGCAATGTACGTGGATTCGTACACGAATCCTGCATCAACCTCGCCGAGCTCGACTTTTCCTGCAACGGCAGGTTCAGACGTTTCGTAGGTGACAATGTTGCTGGTTACCGATGAGTTCCATTCTTTGCCATACCCGGCTGATTTTGCAAGGTTTCCGATGACAGCCGTGGTGGCGGTACCAACAGGGACACTCTTGTCTGCAACGGCAATTTTCACACCCGGCTTTGCCAAATCGGAGAGTGAGGTGATGCCAGCGGGATTATTCTTGGGCAGAATAACGATCACATAGTTGGATGTCAACGGCTTGACCGTGCCCGGAACAAAATAATTCCCCTTTGTCAGCTCGTTGGTGTAAGCATTACTTGCCGAGATGAAGACATCGCAGTAGGCGCCATTCTGGACCTGGGTCTTGAGGGCCTGGGTTCCCGCAAGGTTGAAGACCACTTTATGCCCGGGATACATGGTCTCGAACCCTTCGGCAAGTTTCGGGGAGACACCGGAGAGTGAGGCTGCAGTATAGGCAACAACGTTTCCTTCCGAATAGGTGTAGACCGGTTTTGGGGTACTGGTGGCTTTAGCCTCCGGAGCGGCTGGTGTGGGCAGCGCGGTCTCAATTAAGGTAGGTGGAGCAGTCTCAGCAACTGCCGGGCTCGTGGCAGGAGCAGGAGTTGCAGATGTTGTAGCGGGAGCCGGGGTACCTGAAGTGCAGCCGGCAATACAAGCTGTTGCAAGTAACAGGCTGATGACGATACCGATGATCATGAGGATTCGTGGTGATGTTTTCTGGTGCATAAGAATCGTTCCTCTGCCCGGATGTGTAGGGCGGGATAAGGTAAAACTATTTTCTTTTATTACTAAAATAAGTAAATTGATATAACTTAATAGTGCCGGACTCCGAATTTCTCTCACGAAACCGTATCGCCCGCTGAAGGCCAGGCGTATCATTTTCCGGTAGTTGCCTCGTTATGCAATTCCCTCTCAAAGTCTCCCACCTTATGTAAATTAATAATGTTAAACATCTCAATAAAGTTAAACAAAAAATATTATAAGTTACCAGTGTCAATACCTATGTGTCCCTTTGGATACACGCACCAACCGGACGCATGCACACACAACAGGATTTACCCACATACCTCTGGGCAATGGGCCGGAGGCCGGGCACAGTTCATCCACGATTCGCCACGGCTCACTTGAGGACTAAGAATCCGGTCCACACCTCACCTGTTTTTCGATCCGGATCACCAGGCCGGCAACTTCTTCATATCCATCGGGCAGTTCTTACAAAGCGGTAACTGCGTGCACGCGGGACCCGGCTAAAAAGCATATCTTCCCGTACAACAAAGATGAGAAGATACTGAGGTATCATGAGCGTCCCGTACCTGAACCGCGGCGAATCCATTGTCCTGACAACACACCGCGTGAGCACCGGCTCTGTCCTGTACGATGCTATGCTGACAAACCAGCGGCTCATCCTCATGGACAGCCGGTACGACCGGCTTGAACCGGAGATGATACCATTTTTCGACATCCTCACCGTCAAAGGCGGCAAGGCTGCCACGGGTGAGCCGGCCGTTATTCTCACGCTGAAAGAAACAAGCACGTTTAACGATTCGGGGCAGGTAAGCCTTATCTTCGCCCAGAACCCGGGCGAGAAGCGGCGGCATGAGCGCGAACTCTGGGTGAAGAAGCTTATTGAATTGGTGATCAGGGCACGCGAACAGGAAGCACAAAGCACCGTTGTTCCGGTAGTCAGGAAGAATGGGCTCCAGCCATCGGTCAGGCGCTGGGAAGCTCCCGAGCCCGTCCGTCCCCGGTCATCGGTTGCAGAGCCAGCACCCCCGGTTCCCGAGCCCGTCATCATCACCGAGCAGGAGCCGGATTCGCTGGAATTTTTCCTTGAGGAGAAGAGCCGCCAAGATGAGACGGTTGAACGGGAAACAGAAAAACCTGAAGAGCTTCCTCAAACGATCCCGGGAGTGCCGGCAGAGGCCCCCCGCGCAGAGATCTCCCCCGGGGGAGACGAGATTCTTGTGGAGGAGTTGTCAGGTCAGGAACCGGTACCAGAACCGGAATCATTGCCTGTTCAGGAGACAGTTCCCCGTGATCCATTCGCGGGTATCCACATCCCTCCACCGCGGACAGAGCCGGTTGAAAAACCACAACCCGTGCCCACACACGAGGCATTGACCGGGAAGTACCACTCGCAGGCGCCCTTTGGAGACATCGTCCGTGCAGCTGCCAGTTCCCTTAACGTGTCCCAGGAGACGCCTGCACCGGATTCGCATCTGAGCGAAACACCAGTTGTGAAGAAGACCTCCCCCCTTCCGGATCGCTCTTCAAAAACCACAACGGGCGCACTTCCTGCGCACCAGACACCGGGCGGGAAACGCGAACTGCCGGGAACCTATGCACCAGAAATAACAGCTCCGTCCATCCCGCCTGCATCAAAGAAAAAAATCCCCCCATCGGGGGATAAGAAAAAGCGTGCCGGTAAGGCAAAAGCCCCCGTTCGTAAGTTTCCCGTTGTTGCTGCTCTCCTTGCGGTCATCGCCATTATCGCCATCCTTGCCGTGGCAGCGTTAGTCGTGAACTTCCTTTACAGCACCCCATACAACGATACGATCATAACAATAACGCCCTCCGCGGGAACGGTTCCCGCTCAGGGGCAGGTCCCGGCAGATCTTCAGCCTGCCGGCGTTTATGTCCGGGTTATCTGTCCCTGCGACTTTGCCGGTTCGATCGGGAATCCCGGGCTCCTGCGCCAGGTCTCCGGCAGGGGAGACCAGAACTTCTCCATCCTGATGACTAAAAGCATTGTCCAGGCAACAATCCGCAAACTGGACACCTCGCCCGAGCCGCTTACCGTCGAGATCTACAACAACAGTACCCTCCTTGCCAAGAGGACGGTCAATGCTCCGCTGGGGGAAGTGAGCCTGCTCATCGATACCACGACTGCTGCCGCACCGGGAATGAGTGCTGAACGAACCTCTGATGGCGAAAGGCCCCTTCTCGGAAACGGTTCGCTGATCTATTATTAATCTCACCTTTCCTACATTGATGCGGGTGCCGGAAGGCTCCCGCTGCCTGATCTCATTGGTGAAAAAAGGGTGGCTGCGCCCCGGTTTCCCGGGGAGTCCAGCATCATATCTTCTCGTAATATTTCATGGACCCGCAGGCCCCGCAATGGCCATCAACGACAAGATAATCGGGAACAGTCTCGCCGCATCCGGGGCAGGTCACAGATTTCCACTTCTTCTTGGCCCGGACTTCGATCCGGACTTTTTCAGACGAGAGAATTTCCCGCCCGGCACTGAATATCTCATCCTGAAGCCGGTCGCCCATCGTGTGCTTGTCATAGGCCGGGCTGTTGGCATACCACATATCCAGGGTCGGGTATTTCTTCATCTTCTGTAAGTCAACGTAAACCCTGACCGCTTCGGTTGTCGCTTTTTCAGAGGGGCCGTTGAGTGTAATGGCAAACTTCCCGATAGGAATGACCCTGAGCCGGTTGTTACCGGTAGTGCAGTGAGCGATAACCTGGAGCGCATCCGGGAGGCACTTGGGCGTCTCGCAGACCCCATACAACTTCTCATCCGGGCTGATGCCCAGCAGTTCGAGAGCATAGTCCACCATGAATGCCCCGATGAGGACACCTGGGGCTGCATAGGTATGGAAGGCGGAGAGCTGCTGGACCTGTTCCTGGAGTTGCGGGCTTATCTGGTGCAGGTCCATGACGGTTTTGAGTTTTTTATCAGGATATTCGTGCATTCCGGTCATGGTGATCCGTTGGCATTACATCTGATAAACTTTTTATGATTGACAATTCGCTACAGTTCAGCAGAGAAGACTGTTTCCTGCGGGAGAACTGGATGCCACACCGGGATGTTTGTCGTTTGCCGGAAACACGAAACCCCGTCAGATCAGTCATGACCATCTCATGGTCCCTGTGGTTTTCTATCGGAAGCGGCCGGAACAAATGAGGATTCTCCAGGGTAGTTACAGATCTCAAGGATCGTATCCATGTCTGCGCGTTCAGAATCCTGGAGCGAACCGGCAAGCGTCGAGAGGGAGACGATGGATACAGGAATCTTCATGCCGAATATATCCATTGTCGGGATCTCACTCAGGGAAGACTGGGCATAGTGCCGGACACTCCAGCGGTCAACCGCGACACCCATTCGTTCCAGGTAGGTTGAGGCACGGGAATAGGGCATTGTCGATGAAAGCGAACGGCAGAGATCGACGACCGGAGCACCGATACGGGTACCGGGGTAGAACGGTTCCGGGGGATTAATAATTGTATAGCAGTTCTTACAATAGGATCGCTGGAGAATTACCTGGATGTCCGATTTTTCCTCATCATCGATCAACAGGGCAAACCGCTTCCTGCGTTCATCATAGCCTGTCAGCCTGCAGCCGCACCGGGGACAGGTACTCCCGGCATGAAACCGGATACCGTCACAGGCAACAAGTGCAGTATGAATGATATTGACAAGGAGCGGGGGGAACCTGCGGGGCCTCATGGAACTACCCCTTTTTTGCGCGGTAAGCGGTTTGCGCGACAACTTTGCACAACATTACCGGAATACTGGTTTTTTTGACTAGAAAAAGCCCATTGGCCCCAAACCAATCACCACTTTTCAGGGATATCTCAATATGCATATATATCATTTTTACATAGATCCCTAATCAAGCAAAATTGTTTAACCAATTTTGCGAAAACCACTGTCAGAGGTGTGTTGCATGGATGTTTCGGCCGCTTTTAGCCGGGGCTTCCGTGTGTGTATGGTGATATAATGGCTAGTAGCACGAGTACTCTTAAGTATGTACCCACGACGTGCCCTTACTGCGGCGTAGGCTGTGGTCTGAACCTTGTTGTCAATGACGGCAAGCTCGTCGGGGTCGAACCGTATAAACGTAGCCCGATCAACGAAGGTAAGCTCTGTCCCAAAGGTATGACCTGCTGGGAACATGTCCACAGCCCCGACCGGCTGACCAAGCCGAAGATCAAGAAGAACGGCAAGTTCGTGGACGCTACCTGGGATGAGGCAATTGACCTGATTGCCAAGAAATTTTCGGAAATTTCCAAGAAGAACGGCCCCAAGGCCCTCGGGTTCCAGACCTCCTGCCGTACTGTCAACGAGGACTGTTACGCCCTGCAGAAATTTGCACGTGTCGGCTTCCAGACCAACAATGTTGACAACTGCGCACGTATCTGCCACGGCCCGTCCGTTGCCGGTCTCTCGCTCTCGTTCGGGTCCGGTGCAGCCACCAACCCGTTCGAGGATGTCCTGAACTCCGACCTCATCGTCATGTGGGGTTCCAATGCAGTCGAGGCACACCCGCTCGCCGGCCGCCGCGTCATGCAGGCCAAGAAGAAGGGAATCCCGATCGTTGTCGTTGACCCGCGGTACAGCACAACAGCACGGCTTGCCGACAAGTGGATCCGGTTCAACCCGTCAACCCACATTGCCCTGGCGAACTCCGTAATGTACTGGATCATCAAGGAGGGACTCCAGAACACCGCATTCATCAACGAGAGAACGAAAGGGTTCGATGACCTCAAGAAGACCGTTGAGAAGTATGCCGACTGCGAGGAGATCCACGGCGTCCCGCTCGAGACGGTCAAGTCATTTGCCCGCCAGTATGCCCGGGCAAAGAACGCGGTGATCATCTACTGCCTCGGTATCACCGAGCTGACCACCGGTACCGACAATGTCCGTTCCATGGGCAACCTCGCCCTGCTCACCGGCAATGTCGGACGCCCGGGCGTTGGTGTCAACCCGCTCCGTGGCCAGAACAACGTGCAGGGCGCCTGCGACATGGGTGCCTACCCGAACGTTTACTCCGGATACCAGGCATGTTCAGTGGCCGACAACCGCGCCAAGATGGAGAAGGCATGGGGCATGAAGGAAGGCTCCCTGCCCGACTGGTACGGCTCAACCCTGACCGAACAGGTCAACGATGCCGGAAGCGTTGTCAAGGCAATGTATTTCCTTGGCCTGAACCCGGTTGTCTCGTACCCTGACTCCAACCACGTCAAGCGGCAGCTGGAGAAACTCGACTTCTGCGTCTTCCAGGATATCTTCTGGACCGAGAGCTGCGAGTATGCAGACGTTGTCCTGCCCGGCACCTGCTTTGCCGAGAAGGATGGCACGTTCACGAGCGGCGAGCGCCGTGTCAACCGTGTCCGGAAGGCCGTCGATGGTCCCGGCGAGTCGAAGTACGACTGGGAGATCATCGGCATGGTTGCAAAGAAGATGGGCCTCAAGGGCTTTGACTGGAAGACCGCAAAGGACGTCTGGGACGACATGCGCGCATGCACCCCGAACCTGTTTGGCGCAACCTACGAGAAGATGGAGAAGCCCGAGTCGGTCCACTGGCCCTGCCCGGCCGTCGACCACCCGGGAACCCCGATCCTCCACATTGGAAAATTCTCCGCAGCAGACGGAAAGGGCACCATGTTCGGTCTCGAGTACCGCCCACCCGCGGAAGTCGCAGATGCAGAGTACCCGTACACGCTCATGACCGGGCGTGTCATCTTCCACTACCACACCAGGACCCAGACCGGCCGCGCAGCACAACTGCACTACGAGGTTCCTGAAAACTATGTCCAGATCAATACCATCGATGCCAAGAAACTGGGGATCAAGGAAAACGAGAAGATCAAGGTGATAAGCCGCCGTGGTGAGTCCCTTGCCCTTGCACGGATATCGGAGGATGTTGCCCCGAAGGTGCTGTACATGGCAATGCACTTCGCCGGCGGTGCGAACAACCTGACCAACACCGCGCTCGACCCGCTCTCCAAGATGCCGGAGCTGAAGCACTGTGCCGTCAAGGTCGAGAAGATTGCGGGGGCGAAGTAAATGGCAAAGAAAGGCGATATGCTCTATGCATGGACCAATGATGCCGGCCTCTTAAAGAAGGCAGAATGCGGCGGTGCGGTCACCGAACTCCTCAAGTATGCGCTCGAGAGCAAGACCGTTGACGCGGTGCTTGCCGTAACGCGCGGTGTTGACCTGTACGATGCAATCCCGGCTCTCATCACCGACCCCAAGGAACTCGACAAGTGTGCAGGTTCGCTCCACTGCGGTACCATCCTCATGTCGAAACTGGTGATGGAGTACGCACCCAAGATGTCCGGCAAGAAGATCGGCATGGTTGTCAAGGGCTGCGACATGATGGGCCTCCTTGAGATGGCAAAGCGCAACCTGGTCAATCTCGACAACATCGTTATGATCGGCGTCAACTGCGGTGGATCGGTCAGCCCGGTCGCTGCACGGAGGATGATCAAGGAGAAGTTCGGCGTTGACCCGAACACCGTGACCAAGGAAGAGATCGACAAGGGCCAGTTCATCATCGAGTACGAGGGAGGCCACAAGGGAATCTCCATGGACGAACTCGAAGAGGCCGGCTACGGCCGCAGGTCCAACTGCCGCCGCTGCAAAGTAAAGGTCCCCCGCCAGGCAGACCTTGCCTGCGGGAACTGGGGAGTCATCGGGCCCAAGGCAGGCAACGCAACCTTTGTTGAAGTCTGCTCCGAGAAGGGCGCAAAACTTCTTGATGGTGCGGTCAAGGCCAAGAAGCTCGCAACAGAGCCGGCAAACCCCAAGGGTATCGAGGTCCGCGGCAAAGTCGAGAGTGCCATGTTCAAGCTCGGCGACAAGTGGCGCAAGCACGACTTCGAGGCACTCGCTCCTGTCCTCTGGGACACGATTGCAAAGGAGACCGGGCGCTGCATGAAGTGCCTGGCCTGCATTGAGCACTGCCCGGTCTGTGTCACCCGTGAGGACAAGTACCAGCAGCCCGACATGATGGTCCGCCACGGGTTCATCCCGGCCGACCCGATGTTCCACCTGCGCCGGTTTGCGCATATCTCCGACTCCTGCATCAACTGCGGGCAGTGCGAAGAATGCTGTCCGTGTGAGATCCCGCTTGCGCTCTTCAGCCACGCGATCCGCACGGAAGCTGACAAGGTGTTCGAGCCAAAGCTCGGAAAGTCAGCTTATTCCAACTAAATTTTTTCGTTCCAACCATGGTCCCACGAGGAAAAAACAATACTCATCTCCAGAGATACTGCGAGGGACCCGTGATGACGGGGGAGATCGGGTCGATCTTCCTCGTCACCATTCTTTTCTTTCAGATCGACAGGACGGGCCCTGAGCCCCGGATACCGTTATTCTTCCGGTAACCGGGTTGTCGTTTCCTCAAAGGGGGATGGGGCTGCACGTTTCTTCGATGGATACCCGCTCGCGGCAAGCAGGTCCGCTGCACTCACGCTGCCCCCGGCCTGTATCCCCATGGCCAGGGCAGAGTGGGAGACTATGGAGAGGGGGACCACAAACCCGAACATATCCACGCCGGGGACGGTGCGCCGGTTATTCCGGATATAGTTCCTGGCACTCCAGCGGTCCACAACAACCCCCATCTCATAAAGGCAGGAAGAGACGCGTGAGAACGGCATGCTCCCGCCAAGCGTCACGCAGAGGTCCACCACAAGAGACCCGATACGGGTGCCCGGGTAAAAGGGTTGATCGGCAGGATGGATCTGCCTGCAACAGCGGCAGCGGAGCCGCTTAACCCGCACGGGGATCACCTTCTTCTCCTCCCCGTCCATGACAACGGCAAACTGTCTCATTTTGATATCGTACCCGGAAAGATCTCCACCACAGGAAGGGCAGGCATCGCAGGAATCGAACAGTACGTTATCATAGGATGCCAGTGCAGCCTGGACAATATCCGTGAGCATGGGAGGGATGCGGCGTTTTCTCATGAGGATGCACCAGTTTTTGGGATCCGTTTGGTTCGCCCGGATTATCCGGAAGTTTGCGGGCCGGATTATTTAACCATTCAACGGCATGAGATAATAAACCCACTTTTGTTCACCAATTTTTGCCTGAATTTCAGAACGGTTATATAATCCAAGGGCAGAGATCTGATGTTCAATCATTAAATCTCTTTAACAAATTCACAAATTAACCGGTATCAAAACCGTTTAAAAAAACCTGGTGAGTAGTAATGGAAGACATAAAAACTGAACTCAAGTATACAGCAACAACTTGTCCCTACTGCGGGGTCGGCTGCGGCCTTAACCTCGTTTCCATGGGCAACAAGCTCATTGGTGTCGAACCGTACAAGCGGTCCCCAATCAATGAAGGGAAGCTCTGCCCGAAGGGTGCAACCTGCTGGGAGACCGTCCAGAAGCCGGGCCGTCTGACCAAGCCCCTCATCAAGAAGGGCGACAAGTTCGAGGAAGCCTCCTGGGACGAAGCCATTGACCTGATTGTCAAGAATTTCACGGAGATCTCCAAGAAGAACGGCCCGAAAGCCCTCGGATTCCAGACCTCCTGCCGTACCGTCAACGAGGACTGCTATGCCCTGCAGAAGCTCGCCCGCGTCGGCTTCCAGACCAACAACGTAGACAACTGCGCCCGTATCTGCCACGGACCCTCCGTTGCCGGTCTCTCGCTCTCGTTCGGGTCCGGTGCAGCCACCAACCCGTTCGAGGATGTCCTGAACTCCGACCTCATCGTCATGTGGGGTTCCAATGCGGTCGAGGCACACCCGCTCGCCGGCCGTCGCGTCATGCAGGCCAAGAAGAAGGGAATCCCGATTGTTGTCGTTGACCCCCGGTTCAGCCCGACAGCACGGCTCGCCGACAAGTGGATCCGATTCAACCCGTCGACCCACATTGCGCTTGCCAACAACATGATGTACTACATCATCAAGGAAGGCCTCGAGGACAAGGAGTACATCAAGGAGAGGACAAAGGGCTTCGACGACCTCAAGAAGACCGTCGAGAAGTACGCTGACGCAACGAAGATCCACGGTGTCCCGCAGGAGACCGTCCAGGAGTTCGCCCGCCAGTATGCAAAGGCGAAGAACGCGGTCATCATCTACTGTCTCGGCATCACCGAGCTGACCACCGGTACCGACAACGTCCGTTCCATGGGCAACCTCGCCCTGCTCACCGGCAATGTCGGACGCCCGGGCGTTGGTGTCAACCCGCTCCGTGGCCAGAACAACGTGCAGGGCGCCTGCGATATGGGTGCATACCCGAACGTCTTCTCCGGCTACCAGGCAGTCGCCGTCCCCGAGAACCGTGCCAAGATGGAGAAGGCATGGGGCATGAAGGAAGGCTCCCTGCCCGACTGGTACGGCTCAACCCTGACCGAACAGATCAATGACTGTGGCGAAGTTGTCAAGGCAATGTACGTCCTGGGCCTGAACCCGGTCGTCTCCTACCCCGACTCCAACCACGTCAAGAAGATGTTCGACAAGCTCGACTTCCTCGTCATCCAGGACATCTACTGGACCGAGAGCTGCCAGTATGCAGACGTTGTCCTGCCCGGCACCTGCTTTGCCGAGAAAGACGGCACGTTCACGAGCGGCGAGCGCCGTGTCAACCGTGTCCGGAAGGCTGTCGATGGCCCCGGCGAATCCAAGTACGACTGGGAGATCATCGGCATGGTTGCAAAGAAGATGGGCCTCAAGGGCTTTGACTGGAAGACCGCAAAGGACGTCTGGGACGACATGCGTTCAGTAACCCCCGGCCAGTTCGGTGTCACCTACGAGAAGATCGAGAAGCCCGAGGCAATCCACTGGCCCTGCCCGACCATCGAGCACCCGGGAACCCCGATCCTCCACATCGGCAAGTTCTCCGCAGCAGACGGCAAGGGCACCATGTTCGGTATCGAGTACCGCCCGCCCGCGGAAGTTGCGGATGCAGAGTACCCGTTCACGCTCATGACCGGCCGTATCATCTTCCACTACCACACCAGGACCCAGACCGACCGGAGCCCGACCCTGCACAACGATGTACCCGAAAACTACGTCCAGATCAACACGCTGGACGCAAAGGAACTCGGCATCAAGCAGCACGAGAAGATCAAAGTGATCAGCCGCCGTGGCGAGTCCATTGCCATTGCCCGTGTGACCGACGATGTTGCCCCCAAAGTCATGTACATGCCCATGCACTTTGCCAATGGTGCAAACAACCTGACCAACACCGCGCTCGACCCGATGTCCAAGATGCCGGAGCTCAAGCACTGCGCCGTCAAAGTTGAGAAGATCAAGGAGGCCTGAACATGACCAAGAAAGGCGACATGCTCTATGCATGGACCAGTGACGCAGAGATCCAGAAGAAGGCCGAGCTCGGTGGTGCGGTAACCGCACTCTGGAAGTACGCTCTCGAGAACAAGGTTGTTGACGCAGTCTTTGTCGTCACCAAGGGTGTCGACCTCTACGACGCAGTCCCGGTACTCATCACCGACCCCAAGGATCTTGCAAAGACCGCCGGATCGCTCCACTGCGGTACACTTCTTATGGCAAAGCTTGTCAAGAAGTTCCTTAACGGTGCAACCGACAAGAAGATCGGTGTCACGGTCAAGGGCTGCGATGCCATGGCGTTCTACGAACTCGCCAAGAGGAAGCAAATCAACCTTGACAACATCATCATGATCGGTGTCAATTGCGGAGGCTCAGTCAGCCCGGTCGTTGCCCGCAAGATGATCAAGGAGAAGTACGACGTTGACCCCGAGAAGGTCCACAAGGAAGAGATCGACAAGGGCCAGTTCATCATCGAGTATGAGGGGGGCCACAAGGGTATCTCCGTTGACGAGCTCGAAGAGGCAGGCTACGGCCGCAGGTCCAACTGCCGCCGCTGCAAAATGAAGATCCCCCGCCAGGCTGACCTTGCCTGCGGGAACTGGGGTGTCATCGGACCCAAGGCCGGAAAGGCAACCTTTATCGAGGTCTGCTCCGAGAAGGGCGCAAACCTTGTTGAGGGTGCAAAGAAGAAGGGCATCCTTGAAACCGAGGCTGCAAACCCCAAGGGTCTTGAGATCCGCGGAAAGGTTGAGGGCGCAATGCTCAAGCTCGGCGAAAAGTGGCGCAAGCACGACTTCGAGGCACTCGGCGAGGGCAAGGACCGGTTAAAGAAGATCATGTCCGAGACCTCCCGGTGCATCAAGTGCTACCAGTGCATTGACGTCTGCCCGATCTGCTACTGTGTCGACTGCACGACAAAGAACCCGTCCTTTGTCCCGCCCGGCGAGCTCCCGGTCAACTTCATGTTCCACCTGATCCGGTACGCCCACATCGCATCGAGCTGCGTCAACTGCGGCCAGTGCGAGGAAGTCTGCGCAGCCGAGATCCCGAATGCACTCATCATGCACTCCCAGCAGGTCGAGATGGAGAAGATGTTCGGCCACACCCCCGGCCAGGACATGGAACTCCCGATCCTCGCCTATGCCGAGGAACGCGAGGAGCGTGCACGGTTGCACAACACCGGTAGCGACATGATCTACCTCAACGTCTTCAACCCGATGGACAAGAAACACTAATCTCTTTTTTTAAACACCGTTAACCCGGAAACCGGGGAACCGATACCTGTTTTGCGGCAGCCAATTCCGTATCGTAATGAAGGAAAAGATGGCCCAAGGGCAAAAGATACACCAGGGCTTTAAAAGAAGGTTATCCCCAGGTTTCGGGGAATGCCATGTTGGTGTAGATATCCTCAAGCCGTGCCTTGTGTCCCCGCTCCATGTTGGCAAGCTGGGTAAAGAGCATCTGGCTCTCGTTGTCCTGTGCGGCTGCAGCCAGCTGGGTATACATCTGCATGGCCTCGAGTTCCTTTTTAATGGCAAGGACAAGGCCGTCAAGTGGCTTTAAGTCCATGGTGAGTTTTGGCGACGGGAGTGCATCCCCGACCTTGTAATCGTGACCTGCGGAGAACTTGATCTTGCTGATGTCCTTTGCAAGGAAACCCTGCAGGAACTCCCGGTGCTTCTTCTCCTCACCGGCAAGTTCGACAAAGAGGTCTTTTAGGTTCTTGTCCTTGACCTTGTCGGCTACAGTCTTGTAAAACGTATAGGCTTCCACTTCCCTGTCGATTGCAAGAGAAATGATCTTTTTAGCATCTTCCGCTTTCATCAACATACCTCTGAAATTTTTTTATACAAAGTAGTGATGAGCGCGGCCATTATCATATACCTTGTTATGGTGGCATGGCACCCGGGGAGAATTCGGGCACCCACGCATTATCAGGAGAGGTGTCACGGCTGAACGGGGATGGAGACGGGATCAAGGATATTCTCCTGCCCGTACCCGTTCACCTGCGGGGAGTCAATTCCCTGATCGGACAGCAGGTTGTCAAGGACCTGCCCGGAAATGGGGCGCTGATCTATTACTGATGCCGCATGGAAACGCCCCGTGACGGCTCCTAAGGATATTGAGACAATGCACTCGTCTGCAACCCACCCCGTGTCACAACCCGATGCTTAATAACCACACTCTCCTTAGTACTGAACGATGCTGCACGAACTCGGTATCCACATGAAAGGCGGCGTTATCACCGAGAGGAACGCGGATTTCTCCACGGTCCGTATCCGGGCACCTGCCGGAGTTATCTCGGTCGAGCAGCTGAGGGGTATTGCAAAGATAGCAAAGACCTACGGGAGCGGCGTTGTCCATTGCACGACCCGGCAGACCATGGAGATCCCCCATGTCGATCCGAAACGGCTGAAGAATATTGCAAAAGCCCTCGAGAAGAATGGCACACCCATAGGATCCGAGAAAGACGAGATCGTCAACATCATCTCCTGCCCCGGGACCGAACGCTGCAAATTCGCGAATATCGATACGATAAGCCTTGCACAGAAGATTGACGCGAAACTCTTCGGGCAGGAGATGCCGGTCAAGATGCGCATCGCCCTCTCAGGCTGCCCGAATGCCTGCACCAGCCCCATGCTCAACGAGATCGGGGTGATCGGCAGGGTTGTCCCTGTCCGGACAAAAGAACGGCTCTGCACCGGTTGCGGGAATTGCGTTTATTATTGCAAGGAGAAAGCGATCAAGATTAAGAACGGTATCTCGGTGCTGGACGAAAGCAGGTGCGTTGACTGCGGAGTATGCGTCAAGTCCTGTTCCTTTGACCTTATCAAGGCAGAGCACCGCCACTTCCTCATCACTGTCGGGGGCAGGCGCGGGCGGCACCCGAAGATCGGCAGGAACCTCCTCACCGTGGAAACTGAAGAGCAGGTGCTCTTTGTGATCGATAAAATCGTCGACTGGGTATACCGGCGGGCCTGGAGCGGCCGGCTCCTCTCTGAACAGTTAGATGAGATCCACTTCGACAAGCTTCGCGAAGATATCCTGAAACAGGTACCGGCTGCACGGCCGGTGGTGGAGAAGGGGAGCGGGCAGAAGAATACACCTCCCGCGGAAACCCAATAATACTCTATGCTCTAATTCCCGACATCCTAATTCACCTGATAGATGAATCGGACTGCCGTCAATCAGGCCGCAGGTAATAATTCCCAAAATGATATGCCGGTCATGCTGGTGACAAAAGACCGGGAAATAACAAAAAAAGTGTGTGTGGGAGAAGAAGGTTAGATCTTCTTGTACAGATTCCCGTACACGACAACGCCTTTCTTCTTCTTGTGGCGCTCGCCCATGTCGCCGATGAAATGGGCAAACTTTGCCTTGGCGCCGTCGACTTCGAGTTCAACTTCGCCATTTGGCTTGAAGCCGGGCATCATGACATCGAGGGAGCCAAAGATGATGATAGTGCCCTCAACCATCTGGCCGCCGACCTTGCTTGCCGCATTGCCCTTGATGGTGACCTTTCCGCCCTCCGCATGGGTCATGACATGAACATCGACGTTGCCGTTGATCGTGATCTCGCCACCGAGCATGTACATCCCGGTGTCGGAACCGGCATTGCCCATGACAAGGATCCTGCCACCGGACATGCCCCTCCAGTCGCCGCGGTATGCAGCACCCAGATAGTTACCGGCATTGCCTTCGATAATCAGTTCACCGCCTTTCATGGCAGTTGCAGCGAACGCGCCGACATCGCCCTTTGCTGTGAGCTTTCCGCCCTTCATCCAGGCACCGACATACTGGTCCGCCGAACCCTCGATGATTACCTCGCCGGCAGTCATCTTGAAGCCGATATACTTGACTTTCTTCGTGTCGCCTTTGACAACGATCTTCGTGTCGGCTGCAGTTGCTCCGGCACTGCCGCTGACCTCGAAGTACTTGCCAAGAGTAGAGGGAACGTTCCCCTCAAAGACCGGAAGCTCTGCGATCTGGGCCGCATTCTTGCCGGCGAATGCATCGGGAGAGATGGTGTCTGCCTCAAGATACAGTTCAGGCGCATTCTTCATGGTTATCGTAACGGTTTCCATCTTCTTCCACCTCAGTTAGTTGCATCCACCTCAATGGCGTACGGATTCGGGACAAAGTGGTGTCCGAGCGCTTCGTAGTTCGCCTGCGTCATGCTGTAGTACTTGATGAACTTCTCGTTGATGTCGCGGGCAACCTGCGGGTTCTCCTTTGCCTTGACGTTGACCCAGAGAGTGCGCTTGTTGCCGTTGCTGACAATCTCGCCATTGTTGACAACCTGGACACCGCTCTTGAAGAACGCTGCACAGCGGCTGAATGCCTTCTCGATGTCGTCGGGGTTCGCGACCGGCTTATCGGGGTTGATGTTGTAGATTGCGACATCGGCGTCCATACCGGGCTTTAAGCCTCCGCACATGGCGGCAAGGCCGAGGGACTTTGCAGGCCCGGCACGGGTCATCTGGGCGAGCTCGTAAAGCGAGATCTCGCGGTCGAGCGTGCCGATGGCGGTCTGCGAGAGGACCTTGTCCTTGTGCTTGAAGGACTCAATCTGTTGCTTCCGTGCCTTCTCGGACATCAGCCACTTATAGACGCGGGGGTATCGGGTGAAGGGGCCGGCGTTCGGGTGGTCGGTGGTGATATAGCAGCGCATCGGGTCCTTCATCATGAGGGCGATCTCTAACCCGATTGCCCACTGGATGGCACAGACCGAGATTGACGGGCTGTAGATGTACGGGACAACACCGGCTGCGGTCTCGAGCTCAACATCGACATTTGCCCACTTGAGGTGGTTGAGGCCGGTGAGGTGGTGCTCGAACGGGCCGTCAGCAGTCATCGTGGTGGTCTCGTCAAGGGTGACGTTACCGGTATCAATGGTGATGTTCTTGTTCTTGTTGACGTAGTCAGTGACTTCCTTGGCCTTGGACTCAAAGTCGCCCCAGTTTGTACCGCCGTAGGAGTGGAACTGGGTGTGCGTGAGGTGCAGGACCTGCTCACGGCCGAACTTGTTCTTTGCCTTGATGCCTTCGGCGAGCTTCATGGTGTCGAGTGTGGTCTCGTAGCAGCCGGGGTTCCCGAGATTGTTCGGGTGGATGTGCATCGAGTGCGGGAGGCCGAGGTACTCGTTTGCCTCGATGAGGCCCTTGACGATCTCAGCGGGAGTGATGTCAAAGTACGGGACAGGGTCGTTGACCGTGAGACAGTTCAGGCCCCAGCCCCAGGCTTCGGTGCCGCCGGGATTGACGACCTTGATCGCGTACCCCTTGGTGACATTCAGGAGCCAGGCACAGTATGCCGCGGTGTTCTCGATCTCGTGGTTCTTGAGGTACTCGAGGACGAACCAGTTGTTCCCGAAGACGGGGAATGCTCCCTCATCGATGATCGGTGTGTCGCGGATCTCTTCGTGCACGTGGCGGGAGAAGAGCGGGGGCATTGCTGCCTCCATGGCAACGGCGAATCCCATCTTTGCGTACTCGTACCCGGTCTTGAACGTGGTCGGGATCGAGGCGCCGCTGCCCATTCGTTCCATTCCCTTTGTCGGGGTGCAGCTGAAGAGCTTGTCCTCGGGCCGGTAGATGCGGCCGAGGTTGACCTTGGGGCCGGCAACATGGGCGTGGATCTCCACAGCGCCTGCCATGACGGTCTTGTCCTTGGCATCGATCACTTTTGCGGAGGAGCCGACCTTGTCGACGATCTTCCCGTCCTTGATGCAGATATCCTTCTTGTCGCCCTTGATGCCCTGCACGGGGTCAAAGACATGGCCGTTTTTGATGATGAATTCAGACATGTTATGCTACCCCCTTGAGTTTCTTCAGTTTGGTACAGACCATGGTAAGGAAGTCCAGGTCTGTGAGCATGCCCACGGGCGGTTCGACAACCTTGCGGCAGTCGATCGGGACATTGTCCATACGGTAGCAGTTGCCACCGGTCTCGACACCGTTGAAGGCAACGGGAACATGGAGCTTGGAGACACCGGACGTCGGGGTCAGGTGCGGGTCGATACAGACCGAGTCGACCTTTGCGATCTGCTTCACGGCGCTGATCGGGAAGTGCGCACCCGGGTCGCTGCCAATGGTGAACATGGCATCGACTTCCCCGCGGAGCAGGAGGTCGATCGAACTCGAGTCGCCGGGGTTATAGCGCGCAAAGCCGCGGGTGAGGTCAACCGAGTACGGGAACCCGAACTGCCAGGCAAAGACTTCTCCGGAGCCGGTAACATTGTAGTGGCCCCGCATCGGCATGATCGAGTATTTCGTGTACTCGTTAAGGTCCTTTGTGAGCGCGATTGCCGCATCGATGTTGTGGTTCTTGGAGAGCGACTGGGTAACACCCATCCCGAAGAAGATGATGCCGAACCGGCCGCTCTTTAAGATGTCGGCAACCTCGCGGATCTTCTCTGCGGGAATGCCTGCCACTACATCCGGGAGCCACTCGCCTTTGAGCGCAACACGGAGGGCGTCAAGGAGTTCGTAGTCGCGACCCTGTTCAATCTGCAGGTGGACATCGGCCATCTTGGCAGTGTCGGTGCAGCGGGGGTCGACAACAACAATCTTCCTGCTCATCTGTCCCTTGCCGGTGAAGAAACCACGGGGGAAGATGGAGTACCGGGACATGTGCCGGGGGTGGGCGTGTGCCGGGTTGCAGCCCCAGAAGATGACACGGTCGGCACGGTTCTTGACCTCGCCGAGGGTACAGGACGGGAGACCGATATCCTGTACTGCGATGAGGGTGGTGCCGTGGCAGACGGCTGCGGTGTTGTCACAGCAGGCCTTTGCGATCTCGGCGATCTCGTTACCTACGCTCTGGGCCTCGCAGTTGGTGGAGGACCAGCCGTACATCAGGGGCTTCTTGGCTTTTGCAAGGAGCTTCGCGGTATAGTCCGCGGCCTCTTCATACGAGATCTCCTTCCAGCTGCCGTCTTCCTGGCGAAGCCGGGGTTTCGTGACCCGGTCGGAGGACTGGGAGTGGAGGAACTTCTCGGTGCCGATAACGCAGGCATTTGCTACTTCGAGGAGCTTCTTGCCATCATCGGACACGGTAACCTCAACATCGTCGCAGAGGGTCCCGCAGAACGGGCAGATTACATCAGTTATTACCTTGGTCATCCTACTTTCACCCCGCACTGTCTCTGCACAAGTTCTATTCCCAGGAGAACGGGCTCGTTAATAGCCACTTCAACTTTCGCAGGCGTGCCCTTGAACGTGGGCATACCGGTGGAGTAGGTGTTGTTGCTGACAACGGAGTTTGCCCAGGGGCCCATCGGGATAAATGCAACGCCCGGGTGGGGGCCCTGCGTGGCCTCGATGGCCTTGACAATAACACTCCCGTAATCGGTCGTGACCTTCACGTTGGTGTTCTTCCATGCGCCGAGTTTCTTTAAGTCGGAGGCATCCATCTCGATGATGCCGCAGGCGGTGCGGTACGAGGGCTTCTCCTTGCCGCTCTCGATTGCAACGCCCTGCTGGATGGTCCTTCCGGATATCAGGTTAATGCTGATTGAGTTTGCCATGGTATTCCTCGTTTCAGGCCTCAGTCGGAACAACCGCTCCCTTGCCAGAGAGACGGATCACGTCCATCGGGCAGGCATTCACGCAGACGCCGCAGCCGGCACAGAGCTCGGCCTTGACATCGAGGTGGATTGACTTGCCGTTCTTCACGGCATAGATCTTCTCCTTGGTTGCCGGGTCCACGGTGTATAGCTCAAGAGCATCAACCGGGCATGCGATGACGCAGTTGCCACAACCGGTGCATCGCTCCATGTTTACATGTACAGAAAACGCCATGCGTATCACACACACTGTCGTCGTAAAATTATGATTTCCCGGCTAGTTAGTTAAAGGTTTCCAAATGAACATTCATACAACTTCATTGAATCAGGTTGACATAATTTTTTTCCATTTCAAAATAATTAACTTATGACGAGGGATATCCCGGATAATCTCCCCTGTTTCCAAAAGAAGGAGAGGTTATTCCAATTCATACCAATACCCGGTGCAGGAAAAAGTTAACTATTTTTATTGAATTACGAGAGAGACCAAATGGGGATATCCGTCATTGATGGGCCGATGGACCAGTAATCCCCCAAAAATGGCCGGATTCACTGCACAGGATCACGAACTACCCTGCCGTATCATTCCCGTCTCCTTTGTCTCATAGCCACCCAGCCGTTCGAGAATTAATCTGAATTCCTTTGACCGGATCGCTTCAATGAGTGCGGCAACACGCGGGTCCGCCATATGTTCCCGCCGTATGGCCAGTTCGTACCGTTCGCTTGCAACCGGGACAAACGGGAGCCCAAGTGCCTTTGCCGCACTGTACACGCAGAGACCCGCATCTGCCTCTCCGCTCTTCACGGCAAGCGCGACTGCGATATGCGTGGTCACTTCCCGCTCATACCCCGGGATCGATGCCGGGTCGATGCCGGCTCTCTTCAGCTCGTAATCGAGCAGCATCCGGGTCCCGGACCCCTTCTGGCGGTTGACGAACATATGGCCGGGGAGGTCAGCAAACGAGAGCCCGTCCCGCGAGACCACCCCCTGCTGTCGTTCGGCAACGCAGAGAAGGTCGACGGCCGTGCCACCCAGATACTTCTGCACATAGGCAGTGTTATAGGTGCCATCATCGGCGAGCAGGTGGGTCGGTGCCGCATGGCATTCATCCTTTCTCAGGGCGAGGATCCCACCCATGCTCCCTACGTGAGTTGAAATGAGTGAGACTCCCTTTGGCAGGAGGAGGTCGGCCAGGTAATCGATGACCGGGTCGTGGCTGCCCGTAATAAGGAGGGCACTCTCTGCCTCCCCCTCCGGAACAAGCAGCCGGGCGTCAACGAAGTCTCCCGCGTTGAAGCCTTCCGAGTCGCGGGGGAGCCGGATATATGCATTGGAACGTATCGCACTCATCTGGACACCGGCACCCTTGGACTGGGGGGAGATGACAAAGCGGTCTCCGACCTTCCCGAGCGTGCAGGCAACGAACTCATCCGAACCGATCTCCTTCGCGAGCGCCGTGGTCACCTGTGCCTGAATGATCCGGTACGCTGGAACCGGGAGGTGATAGGTCTTCAGCATCGGCAGGACGAGCTCGCGGAGGACTGTCAGCGCAGAAAGGGGATACCCGGGGAGGCCGATGACCGGCTTTTTGTCCACCCGCCCGATGATCGCTGGTTTACCGGGCTTGGTTGCTATCCCATGGACCAGCACCTCGCCAAGGCCCGCGATTACATCCGCCGTATAATCCTTTGTCCCCGCGGATGAGCCCGCTGATACGATGACGAGGTCATTCTCGCTGCAGGCCTTATGAATGGCATCACGGATCTTCTCCGGGGTATCCTCGACAAAGGGGTACCGGGTGCACGTGGCCCCCACCTCCTCGAGCATAGCCTTTGCCATGAGCGTGTTGCTCTCGACAACCTGGCCGGGTTTCGGCCGTGTACCGGCTGCAACGAGCTCGCTTCCGGTTGGCACAAGGCCGATGCGTACCGTGATCACCTCAACTTCCGTGATACCGTATGTGGCAAGTCCCCCGACCTCATGCGGGCGGATACGGTGGCGCGAGGGCATCACCATCTCGGATTCGGCAAGGTCTTCCCCCGCAGGGCGGACATGCTGCCAGGGGCTCGCGGATTTCCGGATGGTGTATGTTCCGTCTGCCTCCCAGACGTCCTCGATCATGATCACGGCATCGTACTCCGGTGGCACCACATTACCGGTATTCACCCGGGCCGCCCGCGGCAGGGTAACCGGGTGCTGCTCGGATGCTCCCTTCGTGTCGGCGCTCACCACGGCGATCCCGTCCATTGCTGAAAGATGGATCTCCGGGACCGAATACTTTGCAAAGATCGGCCCGGCAGTGACCCGCCCGGCAGCCTTCTCCAGGGGAACGGCGATGACCGATGGCGTACATGAGAATTCCCGGCCTATAAGCGCGATCACCTCATCGAGAGTACTGACCTGAAGATAGCGTTTCACCATACTCTCACCCGGTTACCGTGCCTCATGCCGGTCATTCCTCGCTGTTGCATTCTCCGTTCCCCTTCTTCCTGCGAATCTATCTGTTTGTATTCCCCTCATCAGGTAAACCATTTATGGCCCGGGAGCGACGGTGCCCGGGACGGCCTGGTGCCATTCCAAAGAGTATTAAGAAAAAAGACTGATAGGAAATGATCATGGCTGATACGCATAAATGCGACCGTTGCGGGAACGAGGCGATCGGGTTCCAGTCCATGGAGGGGGGCTTTGAGTATGTTTGCAAGGACCATGCCGACAGCCTCCTTCTTGCGCTGAAACCCGGCGAGAAGAAGACCTACGGGGTCTGTTACCTGGAGCGGTACCACTGATTCGGGACCCGCCAGCGTGGTAATATCATGACCTGTAGTACTCAGAAAAAACCGCAACCGGATCCGAACAGAAACTCGTGGGGCAGATAACCCATGGCAGAGAAACATACGTGCGAACAGTGCGGGAAGGAGGCAATCGGGCTCCAGTCGCTCGGGTTCTGTGTCTCTTATGTTTGTAAAGATCATGCCGACAGCTCCCTTCTTGCTCTCAAACCGGGTGAGAAGAAGGCGTATGAGTATTGTTACCTGGAGCGGTTCAGTTCTCCGGAAGACGGATCCTAAAAATTTTTCACTTCGTTTTTCTTCGTGAAATATTCAAAAAAAGGGTTTAGTGTTTTGGCATCGGGTTGAACACGTTCAGGTAGATCATGTCGCTGCCCGTATTGTGAAGCCGCTTGCGTTCGACCGGCTCCTCTGCATATGCGAGGATCGGGAGTTCCATGTCGACACCCGGTGTGTGGCCGAACATCTTCTCGAGCTCGACCTGCTGTGCGTGCATGAAGAGCGCGTTGGGGATCTCCGCAGGGCAGAGTTCCTGGCACTGGCCGCAGTTCACGCAGGAGTCTGCGATATGGGCGAACCGGATCAGGTGGAACATGAAGTTTGGCGGGAGCTCGCCGGGCTTGACATAGGCCGGGTTCTTGGTCGTGCAGTCAACACAGTAGCAGATCGGGCAGGCCGAGATACAGCTGTAGCACTTGATACAGCGGGAGGTCTCGGTCATGATCTTCCTAAGCCGGTCCTTGCCCTCGCCAAGTGCCTCGAAGTCGTGCTTCCTCCACTTGTCGCCGAGTTTGAGCATTGCGCCCTCGACCTTTCCACGGATCTCGAGGCCCTTGGGGTTGGCTGCCTCTGTTGCGAGGATGCCGTTCTTGACCGCGCCGGAGAGGAGGTTTGCACCCTTCTCGGAGCAGACTTCAACGAATGTGGCCTTTCCGGCCTTCTCGCCGATAACTCCCCAGTTACCGCAGGCAAGGTCTGCCTGGCGCGGGATCTTCATCTTGCAGCGGCGGCAGTTGCTGCGCCGCCCGTAGCCAGCCTCTTCAAGTTCGTCAACGGAAATGCCCTTGTGGCCGCCTTCGTACTCGATGATGAACTGGCCTTTGTCGATCTCTTCCTTGTGGACCTTGTCCGGGTCAACGCCATACTTCTCGGTGATCATCCTGCGGGCAAGGACCGGGCTGACCGATCCACCGCAGTTGACACCGATCATGACAACATTGTCGAGGTTGATCTGCTTCCTCTTGGCGAGTTCATAGAACGCCATCGCGTCGCAACCCTTCACGGTGACACCGATCTTCATGTTCTCGGCGCCGTCCATGTACTTCTTGATCAGTTTTGGCAGGAGGAGCGTCCCGCAGTGGAGGGACCCGGCGGTCTTTGCAAGTTCCTTCGGATCCGAGATGAGTACCGGCTGGGCGTCGTAAAGGTCGGTCCCCTTGGTGATGACAAGGACAGCGTCAACTGCCTTGGACTCGAGCGCGAACTTCCAGAGTGCCGTAACAGCACCGCCAAGCTCGGCCTTCTTCTTGATCTCTGCGTCGTTGGTCCACGCGTAGAGCATATCGCCTTTCTTTGCCATGATCAGGCCTCCTTGATCTTCTCGATCTTACACGCACATGCCTTGAACTCGGGGATCTTTGCAACCGGGTCAAGTGCATTGATGGTGAGGATGTTTGCTGCACACTCGATGAAGTGGAACGGGATGAAGACAACTCCCTTCTTGATGGTCTTCGTTACACGTGCACCGATCTTGATGTCTCCACGGCGGGAAGACACCTTGAGCATCTCCTTGTCCTGGATGCCCAGTGCCTTTGCGTCTTCGGGGTTGATCTCAACCCATCCGGTCGGCTCCTCACGCTCCAGGCTCGGTGAGCGGCGGGTCATGCTGCCGGTATGCCAGTGCCAGATGCAGCGGCCGGTGGTGAGAAGGAACGGGTACTCCGCGTCCGGAACTTCCGCCTGGGCTTTCCACTCGATTGGGGTGAAGATACCAAGGCCGTCGGGGTGAGAGAATTTTTCCTTGTGGAGGATGGGTGTTCCCGGGTGCTCGGCCGTCGGGCAGGGCCAGTGGAGGGCCTCGGGCTTCTCGAGCCGGGCATAGGTCATACCGCCATAGGACGGGGTTACCTTGGCGATCTCGTTGAAGATCTCCTCGGCGCTCTTGTACGGGAACTGCTTCTCGTATCCCATTGCCGCTCCGAGTTCACAGATGATCTTCCAGTCAGCACGTGCCTCGCCTGGCGGGTCCTGTGCCTTTCTCCACTTCTGGACACGACGTTCGGTCGAGGTCTGGGTGCCATCCTTCTCGGCAAAGCAGGTTGCCGGGAGGACAACGTCCGCGAGCTGGGCGGTCTCGGTCAGGAAGATGTCCTGCACGACAATGAACTCTGCATTCTTCAGGCCCTTCTCCACATGGTGGAGGTCCGGGTCGGAGAGCATCGGGTTCTCACCCATGATGTACACGCACTTGACCTTGCCGGGTTCGTCAGCGAGAGTGTTGATGAGCGTGGTAACCGTAAGGCCGACCTTGCCCTCGGCAATCTGGCAGCCCCAGGCGTCTTCCATCTTCTTCTTCATCTCGGGAACGAGGACGGACTGGTAGCCGGAGTAAACGTTGGCGAGTGCACCCATGTCGCAGGCGCCCTGCACATTGTTCTGGCCACGGAGTGCGCAGATTCCTGTGCCGGGCCTGCCGAGGTTGCCGGTCAGCATCTGGAGGTTTGCTACCGACTTGACATTGTCCACACCGGTCGTGTGCTGGGTGATACCCATCGAGTAGAGGACTGCGGACTGGCCGGACTTGCCGAACCATTCGGCGGCCTTGATGATGTCCGCAGCGGGGACGCCCGTGATCTTCGAGACATTCTCGGGGCTGTAGGCGTCTTTCATCACGACTTCCTTGACCTTCTCGAAGTCCTTGGTGCGGTTCTTGATGAAGTCCTTGTTTTCCCAGCCGTTCTTGAGGATCAGCTGCATGAAACAGTTCAGCAGTGCAACGTCGGTACCCGAGTAGAACTGCAGGTGCAGGTCGGCAATCTTCCCGGTCGGGGTGAGACGCGGGTCGGCGTAGATGATCTTTGCGCCTTTCATCTTGGCCTGCATGATGCGGCGCCCGATCAGCGGGTGCTGCTCGAAGGTGTTGGTACCGATGACCAGGAGACACTTCGATTCGGCAATATCCGCAATGGACTGGGTCATGGCACCGGACCCGAATGCACCGGCAAGACCAACGACCGTGGACGCATGGCAGAGCCGGGCGCAGTGGTCGATGTTGGGGGTCTTGAGAACAGCACGGGCAAACTTCTGCATCAGGTAGTTCTCTTCATTGGAGACACGGGCGGATGCAAGGCAGGCCATCTCTTCACCCTTGTAGGACTTGAACTTCTGGGCGATGAGCTTGTAGGCCTCGTCCCAGCTGGCTTCAACAAATTTGCCATCCTTCTTGATGAGCGGCTTTGTTAACCGGTCAGGGCTGTTGATGAACTCCCAGGCATAGTTGCCCTTGGGGCAGAGCTTGCCTTCGTTGACGGGATTGCGTTGCCACGGCTGGACGCCGACTACCTTCTTGTCCTTGACAACAAGGTTGAATCCGCAGCCCGTGCCGCAATACGGACACGTTGTTGGAACGTACTTGAATTCCATGTATGACACACCTTTCTGAAAATCACAAAATGTGATGATCACGGGTCTGGCAGAACGCTATTTAAGATTAATGAAATTGCTGCTGGAATTGGTGATTACTTGGGGAAAGATATCGGATTTCTGCGCTTTTTCGATAAAATCCAAGGAATTACAGTATTTTGTAAATCAACTAAAAGTAATTTACTTTTCTCACCTGCATTGCAGTACCGCGCACCGGGTTCGCGCACGGGCAGGCATTACGACCGAAGGCAACCCGGGCCCCACCCCATTAACGGTCTGCCGCCCCATCTTCGGGAATGACGTGGATCGCGGTTGCCTTGACGCCGGCAATGACCATGGACCCGGGCGAGAGCGCAAGATCGGTGTACGACCTGCGGGTGATCAGGGCAACGAGGGGAAAACCGCAGTCCACCGTGACCCGGACGAACGGGCCGGACGGGACGATCTTTTTGATCCGGCCGACGATCCGGTTTCGCATACTGGTCTTTTCAGAGACCGAGTCTGAAGGGGTCAGGGTGACGTCCTCCGGGCGGATGCAGAGCGAGACCCGTTTTCCCCCCATGATATCCGTCAGCGCCTCAAAGCAGGTCTCCCCTACGCGAATGAGGGCATGTCCCCCGGTGTTCTCGATCACCTGTCCGCCGGTGATGGCATCGATCCCGACAAAACGGGCAATCTGCCTGCCTTTTGGCTGGTAGAAGATCTCCGATGAACTCCCCACCTGTACCAGGCTGCCGTCCATGATCACACCGATACGGTCGGCAAGCCGCTGCCCCTGGAGCATGTCGTGGGTGGACATAACTATCGTGGTGCCGAAGCGTTTGTTGACCCTGACGATCAGGTCCTCGATCATCTCCGATGAAACAGGGTCGAGATTCGCGGTCGGTTCATCGAGGAGGAGGACCTCCGGTTCGGTGACCATCGCACGGGCAAGGGCAACCCGCTGCATCTCCCCTCCTGAGAGCGTCACCGCGTTTCGCCCGTACAGGTCGGCAAGGCCGACAAGGTTGAGGGAAAATTTCACCTTCTCCTCCGCTTCCTTTGCCGGTACTCCACGGAATTTCAGGCCGAATGCGACATTCTCGGCAACTGTGGTATTCAGGACGGCCGGTTTCTGGAAGACCATACTCATCCTCCGCCGGATGGCAAGCCGGTCCTTTTCGGGACCTGCGGTGTCTGCACCATCGAAGAATAATTTCCCGGAACTCGGGGAATCAAGGAGATCGATGAGCCGGATAAGGGTGCTCTTGCCACTGCCGCTTGGGCCTATCAGGGTGAAGATCTCTCCCTTGCGGATCTCGAGGGTAATATCCTTTAGCGCCTCTTTTGTGCCGAATGACCGGGTAAGTTGTTCGATCCGGATCATCCGCGGGGACCTCCTCCGGCTATCTGCTGCATGTCAGAAGACAGCGCTGACGTCATCAGGTTCAGGATGACAACCACGATCAGGGCAATCACAAGGAGGATGATTCCGAGCGCGATTGACAGGGGGAATTTGCCCATTCCAGTCTCCAGGGTGATCGCTGTGGTCAGGACACGTGTGTGATCGCGGATATTGCCGCCGATCATCATAGCAACACCCACTTCGGCAATTGCCCGGCCAAATCCGAGAACAACGGCGCTCAGGATAGCGAAGCGTGCTTCCTTGACAATCTCAAGGATCTTCTGGAACTGGGTCGCACCCAGCGACACGAGCGTATCGCTGATGCCCCGGTCGATCCCGCTGAGGGCGGAGATAACGAGCCCGATCATGATCGGGATAATAAGAATGGTCTGCCCGAGGATCATACCCTGTGGCGTAAAAAGGAGACCAAGGATCCCGAGCGGGCCGCTTCGCGAGATGAGGAGATAGAGGATGAGACCGACAACCACGGTCGGGACTGAATAGAGCGTCTGGATTATGATGATGACCGCACGCTTGCCGTAAAAATCATTGAAGTGGATGAGTGCACCGGCCGGGATGGCGATAAGGGCTGCGATGATGGTTGCCGAGAGGGAGATGTATAAGGATAACGCAGCGATCTGCATGACCTCCGGGTTGAGGGTGACGATCAGGTCAACTGCCTGGACAATCCCGTTAGCAATGTCGCTCACTCAAGTATCTCCCTGGCAGGGTCCTGTCCGGGCATCCCGGACCGGATCTTTTCCGGCCTTCCGACAATCTGTATATGCTTCTCATCACGGTTAATGAATTGTTCTTGGGCAGGAACCGGATTCGCTGCCAGTATACTACGGAACTCAGGGGGATTCATCGTCCCAACGACCCGACAAAAAAAAGGAAAGGGATTATGCCGTTGTTGCAGCAGCTGCCGGAGCAGCGGTCGCTGCCGGAGCTACTGCGGTTGCCGGCGTGCTGTAGTCGCCGACCCAGCCTGCCGTTGCAGTCGGGACTTCAATGCTCATCGGGATGAAGAGGGCCTTGCCATACTTGTCAACGCCGAAGTTGCCGATGGCATCCTGGGTGTCCTTCGAGATCAGGAAGTTGATGAAGTTGTTCGCCATCTGGATCTTCTCGGCCGGCTGCTTGTCGTTATACACTGCCATGACGGAATAGATGTTTAAGAGGCTCGCACCCTTGGTGACCAGCGGGGTCAGTTTGAGGTCCTTATTGTAGGCGAGATAGGTACCTTCATCCGTCAGAACATACGCTCCCTTCTCGCTTGCCATCTGGAGGGTTTCTCCCATGCCCTTGCCGGCCTCTACATACCAGTCACCGGACTTCTGGATCTGGGCCGTGTAGTTGTACCCTGCCTTGGACCAGACGGTCTTCTCGGCAGAATGGGTACCGGAGTTGTCTCCGCGGGACACGAACGCAATACCTGCGGTCTTGTTGGTTCCCTTGATCAGCAGCGTCCTGAACGCTGCTTCGGGGGCCATGTCCTTGATGCCAGCGGGATCGGATTCAGGTCCAACGATAATGAACGAGTTGGAAGCGAACGAACGGCGGTTCAAACCGTAGCCGTCCTTCATGAACGCAAGTTCCTGGGACGGGGAGTGGACGAGCAGTACGTCTGCGTCACCATTCTTGGCAATCTCAATAGCCTTACCGGTTCCCTGGGAGGTAATTTTCAGCTGGACATTGTACTGCTTCTCGAACATCGGCTGGAGGTAATCCAAAAGACCGGTATCGTACAGGCTCGTTGTCGTAGCGATGACAAGTGTCTCTTTGCCGCTCTCGGTTGCGACCGGGGCTGCAGTGGTTGCTGCAGCAGGGGTTGTCTTTGCCGGCGTACTGGTACACCCGGCGATAAGGACAGTTACAAACAGGACTGCGATGAGACCTGCGATCAATCCAAAATGCACACTCTTTCTCATAGTATGACCGGGTAACTTTTACGGCGGGTAATAATTGAATGTTTCTTTTTACAATAAGTTAAAATAAAATGCTAATCAGTTGGTAACCACTTGGTAATCAAATGGTTTCAAAAACATATGATTGATTTTTGTTAAAAGTTAAGGAAAAAATTTAAAAGCTGCGAACATGCAGGCAACTGGCACTCAGTGCTTTCCGGTCAGGGCAAAGAAAATTGCCGAGCCGAGAATTTCTTCCATCTCACCGGCGTATTGATCGTGAATGAGCGCGAGCATCTTCTCCGTGCCTTTGGCAGTGGTGAGGATCCCCACCCGCTCTGCGCGGGTGATCAGTTCCTCTTCCTCCATCATGGCAAAATAGGGGAGAATGTAATAGTGGGGAACATTCAGGAACTCCGCAAGCCGCCGGGTCGTGGGAAACTTGATACGGACTGAATTATCTGAGAACGTAAGAGAGATCGATCGCTCCTCTGCCTGGATGCGGATCGCGGCGTCAAAAAGGCTGTCGATTGAGAGCGCTGCCATAGATGATTTCTTATGGATCATCAAGCGTGAAAGATGTTGAGGTTTTGCGCTGGGAAAAATGGGTTACTTCTTCTTCTTGTGTTCATCGTCAACGGGCTTCATGTACACTACTTCTGCCTTGACGTCTTTTGCGATCTGTTCGATCTCGAATTTCCGGAAGTGAGTTGCCGCGATCTGGACCTCGCCGCCAGTCACTGCGATAATCCGGTACTTGGGTGACTCTACACCTTCTCCGACTTTCTGGCGTTCACGCACATAAATCTTCATGGTTTTACCTCCTGCCAATCCTCATGCGGCAGATTCCCATCCGGGGTCTCTGCCCATTGTTGGCTCTGATATACCAACTGGTTTACAAGGTCTTATACCTTCCCATCGCGGAACTGGCAATAGTGTGTCATCATGAAGAAACGGTTCGAACTTTCGAGCGGACTGCAGGGTGAGACCCTGGTCCGGAAAGGGATGAAGAGAAAGAGATCCGACTCTGAACAGATCCGCATTGCCCCGGAGATCAATATCATTAAAATCGGAGGGCACGGTGCGATCGATTACGGCAGGGAAGTGATGCTTCCCCTCTGCGAAGAGATCGGCAGGCTCTCAAAGAAGAACCAGATGCTGGTTGTTACCGGAGGAGGAGGGCGTGTGCGCCATATCATGGACATCGGCATGGATCTGGGCATGCCCACCGGCGTTCTTGCCGAACTCTCGGCAAAGATCTCCGAGCAGAACGCGATCATGGTCTCGATCCTTCTCTCGAAATATAATGGTACCCGCATCCACACCGGCGATCTCCTCGAACTCCCGATGCTCCTTAAGCTCGGGATCCTGCCGGTGACCCACGGAACCCCCCCGTACGGGCTGTATGAGCACCCCTCGCGGAACGACATGATCCCCCCGCACCGGACCGATACGGGAGCATTCCTGATCGCCGAGGTGCTTGGGGCAAAGAACTGCATTATCGGCAAGAACGTTGAGGGGCTCTATACGGAAGACCCGCGGAAGAATCCGGACGCGGAACTCATTAAAGATATCACGGCAAAGGAGCTGATCCGCATGAAGCTCGACGACATGGTGCTCGAACCGATGGTGGTCGAACTCCTGAAAGAAGCCGTCCATATCCGGGAAGTCCGGATCATCAACTGCCATACAGGGGGCAATATCGAGAAGGCAATTGCCGGGAAGAAGATCGGGACGATCATCCGGGCAGAATAACCGTAAAGCGATCCCGGGTTTGGCGGCCAAGTGTGTGTGTCATACTAAGGTGACCGCCAGCGGGACCGGGGAGGGACGACAGTTGCCTGATCGTGGCATGATCGGATGCTGACGTTCCTGTCCTTTACGGACACATTGTTTTTTCTTTTAACCTTAATAAATCAGTATTGTTAATGTTTTTAATTTAACCATAAGACAGCGAGACCCCAATACCGCGAAAAATCACCGGTGACGGGAAACCAGAAAGAGGACGGCTCACACTGGATTAATTTCACAAGGAGAAATCATTTTTAAACACTAACTCTCTTGAGAGTACGTTGCATGCATGGGGGGGTCGGGCGGTGTACTTCCGATGCGGACAAATTGGTGTAATTTCGATAAGTGCCGTCAGAAATTTTTCCCCGGATCTGTTGGTCGTGGGCCAAAAAGTATCGAAGTACACCGCCCGACCCCCGCAAGGGCCCTCTGATTTCTGAGCCACATCAGTGTAGTTTTACGGGATGAATGACGGGATCATTCCGGCTTTGCGGGTGACGGGTGTCGGGCGGTGTACAAACAGGGTTAGGGGGAGATCGTTTCCAAAACGGTTTTTCAGAGCGAATTAATTAAACCTGCTTCAGGCGGCAGGGTAACTTTTGTTGATTAACCAGTTGTATTTATCTGGAAGATTCGTTGACATTACCTGAGTACTATGGGATTCAGTTCGGACATCATGCATGACTTTGTTGCAAAGGAGATCAGGAACACCTTTTCCAGCTACGATGGCTGGAACTGCACCATGAAAGAGAACGGGAACGGGTATGACTCGATTGCCGTGCTGGAGCGGCACAACGGGGGACACCGGGAGTGTGTCAGGGTCCTCGTCTCATTCAGCCGGTCCATACCGTCACCCCTTCCAGAAGAACTCACCACCCCCGGCAGAAGCCCTGATGGTACACCCCTCCGGTTCTCGTACGCGGTCATGGTGCCTGCCAATGCAGATACCTCCTCCTTACCCGCGGAAGTAAAAGTCTATACCATGCACTCCTTTGCTTTTGAAGGAAAGGAGTTGATCTGGGTCAAGAAGCCGGTCAGGAAGAGCGAATCAGGTCAGGAGAAAGTACCGGCGTAATTTTTTTAGACCTGACGTTGAATTGACCCGGAGACCGGCACGGGACAGTCGGTAAGGGTCAGTTCCGGGGACAGGCAGCGGACCATACCGGTCCGGGCTGTCGAGTACCCTCCGCTTTTTCCCAATACCTGCTGGTACCCCGGGGACCGGATCAGGGCAAGGAGCAGGCTGATCCGCGGGTCCGGAAGCATCTCCTGCCGCAGGGCAAGCTCGTAATTTTCGTGGGCAACCGGGACGAACCGGAGCCCGCTCGCGCTTGCGATGCCGGAGGTGCAGATCCCGGCATCGGCAAACCCGTTCCGGATCGCAGCTGCAACAGCAGGCGGTCCATGGACTTCCTGCAGGTAGCCGTTCACCTGCGTTGGATCGATCCCCTCGGTCACAAGAAGGGAATCGAGAACCATGCGGGACGGGGTGTCCCGCCGCGTATTGATGAACCGGGCATGGGTAAGATCTGCTGCCCCGAGACCGTCCCGGGAAGCGATACCCATTTCGATGCTGGCAATATGGATGAATACCAGGTCCCCGGTCCCGAGGGGTTTCATCAGCGGGGGATAGATGCTTGGCAGGGGTTGCGCAGGAAGTACGAGCGGCGCCGCGTGGCAGGTATTGCTCCCGAGCGCAAGGAACCCGGCGGTATTGCCGGGGTTGGTGGCGTGGATGAACAGTCCCTTGTCATGGGCAAGGTTTGCCAGTTCCTCGAGAGCCGGGTCCAGTGTGCCAGTGAAAAAGAGCGTACGCTCGATGCTCCCGGGATCGGTTGTCAGGAAGACCTCATGGTCCGTGCCCGCTTCGTACCCCTCGACCGGTGCAGGGATGTGGGTATACCCGTTGGCCTTGACCGTGGCCATCTGGACACCAGCCCCTTTGCCATGCGGCATGCCATACAGGGTATTGCCGATACGGCCGACAAAGAGCGGAACAAATTCGTCAAACCCGGGGTCGGACGTAAGCGCCTGAGCCAGTTTCACCGTAACCGGGTACTTAGGGGCCGGGGCAAATCCCCAGGACTCAAGAAGGGGTGCAGCAAACTCCCGGAGCACCGTCTGGGCTGCAAGCGGATACCCAGGGAGACCGAGGACCGGTTTTCCGTCGACTCTCCCCAGCATCACCGGCTTGCCGGGCTTGACGGCAACGCCATGGAAGATAAGATCCCCGATGGACCGGATCACGCCTTCGGTGAAATCCCGGGTGCCGGCCGATGACCCGGCAGAGATGAGGACCAGGTCGTTCTCCCTCACTGCCATTTTCAGGGTTTCGCGGATGAGATCGGGATCATCCTGGACAATGGGGTACCGGGTACACCGGGCGCCGGTCTGGGAGAGGAAGACCTGCGCCATGACCGTGTTGCTCTCCACGACCTGCCCCGGGCCCGGGCGGACCCCCAGCGGCACGAGTTCGCTGCCGGTCGGGATGATCCCCACGTTCACTGCCAGTGAATCGATGGTGGAGAACCCGTAGGTTGCCAGGGCACCGATGTCGAACGGCCGGATCAGGTGGCCGCGGGGCATGACGAGTTTCTTCTCCTTGATGTCTTCCCCTGCCGGTCGCACGTGCTGCCAGGGGATGGCAGCCCGCCGGATCTGATAGCGGCTGCCGGCTTCCCAGACATCCTCGATCATGACTACGGCGTCGAACTCGGGAGGAATGATGTTGCCGGTGTTCACCCGGGCGCAGTGCTCAAGGGTCACCGGGTTCCGGTCGCTGGCACCCAGGGTGTCCCGGCTCCTGACCGCGATGCCGTCCATGGCGGAGATGTTGACTTCGGGAACAGAGTATTTCGCAAAGACCGGCTCTGCGGTAACCCGTCCTTCTGCCTGCATGAGCGGGACCTTCTCGGTCCTCTTGGGCGGAGGAAACGAAGAGGTGAGCAGGGCAAGTGCCTCAGCGAGGGAGCGGAGCTCAAGGTAGCGTTTCACCATCGCAGCCAGCGCCCCTCATCCGGTATGCGGTTTTGGTTCTCCACGTCCCAGGCCCTCATAAAAATAATTACTTTAACAATGTGCTTTTGGAAAGGTAAAAAGAATGTCGGAATGACCATGAAAAACTGGTACCTTAGGGAACCGGCAGGAATTGTTCCTGCCCGTCACAGCGATACGTTCTGCTCGGTAGTTCCCACGGCTGCAAGGTAGACCGGCCACTGGGTCTCCGGATCAAGGTTTGCGAGTTTTGTGATGAGATCATCATGGAACATGTCAATCGGTGCGACCTGGAGACCGAAACCCGCTGCTGCCAGGATCAGGTTCTGGCAGGCATGCCCCGCCTCGATGAGTGCACTCCGGTATCCGCGGTTCCCGATTGCCCAGACCGTGCGGTACGGGACTGCAACCCAGAGAAACGTTACGGCAGCCCGGGTCGTGAGCTTGAAGTTCATGCTTGCGGTGCTCATTTCCAGGGTCAGCCCGGAGTCGAGATGTTCGGCCACGATGCTGTGGGATTTCGGCAAGTACCGGTACAGGCCGGTCTCGAGCCCTTCCACATCGCTTGCGACAAAGTAGGTCTCCAGCGGGTTTCTTGAGCCGGCCGAGGGGATATTGCGGATCTCGATCGTCTCAGCCACGATCTTCTTGAACCCCTGGGTACACCAGAGCAGGTACGAGAGTTGGTTTAAGTCCATCGTGGAGCGGGCAAAGAACCCGACAGGTTCCCAGCTCTCAATGGCTTTCCGGACCGGCAGATCCGTAATCTTGATTTTTTTTATGCTCGGGAGCTTGATGACCGTCTGGCCTTCCTTAACCGGGAGCTCGTGGGGGGGTTCCGGGACACGGAGGACAAGGTCGACCGTGGAATAATCCGGGCATCTGGTTCCATTGATGAAGTCTTTTCCAATCTTGTTCATGGGATCACTCCCTGAATAGACAATGAATAGATTAGGTTAAAAATAGAGGTTTGGTCCCTATGGACCGTTGTGATGTGATGTGATTGGGGTTTCATGCCGCGGCTTTCAGGTACAGGTTCGCGTACACGTACTGGCCCTTGCTCTTCGGGTGTCTCTCGCCGAGGTCGCCGATGTAGTGATCGAATGTTGCCTTGACACCATCGACTTCCTTCTCAACTGTGTCGACCTTTTTGTACCCGGGCATCATGAACTTGATCTTGCCAAGCACGTACATGTCGCCCTTGACCATCTGGCCACCGACACGTCCCTCGACATCGCCCTTGATGATGACGGTGCCGCCCTCTGCGTGGGTAGAGACGTGGATGAAGGCGTCCTTCTCGATGATGATGGTGCCCCCGAGCATGAAGGTACCGATATCATTGCCGGCACTTCCCTTGATCCGGATGGTACCGCCCTTCATTCCCCTCCAGTCGCCACGGTAGGCGCAGCCGACATGGTTCTTGGCATCGCCATCGATGAGGATCTCGCCGCCTTCCATCTGGATACCGCAGAACGAGTCAACATTGCCGGTGACGTGGATCTTTCCGCCCTTCATCCAGCCGCCAAGATACATATCCGTGTTCCCGTTAACGGTGATGGACCCTGCGGTCATCTTGGAACCGATATACTTGACACGGGTGCAGTCGCCGAGCACAATGTCGGTGTCTGCAGCAGTCTCGCCGGCGTTTCCGGAGACTTCAAAGAAGTCCCCGAGTTTTAAGACGAACTTGCCCTCGTGTCCCGGGAGTTCTGCGATCTGTGCGGCGGTCTTTCCTGCGAATGCGTCGGGCGTAATGCTGTAGCCCTCGAACATGAGTTCGGGTACTTTTTTGGGTTTTAACGTTACTGTCGCCATGATCTCGACCTCAGGCCTCCAGAGTTACGTCAATGACAGACTGGTGCGGGGCAAGGTATTCCCGGACAGGGTAATTCCTGATATCGACCGTGTAAGTCCCCTGGGTGAATGCCTGGGTGACATCCCGGGTGACCTGCGGGTTCTCGGGCATCTTGACCTTGACCCAGACCGTCTTCTTGTGGCCGTGGCTGACAACCTCTCCATCCTTTACGATGACTTCTCCACCCTTGATGAAGCAGGCTGCACGCTGGAATGCTGCCTCGATCTTCTCCGCATCCTTGGGCATGTCCTTGTAGTTGAGGTCGAAGATACCAACATCGGCGTTCATGCCGGGTGCAAGGCCACCGTAAACGCTGCCGAGCCCAAGGCACTTTGCCGGGCCGGACCGGGTCATCTGGGCAATCTCGAAGAGCGTAAGCTCGCGGTCGATGCCGTGGATGTAGGTTGCATTGATGACCTTGTCGGAGTTCTTCATGGTTGCAAGGGTTGCCTCGCGGGCTTTCTTGCTCATGAGCCACTTGATGACGCGGGGGTACCGGGTGAACGGCCCTGCGTTCGGGTGGTCGGTGGTGATGAAGGCGCGGTTCATGTCCTTGGCAAAGAGCGCAAGCTCTAAGCCGGTTGCCCACTGGATTGCATTGGGCAGGACATTCTTGTCGTAGATGTACGGGACAACACCGGCTGCGGTCTCCATCTCGACATCCACATTCGTCCACTTCAGGTGGTTGAGGCCGTGAAGGTGGTGCTCGAACGGGCCGTCCGCGGTCATCGTGGTTGTCTCGTCCAGGGTTACGCAACCGAGATCGAAGGTGATGTTCTTCTGCTTGTTGATGTAGTCCATGACTTCTTTGGACTTGGAGCAGAAGTCCTTCCAGCCCTCTCCGCCGTACGAGTGGAACTGGAGGTGGGTGGAGTGCATGACCGTGTCGCGGCCGAATTTGTTCTTAGCCTTGACGCCTTCAGCAAGCTTGAGGGATTCAATGGTGTCCGGATAGTTGCCAGGGTTGCCGAGATTGTTCTGGTGGATGTGGACCGAGTGCGGGAGACCGAGATACTCGTTTGCCTCGATGAGGCCCTTGATGATCTCCGCGGGAGTGATCTCGAAGTACGGGACCGGGTCGTTTAAGGAGAGACAGTTGAGGCCCCATGCCCATGCAGCAGTGCCGCCGGGGTTGACCAGCTTGACACCATAGCCTTTCGTGACCTTGAGGAGCCAGGCGATGTAGGCGGCGGTTTTCTCGACCTCGCCCTTCCTGAGGTATTCCATGACAAACCAGTTGTTGGCAAAGACCGGTAGTGCACCCTCATCGATGATCGGGGTGTCGTGGATCTCCTCGTGGACGTGGGGGGAAAGCAGCGGGGGCATTGCCGCTTCCATGACGAAGGTATATCCCATCCGGGCGTAATCGTACCCGGTCTTGAATACCGAGGGGATCGAGAAGCCGGACTCCATGCGGAACCCGTTCTTCTGCGCCATCGTGCTCCTGAAGGTTCCTGCCCGGAATTTGTCTTCGGGGCGCATCAGGCGGCCGGCATTGACCTTGGGCCCTGCAACATGGGAGTGGACATCAACGGCGCCGGCCATGACGACCTTGCCCTTGGCATCGATGACCTTTGCGGAGGAGCTCACCTTGTCAACAATTTTTCCATCCTTTATGGCAACATCGCCGACATCGCCGTCCATCTTCCGGGTTGGGTCGATGATAAACCCGCCCTTGACAATCATTTCTCCTGATGCCATCTTCAGCTCACCGCCTCAGATTCGGGATATTTCCGGTCTTCTTTTGCTGCAAGCCAGACCGGCTCGGTCTTCGTAAGTTCGCACATGCGCTCGTAGACTTTGTTGAAGAGTTCCTCGTCGCTAGGTACGCCGGGAAGTCCCTTGATGACAGCACGGAACTGGATCGGTACGTTGTCCATACGGTAGACAACGCCCGGCTCATCCACACCGGCAATACGGACGGGGATGTGGAGGTCCGAGATCTCGCTTGCCATGTTGAAGTTCGGGTCGACCGTGATGAAGGGGTGTTTCTTTAAGTGCTGGACCGGCTGGATCGGGAAGTGTGCTCCCGCATCGGCACCGACATTGACGAAGCAGTCAACTTCGTCCCGCATCGCGAGATCAACGGAGCTGGTCTCACCCGGGTTCATGTGGGCGTGGGTGCCCTTTGAGAGGTCAATGCAGTACGGGAAGCCGAACTGCCAAGCCCAGACCTGGCCGGGGCCGGCGATGTTGTAGTGGCCCCGCATTGCCATGATCGACGCCTTGGTGTGATTGTTGAGATCGCGGGTCAGGCTGATCGCAGCGTCGATGTTGTGGTTGCGGCCGTCCGTGTGCGTGCATCCCATGCCGAAGAAGATCATGCAGAACTTTGCATTCTTCATAATCTCGACCGACTTCTTGATCGTTTCCTTGGGAATTCCTGCTACTACATCGGGAATGTCGTGGCCCCGGAGAACGGTCCGGAATGCATCGAAGAGTTCGTAGTCGTGTCCCTGGTCGAGCATGAGGTGGACATCGGCGAGTTTCGCGGTATCAGTCTCACGCGGGTCAATGGAGAGCACGGTTCTCTGCATCTGGCCCTTCTGGGTGAAGTACCCGCGGGGGAAGATCGAGTACCGGGAGGTGTGCCGGGGGTGGGCGTGCATCGGGTTGCAGCCCCAGAAGACCACGACATCGGCACGGTTCCTGGCCTCACCGAGCGTGCAGCTCGGGTACCCGTTGTCGAAGATCGCAAGGAACGAGGGGCCGTGGCAGATGGTTGCGCAGTTGTCGAGGACTGCACCGGACTTCTCTGCAATGCGGGCGACTGCGCTCATGCCTTCGCAGTTGGTGGAGCCGAAGCCGTAAATAAGGGGCTTCTTGGCCGCGAGCATGGTCTTTGCCATGAAGTCGATCGCCTCATCGTAGGAGATCTCCTTCATGGAGCCGTCAGGCTGGCGCCTGCGCGGGAGCTTCGGGCGGGTCGGGTCGTTTGCATGGTGGAAGAGGTTGGTCCCGATGATACACGCATTGTGGACTTCAAGGATCTTGGTCTCGTCGTCCGAGACAAGGACTTCGATATCATCGCAGGATGAGCCGCAGTATGGGCATCCAACGCCTTTGATAAGCTTGGGCATTATATCTTCCCTCCCTGCCAGAGCCCGACAGCGCCCTGTACAAGCTCAAGGGCAGTTTTAATTCTCTCATTTGGTGCTGGTTCGATGGTTACCGGGAATCCGCTGTACTGCGGGGTTCCGGTGGACTGGGTCCGGGGCGGGACAACCTGGTTTGCCCAGACACCCTGGCGGATGTGGGCAAGGCCCGGGGGACAGTACTGGGTCGGCTCAATGGCCTTCACAATAACGGTGCCGCACTCGCTCGTGACCCTGACATTGGTGTTCTTCCAGATACCGGCTTTCTTCATATCTTCCGGGTTCATCTCGCAGACGGTGCAGGCAATGAAGTAGTTCGGGTTGGTCTTTCCCTGCTCCATTGCTGCGCCTTCCTCGATCGAACGCTGGGTGATCATGTTCAGGTGGATTTTTGCCATTCGTCCATCTCCGGTTATTGCGCCAAAACGTTGGTCATTCCCTTACCAGCAAGGGTGATCACTTTGTACGGGCATGCTGCCACGCATACGCCACAGCCGGCACAGAGTTCGAGCTTCACGTCCATGCTGATGGACTTGCCGTCCTTGACGTGATAGATCTTCTCCTTCGTAACCGGGTCGACCGTATGCAGCTCAAGAGCATTGACCGGGCAGGCAACCACGCAGATGCCGCATCCGGTGCAGCGGTTCATGTTGACATGTACTGAAAACGCCATGCACATCACACAGTTAAAAGTTAACTCCTTTTTTTATGATCGATCGTTAGTTTAGTGAAATTAATAAACCTTTTGAATTGCTGATTAAAATTAATTAAATCATGTAAGGAGACCTCCCACTCTCCGACGAAACCGTGTGTCTTTCCGTACGGGGAACTCCCTAAACTTCCCGTCGGAAGTAAAACTATTGCTATTGAGATTGACAAAAAGGTTAACAAATTTTTTTACCGTTGCAAACTAATACTGATCCGAGGTTAACCCGATGGCACTCAACAACATCGACACCACACAGGTCATTCAATACAAAAAAGAGATCCAGGCAGATCCCAAAGAAGCAAAGTTCACTGCAAAGATCGAGGGAGACTGGCTCTTTGAGGAAGGCGGCCCCCAGTTCCGGTCAACCGTCAAGGTAAAGGACAACACCTACACGATGGAAGCAAGCCACCCCAACTTCGCCGGCCCCGCCTGCCGGCCCGGCCCGATGGCGTTTGGTCTCTTCTGGTTTGCAGCCTGCTATTCAAGCACGTTTGTCACCGAGGCAGCGATGCGTAACCTGAAACTCACCTCAGTGAAGACCCGGGTCGAGGCAGACCTTGACTACACGGCCCAGTTCGATCTCGGCGACAACCCGCTCATCACCGAGTACCGCGTCTTCATGGATGTGAAGGGGGAGGCAACCGATGCACAGGTTCAGGACCTGAAGGAGTTTGCTCTAAAGCGGTGTATGGGTATGTTCACCATCAGGAACGCGATCGCCCTGAAAGCCGAAGTACGGCTCCAGAAATGACTTTTTTGGGAACCTTATGCAGGTACCTCTCCGATCGGCAGATCCAGCGGAGATCCAGAAGATCGCCGAAGAGTATTACCGGTCCGGCCAGTTCTACTGCTCAGAAGCCATCGTCAAGGCAATCAACGATGGCTGCGGGCTTGGCTACCCGGAATCGGTCATCCGGCTCGCATCCGGCTTTCCCATCGGGATCGGCGGATCGGGCTGTCCCTGCGGCGCCGTGACCGGAGGCGTGATGGCCCTCGGGATGGTCTTTGGCAGGGACCGGGCCGGCGACCCCCGGATCGACCGGTGCTTTGGGCTCTCCCGCGAACTTCATTCCTTTTTTATTCGAAAGCACAGTTGTCTCTGTTGCCGCACCCTGACGCACGGGATGGTTCTGAAATCTCCCGAGCATATGCAGCAGTGCGTAGCGTTCACCGGCGAGGTTGCAGAAGAGGTGGCAAAGATCATCCTGCGGGAGACCGCAGCAGGTTCAGAATAGTGTGATTTGCTTTCCTTCGTTACCCGGGGTTTCCTTCAACGCCATAAGGATCGTGTTTGCTTCTTCCAACGTGCAGTGCCACGCGATGAGGTCACCATCGTCCAGCGCAACACCCCCTTTCACCGAGAGCCCCAGCCCGCATTCGATACAGAGGTCTTCCTTCTTCATCAGCCCGGGCACCTGCCCGGTAAAATTCTCCCCGAACATGAGCGAGCGGAGGGGCTTTTTCTCATGGGTATAATAGAGGAACTCCTCGTTCCTGCCGGTAATGGAGAAGATGCAGTACCACCGTTCGTGCCGGGTAAATGTCATAAGAACCGAGGGAACAGAAGGCGCGGGCGTCATCAGAGATCCATCTCCGGTACCTTTTTGGTCAGGCTCACTCGGAACCGGTGGGTGTCTGCCTTCTGGACTGTTACCTCATACCCGGACCGGGAGAACGGGACTTCGATCGTGTCCCGCTGGTCCCGCCGGACATAACATGCAACTGGAACACCCGGGGGTGTCTTCTTCAGCAGCATCTTCAGCCGGATCATCAGGTTTGTGCAGGTGAGGTCGGAAAAGTCCGGGATATTTGTGTGTTTCCCTGTCATGGAGACCCCCGTCAGAAGATGATGAGCCGGCGGTGGCCCGACTGGAGGCCCCGGGGCGGGTAAAAGAGCAGCTGGCCGAGTTCCGCCATATCGATGTCGAGCACTGCGTTCATCTTTGGGTTCTTGGTGAGCGCCCGCTGGTGGAGGGACGGCTGGAAGGCAAAGAGCTCGAAGTTCCTGCTGCCGGCAACGGCGTCGATCACTTCCTGCAGGTTGAAGAGTCGGGCGTCGGTTTCCTGCGTATGACTGCCGGCCAGAGCATACACCCCGTCCTCGATGAAGATCACCTGGGTCGGGATGCCCTGTGCCGCACATGCAATGGCAAACGAGACTCCCCCGAATGCCCGTTCCGTGCCATAGGGTGTTGTGGTGATGAGGACGGTAACGGGAGGTGACCGTCCGGGTTCCTCAAGGGGGAACGAAGAGGTCTGCCCATCTTTTTTCATCTGGATCGACGCTACGTTTTCCCCGAGGATGATGTGGTTCTTTGCGAAACGGTCAATCATCTCGTTCAGGTTCCGGATCCGATAGGGTTTGATGGTGCAGGTTGAAACGATCTGCCCCTGCCCGTCATCCCAGGTGTTGTAACCACGTGCTGCGGCGCACCTGCTGCAGGCGATCATCTGGCACGACAGCCCGCGTTTTGCCGCCTTCTCACAGATCTCTTCAAGGCTGGAACCGATATTATCAAACTCAGTCGGGTTCTGGCCATGATGGCCACAGTGGACGCCATCAAGATACGCATAGAATTCAACCGAGGCATGAACCTCAAGGGCCGCGGTGAGGCACTTTACTGCGGAAAGGGACGACCGGTGCATATAGGGCGAATCAAGCTGGAGGTACCCGATAGTACTTGGTACCGGCTGCTCGTGCTGGCGGGCAATCTTTGCCACATCGTTCCAGAACGATGCCTGCCCGCCGACACCGAGCCGGTTATGGTCGAGGACCTGGTCCGGGTGTTTCATCTTCAGGCCTTCAACCGAGATGCCACGGAGGGCCAGTTCCTGCCGGTCACAGATGATCTGGACCGAGGGAAGAGCAAGGATGATCTCCCAGGTCCTTGCCTTATCGGGCTCATGCAGGCTGTAGAGTGCGTCACCGGTCAGGAGGAACGTGAACACACCTTCATGCGATTTGGTATGGTGGAGAAGATCCTCGGGTTTGAGCCTGACAAAGTAAAACTTCAGGCACTCCTCAATCCACGCAAGACGCTCCTGTGATAGGGATCCGCCAAGAAGAAAAAAGTGGGGATTCATGTCGTCTTTCTCCTCTAAAGTTAGACGGACATGATTATTTATGGGTTGTGTTAAAAGGTTGGGGTTATTTTTTCGTCAGCCGGATCTCCCAGAGACCCGGTCCGGCCTTCGTTACCGCACAGGTCATCCCGTTGTCCTCCGCGAACTTCGGGATGGTCGTGGTTGCTGCCGGCGGATGATCGCAGGAGACCAGCAATTCGTCGCCTTTCTGTAACGATGCCGATGCCTTCTGGACTGCAAGGAGGCAGTACGGGCAGACTTTTCCGGTTATGTCAAGGTTTTTTGCCATTGTTTTCACCCAACTCCGTTATGCCAGCCCCACGCTCTTTAAGATCCCAACTACCCAGCCGGATATCCATGCGGCAAAGAGGACGGCACCGATGCACATGCCGATCACAAAGAGAAGGGACCGGATGTTTCCTTCGGCGGTCATGACAACCTGCCGGAGCGGACAGCCCCCCAGGAGGACTCCGATGATGCCGATTACAATACCGCCGATGATAGCGAGAAGGATGTAGGCGGCAAGCGCCAGGTTCGCCGGGGCACCGGGAACGGGCATAAGACCCTTGTGGAGGAGCCAGAAGAAGTTCTCGAATGCCGAGGGCGTGATGAGCGAGAGGACGAGATAGCCGACGAACGCTCCCACGATCAGCATCAGGTACCCGTACAGGAGCCGGGTGTGTTTGAACATGAAGAAGTCACGGAAGCCCCCGATCGAGCAGAACCCGGACCGCTGGCCGAGCCACCCGATCAGAAGACCGAGAAGGAGCGAGACGATGGGGACGGCGATGACAGCGACGTCCTTGGTTAACCAGCCTGCTGCTGCCATGATTATCCCTCACGCTCCGCAAGGCTGGTGGCGATCTTAATCCCGACAAGGACACCCACGATGATGGCGATGACACCGATGAGTGCAACAACATCGCCGTACCCGATCCGGAGGCCCAGCCGGTACGGGCAGGCACCCATGAAGAGGGCAAAGACCATGAAGAAGAATCCGCCAATCAGGTACCAGAGATAGGACGAGGCTTTACCGGCCTTGGTCCGGAACTCCTGGTAGTACCGGGCGGAGAAGAACGCACCGATAAGGACACCGATAACAGTCAGCATCGGCAGGATCGCGTTCTGGGAGATCGCTGCAACGGCGAGCTTTGTCCCGGCGATATCGTTCACCGCAACGTTCACTACATCGCGGGTGTGGCAGGCGACACAGAACCCGTAGGCTTCCGGTCCACCGGCGCTTATCAGCAGTGCCTGTACAACTGCAGCGAGGATACCGATGATGAGCCCGACGTAAAGGGGGTTTCTCGCCATGGTATCCAGGCACGATGTTTTCTCTTCTGTTTTTGCCTTGGTTTCGGCCATAACCATACATGTTCACCGATAGTAAATAAGCCTGATGAAATTTTCTTTGAAGTTAATTTAAAAAAATTAATGTGTTTTATATTTGTTTTATTGTTACCTAACTATCGTTAACAGATACTGACAAAACCTTGTGTATGATCGTAAATGCGGGTCAGAAAAAAGAGGAGGCAAATAGGGTTGGAATTATGACGAATTGTTCTCGGTCATCTTCTCGCGGACTTCATCGATGTGCATGACGGTATCGTACGCCGGACCGGTAAGGCAGTACCCCTGCTTGTCGAAGGCATAGACCGGAAATTTTACCAGTTCCTCGGGAACGGGGTTGGCTGTGAGCTTCTTGAAGTTGATCAGGTCCCGGACATTGAGCCCGATCTTATCGCAGAGTTCCCTGAGTTCCTTGATCCAGCGCTTCAGGTCCCGGACATCTGACCCATCCCACTTGAAGATCTGGTAGATCTTCATGTAGGCATCGCGTTCGAGGATGATGTGGGTTGAAGTCTTGTCCGACTTCAGGTAGAAGTCAAGGAAGGTCCGGACATCCTTGATCTGCTGCGCATTCTCGTAGGAGATTGCCCGGCATTCCTTGACCATCCCCTTGAAGTCCTCCGGAGAAAGGTTTCCTCCGAGTTTGCCGATATCCTGCGACAGGTCCTTGAGGCTCTCTTCCACATCTTTGAGCTCGTTTATCATATCCTCGAACTTCTGGTTCAGTTCAACCCCGAAAAAAGCCTCCATGTATTCCGATGGTTTCGTCATACATACATATTCGTTAAGGAACAGTTTAATTTTTAGTACGGTGGCAATATCTTTCAATTAACACCTCCAACTGAATTGTGCTATGTCACGACGCGTGCGACCCCCGATCAACCAGGACCTCTTCACCCGCGGCGGGATCATCACGGAGATCGATCCCGATTTCTGTATTGTCCGGCTCCGGATGCCTGCCGGCATGATTACCCCTGAACGGATGAAGGGCCTGGGCGAGATTGCGAAAAAGTACGGGATCGAGAACCTCCACCTGACAACACGCCAGACGATCGAGCTCCCGCACATGGACCCGTCACGACTCGAAGAGCTCGTCGACGATCTTGCTGCAAACGGGACTCCCCTTGGGGCCGAACGCGAGGAAGTTGTAAACGTGACCGCATGCCTCGGGACCCGGCACTGCAAGTTCGGTATCATCGACTCCGTGGGTCTGGCCGAGGAGATCGACAAGAAATTCTTTGGCAAGGAACTCCCCATCAAGGTCCGGATCGCCATCTCCTCCTGCCCGAACGGTTGCGAGAGCGAGCGGCTCAACGAGATCGGGATCACCGGTATCCAGCGGCCGATCCGCGACCCCGGGCTTTGTACCGGCTGCGGGACCTGCACCCACTACTGCCGGGAGAAGGCGATCGAGGTCCAGGACGGGATCATCGTTCTCCATGCTGCCAAATGCATGGAGTGCGGGTTCTGCATCAAGCCCTGCCCGTTCCACATCATCCAGGGCACCAAGCCGGAATACCGTATCACCGTAGGCGGACACCGGGGTCGGCATCCGAAGATCGGCAGGCACCTCATCGATGTAAAGACAACGGACGACGTCATCCGTGTCGTGGACAAGGTCATCTACTGGATCTATCGGCAGGCCTCAACCGGCTCGCTCCTGCCCGAGCAGCTGGACGAGCTCGAGTTCGATGAGTTCAAGAAGACGATTGGCAAGATGATAGAGGGATAATTCCCCGCTCTTTTTACATATCCTGAAACATCCCGCAATCCTTATCCTTCCGTGCGATCCATTGCCGCGTAAGGCACCCCTGTGTGCCTGGGAGAACATCATGAACATGGTCTGGGACAGGCACGTGTCGAACGGGATACGTGAACTGGGATACGATGTCAAGACGCAGACGATGGCCGTGGTATTTCCCGGCGGGATAACAAAATTCCATGCGCCGGTACCCTACCCGATGTACGCTGCAATCTTCCACGCCACCTTCCCCGAGCGGCTCTACAAACAGACCGTTGAGGGACAGATCCCAACGGTGAGCGGCTCCTGATACGGCCAGGAAAAGAGGCAGTGCAGCTCTCTGTTACTTGGGGATCCGTTTTGTACTATTACCCTGCGGTACAGAGCGGGAGCTGGCGGGGTCTGAGATCAAGGAAAAAGAATGTTTGTGAACGGTCTGGTTCACATCAGTAACTGATCGTCCGCATGGCACGGAGGGTGTCGGGCTCCATCCGGCGGTAATAGGACTTCGGGTGACCGCAGGAGGGGCATTTCCAGTCGGCCGGGAGGTCTGCAAAGGCAGTGCCTGCCTTGATCGGGGTTGCTGCCATGACCTTGCCCTCGTAGAGTTCCATCCGGTCCGTGTTGACCAGGATCGTGTTGTTGAACGCCTTGGTCTCGCCTACTGCCGGGTCATAGATATGACCGCACATCATACACACATACTTGTCCATCGTGATAACCTCGTGTATCGTCCTGTACTCAGGTAACATAATCCTATTATCATTCACCCCTTATTAGAGTATTGAATTTAATAGGGAGATCCGGCCTCCGCCACCGTTCCTTGCAGGTACCGGGAAGGCGGATCCTGTCGAAAGAGCCATGAGGGAACACCACCCACACTCCCATAATGGCAGGAGACACGGGAAATCCCCCGCTCATCTACCTAAATAATGCGGCAACCACCTGGCCAAAACCGCCGGAAGTGCTCGATGAGGTGGTGCGCTGCTTAACGACCCCCTTCTTCGAACACGGCCGTTCAACGGCTGGCGGGGCAATCGACTATCCTTCTGCTGCTAGGGAGGCACTGGCAGGGCACTTCAATGCCGAAACGCCGGACCATTTTATCTTCACGCAGAATGCCACGGACTCCCTTAACCTTCTCATCCACGGGTTTGCACAACGACAGGGGCAGCCGTTCCATGCCGTGACAACGGAACTTGAGCATAACTCGGTACTCCGTCCCCTGCATGCCCTTGAACGCGGGGGACACATCTCACTCACAACAGTTTCCTCGGCTGACGGGTATGTCTCCCTTCATGCGATAAAAGTGGCGATCCGGCCGGAGACCCGCCTTGTGGTGATAACACACGGGAGCAATGTGCTTGGCACCCTCCAGAACATCCGCCCGGTGGCAGAGTACTGTGCAGAAAACGATATCTTTCTTATCGTCGATGGCGCCCAGACTGCCGGGCAGGTCCCGATCAACCTCTCCTCAATCCCCGCCGGTGCTTTTGTCTTCACGGGCCACAAGGCCCTCTTCGGGATCCCGGGTATCGGCGGATTCTATATCGAAGATCCGGACACGATCGCTGATGTGCGGCAGGGGGGCACCGGTTCCGACTCGCATGCTCACTTCCACCCGCAGGAGATGCCGCAGAAGTTCGAGGCCGGTACCCATAACTATCCCGGGATCGCTTCGCTCCTTGCCGGGATCCGGTTCATCGGCCGCGAGGGGCAGGACCGGATAACCAGGAAAGGCCGGGACCTTGCCTCCCTGTTCATTCGCGGGATTGCCGGTGTCCCCGGAATCGAACTCTACACCCCGACTCCCGACCTCCCGGTCGTCTCCTTCAATATCAGGAATCTCGACAACGACGAGGCTGGCTACATCCTTGCAAAGGCCTACAACATTATCTGCCGGACCGGCCTCCACTGCGCCCCGCTCATTCACGACAGGATCGACGGGGGGAAAGGGTGTATCCGCGTCAGCTTCTCGTACCTCAACACACCAGACGAGTGCCGGGCCGCCGGCGAGGCCGTGCGGGAGGTGGCAGAGAGTGCGGATTGTTAAATCCCTCCAGAACAAGGTCTGCACGGATGGTTCGCAGATGCGGGAATTCCTCCTGGAGAGCCCGCTCACCCCGGAATTCCTGACATTCCTGAAATCGTTCGGCACGGTAAAGGAATATCCCCACATGAAGCGTCCGTACTTTTCCTTCGAACAGGAGCACTTCGTCTCCATCAAGGGCTTTGTCGGGGACCACAGTGTGGAGGTGCGGTACCGGAAAGAGTTCTTCGACCTGACATCGGACTACTTCCACCTCCTGCTCTTCTACTTCAGGCAGGGGGAAGGCGGTACCCGGAAGATGAAGGAGATCGAAGACTCCATACGGGAGAAGATGCGGATCCGGTTACCCCGCTGAATGGGGGATGCGATGAATAAGGACATTTCTGTGTTCAGCCAGTATGCAACCGAGTACGATACCTGGTTCGATACACATGCTGAGATCTATACTGCCCAGCTGGTCCTCCTTCGCCCGATCATCCCGAAGGCAGGAGAGGCACTTGAAGTAGGAGTTGGTTCCGGCAGGTTCGCATCACCTCTTGGGATCGGTCACGGCCTTGATCCCACCACGGCCCTCCTTGTCATGGCACGGGAGCGCGGTGTGGAACCCGTGCGGGGTGTCGGCGAATTCCTTCCCTACCGAGCCGGCACCTTTGACCGGGTGCTGATGATGACCGTGATCTGTTACCTGGAAGATATCGGAAGGTCATTCCGGGAAGCGTTGCGGGTACTTCGGCAAAACGGGATCATTATCATCGCTTTTCTGGAAAAAGACGGAGTAATTGCATTGAGGGAACAGTCACGGGAACCGAAAGGCCGGTTCCTCCGTCATGCAGCGTTACAGACGGCCGATGAGGTGAAGCTGGCTCTTGAGGGTGCCGGGTTTTCGGAAGTCGGCATGGTGCATAACCGGCAGGGTTTCTACATCGTAACCGGTCGGAAGGCGTGAGATTTCCTTAAAACAATCTCCAAAGAAAATTAACAAAAAAATGGTGAGGGGCCGTTCCCCTCACGTGCGTGTGTGATTCGCTTTTGAATCAGTTCTTCATGTAGATGTGGCCCCAGACGACCTCGCCCTTCCGCTTGGGGTGGCGCTCGCCGAGGTCACCGATGAAGTCGGTGAACATAGCCTTGGTGCCGTCGACTTCCATCTCCTTCTGGCCGACCGGCTTGTACCCGGGCATCATGACGTTGATCTTGCCAAAGACATAGATCTCGCCCTTGACCAGCTGGCCGCCGACACGGCGGTTCGCGTTGCCCTTGAGGATGATCGTGCCGCCCTCCATGTGGGTGCCGAGGTGGATGTCGACATCGCCTTCAACGATCAGCGTGCCGCCGGTCATGAAGCTTGCAACATCTGAGCCGGCATTGCCCTTCACGCGGAGGACGCCCCCCGACATGCCTCTCCAGTCGCCACGGTAGGCAGCGCCGAGGTAGTTGCCGGCATTGCCGTTGATGGTGAACTCGCCTCCTGCCATTGCAAGGCCGCAGAAGGAGTGGACGTCACCATTGACGGTGAGCTTCCCGCCCTTCATCCAGCTGCCCGTGTACATGTCGCAGGCAGAGTTGATCTCCATCTCGCCTGCGGTCATCTTGGCACCGAGATACTTCATCTTGGTGCAGTCGCCGTTGACAATGATCTTCGTGTCGGCTGCTGTTGCTCCTGCCTCGCCCGTGATGGTGAAGTAGTCGCCAAGCGTGGAGGTCTCCTTGCCCTGGTATGCGCCGAGCTTTGCGATATCGGCAGCCTTCTTGCCGGCAAATGCGTCGGGGTTGACGTTCTCGCATTCAAGGTAGAGTTCCGGCTGCTTTTTTACTGTGAGTGTAACCGTGTTCATCTCTTTTCACCTCACGCCTTGGTTGTTGCATCCACGCTGATGATGTGCTGGTGCGGTGCATAGCTCTCGGGGACCGGGTAGTTGGCCTCGTTCACGCTGTAGTAGCGGAGGAACTTCTCGCGGACATCGTGCATGACCTGTTTGTTCTCCGGGACCTTTGCGTCGACCCAGAAGGTGTGCTTCTTGCCCATGTCGACAACCTTGCCGCCCTCAACGCAGATCTTGCCGTCCTTGAAGAGGTAGGCAACGTTCGCGAATGCCTTCTCAATCTCTGCCCCGGTGGACGGGAACTTGTCCGGGTTGATGTTGTAGATCGCGATGTCGGCGTTCATGCCGGGCTTTAAGCCACCGAAGTCCTTGGACAGGCCGAGGCACTTTGCGGGACCGGCACGGGTCATCTGCGAGAGCTCGTAGAGCGTGATCTCGCGGTCGATGTTGGCAATGTTGGTTGCGCCGATGACCTTGTCTGCCTTCTTGAACGAGTTGAGGCGCTCGTCACGGACCTTCTTGCTCATCAGCCAGGAGTAGACACGCGGGTAGCGGGTGAACGGTCCTGCGTTCGGGTGGTCGGTGGTGATGAAGCAGCGCATCGGGTCCTTTGCATAGAGGGCGATCTCAAGACCGACTGCCCACTGGCTGGCGAAGACTGCGTTGTTCGGGTCGTAGATGAACGGGACGATACCTGCGGCGGTCTCGAGCTCGACATCCACGTTGAACCACTTTAAGTGGTTGAGGCCGTGGAGGTGGTGCTCGAACGGGCCGTCGGCAGTCATCGTGGTGGTCTCGTCGAGAGTGACGTTACCGGTATCGATGGTGATGTTCTTCTGCTTGTTGACGTAGTCCATGACTTCCTTGGCACCGGACTCGAAGTCGCCCCAGTTGGTGCCCTTGTAAGAGTGGAACTGGAGGTGCGTGGAGTGCATGACCTGCTCGCGGCCGAAGTTGTTGGTTGCCTTGATGCCTTCGGCAAGCTTGAGGGAGTCGATGGTGGTCTTGTAGTTGCCGGGGTTGCCGAGGTCGTTCTGGTGGATGTGGAACGAGTGCGGGAGGCCGAGGTACTCGTTTGCCTTGATCAGGCCGGTGATGATCTCTGCCGGGGTGATCTCGAAATACGGGACCGGGTCGTGGATGGTGAGACAGTTCAGTCCCCATGCCCAGGCTTCCGTGCCGCCGGGGTTGACGCATTTAACACCGTATCCCTTGGTCTGGCGCAGGATCCAGGCAATGTATGCTGCCGTGTTCTCGATCTCGTTGTTCTTGAGGTACTCCATGACGAACCAGTTGTTGCCGAAGACCGGGAGTGCGCCTTCGTCGATGATCGGGGTGTCGTGGATTTCCTCATGGACATGCCGGGCATAGAGCGGGGGCATGGCGGCTTCCATCGCAAAGGTGAAGCCGAGCCGTGCATACTCGTACCCGGTCTTGAAGACGGTCGGGATGGACTTGCCACCCTCGATACGGGTGATGCCGGGCTTCTTGTGCGAGTCGAAATGTTTGTCTTCAGGGCGGTACCAGCGGCCGGCGTTGACCTTGGGGCCTGCCACGTGGGCATGGACCTCGAGGGCACCTGCCATGACGGTCTTGTCCTTGGCGTCGATGACCTTTGCCGAGGAGCCGACCTTGTCGACGATCTTCCCGTCCTTGACACAGATATCCTTCTTGTCGCCCTTGATGCCCTGGGTTGCATCGAAGACGTGTCCGTTCTTGATGATGTACTCAGACATTTACGCACCTCCCTTGGCCAGGAGTTCGTCAACACGTTTGTTGATCTTGGTTAAGAGTTCCTCGTCCGTGAGCATGCCCTCGGGCGGCTCAACGACCTTCCTGGTCTCGATCGGGACGTTGTCCATACGATAGGCGCAGCCGCCGGTCTCGACACCGACCATCGCGACCGGGATGTGGATATCCGAGATCTCGGTGGTACAGTTGATGTGCGGGTCGATGGTGACGGTCGGCTTCCTTGAGCTGCTGATCATTGCATCGACCGGGAAGTGTGCACCGGGGTCGGTTGCAATGTAGAAGCAGGCCTCGACTTCGTTCCTGTTAAGGAGGTCGACGGAGGTCGTCTCACCGGTCTGGTGGCGTGCCTGGTCTCTCCGCGAGAGGTCGACTGCGTACGGGAACCCGTACTGCCAGCCGAGGACCTGGCCGGAACCGGTAACGTTCCAGTGACCCCGCATGGCCATGATCGCGAATTTCGTGTATTCGTTCATGTCGCGGGTGAGGTTGATGGCAATATCGATGTTGTGGTTCCTGCCCATCGTGTGGGTAAGGCCCATGCCGAAGAAGATGATACCGAACCGTGCGGTCTTGAAGGCTTCTGCAATTTCGTAGATCTTCTCCTTCGGGACGCCACCAACGGTGTCCGGGAGCGCATCGCCACGCACTGCGGTCCTGAATGCATTCAGGAGCTCGTAGTCGAATCCCTGCTGGACCTGGATGAATTCATCGGCGCACTTTGCAGTGTCCGTATACCGGCAGTCAACGGCATAGATCTTCCGGCCCTTGTGACCCTTGACCGTGAAGAACCCACGGGGGAAGATCGAGTACCGCGACATGTGGCGGGGGTGGGCGTGAGCCGGGTTGCATCCCCAGAAGATGACACAGTCGGCACGGTTCTTGATCTCACCGAGCGTACAGCTCGGGACACCGACATCCTCGATGGCGATGAGCGAGGAGCCGTGGCAGACCGTTGCACAGTTGTCGACAATGCCGCCGACCTTCTCTGCAATCTCGTGGCCGATGGACATGGCCTGGCAGCTTGTCGATGCCCAGCCGTACATCAGGGTCTTTCTCGACTTGACGAGCATCTTTGCGGTCCAGTCAATAGCCTCATCGTAGGTGATTTCCTTGTAGGAACCGTCGGCCTGCCTCATGCGGGGGCGCTTGACCCGGCCCGGGAGCCTCTGGTGATTGAACTTCTCGGCGCCGATGGCGCATGCGTTCTTGACACCAAGGATGGTCTTGTTGTCGTCGGATACCGTGATAATGAGGTCATCACACAGGGTACCGCAGAACGGGCAGATAACATCTGTAACTTCTTTTGGCATTGCCCATCACTTCCTGATAAGGCCGCAGGCGTCCTGCAGGACTTCGACTGCGCCCATGATGCGTTCGTTTGCTGCGATCTCGACATCCACCGGGAATCCCTTGAAGCACGGTTCGCCCGTTGAGAAGGTATAGGCCGGGACGATCCGGTTCGCCCAGGGTCCCATCGGGATGTGGGCAAGGCCCGGGACAAGGTCCTCGCGGGTCTCGACAGCTTTTACAATAACGCTGCCGACCGAGCTTGTGACCTTGACGTTCGTGTTCTTCCAGAGCCCGAGGCGCTTCATGTCGTCGGGGTGCATATGCATGATCGTGCAGGCATCGAAATATTTCTGTGATGTCTTGCCTGCTTCCATGCCAACGCCCTGCTGGATCGTCCGGCACGTGATCATGTTGAGGGTAATCTTCTTTTCTGCCATTCAGATCTCCTCTCCTCAGACCTTGGCCGGGATCTCGGTCGAGCCTTTCCCGGAGAGGCTGATAACTCCCATCGGGCATGCTTCAACACATACGCCGCATCCTGCACAGAGTTCAGCCTTGAAATCAATACTTACTGCCACACCGTCCTGCACCTGGTAGATCTTTTCCTTGGTGACAGGGTCGAGCGTAAAAAGCTCGAGTGCATTGACCGGGCACGCAACAACACAGTTGTTGCACCCGGAGCACCGTTCCATGTTTACATGAACTGCAAAAGCCATGCACATCACACACAAATTTTCACACAAATTCTTTTGATCAAATTTGCTAATTCAGAGGTTGGAAGAAAACAGTAATTAAAGATTGTTAATTTTACAGACGGTAAACTGGAAGAAATTAATCACAGGATCAGGATTTTGCAAGTAGTTAACATCCCGCTTTGAAATATTCATCCGGTTGACATCCGGCGAACGGCAAAATGGATATTTTTTCGGGATGAATATCGCAGCCAATATTTTGCCAGAGGTTTTTTTCGTACGAGAAGACGGACTCCGGGCCGGAGGAAGGGAAAATACCGGAACGCGCAATCTGCCCCCTCCCTCAGCTTCCGTATTTTACCGGTTCCGGACCAGGATCTGCTAGAGTCTCTGCCAGCTCCCAGCGGCCGTCCGGGTAATACGCAATCCGCATGCCATCATCAGCAAAGAATTTCCCACCTGGATGCCTGCTCCACCAGTCAAGGTTGAGCCAGTAGCGGGTACCGTCTTCACCCCGGGTAATGTGGCAACCTACGTCAGTCACATGGTAGCGTTGCCGGATATAGGCAGCCGCTTCCTCAAACTTCGCGCTGCTGTTCCCGATATAGAGTTCCGGGTAGGCATGCCCGGACGTGCTGTTCTGTGCTGTCACGATACGGGCGCTTCCCCCGACCGATTCGATCATGGCTGCCACAACGATCGCAAAGTCATCGCAGTCGCCTTTCATGCCGAGCGCAATCGTACGGCTTGCTGGCGAGAAATATTCACTTCCCCGCGGGTCGTCCACGTATGTCCAGGTGCGGTAAACGTTCTCCCAGAGATCGCAGGCCTGGGCAAGATTGAAGGTTCCCCCGTGTGAGCGGGGGATGATCGAGACCGCATAATCGCGGGTGGCCGGGTTGTTGACATCGATCGCGTCCCGGATTGCTGCTGCACGCTGCCTGAAAACAGATGCAGAGCCGTTGTTGTATGATTCCTGGCCTCCTGAAGTATTGACAACATTCTGGTAGAGATACAGACCTGAAGAGTCTGGTTGCCCCGAGCCGATGCCGGATGCAGTGGAAATGGATGGGTTTGCAGAAAGGCAACCGGCGCAGATAATACACGCGGCAAAGATCAGGAAGGTGATGATTATGCACCGGGAAACAGACCTGTTACGGTCTGGTGAGTCCGCCCTATCATGCTCTTCCCCCAATCTCATCCCGGATAATCTCGTCCTTTTTCTGTATTACTCTTTGTTTTCCTACCGGCCGGGACCCGCGGTCATCAGAGAAGCCGTTGTACCAATTCGTACACCAACTCCTTCTTCCCTTTGATCTCCCGTATATCTTTCACCGCATCCACGCTGTCGATCAGTACTTCGCCCGCAGGTTCAATCCCGCAGTTCCGGAAAAATGCCTTCACGACCTTTGTAATGCAGACGAAATTATCCCCACCCTTCCGGCCGGCAACCGAGAAGAGGAGCCCCTGCTGTCCGCCCCTGCCACCCGATATCGTCCGTTCTGCGTGATAAGCCTGCATCCGGTCGATGACCAGCTTCGTGCCGGCCGTGACGGTGTTCGTGTAGACCGGCGAACAGACAATGATGAGCCGGGCCCCCATCACCGCATCGATGATCCCGTTCATGTCGTCATCGAACACGCAGGTGCCGGTGTTGTAACACTGGTAGCACCCGATGCAGCAGTGGAGGTCGAGGTCGTGCGGGTAGATGATCTCAACGGAACGGCCTCTCTCCCGGGCTGCATCCACAGCCCACCCGGCAAGGATCGCGCAGTTGCCGTCCGGCCGGGGGCTGCCCTGCAGGAGGACGAGATCGGCTGCTGGTCGCCGTGCCGGCTTTGGCGTCCGGTCCGGGAAATCGCGGAGAATCCGGGACGGATCGGCTTTGAGCTCATTAACCCATTCGTCGGCCTTTTCCCATGCCACAGATTCAGCCGCAAGCGGTGAAAGAGGAGAGTACTCGAAGGTGTTGGTCCGGAAGACCGCAACCTTACGGTCGTCCTGCCAGACCGAGAGGACGTACCGGACCATGCGGGGATAGAGAGCCGAGAAGTCCTCGCGGTCAAGCGTGAGGGTGTATTCACGGTTCCCGTTTTTCACCAGGACTTCCCGCAGTCGTTCCCGGGCCGGTTCCATAGGGGATACTCTTCCGGAATCCGTTATATCCTTATTGCCGACGGAACATGACCCAGAACCCGGAATCGTCCTGGATAATATCATAATCGGAGATCCCGGCCACGGCAAGCGCTGACCGGACTTTGTTCGGAGTACAATTCCGGGAGCGCCGTTTCCGTTCTGTATCCCAGAATGGATCCCGCTCATGCATCTGCAAAAGAACCTCATTTTTGAGCCGGACATTGCCAAACCCGGTGCCGATATATGCAGCGCCACCGGGCCGGAGCACCCGCCGGCATTCGGAAAAACCCTGCGTCAGGTTCTTCCAGAGGAAGATCGAACCCCGGCTGACAACAAGGTCAACAGAGGACTCTGGGAAGGGAATTTCGCTGACGTCACCATAGATCGACCTCACGCGATGCTCAATGCGATATTTCTCAATATTAGCCTGCGCAATGCCGTACATTTCCCGGGAATTATCCATGGCACACACCTTCAGATCAGAGAGGGCTGCGAGCGCGATGGCAAGGTGTCCCGGTCCGCTGCCGATATCAAGGCAGTGCCCCTGGTCGATGCCGGTTCTTTCCAGGATCTGGTTAGCGATGACCGGATAAATGGGAAAGAAGACGGTCTGCGCCAGGGTATTGTAATATTCCGCTTTTTTTCGGTTCTCAGGATCCTGTTGTTGGCAACCGGCATTCATGTTGCGATGACCTCCTGGCTGTCAGCGGCCCGGTTATCCGGAAGTTCAATCCGGACATCCGACTGCCAGATCATGGATCCAACGCAGAGACAGATAGAGAAGATACCAAATGCGATCATCTCAGAGAACGAGATACGGACCGCTGACTGGATGAGCAGGAAAAAGAAGAGGACCGTGGCGTGGTACACGTAGAACCCGGTGATGCGGCGGTCGATGACATCGCAGGGCCGGATTGAGCCGTAAATCCGGGTATCATTGAAGGGATAGAAGAGCGCGATTCCCTTGCGGCAGCAGCAGTCTTCTGCAAGGTGGAGAATCATGCCAAACAGCAGCCCGGCAAGGAATCCCATGACAAGAAGAACGGGAATCTCATTCCAGAATACGAACACCAGGACAGACGCGATTGCTGAAAGAATCCCGAAGTTCAGGATTAACCCGGGAAGAGAATGGGTCAGCCATTTGTCGCCAGGGTTGCACTCGATCCTGAAGATCCTGCGATAGAATATGCAGATAACCGGTGTGCAAATCCGCCGGCCAACCTGGGCAATCACCCACGCGCTTGTCCGGAGCGGATTATTGTTCGGCCGTTTCATCTGGATATCCGGAATGATGGCACCAAGACACGCACCTCCTGCAAGCAGGAATGCCAGGGCCGGGTCGTGATCCATAATGGCGCTGCTGAGGATAACGCTGCACAACAGTACGAGCAGGAGATGCTGACGCGTAATCATTGCCGAATTCCGGAATTATGAAGTCGGGGTGGCGGGAGTGGTAACCGGTTCAGGTGCCGGTGCTGCAGGCGCAGAGGCATACTGCCGGGCGTTCTTCTTCTTCGTGAGCCAGACAAGTTCCCCATCAGCGAAGGCGAATGCCTTCATCAGCAGGATTTGTACATGGGGAGGGACAACAGAGGTGTCGGTAGCCTGCGGCGTGAGCAGGAATTTCGTCACCCGCGATCCCCGACTGGAGGGAAGGGCGTCGAGCGCGGTTATACACTCGTTTTCCGGGATTGGATCAAATGAGACCGCAATGAAGGCCACTTCATCATGGTACAGACGGTTCCGTGAGGCCCGGTACAGGCCAGCCGGTGACTGAAATCCAGTGATCGGTGCACAATTCCATCCGTCGAATTCGGAAAAATACTGGCGGATGTCCCGCTCGGCAAAGGTTGCCATGACATCTTTTGAGCCCATTCTGGTCACCGTCCCGTTATCTAATCAATCCCCACCATTACTTCGGATGCCTTGACGATTGCATAGACTCGGGAGCCTTCATGGAGGTTCAAGCGTTCTGCCGAATCGGTCGTGATAGACGAGACTATCTGGTGGCCGCCTGCAATTGCAATCACAACTTCTGTACTGACCGGACCTTTCTTGATCTTCGTTACTACCCCCGGGATCTGGTTTCGTGTACTGATCTTCATGGAATCTGACTCCACGGCTTTACAGGATTCTCAACCATGACCTGTCAAAGCAGCATGAGTGTATTGTGTTGCAGCAATTATAATTATTTTCTTTTAACAAATTTGGAAAGTAAATCAATACTTTTTTATCAATCCATGACCGAACGCTTATCCTCGGATCGATTTCCATGACTCAGAAACTGAACACAACCCTCATTATCAGTATCGCCCTCGTCATCCTGTTCATCGCAGCAGCATGTGCCGGCTGCATTTCCTCATCGCAGGGTGCAAAGAGCAACCCAGCGGCAACAACCGCGGTTCCGCAGGAGAGCATCCTTGTCTTCTCCGGCGCGGGCCTCAAGGCCCCGATGGAAGACGCCGGGAAGGCATTCACGCAGAAGTACGGCATCGGCGTCCAGTACAGTTATGGCGGCAGCGGCGTTCTCATCACGCAGATGAACTTAACGCACAAGGGTGATGTCTTCATCCCCGGTTCCACGAACGAGTGGAAGAACGCAAAGGCCCAAGGCCTCGTTGATTCCTACCAGCTCGTTGCCTACCATGTGCCGGTGATTGTCGTGCAGAAAGGTAACCCGAAGAACATCGCCACACTGAAGGATCTCGCACAGCCCGGCATGAAGATCGCACTCGGTGATGTCGATGCAACGGCCATCGGCAAGGCAGGGGCGAAGATGTTCAAGAAGCTGAACATCACCGCCGACGTTGAGAAGAACGTGGTGACCCGCACACCGACCATCAACGAACTGATCACGATCATGAATGCCGGGCAGGCCGACGCCGCCATCCTGACGCTCGACAATGTCAAAGCCGACAAGATGGACAAGATCGAGATCCCGCTTACGGTAAACGAGGTCCTGATCACTCCAATCGGTATGACCACGTTCACGCAGAATTCCGATGCCGCAGCAAAGTTCGTGGCGTTCGTGGCATCGGACGAGGGCAAAGCAATCTTCGCAAAGCACGGGTTCCCGATTTACCCGGACCCGGTCTATGCGAACGTCCAGCCGTAAGGGAGACCGTGTAGGGACCATGATGGACTTCCGGCCGATAGGGATTGCCCATTCAGAGCTCACGACACGGGGTGCACCCCCGTTCCAGAGCTCGTTCTCGCAGGCCACAGGGACAATTGAGGTCTTTTTCGAATACCGTGAGGGGCTCCGGGACATCGAAGGATTCTCGCACCTCATCATCCTCTCCCATTTCAACCAGGCAGAGAAACGGGCGCTTGCGGAAAAGCCGCTCTTGGATGGGGAGGCAAACCACGGGATCTTTGCCACCCGCCACTTCAACCGGCCCAACCCGATCGGGATCTCGTACGTGGCCCTGAGAGGGATCGCAGACGGGACGCTCTCGGTGAAAGGTATCGACCTTCTTGACGGGACACCGGTCCTCGACATCAAGCCGTATATCCCGGCGTTCGATTCCATTCCCGATGCCGCCCCCGGGTGGGTCACGACAACACATGTCGGGAGGCTCCGGGAAGCGGGAACAGGGATCCAGCAGCAGTAGCCGGGGGGAAGGAGACGCGGATGCGGAAAGTATCGCTCGCCTTAACCCTCATCCTTTTTCTTGTTATCAGCGGGATGCTCCTTGGCCTCCTCTTCTACTCTCCGCTCTCCACGCTTCTTTCGAGCATTACCAGCCCCGAGATCCAGTTTGCGATCCTGCTCAGCCTGGTAACGAGCGTGGCATCGACCATCATCTGCATAGCCATCGCCATCCCGGTTGCCTATGCGCTTGCCCGGTATACATTCCCGGGAAAGCGGATCGCAAGCCTTGTCCTGACACTCCCCCTGACACTCCCCCCGCTGGTTGCCGGCATCGCGCTCCTCCTCTTCTTTGGCACAACCGCGTGGGGAAAGGCGCTCGACAGTGCCGGCTTTCCGGTTATCTTCACACCGATCGGGATCATCGTTGCGGAAGTCTTCGTCAACCTCCCCTACATGGTCCGCATCATGCGCTCGACATTTACCGCCATCAACCCGCGGTTCGAGCACGTGGCAAAGACGCTCGGGTGCACGGAAACCGGGGCATTCTTCCGGGTCTCGCTTCCCATGGCACGGCATGGACTGATAGCCGGTACCGTGATAACGTGGTCCAAGGCAATGGGGGAGTTCGGCGCAGTCCTTATGCTTGCCGGCGCAACAACCATGCGGACAGAGACGCTGCCCATCGCCCTCTACCTCAATATCTCGACAGGAGACGTGGACCTTGCCATCGCGGCCGCAACCATCCTGATCCTGATCTCGCTTGTCGCGCTCTGTACAGTTGAATACCTTGACAAGAACGTGAACGTCTTTTAGGAGGACCAGTCCATGCTGCGCATCGAATCCCTCTCCATCACGCTGGGTGAATTCTCCGTTCATGACGTTTCGCTTGAGATCCGTCCCGATGAGTACTTCATCATCCTCGGCCCGACCGGCGCAGGAAAGACGGTCCTCCTGGAAACTATTGCCGGGATCCATACTCCCCATACCGGAAGAATCTTCCTCGATACCGAGGAGATCACGCAACGCGAGCCCCGGGAACGGAACATCGGCATGGTGTACCAGGACTACATGCTCTTCCCCCATCTCACGGTTGAGGAGAACATCGCGTTCGGGCTGCGCCAGAAAAAAGTCCCCGTCCATGAACAGCACAATCGCGTGCTGGAGATGTTCAACCTGATGGAGATCGGGCATCTGAAAAAACGCTACCCGGGCACGCTCTCGGGCGGGGAACAGCAGCGGGTCGCCCTGGCCCGGGCTCTCGTCCTCCGTCCGGAGGTCCTGCTCCTCGATGAGCCGATGAGCGCACTTGATAGCCGGAGCCGGGAGCGGATGCGCCGGGAACTCTTACGGATCCGGAGAGTTACCGGGACAACCATCGTCCAGATCACCCACCATTTCGACGACGTTTTTGCCCTTGCCGACCGGATCGCCATCATGCGGGAGGGGCGGATTGTGCAGGTCGGAGAGACTTCGGAAGTATTTCTCCACCCCGCGGATACATTCGTTGCCGAGTTTTTGGGGATAGGCAACATCATACGGGGGAGATCGGTACGTCAGGGGAATATCGCCCGTATCGTACCCACCCGCGGCCCGGCATTTACGGCGGCCTCTTCGGTCACGGGAGACGTGGTTGTCACCCTGCATGCCGAGGATGTGATCCTGTCAAAAGCCCCGTTCGAGTCCAGCGCCCGCAACTGCCTGCAAGGGACTGTTACCGGGATCGTTTCTTCGGGAAGCACTGTCCGTGTGATCCTGGATGCGGGGTTTCCGCTCACGGCACTCCTCACCCGCGAGAGCTGCCGTGAGCTTGACCTGAAAGAGGGGAGCGGAGTGTATGCAACGTTCAAGGCAACAGCGGTGCATGTGATTCCCTTGAACAGCACGGGATGAGAAAGAATGTGTTGAGTGTCAGAACACCAGTACCCGCTGGTGCTCGGCGTGAACATTCCCCGGGGGATAGAACATGATTTTGCCGAGGCCAGGGAATCCGATGTCGAGCACTGCGTTCAGGTCCTTGTTCTTCGCAAGCCCGCGCTTCTGCAATGACGGGACAAGGACAAAGAAGTGGAGGTTCTCGCTTCCCGCCACCGCGTTTATCACGTCCTGGATATTGAACATCGCGGACTCCGCGGGGGCCCGGTGGGTGCCGGCAACCGAATACACGCCATCCTCAAGGAAGACGACGCGGGTCAGGATCCCCTGGTGGGCACAGGCCACGGCAAAGGACACGGCGCCGAATGCGTGCTCCGTGCTGTAGGGACTTGACGTCACAAGGATCGTCACCGGGGGCGCCGTGCTGCTCTTCTCAGCCCGGTCAAAGGAGACACCCGTCCCTTTCTTCGGGAACTGGACAGAACCGGAGTCGGGGGAGAGGATGATGTGGGGGCGCTCGAACCGGTCAACGGTCAGGTTCATGTCCCGGATGTGGAACCCCTTGATGGCGCAGGTGGAGATGACCGAGCCTTCCCCATCGTCCCACGTGCTGTAGCCCCGGGCGGTCGCACACCGGTTGCAGGCAAGGAAGAGGCTGGTGAGCCCCTGTTTTGCCGCACGGTCGTGGACCTCCTCAAGCGCCCGGCCGATGTTCTCGGACTCTGTGGGGCTCTGTGCCACATGTCCCATGTGAATGCCGTCGAGGTAGGCGTAGAGTTCCGGCGAGAGCCGTGCCTCAGTCCCGGCAAGGAGGCACCGGGTGCCATACAGGGCCGAGAGGTGCATGTAAGGGGACTCGTTCTGGAGCCAGCCGATGGCATCCGGAAGCGGGGGCCGGTTCTGCCGGACAAGGGCGATCACGTCCTTCCAGAAGGAGGGGCGGTTGTCCGCTGCAAGGCTGTTGTTGTCCACCACCTGGTCGGGATATTTCATCTTCAGGGGCCCGACAGAGATTCCGCGGAGGTCAAGCTCCTGCCGGTCGCAGACAACCCGCACGGCCGTGAGTGAGAGGATCACGGACCAGACCTGCCGGGTCTCGGCTTCCTCGAGGCTGTACAGGGCATCTCCCGTCAGGAGGAGGGTTACGACCGGGCACTCGGCCGGAGCCCGGTGCATCAGGGACTCCGGGTAGAGCTGGACGAAGAAAAACTTGAGGCACTCCTCTATCCACGAGAGCCGCTCAACGGACAGGTGCGTGGAAAGGAGGAAAAAATGCGTTGTCATGGTGAAACGGCCACTTTTTGGTATCTCTTCATGTGCGTGCCAGCCGGATCTCAAAGAGGTCTACGGTGGATCTCCTGACATCACAGGACAGGCTCTCGTCCCGGGCAATCCGGGGGATCAGGGTCGTGACAGCGGGGAAATTATCACAGGTAATGAATAATTCACCGGAACGGCATAAAGCCTTTGCTTCTTTCTCTACGACGGAGAAACAATAAGGGCCGGTTTTTCCGGAGATGTCAAGCCTTTTGTGTTTCATGGACAGCGGTCCCCGCAGGTTCACGTACTCTCCCTTTATCTCCGGGTTAATAGTCCCATGCCAAGGCCCGGGTATGATCACAAGAGGTAAACCCAATAAGGAAATATACCCAACCTGAGTAACCATGAGCGACGCAGCAATAAAAAAAGCAATCGAAGAAGCCGGTATCACAGAGAAGATCACGTGCCCCCAGGCATTTGCCATTGCCGAGAAGGCGAAGGCTTCGCGCAGCGCCGTTGGTGAGTACTGCACGAAGAACCGTATCAAGATCCGGGAATGCCAGCTGGGCTGCTTCAAATGAGCAGGTTCCTCTCCGTCATACCAGTTACTGACGCGGTGAAGGCCGCAGAGACGATCGCCCCGTTACCAAAGAAGGAGACCGTTCCGGTCGAGGCCTCTGCGGGCCGTGTGCTGGCCTCTGACGTTTCAGCTGACACGGATATCCCGGGCTTCGACCGGTCCGTGGTGGACGGGTACGCCGTGCGATCGGCCGATACAGCAGGAGCGGGAGATACAGCTCCTGCACTCCTCCGGTGCATAGGACGGGTGGCGATGGGAAAGCACGACGCATCCCTCTCGGTCGGGAGCGCCGAGTGCGCTTACATCCCGACCGGGGGCGTCCTGCCGCCGGGCACCGACGCCGCGGTGATGATTGAGTACACTGAGGTTGCCGGGGACACGGTCCTTGTGAAGAAGGCGGTATCCTATGGCGAGAACATCATCCATAAAGACGAAGACTTCAGGACCGGCCAGACAGTCTTTTCAGCCGGGAGACGGCTCAGCCCGCAGGACGCCGGCGTGCTTGCGGCCTGCGGGTGCATGGCCGTTCCCGTTGCAAAGAAGCCGCTCGTCGCTATCATCTCGACCGGTAACGAGCTCGTGCCGGGAGGAGTCCTGCCCGGGCCCGGGCAGGTCCGGGACGCCAACGGCCCGATGCTTGCCGCATGGCTCCGCGAGTACGGGTGTGAACCCCGCATCTATGGGATCGCAAAGGACGAGCACGAGGCTTTTTGCGCCATCATCGCCAAGGCCATAGCGGAATGTGACGTCGTCCTCCTCTCGGGAGGGAGTTCCAAAGATGACCGGGACATGACAGCGCGGGTCATTGCAGACAAGGGTAAAGTGCTTGTCCACGGGATCGCCCTTGCCCCGGGCAAACCGACCATCATCGGTACGATCGACAATAAACCGGTATTCGGGCTGCCCGGCCACCCGGCCTCGGCTTTTGTTGTCCTGATCGCGATCGTCCGCCCGCTCCTCGACCGGATGCTCGGGCAGACAGACCCCCGCATCCGGACCGTGCGGGCAACCCTCTCCGAGAACATCCCCTCGCAGCGGGGGAGGGAGGAATACGTCCGTGTGAAGGTCAAAGACGGGATCGCAACCCCGCTCTTTGGCAAGTCCGGGCTCCTCAACACGCTTGTTTCCAGTGACGGGCTTATCCGGATCCCGGCCGGGTTCGAGGGGCTCGAGAAGGGCAGCGCTGTCGACGTAATTTTGTGGTGATCCACACATTCCATCCGGCCACCCTGCTCCAGACGGAGCTGTCTCTTTTTTTACATGCCGCTTACGCTGGATCCTTCTTCCTGACGGCAACACCGAACAGTGCCCGGACAACCGGAATTCTTCTGATGATCTCGTAGAGGGCAAACGTCCCAAGGAGACTGAGGAGAACGATAAGCACATATTGCACGACAGGGGGGACAGGAACGGCGATGAGGTAGTACGCGACAGCCACCAGGATGGCATGGTGGATGATGTATACCGGGTACGAAGCCGCAGTAAGATATGCCGTGACGGCGTTGGAGAAGTTCAGCAGGTGTCTCCCGGCTCCCAGGAGGGCGAGGGCTCCGGTCCAACCGGTCAGGACAAACAACGGGGAAGAGCCCCAGAAGAGTTCCGCGTGACCGAGCACGATCCCGCCAATCCACATGACACCAATGGTAAGCGCGATCCACACCGCAACGAGAAGCGCCCAATTCTCATCCAGTGACACCTGTCCCTTATCCGACGCAACCAGGACATACCCGATGAGGAAGAACAATAAGTACGACAGCAACGACTACCCGGCCACGTTCGGGCCGGCAGCGTTCAGGAGCCAGGCCGGGACAAAGAGCAGGAGGAGAACCGGTAGGGACGCGTTGACCGGGATGGCCCGGGGCCCGAAAAGTCGCCGCCACAGAAAAATGAGACAGAGGGCAAGAAGGGAGACGATAAAGAGGAACAGGAGGAACCAGAGGTGGTCCACGCTGAATTCCCCGACCATCCCGTTGGTGTACGGGAAGGCGGAGACAGAACTGAAGAAGTGCACGACCGCACCGGCATAACTCCCGTCATAACCGGTGTGGAATTTCAAGGCATAGTAAGCAATAACGGGGCAGACAAGGATTACCCCGGCAAAGAAGGGGACAAGGAGCCTTATTACCCGTTCCGTAAGGTACGCGAGGGGCGTGCGTTTTCGGAGCGCATACTGTGTGCTGATGCCGGCGATGCAGAAGAGGAGGGGCATGATCCAGGGCTCGATGGCAACCGTGAGACAATGCGCTGCCACGGAGGAGTACGGGGACATGACATAGTAACTGTACCACCCGGCACAGAAGACGAAAGCGGCGTGGGTCGGGAAGAGCAGGAGGATAGCTATCCACCGCAGGTTGTCAATGAAATGCAGCCGGACCATGAGATGATCTGATATTCGATACCGGGAAAGAAGACGGTTACGCTATGAACTGCCCCCGTCCAACCATTTCAGTTCGCCGGTGCAGCCCTCTTCGCGTGCCATGCCAGCAGGTACGCAAGGACCATCCCCGCGATGAAGGCAAGCGTAATCGAACTGACCAGCGCAAGGATCCCGATGACCACGGTCACTACCAGGGAATCCGATTTCAGGCTGTGGCGCCCCATCTCAATCCCGACAAAGACGAGCAACGCGCCGAGCACGCCGACTGCGATGAGGGAGAGGACCTGCGGGGAGGTGAAGAAGAGGGCTAGCACGATGAAGATCAGGCCGGCATAGATGTTTGCCCCTCCCGTGCGGGCACCGTACCGGTACTGCCCCGCAAGCCCGCCGGCGCCATGGCACATCGGGAACCCGCCAAACGGGACAGAGGTCAGGTTCATCAGGCCAATGGTGGTGGAGAATTTTTTCGGCGGCACGTCCCTCCCGAACAGGTCCTTTGTCAGGAGTGATGTGGCAAGGATGGCATTTGCGATGGTGAGGACCAGCTGGGGGAGGACCAGCTCCAAGACGGCAGGGATGATATCCGCGGGAAGGGGGATCACCAGCCGGGGGGCTGGGATCAGGCTGATCGGGGGCAGGCCAAAGAGCAGGATGCCGCCGAAAAGGCCCACGGCGATGACACAGATCGAGGAGAGGTCAGGGATCCCCCGGAACCGGACCAGGAGGAGAAAGCCGACAATGACCGCGATCCCGATCCCGAAGAAGAGGGGGTCTTCGATGATGAACCCGACAGACGAGCGGAAGAGGAGGAGGGCAAGGCCCAGCTGGATGCCCCGCACAACACTCTGCGGAACGTAGCGCTCGATGATCTCGAAGAAGCGGCCGTAGCCAAGAACCAGGAAAATGGCCCCGAGGACCAGGCCGGCAATCGCGATCTCCCCGGCCGAGATCCCACCGGTCGCACCCGCGGCAATGACCACGACTGCGATCGCTTTCATCGGCTCCAGCGGGATGGGCAACCGGTAATACAGGCCGGTGAGGATGAACCAGATCCCAAAAAAGAGGAGGATGTAGCGGGGATCCACATCAGATACAAGCGCAACGGCAAGGATGAGCGGGATGATGGTCCCAAAGTCCCCGAGCGACCCTGCAAGCTCCGTGAGGGAGAACGAGAGCGGGAGCGGGGGGATTTTTTCTGTCGCCTGGGTCACAGGATAGTATCCTTTTGCGTTTACTACAATAAAGGGGATGAACGGGATTAACCTTTCCAGCCGCCCTGCCATTCGCCGTCGGGCACGTATTCAATAAATTTATCTGCTTGTTTACTGTAACAGTCACTAAGGAATGCTATGGCGGATATGTTCACGGACCTTTTAATCTATATCGGTATAGGGGTCATCACGTTTGCCATCGGGATGGTACTCGGGTACCAGCTGCTGGTCATGCACTACACGAAACGGTTCCTCGTGGTTGCAAAGGAGTGTTCGGATGCTGACTCGGTCGTCCCGCTCGTGGACGAACTTGCGAGGGAGTCGTAACGGAGGAACCATGGTAGACATACTGAGTTATTCCCTGGTCATGATCACCTGCTTCTGTTTCGGGCTGATCGTCAGTTTCCAGATCGCCCACATCCACTATGTGAAAAAGCTCACGACACTCGTTCGCCGCTCCGTATCCACAAAGACCATAGCGCCGGTGCTTGCCGAATACGAGACGCTCAAGCCCCGTAAATAATTCTCTTTTCTTCTTCGTTTCTCCCGTCCCTGTTCCCTTCGCGGGCGCTTGTTCCGCGAGCGGTCCCGGCCTGCCGCAAATCAAATCTCTAATACGAAGAAGGCCAATACTAGGGTAATGCGGTGTACTGTACTTGCCAGCGGGAGCAAGGGCAATTGTGCCATCATCGAGGGCTCATCTGCCACCCTTTTGATCGACGCGGGCCTCAGCGCGAAGGAGTTGTTCCGTCGCATGACCGCGGCCGGTCTCGACCCGGAAGCGATCAGCGCCATCCTTGTCACCCACGAGCACGGCGACCATATCCGCGGGCTTGACGTGACCGCCCGGAAACTCGATGTTCCGGTCTATGCAACCGAAGGTACGCTCCGGGATTTCCTGGGATTCCGGAAGGTGTCGAAAAAGCCGCTCGTCCACCACACCTGCCGGTATCACGAGCGGTTCACGGTCGGGGACATCTCTGTGGAGCCATTCGCCACCTCCCATGATGCGGCAGAGCCCTGCGGCTTCATCATGACCGAGGGGGATTGCCGGATCGGGTACTGTACCGATACCGGAATCATGACCCCACAGATGCACTCCCTCCTCCGGCCCTGCGACGGGATCGTGCTTGAAAGTAACCACTGCCCGGAGATGCTTGCAAACGGGCCGTATCCCGAATCACTCAAGCGCCGGATCCGGTCAAAACACGGCCACCTCTCCAACCAGGCGGCAGCCGAATGCCTCCACGGCTTTGGAAAGGATGTGCCCCATATCATCCTCGCCCACTTAAGCGAGATCAACAATACGCCGGAGAAGGCACGGGGCACGGCCCGCGACGGCCTCGGCCTCTTTTTCGAAGATGAGCACGTTGTCGTGGCAACGCAATGCGGGAGCTGCCCCGCATCGCCGCAGGAGATCCGGCTCTGAACGGATTCTCCGACTCTCACCGGTAAGAAATGATTATGTTCATCCCCCAACCCATGTAAGATCAGCAGGGAACACCGCCATGCGCTTCCAGGATTTTGCACAGACCTGCGGGCAGCTGGAGAAGACCTCCGGCCGGCTCGACATGATTGCGATCATCAGCCAGGTGCTCCCCGGCCTGACCGAAGAGGAACTGCCGGTCTTTGTCCGGTTCGTGATGGGCCGGATCTTCCCTGACTGGAGCAGCAGGAAACTCGGCATCGGGCCAAACCTCCTGTACGAGGCGGCGGGGTACGTTGCCGGGGTGAAAAAAGAGCAGGTGATCGACAAGATCAATGCAACCGGGGACGTCGGCACGGCAGTCGAGGAGCTCCTTGGACTCAAGTCCCAGACCACCTTCTTCCACGAGGACCTCGAACTGGTGCAGGTGTACAACGAGCTGATCGCTATCGCCGATACGGAGGGGAAGAAGTCCCAGCGGGAGAAAGGGCTTTTAGTGCGGCGCCTGCTCGCAAACGCCCGCCCTATCGAGGGGCGGTACCTTGCGCGGATCATGCTCGAAGAGCTGCGGATCGGTGTCGGGGAAGGGAGCGTGCGGGAAGCAGTGGCAAAAGCGTTTGTGGTCGACTCCTCCCTTGTGGAGCATGCCCAGCAGGCGCTCAACGACATGGGCGAGGTTGCACGGCTTGCGAAGATCGGGCCGGACGCCCTGAAGGATGTAAAAATCACGCTCTTCCACCCCGTGCGGATGATGCTTGCCCAGCAGGGGAGCATTGCCGGCATGATCGAGGAGCACGGCGAGATCGCGGCGGAGTTCAAGTACGATGGCTCCCGCTTCCAGTTCCATAAAAAAGGCAACTGGGCCCGGCTCTACTCGCGGAGGCTCGAGGACGTGACCGCGGCACTTCCGGATGTCATCGGACAACTGATGGGCGCAACTGACCACGACGTGATCCTGGACGGCGAGGTGATCGCTATCAAAGACGGGAAGCCGATGCCGTTCCAGTCCGTGCTCCGCAGGTTCCGGCGCCGGCACGATGTTGCCGAGGCACAGGAGAAGATCGAGATGGTGCCAAACGTCTTCGATATCCTGTACCTCGATGGAGAGACCCTCATCGACCTCCCGTTCCTTGAGCGCCGGAAGAAACTGGAGAGCGTTGTGAAAATGTACATCGCGCCGCAGACCGTCAGCAGCGAGCAGGCAGTGATCGAGAAGACCTACAATGATGCCCTTGCCGCAGGCCACGAGGGGATCATGATCAAGGTGCCGTCTTCGCCCTATACGCCGGGACAGCGGGGAAAGAACTGGATCAAGATCAAGCCCGAAGTGGACACGCTCGACCTTGCGGTGATTGGCGCCGAGTGGGGCGAGGGGAAGCGTGCCCATGTCTTCGGCTCGTTCCTTGTCGCGTGCCAGGACCAGGGAAAACTCCTCCCCTTAAGCAGGGTCGCAACCGGGTTCTCGGACGAGCAGCTCGCCGAGGTGTACGATCTCCTCAAGGACACTGTTGAGCGGAAGGCGGGTAAAGAGGTCACATTCGAGCCCACGCTCGTCTTCGAGGTCGGATACGCGGAACTGCAGGCGAGCGTGAATTACGAGGCAGGCTTTGCCCTCCGCTTCCCCCGGTTCATCCGGATCCGGGACGACAAGGACATCACTGACATCGAGACCATCGAGAGCATCCGGGCCCGGTACGAGCGGCAGGCGAACATGGCGCAGGCGTATCAGAATAAGTAAATCTGCCAGTGTCTTTTCTTTGTTACTGGCAAGATGAAGAAGAGTGCAGATTGTTCTGTTCTGGATAATTCTTGTCTTCCTGCGATCGCCCCCCTTGCGCCAGCCCGCCCCGAGGGGCGGGGGCGCAGATGATGCCTCTGTATTACTCGTAAAAGAAATTGTCAAAAGATCGAACAGGTAATTGATGCCGCCGCGGGGCGCCCTTCGGGGCGGCGGCCACTCATCACAACCGGGGGTATGGGGGCATCAGCCCCCATCTTACGAATGATGATTTCAACAGAACAGATCATTTGCACCGGCTCAAACAGGTAAACGGTATTATTCGGAGAACGCGGACCCATGTTTTCTTCATCAGAATCCTGTTGAAACTTTTGGGATGGCCAAGAGGGAGTTAAACGTAATGAGAAAGAATCCTGCTTTATAAGAAAAACTGCCCCAGCGTCCGCTGCGTCCGTAATTCGGGGATCAGCGTGCTGTGGCGCACCCAGCTGTCAGAGCCGATCACGGAGACCGTGTGGGCTACCGCGGCATCGAGCGTCGGGAATGCAAGCGGCGGAGCAGCCATCGCCTTCCTTGTTGCCTCCCGGATCACCCATGTCCCAAGCGGAGCCCAGTACTCGTTCGAGACGCTCCGTACCACAATGACACGGGCACACCGCCGGATGCGGGCCAGAAACTCACAAACCGCGAGCCGTGCGGAGTAATACGCGCCCGTGATGGGGGAGTACCCCTGCTTTTTCATCCCTTCGCGGTCCTGCACGATCATCTCCTCTTCCCCGCCCCAGAGCGTGTGCGCCCCCCAGACCTCGACCATCTCATACTTCCAGTCACCCGGCACGAGGATACAGGCAATGCGGTTGCCGAAGACCTCTCCAGAGAAGACGAGGATCTCTTCGAGAGGCGGGAAGCGGGCAATCTCCTTCTTGAGGCTGGTCGAAACCGTGTCGTCGACAGCCGTGATTGCCCACCGGGTTGGGACGAACTTCCGCCGCTTGCCAAGAAGCCCGGCGGTCATCAGCTTCGAGACCTGGTACACATCAACGGATTCGTTTGCCAGCGCAATGCAGGCCTCGGTTGCAGGGAGGTCGGTATCTGAGGTGATCCGGTCAACCACTCGCTCCACCCGTGCGCTGCCGATCACGTCCAGGGTTTTCACGGAACCGGTCAACCCGACCGGCGCCATGGTCCCGTCGAAGGTGAGCGAGAACGAGACCGGGCGCTCGAAGGATACGTCAACGTCAAGCGGCACGGAGGAGAGCGCGATCTCCTGCAGGTCCCCGGCAACAGAGATGAGGGTCGAGCTCCCGCGGAGCGTCCGGGCCCGGATACCAACGATCTCGTCCATACCGAGGTTTCTCTTCAGCCAGTCCGGGGGATTGTCGGAATCGTTGACCAGCAATGGGCCGCCCCGCACATCGGGATAGCCGAAACTGCCAATAAAGACTGAAGGAGAACTGCCCTGATAGCTTGCCGAGGGTTTTGCCAGCGCAGCTGCCTGCGCGTGGAACCGGCTCACAATGGGACAGCGGGGGAGCCCGCAGAGGCCTTTTCCCTTGCACTCGGCACACCGGATCATCGCTGTATTCACACCTCTTGATGAAAGACCGGACCAGAAGGTGAATTAATCCGGGTTTTTCGGGTCATGGGACGGGAGAGCCGGAGGACCGGTGATGATCGTGACCTGCGGGGAAGAGGCCGGTTCCTGCACAGCCCTGACCGGTGCTTTTACGAACTTGCTCTCCAGCTCCGAGAACGAGACTCGCCAGCCGACATCGTAGCGGGCGCCGCACTCCGGGCAGATGAGGATGACACGGTACACCTCGCGGGTGGACTTGACGGGATTGCCCTTGTCGGCGTTCGTGGCAAGGAACGACGTATGGAACCCAAGCTCGTACCCGCAGGCCGGGCAGACACGGAATTCGCCTGCTGCTTTGACCGTGGTGATGGGCCCGGGAGCTGTCATAGGACTAAAGATTGGATTAGGATCTTTTGCTGAATTAACATTGCCTGCGCCCGGCAACCGCAAGGATGATCTCCATGGCCTTCTCCCGGCCGTTCGCAGGGCTCTTGGTTGCATGGAAGGGCTGCGGTAAAATCTTCATTGTCTCGGCGAGTTTTTCTTCCAGGGTTTCCGGGGTAAGGCTCCTGCCGTCGATGGAGACTCCCGCCCCCATCTCCACGATCTTCCGGGCATTGTTCTGCTGCTCGGGGTGCTTTGGGTCAAGGATGATCAGGACCGGCTTTCCAAAACTCAGGGTCTCGTGGAGCGTTGTCAGGCCGCCGTGGACGATCGCGACCTTTGCTTGTGCCATGTGCTCGTACAGGTTCTTGACATAGCCGTGGGTGAGGAAATTGCCGGACGATTCAGGGAGCCCCGGGGTTGTGGAGAAGACCGCGAAGGTTTCGTCCGGGTGCCGGCCGGCAACCTCGCGGAGCATCAGGTACATCGGGAGCTTGTAGGGTTCCCCGCCAAAACTGGCAAAGATGGTCTTCTGTTCATGGACGTACTGGCCCGGGTCCAGCATGTAGAATGGGCCGGTGTACCGGTACCGCTTCTCTTCGGCGCGGGGGATCCGGATATTGTACTGGCTGACCGTATTGGGCGGGGCGAAATCGGGAATGATGACCTTCCTTGCAAGGCGGAGGTACCCGCGGACGAGGCGGGAGAGGAGCCGCCAGAGCGGGTTCTTCTTCCCGTTCGGCCCGCAGAACTGGTTCTGGTTGGTGATGAAGACGACCGGCACGCCCTGCAGCCGTGCCGCAAGCACGCCGCCATACATCGTGTCACAGACAACGCAGTCGTACCGGTGCTCGTGGATGAGGAGGGCGACCCGCCCTGCGGACCTGATAAGGTCAATGAGGAGGAACTTCGAGTGCCAGAGGGTCCGCTTCATGCTGAAGAACCCGCCCTTGCCCTGGAGGCAGACTTCGCGCCGGACGCGGTGGAGTACCCGGCACCCGTGCTGGCTCATGAAGTCATAGGACTTACCGTAGCCGGCGAAGTGGACGTTATGCCCCTGTTCTTCCATAAAATGCCCGAGGTGGAGGCACCGGGACGAGTGTCCCAGCCCTTCACCGCAGACCACAAAGAGGATCTTCATGCCTGTGCTTCCGGACAAATTTGTCCTGATGAATGATGAATTATGGGGTCTCGCCGCCGGGCTCTTCGGGAATAAGGATCCATGCAGCGAGGTAAACGATAATGCCGGTGCCGAAGGAGAGGAGCGTGAGCGCGGCCCAGATGAGGCGGATGACCGTGGGATCGGTGTCAAGATGGTTTCCGATCCCGGCACAGACTCCGGCGATCATGCGGCCCTGCTGCGGGCGGACAAGCTGTTTCATACCGGATGAATGGGGATCTTCGGGCATTAATCCTCGCATCTGCATCCCGAAAAGTAACAACCGTGAGATTTATGTCCCGGACGCCAAGAAAGAGAATAGACCGGTATGGCTGATACAGTAAGTACCCGTAAGCTTGCTACCTTTGGGGCCGGCTGTTTCTGGGGCGTAGAGGAGGCATTCCGCACAATCGATGGCGTGATCAGCACCGCTGTCGGGTACATGGGCGGATTTGTTGAAAAACCGTCCTATGAGCAGGTCTGCACCGGTGAGACCGGCCATGCCGAAGTTGTGCAGGTCACGTACGATCCCGCCCGCGTCAGCTACGAGAAGCTGCTGGATGTTTTCTGGTCCGTCCACGACCCGACCCAGCTCAACCGTCAGGGACCGGATATCGGGCCGAATTACCGCTCGGCAATCTTCTTCCACGATGCCGAGCAGGGAACCATTGCACGGCGGTCCAAACTCGACATCGAGCTCTCCGGGAGGTATGGATCGCGCAGCATCATGACCACCATCCAGCCGGCCGGGCCGTTTTACCGCGCCGAGGAATACCACCAGCAGTTCTTCAAAAAGAGGGGCGGCGGGCGCTGCCATCTCTGATCCTCCCCATATTTCCCGGTTTTTTCGCATGATTTATCATCAGGGCCGAAAATACCAACGTATCATGGATATCTCCGGAACAATCCAGCTTGTCGCAACGCTTGCAGAAGTGGCTGTTGCCCTGATTGCATTCCTGATCGCCGTACAGAAGAAGAAACTTTACGGCTGGTTTATCGGGATTACGTTTGCCCTCTTCGTTGTCTTCGACCTTGCGCGTATCTTCTCGCTGGAGATGTCGGCCGAGCTGCACGCGCTAGTGCTTCTCATCGCCTGCATCTCGATGGTCGGTGGCGTGTGGCTCCTCTGGAAGTCACAGTAGACGGGACTGCAATTCACAGGATTTATCAGGAGTGCCGTACCACCTGCCGATCATGGACATCTCAGGGATCATCCAGCTCATTGCATCCGCTGCCGAGGCATTCGTTGCACTGACAGCGGTCCGGATTGCTGTACAGAAGAAGAAAGCGTACGGCTGGTTCATCGCCCTTACGTTCACCCTTTTTGTCCTCTTCAACTGCACCCGTGTCTTCGGGCTCGCGATACCTAAAGAACTGGACGCACTGGTATTCCTCGCTGCCGGCGCCTCGATGCTCTGGGCAATGGTGCTGATCCATAAAAACTCCTGAACCAGGTATCCCTCCCCGCACACGGAACGCAGGCTTATAAGACAGTGCGAATACCATTAGCTGATCATATTCTCCGGCCCGGCGCGGGCAGGGGGTGGCGATGCGATGATACAGATCTACCGTTCAAGGAAGGATATCGAACCGGCCGTTACCGATCTCATCGACGCTCCCTGCGAGGGCGCATGGGTCCGCATGACCACCCCCACGGATGCGGAACTGACAGAGATCGCATCCTCCTGCAGTCTCCCGCCGGAGTTCCTTCGCGCAGCGCTCGATGAGGAGGAGCGGCCGCGCATCGATGCCGAGGACGGCGTTGTCTTAATCGTCCTCGACATCCCGATGGTCACCCAGGTGGCGGGGATCCAGACGCTTACAACCCTGCCGCTTGGCATTGTCATTTCCGAGAAGCTGGTCGTCACGGTCTGCAACCGCCAGACACCCATCCTTGACGAATTCATCGCAGGAAAGGTCCGCCACTTCCACACGGTGAAAAAGACCCGCTTCCTTTTCCAGATCTTCTACCGCAACGCCTCCTCCTACCTGCACCACCTGCGCCAGATCGAGAAGTCAATCTCCCGGATCGAACTGGAGCTGCACCGCTCGATGAAGAACGAGGAGCTCTTCCAGATGATGGAACTGGAAAAGAGCCTCATTTACTTCTCGACATCGCTCAAGTCCAACGAGGCTGTTCTGGAGCGCATCCTGCGCACCAAACCCCTGAAGATGTACGAGGACGATGCCGAGTTCCTCGAAGACGTTATTATCGAGAACAAGCAGGCCATGGAGATGTCGCAAATCTACCTGCACATCTTAAACGGCATGACGCAGGCCTTTGCCACCATCATCTCCAACAACCTCGGGATTGTGATGAAGTTCCTTGCCTCCATCACGATCATCATCGCTATCCCGACGATGATTGCGAGCTTCTACGGCATGAACGTAGCCGATCTCCCGCTCTCGGGAGTCCCCCTTGCGTTCGAGATCATCTTCATGTTCTCTGTCATGATCTCGGTGCTGCTCGGCCTGTTCATGTGGAGGAAGAGGTTCTTTTGAAAGACTGCCGTTCCATCAGGAAGGGCAGGCTGGAGAAGGGAGGCATCAGCCGACCTTCGACTTGGTGAGGGTCGCGAGACCCGAACCACGAGAAGACTTTAGTTGGACTGCCGCATTTCTCCGGACCGGCTGTTCATTTACCGGCAGTTCCTCTAAAGCGCTCCAGCTCTCCACAAAAACAGTAAAAGGAAAGATGATGGGCCCGCTGAGATTCGAACTCAGGACCTCCGCCATGTCAAGGCGACGTCATAGCCAACTAGACCACGAGCCCTCGATTGGTCTGATGCTCTATAACATCTGCTCTGGTATTATTAAAAATTAGTGTAACCGATCG
>Ga0302250_1000158_pt1 | contig 91205 bp, 66 predicted proteins | sample AAG_RA_Asp_MG_FD_193536 | JGI IMG/M metagenome (GOLD analysis project Ga0302250, IMG submission 193536) | Enriched activated sludge microbial communities from anaerobic digester in WTTP, New Holstein, Wisconsin, United States - AAG_RA_Asp | ecosystem: Engineered > Bioreactor > Anaerobic >... | reverse complement strand
GTCTGGGGATCAACGGTCACTTCTCCGGTTAAGGTGTTCAATGTCACTCCGTCGGCCGGATCGGTAACGGCGCTGATGGTTACTTGTGAAGGTATTACGGATACCCCGTTGAGTAAGTCATTGTCGAAGACATTGCTCACCGCTGTACCACCGGTATATCCGTTCACCGGAGTGGCGCTGGCGTCATCATCGATGGCTGAAATTACATTTACTGGATATGTTGGTTCATCATCTTCATCATTGCCCGGAGTCGGATCATACTGATCACTGTCCGTGATCGTGGCCGTGTTCAGGTATTCATTGGCTGCACCCGTCGGGGCGTCTACCGTTACTTTAAAGGTCAGTACCAGCGGGGTAAGGGTGGTAACACTTAATCCTGTCCAACTAATGGTTCCCGAGGATTCTGTGCCGCCGCTGCTGATGTCCGTGATGCTGCTGTAACCGGCTGGTACCACATCCTCAACCGATACGCCTGTCGCATTGTCCGGTCCATTATTGGTGATGGTCAGTGTAAAGGTTATCTGATCTCCCACATTCGGCGTGGCATCGCTCACCGTTTTTACCATAGCCAGATCGCTCTGCTGAGGTGTCACTTCTTCCGTGTCTTCATCATTGCCCGGAGTCGGATCATACTGATCACTGTCCGTGATCGTGGCCGTGTTCAGGTATTCATTGGCTGCACCCGTCGGGTCGTCTACCGTTACTTTAAAGGTCAGTACCAGCGGGGTAAGGGTGGTAACACTTAATCCTGTCCAGCTAATGGTTCCCGAGGATTCTGTGCCGCCGCTGCTGATGTCCGTGATGCTGCTGTAACCGGCTGGTACCACATCCTCAACCGATACGCCTGTCGCATTGTCCGGTCCATTATTGGTGATGGTCAGTGTAAAGGTTATTTGATCTCCCACATTCGGTGTGGCATCGCTCACCGTTTTCACCATAGCCAGATCGCTCTGCTGAGGTGTCACTTCTTTTCTGTCATCATCATCTTCCGTCTCTGAATCATTATTGGGTGTTGAGTTCGGATCAGACTGATCCGCACCGGTAACCTGAGCATAGTTTGAATAGGTCACCCCGATAGCAGGCGCCAGTACAGTGGCCTTGAAGCTTAGAGACAGAGGGGTACTGGTGGAAACGCTTAAACCTGACCATGTGATCACATTTCCAAGTAAAGTCCCACTGTGGCTAATATCTGTAATGCTACCGTATCCGTTCGGAAGAAGATCTTCTACCGATACACCCGTTGCATTTTCGGGACCCGAATTGGTCAATGTTATTGTAAAAGTGACCACTTCTCCAACATAAGGAGTTTCATTACTCACACTCTTGGCAAGAGACAGGTCGGACTCTGGATTAAAATTCTGCGTATCACTGTCCGTATTGGTTATTTCCATAGCCTGGAATACAGCGCTTACTTCTGCAGTATTGGTAAAAGTACCGGCAGTAATATCGGAAGCCTGAAGGGTATAGGTGGCTGTGAATGTTGAGTTATCCGAAACGCCCGGAGCCAGGGATGCAATAGCACTTCCACTTACAGAAACTAACGGGTCTGTTACTAAAATATCTGTAAGAGGAACATTACCGGTATTGGTTACAGTAAAAGTATAAGTGATCTGATCGCCGGCATTAAAGCCCGGAGGAGCGAGATCGACATAGGTTCCGGATTTTACCAGCTCAACTGCAGGAATCCTTTGTAATGTCTGAGTATCATCATCAGTATCTGAAACATTGGGTCCGGAGGGCGGAATACCGTTAGCAGTGGCTGTATTGGTAAATGTTCCGGAGTTGATATCGGATTGAGTGAGTGTATAGGTGGCAGTATAACTCGAGTTATCAGACTGACCGGGATTTAAAAGTGCAATTGTTGTTCCCGAAACGGTAGCAACAGGATCGGTAACCACAATATTGGTTAAGGGGACATTCCCGGAATTTGTAACAGTAAAAGTATAACTTATCGTCTCTCCAGCCTGGGGTATGCCATCGAGACCGAAATCCGGAGTACCCGTTTTGATTAATGTAAGAGCAGGTGTTGCGGTAAAATATTGTGTATCGCCGTCAGTGGCTGTTTCAGTTTTATTAGTTCCATTATCATTATAGGTACTGGTAACTGTTGCTGTATTGGTAAATGAACCGTTGGTAATATCCCCTGAGGAAATAGTATGCGGTGTTGCGGTGAATGAAGTATTGTCAGAAGCGCCTCCGGTTAAGGTTATTGGACCTCCGCTAACCGTAACATCAGGATCATTTATGGTTATACCTGTAAGTGTGGCAGTTCCGGTGTTCGTAACAGTAAAAGTATAGTTAATCCGGTCGCCTTCGTCAAACAGAGAATTATTGTTAAAATCTTCATAAACGCCTGTTTTTGCTAAGTCAATACAGGCGGATTGAATGGTGAGTGTGGCTTCATCACACAGACCATCAGGGTTGCAAACCCTGTAATTTACGGAAACGGTTCCAAGATAACCCGTTGCCGGAGTGTAGGTAAAGCTTCCATCATCCTGATCACTCCAAACAATTAGACCCTGGTCAGGTGACGGGATGGAAATCGGGTAAAAATCCAATAAACTGTTTGCATAATTTGGATCAGTATCATTGGTGGCTACAGTTCCTGAGTAAGGAGAATCACAATTTCTAACAAAGTTATCATCAATTGCAACCGGAGGATCACAATTGAAAGGTTCAGTTACATCACCACTTGAGTTCGCCGTACAACCATCGCTGTCAGTGGCAATAACATAATAGGTGCCGGCATCCAGTCCCGAAATTCCAGCCCCGGTTCCCGAATAACCATTAGGCCCGGTCCAGGAATAGGTATATGGACCGACACCGCCTGATGCTGTGGCAAAAGCAGAACCATTGGGACCCAGACAAGTTCGGCCAAGGGTTTCAACGGAGACCAACAAATCGGGAGCATTGGCCACAACAATATCAGGGAATGTTGCGGTACATCCTAAATGATCAGTAACGGTAACACTGTAATTCCCGGCGGGAAGACCGGTTAAATCCTCATTATCCTCCTGGCCCGAAGGAATACTTCCTCCCCCTGAAGCGGTCCATGAAAATACAAAGGGCTCAACTCCGTTTACCACAATCAGGTCAATGGCGCCGGTACTGGCTCCGCAGACGGATGAATTTGTAGTATTATGATAGAGTTCAATTTCAGTTGAAGGTTCTGTTATCGTTACAGAACCTGATGACACGGTACATCCATTCTCATCGGTAACAGTCACTGTATAAATTCCGGCTTCCAAACCACTCACATTTCGTGTCTGGGCTCCGGTGGACCATAAGTAAGTATAAGCTCCGGTGCCACCTGAAGGTTTTCCATCTGCAAAACTGATACTGCCATCAGAGCCTCCTTTACAGTTTACATTTGTCGGAGTAAGTGTTCCAATACTCACCGCTGCAGGATTATTTATAGTTTGCGATGTAAGTGGCACCACGCATGAAGTATTTGCAGCATCGCGGATCTCAACCGTGTAAGTTTCTGGTGCAAGACCTGTGAAATCGCCTTCGTTTTGCCAAGTGCCTGAGTTAATACGATATTGATAGGTTCCCGATCCACCCGTTGGAGCCGTTATGCTGATACTTCCGTTGGTCTCACCAACACACTTAACATCGCTTTTCGAAACCGAGGCGCTTAAAACAGCCGGCTGAGTAACCGTGTAATTAAAAGTAGCTGTACAATTATTGGCATCTTTAACCGTAACACTATAGTTTCCTGCCGCTATGGCAGGTGAAATGCGGTCTTCAGGGTCAGTAAACTGACCGGGTGTACCTATATCGCTCCAATCATAAGTATATGAGCCTGTTCCCGCTGAAACGGTAATATCGATTTGACCTGTGGATTCACCATTGCATAAAACGTTGGTAACCGATGCCGTGGCAGTAAGTAATGAAGGCTCGGCAATCACCTGATCTCCAAGAGCTATCACACAAGAAGTATTTACTTTATCACGGATTTGAACGCTGTAAGTTCCGGCGGCAAGGCCGTTAAAAGTTAGTTCATCCTGCCAGGTACCGGTATTCAGCCGGTACTGATAGGTACCGCCGCCACCCTGGGGATTGCTCACGGTTATTGTACCATCAGTTAATCCAAAACAACTGATATCGCTTTTTGAGACCGATGCCGATAACACAGCAGGTTCTGTAATTTGCTGCGAAGTAAGCGATACAAAACAGGTTGGATAATTGGCATCTCTGATTTTTACGGTGTAAGTGGCAGCCGGTAAACCTGTGAAACTGCCACTTGCCTGCCATGGGCTGTTGCCAATCTGATATTCAAAACTTCCAGAACCGCCCGAAGGGCTTGAAATCGTGATGGTTCCATCAATACTGCCGTTACAGGTGATATTGGTTTTATCGACAGTGGCTGTCAACGGATCCGGCTGCATAATGGTGATGGCTGTGGGTGAAAACGTACAACCTTTATTGTCGGTTATAAGTACATTATAGGTTCCTGCTGACAAACCGGTAATATCTTTAGTAGTGGCGCTAAAACCGTCACCGGCTTTTGACCATGAATAGGTATAGGGAGAAGTACCTCCCGATACATTTAAAATTATTTGTCCGTTGGTTCCGCCATTACAATCCACATTGGTGGGAACAGCAGTTGCAGCCAGCGCTGCCGAAGGCTGGGTAACCGTGTAGGTTTTTACCAGTTGACATCCCTTGCTGTCGGTAATGGTAACTTCATATTCGCCGATGGTTAAACCGGATAAATCTTTTGTATTGCCTCCATAGGCAACATCATTTTTCCTCCAGCTGTAAGAATAGACAGGTGTACCGCCGTTCACTGTCTGCACAATGGACCCTGTGGAGCCTGCAAAACAATTGACATGGGTAACAGCGCCATCGGCAGAAAGCGGGCCAGTGGGCTGCGTAATGGTAACGGTCACAGCTCCGGTACAGGAAGTTGGATCACCTGAATCAGTCACCAACACCGAGTATTCGCCAGAGGACAAATCGGAAATACCTGTTGAACCACCTGAGGTTGTAATGGTAGTAATTTCTCCATTCGACCACTCACAGGTATATGGCGCAGTACCTCCGCTTACAGTAATGGTAATAGCCCCGTCACTGCCTCCATAACATGAAACATGGGTTAGTGTACCTGGTGTTACTGTCAGGCCACTTCCGTCAGTTACCGAAAAAGTTTTTTCAGCAGTACATAAAGAAGCGGTATTGGTAACAGTTACCATATAACTTCCGGCTGCTAATGCCGTTCGATTTGCGGTAGTCACTCCATCATCCCATAAAAAAGTATAACCGGTGAAAGGTGAAGGAGGATTGGTAATGGTTATAGTTCCATCTTCAATTCCACAGGCTGTTGTTGCAGCAACAGTCCCGGCTACTGTCGGGGTAACTCCCACTGAAACACTTACATTCTCGGTATCCGAACAACCTTCTTCTGTAGTAATGGTTACCGTATAAGTTCCCGTATTGGCTGCCTGGGCATTATAAATCACGGGATTGGCCACATTACTGGTAAAACTGTTCGGGCCCGTCCATGAAAACGAAACCCCGCCTGTGGCGCCTGAATAAAGGTTCAGCGCTCCGCCTTCACAAACCGGATCGGCCGAGGCAGTGGCAGTGACTGCATGAACATATACATCATGACAAATTGGGGGGGTTGTACCGCAACTGTTGGTAGCGGTAACACAAATCTGGTAGGTGCCGGCCGCAACCGCATTCCAGTTAACAGATACGGAAGGGTTTCCGTTTCCGGTGATGACTGCTCCTGAACCTTCCGGAAGAATACTCCAGGTATAACTGGTATTATCCGGGTCAGGCACTGTAGAAAAGACTGTAGCTGCATCTGACTGACATACACTGATACCGGGACATTCAGCGGGGGCAGTTAATATTATACTATTTAATGTATAGGTACATCCTGCATTGTCGGTTACCACCACTGAATACGTTCCTGTAATCAGCCCGGTACGATTTGCCGGATCGCTGGTTCCGCTCAGGTCAGCCCAGTCATAGGTGAACGGCGTATTGCCACCACTTACTGTCAGGTCGATTTTGCCATCGTACAGATAACAGGTTGGCTCAGTGACAGATGCGCTGACAAAAAGTCCGTTACAGGGGTCTTTTCCAAATCCAAAATCCGAAAAGCCACTCAAGCCGCTTCTTTTGGCGGTGTAGCCGGAAGCGGCAATATGAGAGCCCCAACCTGAATTTGACCATGATCCGCTCGTGGCCCGTTTAAGCAAGCGAACACCGGCATCCATGGTACGGCTCGTAAATCCGGTGCCGGTCAGTTCAATATCGTAATTTGTACTTGCCAGACTGTTGGCTGGTGTTAACGTCCAATATCCTTCTGTAAACTGCTGACTGATATTGAAATCACCATCGGTTAAGGGCAATCCGCCCGAACCCGGATCAGTGGCTGTAAAACATCCGGTCAGTGATCCGCCTGTAAGATGGCTGAAAGTTACCAGCATGTTCCTGTCGGCCGTGGCTGTACCTGCGGCAGAAGCTGTTCCGATCGGATATTGCTTGGCTCCGGTGGTAGTGGTCAGCCATCTTTTAAAACAACCAACTATGCTGCCGGCTGTGTAGTTCAGGGTTCCTTCGGTCGGAGCTGATGTTCCCAGTTCCAGCACTGCCGAACCACATACAATGTTTCCGGATGTCATATTAAGGGTCGAATTGACGAGTAAAGAGGTCGTGCCTCCACCAATCTGTAAATTGGTATTGTTTTTTGCAACCGTAAGATTATTAAATGTTTTTGATAATGCTGTACCTTGAATGATCTGGTCAACAGTTGTATTGTTAAAATTGACAGTACTGGTTCCCGGATTAAAGGTTGCTCCGTTATTAATCCAGTTGCCTCCAATATTATGCGTATATGAGGATGCATTAAAAGTGGTTCCCGATCCCAGGGTTACATTGCCTGTAACCGAAAGGGCAGCGCCGGCATCAACAGTCGCTGTACCCGAAGTCGTCAAATCGCCTGCAATTGACATGGCTGTGGCTGGCAGGGTTTTAGTTCCGCTCCCACTCAGTATCAGATTATGATAACCCGCCGGGCTTCCATTGGGATTAATCACACTTTGAGCACCGGTTCCATTGTATTCGATGGTATTGTGAAAGGCTGACGCGTTTAAAACCCCTGTACCAATAAGTGTAAGCGCTCCGGCAATCCGCATGTCGTTATCGGCTTGGGGAGTCAGCGATGCGCCATTATCAATGCTGACATTATAGAAATTGGTTGGATCCGACATGGTGGCATTGGCATTGGTAAACAGCACCGTACTGGTCCCGGCATTGAAAGTCCCGTTATTGGACCACGCTCCCGTGCTTCCTGCAATAGTAATTGTAGTACCGGTTCCGCCATTTAAAGTTGCGCCTGCTTCAATAGTCATGGTTTTAACCGTAGCTGCCGGACTTGTAGGTAAGGTAGGATATACATTGGGAGAAACTACCGGCTGGATAAGCACATCTATGGTTCCATCCGGTACGATACCCGACGACCAGTTGGAAGTATTATTCCAGTCATTTCCTGCAATACCCAACCAGACAAAACTGACGGATGCTTTATTGGATAATCCCCAATAATGTGTATCGAAAGAAGTACCCAAATAAGAGATATTTAGATTGGACAGGGCAATCCAGTTGTTAGTCGCATTTCTATTTGAACGTCCATGCTCATGAATAGTAGCAGGCGTATGCCAGTCCCACATAACTACGTTGCTTTCGGTATTGCCATTTAACTCGCTGTCCAGATAATGCAGGCTAAGGGTAAATGTTCCGGGACCACCGCCGGTTCTCACAATATCGTAGTTTCGGTTCAGTGCATCCCCTTTCCAGGAAGGTGCTGTACCAATAGTTACCTTAAAAGTAACTTCAGTGGGAACTGTTGAACCTGAGGTAAAGTTAAGCGTTGAGTACTGATTTCCGAAAGTGTAATCAATACCTGTTACAAACGAGGTCCGTTTTATAAAGCCGGTTACATCACCAACACCGGTGATCGTGGCGTTGGCGCCCATAGTAAGTGTGTTGCTTCCCATGTCGAGGCTTCCTTTTGTGGCTGTTGGGTTGGCACTTTGAAGATTCAGAATGCCGTTGATGGAGTAGTTATTGCCGGCAGTTATCCCTCCCGTACCGTTGATGGTCACATTATTCAGGTTTCCGGTAAATAAAGAGGCCGGCAGCGTGATGGCACTTGTATTTGTGAAAGCCAGGGTGGCTGAAGCATTGCTGGCATCTATCTTACCTGAAGTCCGGGTAACCGAACTGCCCGAAATAGTCAGAGTATGGGCGCCTACGGTCAGTGTACCGGCTGTTAAAATAAGATTCCCGGCAACCCCCACCGAATTCGACATGGGAAATCCATTGGAATTATTGAGGGTTAGATTGTTGAAAGTGGTAGAAGCGGTTCCTCCGATGGTTTGAGCTGAAGCAGTTCCGTTGAGGTTGACGGTACTGGTTCCCGCAGTAAATGTTCCTCCGTTGGTCCAGTTACCTTTTATATTCTGCGTAAATGTAGAACCGGCAAAAGTACTCCCCGTCGAAATATTAATGTTGCCATTCATAGTGGTTCCAGCGCCTGCAGTAAGCGTTTGCCCTGATGTCAGGCTGATATCCACATGGCGAAGGCCTGTGCCCGAAAATTCAGGTCCCGTGGTCTTGGTATTGCCCGTATAAAATAAATCATAAACACCAGATCCCTGCAAAGTACCGGTCAGGCTGCCCTCACTCCGGTAAATGGCCGAGGTAGAGTTCATGGTGAGATTATTACCCGCAGCCAGAACTCCGTTGGTAAGGGTTAATTTGCTGCTGATTTGTCTTGCAGCATTAATAGTGAGGGTGCCGCTGGGATTATTCACAATAACGCCCCCTGAAGGGGTAAACGGGGTCAAAGTCCATTCAGGTCCGATATTTCTGTTGTTGGTTGTTTTATACTGCAGTGTTGCACTGGAGCCTAAGGTAGGAGCGCTGCCCATAATGGCTATCCCTTCAATCGACAATACCCCATTGACTGTTACTGCTGTACTTTTTGTACCACTTCCCGAAAGGGTAAGGTTATAATAATTGGTTACAGGGGCTTTCATGGTTTGGTTAGCGCTTGCAAAGTAGTTTACCGTATTACCGTTGGCCGATGCTTCCAGATTATCAATAGAAACAGCACCACCAAAATTTAATACCGCATTTTCGCCCTGGATCAATCGTGATGTACCCCCTTCGGTTAGAGTTGTAATGGTCAAAGTACCATTATTGGTTAAAGTAACCCCGTTAATTTTTACATTCGGAATTACAAATGCGGTGCTGCCGCTGATAGCCTTGTTTGTGCCGTTAAATTCATATACTCCGGTTCCAGCGTTAAAAGTAGATGCATTATTTACCACATTACCTCTAAATTTAACTTTGCAATTGGTTCCTGATGCATTCCACACTGCACCGGCATTTAGGGTTACATTTCCTGTGAGGGTAACAGTTTTACCCGCATCAATTCCAGGTGTAAATGAGCCTGTAATATCTGTTGCTCCTGTAACCGCAAAATTCTGATTACCGGAATTGGCAAATGTAGCCCCTGAGGTAATGGTAAAATTACCTGCTACTGTTCTGCCCCCGCCCAAAGTCCATGATTTGGTGCCAGATCCTGAAATAATCAGATGATGGTAATTACCTCCATCTTTAATAGTCTGATTCCCACCTCCATTATAATTTACAGTATTACCAACGGCTGTGGCCGTCAAAGTTGGAGCTATTGTTGCTCCTCCATAATTCAACGTGCCAGTGGCCTCATTCACCAGGGTGCCGCCTCCTGCTAATGTTGTCGAAACTGTCAGAGTACTATAATTAGTTCGGGTATTACTTATTGAAACACTGGGGATTGCAGTAATTGTCGATCCATTAATGGCAAAATTCCCTGAAAATGTGTGGACTCCTGTGCTTGCCGTAAATGTACCGGCATTATTGGTAAAATCACCGGCAAATGTAATGGCTGCGGCGGCTGTTTCACTCCATACCGCCCCACTGTTAAGCGTTACGGCGGTATTGAAAGTTTTAGCTCCGGTTGCACTGGTAAAATTTATAGTTCCGGAGACTGATGTTGGATTTGTATTTACTGTAAAAGTAAATGCACCCAATTCCAATATAGCGCCGGTATTAATCGTAAGCCCGGCACAAGTGGTATTAGCTCCAATTATGACAGAATTACCTCCTGTAGTGGCAATTACTACCAGATCCGTGGCTGTTGGCGCAACTCCACCTACCCAGGTTGAACCTGAAGCCCAAGTACCGCCCGTGGAAGTACTCGTAATCGTAGCTGCATAAGAACCCCACAAAGATATCATGAATAAAAACACTGAAAGCAGGACTGTCTTTGCCTGCTTTGATAAAAATGAACGTAAAACCATTGTTTGTATAAATTTCTTCATGTTTAAGCCTCGGTTTAAATTAGGTAAATTATTTTCACAGGCATGTGCCAGATGAAAAAGAACTTTATTGCCAGATCTCAATGTTAAAATGGTTGGGATGTCTGGGGATGGGTAAAAATCTTTCATATCAAATCTGTATTTGAGCGTTTAAACATGATCAGTGATTAATTTCGCTGGGTTGAACCGGCTCGGGGTAAGCAATGGTAATGGTATAAGTGCCTGTAGCCGTACAACCATTACTGTCAGTAACAATCACCGTGTAGGTTCCGGCTGGCACATTTACCAAATCCTTGCTGTCGTTATCCGGATTTTCATAACCATCGTTGCTCCAGTCGTAGGTGTAACCTGAAGAGCCGCCGGTAACTGTCAGTACGATATCGCCGTCGGCATCGCCGGTACAGGTTTCCGGGGTTATTACGGCGCTAAGGCTGAGCGCTGCCGGCTGGGTAACGGTAACGGTGGTGGTAACTGTGCAGTTGTTTGCATCTATTACATTAATTATATAAGGTGCCGCCGAGGCCGTTATCCCGGTAAACTGATTGCCCGATTGATAGGTTCCTCCGTTTAAACTGTATTGCAAGCTGCCGGTTCCGCCACTCGCGGTAACGGTAATCGTGGAAGTTCCCCCGTTGCATAAGATGGGAGAAGCCACTGCCGACGAAATGGTAATGGCTGAAGGCTGGGTAACGGTGATCCCTGATTGTAGTTTGGTACATCCGTTGGCATCGGTTACCGTAACCGAGTAAGTGCCGGCTGCAAGATTGGTGATGGCACTGGCAGCCGAGCCATTGCTCCATAAATACGTGTATGGCCCAACCCCGCCGGTAACGGCGTCAACCCCTGCCAGACTGATACTTCCGGTATTCTGCCCGTTACAGGTAAGATTCGTAATCGCCGGAGTAACCGTAATGGCATCAGGCTGAGTAACAGTGGCCGATGCTGCGGCCGTACATCCTTTGCTGTCGGTAACGGTTACATGATACGTTCCGGGAGTTAAGCCACTGATGTTTTGTGTGGTGGCGGAAAAGCCCCCGCCGGTTTTTGTCCAGGCATAGGTATATCCCGGTGATCCTCCGGATACCGATAAATTAACCCCACCGGTGGATGCTCCGTTACAGAGCACATGAACCGGAGTAGCTACCGGCACAATCTGCGGATTTTCAGTTAAGGTTACCGTGAAAGTTTTTGAACAACCTGAACCCCCGTTGGCGCTTACCGTAACCGTGTAAGTTCCTGGTGACAGGCCGGAAATGGTGGTACCTGTACCGGAACCGGATCCTCCCCCGCTTCTGGTCCAGTTCCAGGCATAAGGCGCTGTACCATTGGATATTGACATAACAACACTGCCATTGGTTAAACCATAGCATGGTGGATTTAAGGTAGTAGTAACCTGTAAATCGCAGGTAATGGTGGTGGGTGTGGTAGAACTGTAGGTACGACCGCATAAATCAATCAGTTCTACTCTGATTATACAGTTGGTGGGTTGAGTTACGATGGGTGCAGTAAATTGTACCGTTTGTGCATTATTTGGGGAAAATGTTCCGCCACAGGAAGACGTCCACAAAATGGTGAATTCATCAATGGTTCTGGGTGGCTCAACATTAAAAGTAAGTTCCTGTGTGGTTCCTGAAACTATGGTTGGGAAGGATGTAGTGATTTCAGGATCGGGAGTTTTAAGTTTTCCGGAAAGAAATGAAAAGTTGAAGAATACCCGCTGGGCAGCTATATAAGGCGGGGTGGTTCCCTGAAATTTGTGAGAGGCTTCCATCATAACATACCCCCGGTTTGGGTCGCCAAAACCATAGCCATAGGCAACAATGGCAGCCACATCATTTTCAGTGGCAGGAACAGTTGCAGCCTGTGGATGATCGGGATCGTAAACGCCGTGAACGGTGGTTGGCCGCCATCCGCTTCCAACCCCTTTTACCGGAATGTACACCTGTTCGGATCCGTTGAGCACCGCTGCATCCATGGTACCCATAAACTGCATCACCGGATCCTGGTTATCGTGATAGGAATAGGGCAAAGTTCCATCGTCATGATTTCCCCATAATATTAATGTATTTTGTGCATAGGCGGTAGAACCCAACACAGGCAGGATGATTCCCGGACCGGGGGTAGTCACCTTTTTAGTCAGAAAATTAGTTTGCTGAGAGGGATTAGCCGGATTGTACATGTTTTCAAGGGCGCTTCCGGCGTGACAACCGGTCCAGATGGAACCTTTTGAATCGAGGTTCCAGTCTAACAAATGACCATGAGTGGCCCACTTGGGATCGGCATGCGGCATCACAAAAATGTCATCACAATCGTTAAGCTGGGCAGGAGTTTTCCAACCTGATTGCGACGACCCTCCGTGCGCTTCAGGAGGAATCCCTGCATTGACAAAATACGGAAGCGCCAGGGCTCCGTTCTGGTAATCAAGGGTCCAGTTGGGAACAGCACTCACTGTAAGCGTTCTGGCCACCGGCACTTCTATTGGCGAAATGGTGGTGATACCAATAACACCCTGCGTTTGCCAGTAGGTTATCCGGCTGTTTACCGCGGCTGTCCGGTACTGCGCCTGAACTATAAAAGGTCCGCCCCGGTAATCTATTCCGTTATAAGTAAAATCAATCCCGTCCTTACCCTTGGTTTATTCACAATCCATTTGATAGGAACACCATAGTTTTTGATCAGATCGTAAATCATCCCATAGGGCTTTAAGGCGTTTCCAACGGTTTGCGGAACAATACCCATGTTAATTATAAAAGAGCCTGTGGGCATATTTTCATAGGTTATCTGTGAAAAACCTTTCAGGCTAAGCGCCATGATACCGGCCAGAATAACCGGAATGAACAGGCGGGGGAAAAAATTGATTTTTTGTAAATGTTTATTTTTCATAGTTTTAAGATTAATTTCTTTTTAAGAACTTATAAGAGTGCCATTTCCCAAAAATGGAAATTGTATCCATCCTGATTCACCCACCTAAAAAAAGTGGCAAACGGATGAACATTATTTTTTATAAAGTGAATAATTATTAATAATTTTCAATATCCTGACCATCAACTTGTAAATAATATTACAAAGCCATTTACAGATATAATGATGTAATTTTTTATTTTGTTAATAATTACCAGCAAATCATTTTTTTTGATTTATTATATTTACTTAGCAGAAAAGCAATTTAGAGACCAAAAATGAAATATCATTTTAAACTGCTCAATAATTAATAAAATATTTTAATTATTCTGTCAAACATCTAATTATAAGATCGTTAACGAATCATCGATCACACCTGTACTGGATGAATGAGACTGATTTCCGATTATTGACTTCCCAAATCCGGAATTTAAGTGCCATATATACACTTATTTATTTTTTTATATAGAATTATAAGTCCTGATATAAACTTTCGATACAGTAATCATAAAGGCATCCTCAAAATTAATACTTTAAAAATTTTTAATTTGAATTTAAATCCGCAAAAATTATTTTAACAACTTTTAACCTTTTTAATGATTCAAATACTTTCTAATATTGCAGGATCAAAATCCAGAATATATGTTACGATATGTTTTATCTGTTTTAATGTTGATAATGGCTTTACAGTGTCAGGCTCAGCATGCTGACCACCTCAGGATTTCAGAAAAAAATCAGAGAACCTGGTTGAAGAAAACGGCCAGCCTCTTAAAAAAAATGACTCCGGATACCTGTTCAAGAGTTTCCGAAATCAAACGATACGATTTTGGTGACAGCAAAAAAGTAGCTTTCAGAATTGTTGAATACGGATTAATTAAGCTGGAAAATGGTGATTGGGTATATATTCTCACCCATTCAAGCCATGAGGATGAAACAGTCGGAGATATCAGTATGGCCATCAGTAGTGATAAGAAACTATATGTCAATTACGGCCATGTTTGCGGTGGTATCATCAATTTTCAGGCATACGATATTCAATCCCTGAGCAGTTCTGAAGAGTTTTTCCGTCTTTGCAAAAGCGATACCGATGGCATAAGCTGGGAACCGTATAAAAAAAGGTAGATAGAATACAACAAGTTCAAATGCATTCAGATTGCAGCAATGATCAATAACGTATTCTATTCATAAAACCAGTTTATTTAGTTCTTTTAAATACATTTGCATTGGTTTCTTTTTGTGAATTATAAAGATTGCCATATGACCACCAAAACAAGTTTTCTCATTTTACCATTGACAATCCTATGCCTGAACCTGATTTCACAGGATAACGGCAATTTTAAACCGAAGTTAACCGACAGACTGGTGTATGGCGGTAACCTGGGCTTGCAGTTCGGCACCACCACCTTTATCGATATCTCTCCCTCTATTGGATATAAACTCACCCCAAGACTGATACCCGGAGTAGGCGCCTCCTATCAGTATTTCAATGATAAAACCTTCACACCCGATTACTCCACACATGTATTGGGGGGCCGGGCTTTCGTGGATTATTACCTCATGGAAAACCTGTTTGCCCACGTGGAATATGAATATCTGACCTATGAGGCCTTTATGCTGTATACCAATACTAGAGAATGGGTAAATGTATCGAGTTACCTGGTAGGTGGAGGATATATGCAAAGAGTGGGACCCGGGGTAGGTTTCGGAATCACCGTGTTGTACAATCTGAATGAAACGGAATATTCCCTTTATACCAACCCAATTATCAGAATCGGAATCAGTGCAGGATTATAACAGCTGACTATTTAAGGGTCTTGAGCACTTCAAGCGTTAAATCCCAGAAACGCGCCACCGACGGAATATACAGTTTTTCGTCGGGTGAATGAACCCCTCTCATGGTAGGACCATACGAAATCATATCCATTCCAGGATATTTCTCACCAATTAAACCACACTCCAGCCCGGCATGAATGGCCAGTACCTTCGCCTCCTCCTGAAACAGTTTAACATGTGCTTTTTTAGTGACTTCCAGCACATGTGAATCAGGGTTGGGAGCCCAGCCGGGATAACCATTACTGTGCTTCACATCTGCTCCGATCAGCAGAAATACACTTTCCACCATATTCACCACATCATCCAGAGCCGATGCCACCGAACTGCGCTGGCTGGTTGTAATAATGATTTCATGATCGCCGGACTTTACAGAAGCCAGATTCGTGGAGGTTTCCACAAAATTGGGGATATCTCTTGACATCTCGATTACTCCGTGCGGGCAAGCATACAGGGCATTGATCAGTTGATCTGAAGTTTTTGTATCGATATAATAATCAGGCATTTCAGCAGATGTGAGAGATACAAATAACTGTGGTTCTGTAGTTTTCAGTTCTTTTTGAACCATCGCCTGAAATTCTGAAACATACTGTTCAAACTGACTGGCGTGCGATGAAGGAATCAAAACTAAGGCTTCAGCTTCACGGGCAATAGCATTCCGCAGATTTCCGCCGTCAATCATGGCCAACCGGAGACCGAAACGGTCTTTTCCATGCCAGAGAATTCTGTTCAGAATTTTGTTGGCATTGCCCAACCCTCTGTGAATATCATCCCCTGAATGGCCGCCTTTCAGGCCTCCCACCTTAATGTGGAAGGCTTTAAAACCACCCTTAACCGGCTCCTTTTGAAACCTGACCGTAGCCACGGTATCTCTGCCTCCGGCACATCCGATAAACAATAGTCCGTCATCTTCTGAATCCAGATTGATCAGAATCCGGCTCTTCAGGAAATCGCCTGACAGGGCAAAAGCTCCGGTCAAACCGGTTTCTTCATCCACCGTAAAAAGGCATTCAACGGGTCCGTGCTGGATATCCGTTGCATCCAGAATGGCCAGCTGTGCGGCTATCCCGATACCATTATCAGCCCCAAGCGTGGTGCCGCGCGCTTTTATCCAGTCGCCGTCAATGTAGGCATGGATCGGATCCCTGTCAAAATCATGATCGGTATCCTTGTTTTTTTCGCATACCATATCCAGATGGCTTTGCAAACAAACATACGGAAAATGATCATACCCGGGAGTAGCCCCCTTGCGGATCAATACATTACCTGCCTCATCCTGAAGACATTCCAGGTTTCGCTGAGCAGCAAAATCAACGATATAGGCGGCTATTTTTTCTTCAGACTTAGAGGGTCTGGGAATACGGGTAATTTCATGGAAAAACTTCCAGATACCGGAAGGACGAAGGTTAAGGATTTCAGAATTCATGACATATAATTTTTTGTACTGCAAAAGTAAAAATATGTACCGACCGCAAATTATTCGGAACACTTATTTTATAGATAATCAAAAATTTCTAATTTTGACGAGATGAAATATCCCGATATGGCCACCTCTATGCAGAAGAATTGTAGTTTATTGATTTTCATAGGCTTATTCTGTTTTTATTCAGGTATCAGGGCGCAAACGCTCGAGCGGCCTGAAAAAGAATCGATGATGATTGGAGAACCGGTGTCAGTACTCATGGATGCCACGGGATGGATATTGCAGGATAACGGAGAATGGGAAGGCCGGAAAAATATGATCCCGCATCGTGACAATGAACTGAATAAATCGAAAAAAGGACCGGCAAAAACAGGTCTGGAAAATTTCAGTAAACTGGAGATGCGACAGGTAATTCTTGATAATGAGGATATTTATACAGTTCTGCTGTTCTACTACACCGAAGGTTATTATGAATACCCTAAAATTGAACAAAACTGGGTGAGATATCCGTCGGTAAAGTTTTATGTTTTTAAAGAAGAGATATTATCAAGGGTTTTACCGGATAATATCCTTTTTAACCAACCAAAAGTAGTGAACCTTAACCTGATATGTAATGGTAAACTGATCAATTATGATGAAAAAACCTACCTTTTCAAAATCCAGAATACTATCAGGGAAGCGGTGTATATGAACCAGGAAAGCGTGTATACGGCTCTGTTCGCGGTTCTGCCTGTTGAGATTAAAAATGAAAAAACCATCCGGTTCAGATTCATAGAAGTACTCAACAAAATTGATGTTTACGCGAAATACCTCCGGTCTGTCAACTGGCCTAAACTGTTTGAATCAGCCTATTTTGAGTCAGATTTTCAGGATTTCTTTGATTTCATAGAACTGGCTTCACCGGTTAATCCCTCAAAAATGGCCGATTCTGCCTTTATAATGAAATACTATGTTTCGGGAATGAAGAAATCCAAAGAAAAGAATTTTCCCGGAGCCATCGTTGACTTCTCCAAAGCACTCCGTTCATCCAGTAAAACCATCAATCGACAGGAAATAATGCTTCAAAGGGGAATTGCACGGTACCATGCCAAAGATTTTCAGGGATCTGTAAAAGATTTGTCCTCAATACTCAACGACTCCCTAATGCTGGGTTCCAAATCAGAAATTATAAACAAAGCCCTGCATTACAGAGGATTATCCTACTTTGAGAATCAGGAGATTTATGCGGCATGTGATGACTGGACTACTGCTGCCAATAACGGCTACAAAGATGTTGACAGCTACGTTGAAAAAATCTGTCTGCAGAAAGATTATGAAACAAAGCTTCTTTCACGTGTTTTCAGATTTCATTATAAAAAAGGTCTGAAAAAAGCTGAAGATTCTTCATTCGTGAAAGCCATCGCCAGATTCAATAAAGCAGAAAGCATACAGCCTGAAAACAATTTTTTCCCATTATATTATCACCGGGGAATTTCTTATTACCAGCTTAATGAGATGATTGCGGCGGAGCAGGATTTATCAAGGGCAGTAAGGATAAAACCCGGTAAGTATTCCCGGTATTATATGCTTTGGGCTGATGCATTGTATTACCTTGGGGATGTTCAGCTTCAAAATAAAGATACGGTACAGGGATGTGAAAATATCCGGATGGCCATTTTATCAGGAAGTAAACTGCCTGATGATAAAATAACCCGGTTATGCACACCTGAGATGGTTGAAGTCGTTTATAAAACAGATTCAACCGGTTATCACCACCATATTATGATGGGAATCCAATCTTATAAACAAGGGGATTTTTTCAGATCGATGGAGTGGCTGCATGGCGCTCTACAGCTTTTTCCCGACAATCCAGACCCGGAGATTTTTTATTACCTCGGACTGTCAGGGCATCAGACCGAAGACTATCTGAGCGCCATTGAATATTTCAACAAGGCCTTGCAGGCAGCCGGTAAAACCATGGAAAAAGAAGATATTATTACCGGGATATTATTCAACAGAGGGGTAAGCAAATTTTATCTTCAGGATATAAAAGGAGCCTGCAATGACTGGCAGATGTCGATGAATACAGGACTTCAGGATAAGCAGGCATTAACGGTAATCAAAGCTAACTGTAAATAATCAATGAACTTTTCCCTCCCGGCAAGTGTAGATAACGAACTCGGACGCATTGCAGAAATTGCAGGTTATTTATGGATGCGGAACTGGGCTGAAGCTAATGGCGGTAACATTTCAGTTAATCTGACCCATTTGATGTCAGAAGTTTCCCGGAATTACCTCAGTGAAGTGATTCAGGAAATCAGGGAACCGGTACCTCTATTGGATGGAAATGTTTTTTATGTAACCGGTACCGGAAAACGAATGCGCGATGTGGCCCGGTCACCTCTTGAACATGGCGCCGTGATTCAGATTTTGAATCAGGGTACAGGTTATTCTGTCATTTCCCCTAAAATTGTGAAACCAACTTCAGAACTTGTTTCTCATCTACTGATTCACAATCATTTAAAGGCAACTGGCTTGCATAAAAGCGTGGTTTTGCATACTCATCCCACTGAACTAATCGCACTTACTCATTGCCGGCCCTTTGTGGATCCGGAGTTTCTTACCCGTATGCTTTGGTCGATGATCCCGGAAACCAGAGTCCTGGTACCGAAGGGAATCGGCTTGGTACCGTACATCCTGACAGGTACATCCGCACTGGCAAAAGCCACCATAAAACAGTTGGAAAAACACCGGGTATTGCTGTGGGAAAAGCATGGCGCCATTGCGGTGGGGGAAGATATCGCTGAATGCTTTGATATTATTGACACCCTGACCAAATCAGCCCAGATTTACCTGAATGCCAGGATGGCCGGTTACGAACCTGAAGGCCTGTCCGATGAGCAGTCGGATGAACTGGCAAAAGCTTTCAACCTTTTATAATTCAGCTGAAATCCACCTCAGACTGTATTGCTGAGCCAGATGCAACAAAAAATAATTTTCCGGACAATATTCTGGTTATAAACTCTAAACCACAACCTCCAACAGGTACCCTATTGTAAGTATAATGCTTGATAATGAAGCCAGTGCGATGGCTTTGGTCATGGCTTTGGTGTAGTTGGAACGATCGGAATACAATGAAGTAGCCTGAATTATTTTGTAAGCCAACGGAATGGTTACCAGTACAATCAGCGTCCACCAGGGCATCAGTCCCGCAATTACACCGCCAATCTGAACCAGATAGGCCAGAACCGAAACAGTTCCCAGTACTCTTACCGCGTTCTTTTGTCCAAACCTTACCGGTATGCATTTCTTGCCCGATACCACATCGTCCTCATAATCAAAAGTATTACTTACCAGCCCCACATTCATGGTAAAAATACCCGAAACAATACCAATCATGAAAGCCTCCAGGGAAAGCTGACCGGTAATCACGTAAAACACTCCGAAAGTAATGAGCGGACCGAAAGCAAAAAACAGGGCCGTTTCACCCAATCCTCTGTAATTCAGTTTAACCGGAGGAGAGGTGTAGAAAAAAACGATGAATGCTCCTGCCAAAGTCATCCAGATAACCGGCATCCCAACATTAATCAGCAAATATATCCCTGCAGCAAAAGCAATTACCAGGCATATTGCGGTGGCAACCGCTACCTGTTTCAAGGTAACTTTGCCATCAATCAGCGGGCTGTCATGGAATTGTTTTTCTTTATTACCCAGGTTACCTTTCAGGAAATCAAAGTAATCATCTATAAAATCTGCCGCTGAATGGGCCATCACAATACCCACGGTCGCTACTATAAAAACTGTCCAGTTAAAACCGGCGCTGTCGTAATACCAGGCTACCATACCTCCCAACACGGAAGGCAGAAAACTTACTACCAGAAAAGGCGCTCTGGCCGCCTTGAACCATACTATGAACCATTCTTTTATTGTCATAAGAAAGAGATTTACGATTTACGATTTACGATTTATGATTTATGATTTACGATTTATGATTTATGATTTACGATTTGCGATTGAATTATTTGAGTATTTGAATATTTGGGCATTTGAACATGAAATACAATTTTAATTCGATAATTCAGCAGTTTGACAATACGGCAATTGAACAATGAATTATATTTTCTCGCAAAAACGCTGAGTAAAAATCAAAATACGCAAAGAAAAATACAAAAATTTAAAGATTCAAAAACGCCAAACGCCCATCAATAAACTAAAAACAAAAAACAAAAAACAAGAAACAGAAACAGAAACAGAAACAAAAATACTCTAACGAATTGTATTTCAATCTATAATCTATAATAAAGTACTTTTTCTGTACAGGCTGAACCTAAAGGCTGGTCTATCCGATCACCAGTCCAATCGCAATCAGAATTCCCGAAGCAACCAGTACTACAATGGATTTAACGGTAGCCCAGAGGTATTGGGATACTTTTCCGCTTTTCTGATTCACCACACTCACAATATTTAAGGCCAGGGGAATAGTGAGCAATCCCAGCAGGGAGTAAACCGGCATAAAACCGAAAACCACCCCGGCGATGTTAGACAGATAGGCCAGGATAAAAAGCCATACCATCCAGTTCTTCTTAATGCTGAAAACGGCATTTTTCTGAGCATCTTCACTGATCCGGTAACGGGCACCTTTCAGGTAGGCCACCACCGTAACCAGAAATCCTATGGGCAGGGAAACCATCAGGGCATCGATCAACAGGTTACCGGATAAAACAAAATAAACCCCGATGACTGACAGTGGACCGAAGGTAACAAAAATGACCGGCTCCTTATACCCTCTGTACATGAGGGGGGTAAAGAAAATAGCAATCAAACCTCCCAGCAGGGCAAGAATAAATATAGTGGTTCCCAGTTGCTGATAAAAATACCAGGCAATAAAAATATCGATCACAAGGCAAACAATACCGGTAATCAGAATTCCCGTTTTATTCAGCACACTTCCGGCGAAAAATGGCTTCCAGCCTGCAAAAATCTTGGTATGGGCATCCCGGGTATCGGTGTGCATATCCGTAAAGTAATAATACAGATAATCGCCCCCGGTTTGCCCCAGAAGCAGACCGAGAGTAGCCATCAGAAAGGGTGTCCATGAAAAATACCCGTTATACCAGGCTAATGCGCCGGCAACCAAAGATGGGATCAGGGAGGCGCTGAATAACATGATTTTAATGATCAGAATGGGTTTTGTGCGATCGCTTCCCAACTGATCCTGAGTAAGTTGTAACATAAAATAAACTTATATCTGGTTTGTTTGTAAATTAATTTAACAAAATCGGCCAAAAGTAAACAATCAATAATAAATTAAGTTGACAAGTCTTTAGTTTTTTGCAGAAAAAACTAATTTTGCATTCTGAAACGTTTGTGGGATAACTTCCATACCTACAGCAAAATCAATGGATTGAAGAATAGATTGGATGGTTACCTGAATAATTGCTAATCCTGAAATACTATTTCTGTGAAAGAAAGCGAAGAACTTGCATTATTAAGAAAAAAACTGGCAGAACAGGCAGAACTCATTGAGAAATTATCGTTTGATCTCACAGAAAGAAACAAAGAGCTCTGGTGCCAGAATGAAATTACCCGCTTACTCAATGATCCCGGATTGTCAACAGAAGAGATTTTAACCAGTTTGCCCCTGATAATCACCAAAAGTTTTCAACATCCTGAATTGACGTCCTGCTGCATAAAGGTCCAGGAAAACGAACATCGTTCAGAGCCATTCTTTACCAGCGATTATTTTTTGAAGTCGGCGATTTCGGTCCGGGAAAAACAGATCGGTACTATCGAGATATTTTTTAACTATCAGGGCGGGACTGCCATCAACGATCCTTTTCTGAAAGAAGAGTATGAAATGATGACGGTAATCGCGCAAAGGATTGCAGCCTATATAGATTTAACCCTCAAAACCAATGAAAATATAGAAACGGCTTCCCGTTACAGGAATTTGCTGGAATCGATTGAAGAAATAGTTTTTGAAAGCGATATTTCAGGTAAAATTCGTTTCATCAGTCCGAAACTGGTCACTATTTCAGGCTATCATCCGGATGACATTAAAGATAAATTTTTGACCGATTTCATTCACCCTGATGATCTGAATTACTTAGAGCAGTTTAAAAATGAATTGTATGAACATTACCGCGCTATATCCGAGTTCAGATTAGCTACCAAAGCCGGAAAGTACCAGTGGGTGAGAATTTCTGCGTCACTCTCGGGTACAACTCCTGAGAACGCTCTGATCGCAGGAACCATCACAGATATTGATAGCATTAAAAAAACCGAATCCGAATTAAAAGACAGGGAATTACTGAACCAGTCTATATTAGAGGCCTCGCCGGATGTGATCACCATAACCGATTTGTTCGGCAACATCCAGTATGCGTCCCCAAAAGTAGTTAAAATGTTTGGAGGAACAGACTCCAAAGAGTTTAATAACAGGTCGTTGATGGAATTTATTGATGCCTCCGATCATGAAAAAGCTATAAAAGGGATTGAACAGATGTTTGCCGGCAATTTTGGAGCAGCTGAATACAGCGGCAAAAGAAACGATGGAACCCTTTTTGACATTGAGGTAAACGGAGACTTTGTCAGGGACAGTAACGGACAACCCAAGCAAATGATTTTCATTACCCGGGATATCAGCTACCGGAAAAAAACTGAAGCTGAATTATCGGAAACCAACCGGAAAATCAATGTTTTAATGAACAATCTGAAAGGGGTTGCCTACCGGTGTAATAATGATGAACAATGGACTATGGACTTCATCAGCGATGGCATTTCCGAACTTTCAGGATATCCGGCTGATGATTTCAGGGGCAATAAAATCAGGGATTATAACTCGCTTATACATCCTGATGACCGGCAAATGGTCTGGGATATCATTCAGGAAAACCTTAATCGCAGAGTTCCCTATACGCTGGAATATAGAATTCTTACCAGCGAGAATGTGCAAAAGTGGGTTTGGGAACGTGGTCAGGGTATCTTTATAGATAATGAACTTATTGCACTGGAAGGTTTTATTTCCGATATTACAGATAAAAAGCTGGCGGATGAAGCGCTCCTTGAAAACGAACAAAAATACCGGCTGATTGCCGAGAATACCTCTGATGGTATTCTTGTATTAAATGCTGCCGGAGAAATGACTTACGGATCCCCGGCCTACCTGAAACAAATGGGCTATCAGCCTGATGAAAAAGTTCTTTTGAATGCAGAACTTATCTACAAAAATATTCATCCCGACGACCGTGATGATTTGTTTCGTCTGATATATGATGCCATTTCAAAGAAAACTTCTGACCTTAGTTATGCTTATCGTGCCTTGCATCAAAATGGTCAATACTATTGGTTTGAAGATAAGGTTAACTTTATTTATGATGCTCAGGGGAACCATCTGTACAGCAATATCATCAGCCGGAATATTGATGAACGGAAGAAAACAGAAGAAACCAACAGAAAACTTTCCCAGGCTATTGAGCAAAGTCCGGTTAGCATAGTAATTACCAATCTTGATGGTAATATTGAATATGCCAATCCAAAGGCCTGTGAATCAACAGGCTATTCCCTGGACGAGCTGATTGGAAAAAACCCGCGGGTACTCAAGTCCGGAGAAACCAGAATGGAAGAATACACCTATCTGTGGAACAATATCAGCACCGGCAAAGAATGGAAAGGGATTTTCCACAACAAACGCAAGAACGGAGAACTGTACTGGGAGTCTTCAACGATTGCCCCGGTATTGGATTCCGATGGAAATATTACGCATTATATTGCGGTAAAAGAAGATATTACAGAACGAATTAAAGCGGAAGAAGACCTAAGAAAATTCAGGATTATCTCTGAACAGGCCAATTATGGGATTGCCATTGCCGATTTAACCGGGGTTCTGCTCTATACAAACCGCTCATTTGCCGGAATGCACGGATACGAACCAGAAGAAATTACAGGCAGGCATTTGTCCATGCTTCATACAAAAGAGCAAATGGTCAAGGTTATAGAAACCATTGATGCATTGAAAAGATCCGGAGGTTTTACGGCTGAAGAAGTCTGGAGGGTAAGGAAAGACGGCTCCGTTTTTCCTTCATTGATGAGCGGAGTAACCATTTATGATAAGGATAACCACCCTCAGTTCATTGCGGCCACAACCCTGGATATAACTGAACTGAAAAAAGCTGAAAATTCTCTGCGTATCAGTGAAGAGCAACTCAACTATGCTCAGGAAATTGCCAATATGGGAAGCTGGGAATTCGACATTCCAACCCAAACCATAACCTGGTCAAGAAATTACTATAGAATAATTGGTATGGATCCGGCTTCACCCCCTCTATCGCTTGAACAGATCAAATTGATGGTGCATCCGGACGACAGGAATCTCTTAGAAAATAAATTGGAATCACTTACCAAAAATTCAAACCTGGGCAGTTTCTCTTTCAGGATGTTTTTACCTGACGGTGCCATGAAATGGTTCCAGGCTAACCTGGTGGGAAAATTTGAGAACGACCAACTGGTACATATCAGTGGGGTCAGTATCGACATTACCGAAAAAAAGCTTTATGAGGAAAAGCTTTATCAGCAGAACCTGCGGCTGAATGCCATCATGGATGCCATGCCGGATAATATTTTCATCTCGGATATCGAGGGGAATTACTTAGAGTATTTCAAATCAAAAACCAATACATTACTCGGCGATTATGAGCATCTGGTAGGACAAAATGTAAAGGATGCCTTTGATGCTGAGGTGGCAGAACTGCACCTGAAGAAATTCAGGGAGTGTATCGAAACCCAAAAAATTGTAGCGTATGAGTACTATAAGTACGAGGATGGGATACAGAAGTATTTTGAAGGCAGGCTCGTACCCATGGATGAAACCAAATTACTGCGTTTTGTAAGGGATATTACAGAGAAAAAAACCAGGGAACGAGAACTTAAAAAACTTAATCTGGCCATTGAACAAAGCCCGGTAGCCATTGTCATAACCGATCTGGAAGCCAATGTTGAATATGTAAGTCCTTCTTTTTACCATACAACAGGATACACAGCAGAAGAAGTAATCGGAAAAAATACAAGATTTTTAAAATCAGGCTTAACACCTCCGGAGGTTTACGAAGAACTTTGGAATACCCTTTGGGCAGGGAAACCCTGGCAGTATGAGTGGGTCAATAAGAAAAAAAGTGGGGAGCTATACTGGGAAAACATTTCCATCACACCCATACAGGATGAGAATGGCATCATCACCAATTACCTGGCCATCAAACAGGATATCTCTGAACGGAAAAATGCGGAAAAAGAAATTCTGGACCTGAACCAGAATCTCGAAAAACGCATTGCTGAAAGGACAAAAGACCTTGAAAATTCTAATATAGAGCTTGAAAAAGCCAGGATTGAGGCCGATAAAGCCAATATGGCAAAAAGTGAATTTTTATCGAGAATGAGCCATGAACTGAGAACACCCATGAACTCCATCCTCGGATATGCACAGTTGCTGGAGATGGGCGATCTGAATATCCCGCAGCAAAAAGGGGTTAAACACATCATCAAAAGCGGTAAACACCTGCTGTCGCTTATCAACGAAGTACTGGATATTGCACGTATCGAATCAGGGCGTATGTCATTATCTCTTGAACCGGTCGGGATTGAAGGCCTTATCCATGAAATCGTGGATATTGTTCATCCATTGGCTGAAAACAAACAAATCCTGATCAAATCCTGTGACCTGAAAGCGGCTGAAATGTATGTGCTTTCAGATCGTCAGAGGTTAAAGCAAGTATTGATAAATATCATCAATAACGCGGTTAAATATAATGTGGAATATGGCACGGTAGGTATTCAGGTAAAAAGCTCCCTGGCAGAAACCGATTCCGCACAAAAGGTTATAATCAGTGTATCGGATACTGGTCCGGGCATTTCACCTGATGATATCACTAAAATTTTTACCCCTTTTGAAAGAATTGGCGCCGAAAAAACTACCACTGAAGGAACTGGTTTAGGCCTTGCCGTAGTTAAAAAACTGATCGACATTATGGGTGGAAAAGTGGGAGTAGAAAGTGAACTGGAAAAGGGATCTACCTTCTGGATCGAACTTCCCCGGGTTGACAGCCCTGTAATTCAGGCTGAAAAAAGTTTTGGGATTTCTGAACCCGTATCCGAGACAAATGGGAAAAAAGGAAGAATATTATATATTGAAGATAACATTTCAAACATCGAGCTTATTGAACAAATCATTGGTATTCAGCGGCCGGAGATCGAACTTACAATAGAAATGCTGGGAACCAATGCCGTGACAAGGGCCGTTGAAATCAAACCGGACCTGATATTACTCGATCTGAACCTTCCGGATATTCATGGTGCCGAAGTATTGGAAAGACTTCTCGACCATCACGAAACAGCCTCTGTACCGGTTATCATCATCAGTGCAGATGCAATGCCCCATCAGTTAATGAAAATGATTAAAGCCGGTGCCAAAAATTACCTGACCAAACCATTGAATATCGTAGAGTTTATTAGGATTGTGGATGAATACATAAAATAATTATAAATTATAAAATTATAAATTGAAATACAGTTCGTTAGAAAAATTCTGATGCATCGGAAAAGGTAAGACATCCCGGCGTTTTTCCAAAAGAAAATTTTACCGGAAGTATCGGAATATCCTCCCTTGCCAATCGAAAATCGTATATTTCGATTTCGGAAATTAGTGGTCTTTCCGGTAAAAATCCTAACTTTGCACGAAAATTCAGTTTAAGATGATTCCGTTGATTTATCTGGGATTTATTGATGTTGAACTGGTTGACATTCTCGATGTTCTATTGATGTCGTATCTGTTGTACGAGCTTTACAGGCTTTTGAAAGGTACCATTGCCATCAATATTTTTCTGGGAATTTTGTCGATATTTTTTGCCTGGAAGTTGTTTACTGCTCTCCAGATGGAGTTGATGAAAGAGTTTCTCGGAGCTTTTATGAGCGCCGGATTTATTGCACTTTTTATCATTTTCCAGCCTGAGATCCGTGAATTTCTCCTGCACCTGGGGAAACCAACCCTGTTAACAAGGGGCAGGAAGTTGTTTTTCTTGCTTAACCTCATTCCCCAGAAAGCACAGAAAGTAAATATCGACAATATTGTGAATGCCTGTGCGCGAATGTCGTCAACAAAGACCGGAGCTCTGATGGTTTTAACCCGTAAAAATGATCTTGAAAAGTTCAGTTCAACCGGCGAAGAAATTAATGCCAATCTTTCATCTGAGCTTATCCAGAATATCTTCTTCAAAAACAGCCCGTTGCATGACGGAGCCATGATTATCAGTCATAACCGGATCAAGTCGGCCCGGTGTATTCTGCCGGTTTCAGGAAATCCGAATATTCCTGCCGACCTGGGGCTGAGGCACCGAAGCGCCATCGGCATCACTGAAACTACCGATGCAGTCTCCATAATCGTTTCTGAAGAGACCGGATCGATCAGTGTGGCAGAAAACGGAGAGATCCAGGTGCATCTTGGCATTTCAGAGCTTAAAAATTACCTCGCTGCCGAGTTTTAAAAAAACACTACCGGTTACGGCATTTATTTATCTGTTACCTTACTTCTCTCAATGCTGTCATTAATTTGCTCAAAATATCTGATCATTTCTTCAGGTGATTTTCCCATGAACTTTACAGCCATCTGAGCATCATCAGCCAGTTCATGATCCGGATATTTTTCCATGAAATCCTTATAAATCATAATGGCTTTACTATAGTCCCGGAGATAATTTTCGTAGGCAAATGCTTTCAAAAACAACACTTCCGGCGCTTTTGAAAAATCCGGATACTGCTGCAAAATCCTGTCATAACAGGTAACTGCATCTTTGGCTCTGCCTGTACTTCCCGCCAGGTCACCTGCCCTGAGCAGATAATGGGCGCTCACGGTATCCCCGGTAAATTTATCGGCATATTTAACATATAAATCTATTAAATCCGATATTTTTTTCTTGTCGAACTGGTTGAGTGAATCCCTTATTTCATTTTCTGCCAGGGTAATTTCTTTATAAAGTTTACTTTTTTCAGAATTACAGGCTGTAAAAATCAAAAAGATGATTAAAAAAAGATTAAATATACTTTGTTTCTTCATTTTTTTTACTTTTGTGATAGTTAAATTTTCCGGCAAAAATATTGGAAAATACAACATAAAAGTACATGTCTTTACTTTTTGAACTTTTTAAAGAAGTTATTGTTTTTTCAACATTATCTTTAATTAACTAAAACCACAAGTCATGAAAAAATCTATTCTCGTACTCGTTATTGTTCTTATGGTTGGCATGTTGGCCAACGGACAGAATTCGCGCTACCCATGGATGATAGGAGCGGGAACTCATTGGGCTGATTTCTGGGCAGTGCCTATGACCTTGCAGGACCAACTGCATTATACTCACTGGCAAAACAAAGTGATTCCCAGCCATCTTACATTATCACGCAACCTTTCCAAATCATTTAATTTACAGATAGCCGGAGGTCTGATGAAACTGGAAACAGATGAAATGCCGCCCTTCCTGGTTCCGGAAAAAGTTAGCGCCAATGACTGGGATGAATCCTACTGGGATGCAGAAGCCGCCATACAATACAAATTCGCCAACGGTTATATATTAAAAGAAGAATGTGTTTTTGATCCCTATCTGTTCCTGGGATTTGGTGTAGCCTCGATTAACTCCAATACCTACGCAACCCAAAGCACAGGCATTGGACTCAATATATGGCCTTTTAAACAGTTTGGTATCGGATTTACCGGCGGGTATAATTATTTGTTTGATCACGAAGATTATTTCCATTACGCCCTCGATCTGAAATTCAGGTTTGGAAAAGCGCCTGATACAGATGGTGACGGCATTGTTGATTCTAAAGATGCCTGTCCGGAAATACCCGGACAAATCAGCGCCAATGGATGTCCTGACCGCGATGGCGACGGTATTGCCGATAATATCGACAGATGCCCTGACGTAAAAGGCATAGCCGAATTAAACGGATGTGTGGATACTGATGGTGATGGCCTGATTGATCCTGAAGATGCCTGCCCGACAACTCCAGGATTGAAAGCCCTCAAAGGTTGCCCGGATACTGACGGTGACGGCGTACCCGATAAAGATGACAAATGCCCCAACACACCCAAGGGTGAAAAGGTTGATGCTACCGGTTGTGTACCTGACAAAGATACCGATGGTGACGGTGTAGTTGACCGTTTAGACAAATGTCCGGCTACTCCCAAAAATGCAAGGGTAAATACGGATGGATGCCCACTTGATACTGATGGAGACGGAATCTATGATTATGAAGATAAATGTCCTACCGTTGCCGGTATAGCTGCCAATCAGGGATGCCCGGAAATAAAACCCGAGGTACAAAAGGCCATCGATTTCGCCATCGAAAATGTCCAGTTTGAAACGGCCAGTGCAGTAATCAAGAAAACTTCTTTACCCATTTTGGATAATGTAGTGAAGGTTTTAAAAGAAAATCCGTCCATAAAACTGAGAATAAGTGGACATACCGACAATGTTGGCGATGATGACATGAATTTGAAATTATCACAGGATCGCGCAGATTCAGTGATGAAATACCTCACAGACAATGGAATTGCCTCAACCCGCCTCACTGCTAAAGGATTTGGTGAAACCCAGCCGGTTGCTGACAACAATACGGCTGAAGGCAGAGCTAAAAACCGCAGGGTTGATTTCAAGATTGAACAATAATCTAAAGAATTAAAAATTATAGATTATAGATTGAAATACAATTCATTTGGTTAGAAAAAGGACGACATCCATGAATTTTATACTCATGGATGTCTTTTTTTATTCGTATTGTTTCTTTATTGACCTTTTGATGGATTGTTTTTTTGAATTTTCCTATGGGTACTTGGCATTTTTTCAGGACGTTTTTGCAGAAAACATGGGTAAATGATTGGGTTCAAACAATGTTTTTCAGGTTCACCTGCCAAAATGTTCAACAGCAGATGTAATGATATTCGCAGCCTGTAACCTTACTCCAACTATAAAAAATCCAACTCCCCGGGGTTGACTTCCTGCTTACCACAGTTATCTGGCAGTTGAACTATAGGCTATTTTACCTGCCACATAAGTGGCCAGAACTTTTGGATTATCCTTGCTGAGTTCTTCCGGCGGAACTGAATAAAGGTCTTTGCTGAAAACCACGATATCGGCCTTATTACCAATATCAAGTGTTCCGGCCTTTTCTTCTCTTGCAGTGGCAAATCCACCGACAGTAAAGCCAGTTATCAGGTCGCGCATGGTCAGGGGTGGGTTAGCGACCGGATCTCCTGCACCGGTAAGTGCCACTTTCATGATGACCGTTGGCCAGCACAACTCCGGCGGAGTAGAAGCAAAATCGGTGGAAAAAGCCAGGATGACTCCAGCGTCTTTCATCTTTTTGTACGGATAAGATCCATTAGCATGCGAACCATAATAATACTGTGTGATTTCCCTGGAATATTCCCAGTGTAGCGAAGGTTGAACACCAGCGACAATATTGTTACCCAGCTGACTCATCCGGTTAATCTGATCATCTGTTATAAATCCAAGATGGTAAAGGGTATGACGTGTATTTAGAACTCCATTCTTCTGTTTTACTGCCTCGATGGCATCCAACACGGCTTCGATGGAAAGATCACCACCGGTATGATAATGCATATCCAGCCCCAGTTCTTCAGATTTCTCCAGTATCCGAAATATATTAAACTGTTCTCCATATGAATCATCCGTGGCAATGGCATTCAAGCCATGCCCGCCATTGGTATTTGCCCAGCTTGTCCAGGCATCGCCATTACCGGCAGCGCCATCTGTAAAAAGTTTAAGCCCGATAAAGCGAACAAGATCGGTATTCACGATGTCATTTTGGTAACTGTCGATATCATCAAGGCTAAAAAAGGTATGTGCATAATAGACCCGGAGGGGCAATTGGTTTTCGGCTTCCAGGTCTCGGCAAAGCCCGGGCTTCAATATTCTGCCCATAGGTCCACCCATAAGTTCTACAACGCTGGTATATCCCATGGCAGCCCACATATTAAAAAACTGAGCCGCAGGTACTTTTACCATTTCATCAGGTATAAGTGGCCAGATCGCGATGTTTCCGACAATTGCTCCGGCTGTCTCGCGAAGCATTCCGGTAGGTATACCATTCTGTTTGATAATTTTACCTCCGGGAGGGTCAGGCGTTTCCCCGGTTAACCCGCTCATAGTCATGGCCACCGAGTTAACAATATAGCTATGACCCAGCTGGTCGGCGATCAATACAGGCCGGTCGCCGGTAACTCCGTCAATAATGGCCAGATCTTCAAGGCTCCAGGCTTCATAATTTTCTAAAACGAATCCGTGCGCAATGGCAGGAACGCCCTGAGGCAGTTTGTTACATTGCTCTCCAACAATGGCGGCTATCTCAGCAGCAGTTGAGGCGCCGTTGAGAGGAACCCCAACACTCATGGCTACCGCAACTGACACCAGATGCACATGGCTGTCGTTAAAACCCGGATAGGCAAAAGCGCCTTTCAAATCAACCATTTCAGCTTTGGGATACTTTATTTCATCAACATCGAAGCCGGCTACCCTATCCCCCTCCAACAGAAGATTATCAGCTTTGCGGTCAGCATCCAGATAAATAGTACCATTGTAAAGCAGCGTGTAGTTTTTGTCTGTCTCCTCTTTTTTGCATCCTGAAACCGTCAAAATGACCAATCCCAAAAGCATTGATTGTAAAAAAAGCATTTTGTTCATAACATTTGGTTTTGATGTAATACCCTGCAGGTAATGGGGGTTTTAGATTATTAGTGATGAGTTTTCGATACTAAGACAAAGGTAAAAAAAAATTCAGACGCAAATATTTTTTAACAATGGGTTGAATAACAAAGAAATTCTGTATTCACTCTACCTGTGATACTATTAAAGCAATCCCGGTCAATTATGTGCTATCAGGCACATAATGCGGGTAGCCGAATAACATCCGGGGTAATGATACCGTCCCGGACGGGACGGAATAACTGCATCGCCTCCCCTTTGGCTACCCGTATTTGATCCCTGACGGGATTAATACAGTTGGCCGGATAATATGTCTATTTTTGGTGAAAAGACTCTATCTGACTGGTAAAACCCGGGGCTAAATGGCATTTGCCTGAGCATAGGAATTATTATTGAATTTTTATTTCTTTTTCAAATTCTCATATGAAGTTATCGCCAATCGTAAATCGTAAATCGTAAATCGCCAATCGTAAATCGTAAATCGTAAATTTATAATCTACCTTTTCTTCTGAGGGAAGATCATTTTATAATCAGTATCTACTTTTCCTTTACTGATATCATTCAGTTTTCCTTTCAGAAGCATCCTTCTCAGATTGCTGATCCTGTCAGGAAACAAAATTCCTTCCAGATGATCATATTCATGCTGGAAGACTCTGGCGTTTATACCGCTAAGCCATTCATCATGGGAAGTAAAGTTTTCATCGAGGTAACTGACATGGATTTCCGGTTTTCTCAGAACATCTTCCCTTATTTGCGGAATACTCAGGCATCCCTCATTAAAACTCCACTCCTCCCCTCTTTCTTCAAGAATGCGTGCATTAATAAATACACTTTTAAAACCTTTTGCTTCAGGGTATTTTTCGGCAAATTCGCCACCATCTATCACAAATATACGGATGGAACGGCCTACCTGCGGGGCAGCCAGTCCGACGCCGTCCGCAAAATACATGGTCTCCCAAAGGTCAGCCAGAAAAGTGGTTAATCCCGGATAATCGGGCGTTATATCTATAGCTTTTTTCCGAAGGGTTGTATGTCCGTATGCCAAAACCGGTAAAATCATAATCAATAATATTGTGAATCAGTACTTTTTGATGCTTTCCATATAGGATTGCAAAATGATCGTAGCGCTGATGGCATCCACCAGGCTTTTATTTTGTCTGGCTTTCCTGCCAATTCCACTGTCGATCATGGTTTGAAAGGCCATTTTCGAGGTGAATCTTTCATCAAAACGGTGAATTTCCAGGGTTGGAAATGCTTTCCTAAGCCGTTGAATGAACCCGGCAATGGCCGGCTCAACTTCTGAGGGGCGGTTATTCATCGTTTTTGGTTCACCAATAATTATGGCATCCACCGTTTCATGAGACATGTATTCCCTGAGGAAATCAAGAGTCCTGGAACTATCGGTAACTGTGAGTGAATTGGCAATGATCTGATCAGGATCAGTCACCGCAATACCCACACGTTTGATTCCATAATCAATAGCAAGTAAACGACCCATATAAACCTGTAATTGGTTTGCAAAACTACTTAAATCTTTCATATTTTTGTTGAAAATTTGATCTATGACGGAATCAGGCTATTTTGAAAATCTCCAGCACATGATTGAAGAAGTCTGGAATGACCGGTTGCTTCTCCGGAAACCAGAATTTCAGGAGGTTATTGAAAAAGTAATCAGATACCTTGATGAGGGTGTTCTCAGGGTTGCCACTCCGGTTGATGATGGATGGCAACTGAACGACTGGGTTAAAAAGGCTGTTATACTGTATTTTCCGGTAAGGGGTATGGAAACCTCAGAAGCCGGGATCTTTGAGTACCACGATAAAATTCCGCTTAAAAGCAATTATGCGGGGTTAGGTGTCCGGGTGGTGCCACCCGCCGTGGCCAGATATGGCAGTTTCCTGGCTAAAGGGGTAATTCTGATGCCATCCTACGTTAATATTGGCGCTTATGTAGATGCCGGAACCATGGTGGATACCTGGGCTACCGTGGGATCATGTGCCCAGATTGGAAAACATGTACACCTGAGCGGAGGGGTTGGCATTGGCGGAGTACTTGAACCCGTTCAGGCGGCTCCGGTCATCATAGAGGATCATTGTTTTATTGGCTCGAGGTGTATCGTGGTGGAAGGGGTTAAAATACAAAAGGAAGCGGTTTTGGGTGCCGGGGTGGTACTGACCATGTCTACCCGCATCCTCGATGTATCCGGATCAGAAGTTCAGGAATACAAAGGTGTGATACCGCCCAGATCGGTGGTAATTCCCGGATCCTATCCTAAAAAATTTCCTGCCGGTGAATTTCAGGTACCCTGCGCGTTAATTATTGGACAAAGATCGGATTCAACCGATAAAAAAACTTCTCTCAACGACGCATTGCGTACGTATGATATTTCGGTGTAATTGTTAGGAAAGATGACAAAAAACAAAACCGTAATTTCGCAAATCCTGATTATTCAAACCGCCTCAATCGGGGACGTAATCCTTGCCACACCCCTTATTGAAAAACTGGCACATGACTTCCCCGGTGCAGCCATTGATTTCATGCTCAGGAAAGGCATTGAAGGCATTCTCGTAAACAATCCCCATATAAGGAATGTATTGATCTGGAATAAAAGTGAAAACAAATACGGAAACCTTTTTTCTATCATCCGAAAAGTAAGACATACCCGGTACGACCTGGTGGTGGTGGTACAGCGATTCTTCACAGCCGGTCTGGTCGCAGCTTTTTCCGGAGCTGGCATCATTACGGGATTTGAAAAAAACCCCCTGTCATGGTTCTTTGATTTCAGAATTACCCACGAAATTTCTTCCGATCCCGCCAAAAGCCAGCATGAAACACAAAGAAATCTGAAACTGCTGGAACCGCTGAAGGGCTCTACACAAACCTACTCCACACGGGTATATCTGGCCCCTTCAGATGATGAGAACATGTTACCTTATAAATCCCATCCATTTCTGTGCGTAGCTCCGGCTTCATTATGGTTTACCAAACAGTTTCCTGTTGAGAAATGGACTGAATTTATCTCCCTGATCTATCCGGGAATCCGGGTTTATTTTATTGGCGCCAAAGGAGATACAGAATTGGCTGACAGGATCATTTCCCAATCAGGGAATCAAAACTCCCAAAATCTGTGTGGAAAGCTTTCCTTTACTGAATCGGCCTCGCTGATGCGCGATGCCCTGATGAATTTTGTGAACGATTCGGCTCCGCTTCATCTTGCCTCTGCTGTGGATGCACCGGTTACTGCCATTTTCTGTTCAACGGTGCCTGCCTTTGGATTTGGTCCCTTATCATCCCGTTCAAAAATCATAGAAACGGAAAAATCACTCCGTTGCCGCCCCTGTGGTTTACACGGATTCAAATCATGCCCTGAAAAACACTTTGATTGTGCCCGTTCAATAGCCGTTGAAAGACTTTTGCAACTTATACCCCTAAATATTTGATATACTTTATGGATGACCTGCTTAAAACCGATCTGGAAAACGCGCTGAAAACATTAAAATCAGGAGGAACCATCCTCTACCCTACCGATACGATCTGGGGTATCGGATGCGATGCCACCAGCGCCAAAGCGGTGGAAAAGGTGTACCAGATAAAACAAAGGATGGAAACCAAAAGTCTGATAATTCTTTTGGATTCCGTAGAAAAATTATCCGGTTACCTCGAAAAAGTGCCTGAGATCATTATAGATCTGCTCAGTGAAATTAATTCTCCGATTACGGTGATCTACCCAAATGCCCGGAATCTTGCCAAAAATGTAATCGCTGCCGACAGGAGCATTGGTATTCGAATCGTTAATGAACCCTTTTGCAGGGAACTCATTCAAAATTTCGGGAAACCCATAGTATCCACTTCAGCCAATATTTCGGGGGATCCCTCCCCTATCAGTTTTAAAAATATATCTCCGAAAATTAAAAAACAGGTGGATTATATCGTAAAAACCAGGCAGCACGAAATTGGTGATTTTAAAGCTTCCAAAATAATTAAACTGGTTGATGATGGCACCTATATCGTGCTCCGCAAATGATCGCTTTTTTATTTCAAAATATCCAATATTTTATTGGATTGGCCGTTAACGGTTTTTTATGATAATAACCTGATTCACTAATACTTTAAACAATATGAACAAAGATTTAAACGCCCTGACCCCACATGAATTATGGAAAAATTTCCACGCCTTGACCACCATTCCAAGGCCATCCAAGAAAGAAGCCCGGATTATTGAATTTATCAAAGAATTCGGGTTAAAAAACGGACTTGAAACCATGGTTGATGAAATCGGAAATGTCATCATCCGTAAACCGGCTACCCCGGGCATGGAAAACCGGAAAGGGGTTATCCTGCAATCACACCTGGATATGGTTCCCCAGAAAAACAGTGACAAAGTCCATGATTTTGAAAACGATCCCATTGAAGCCTACATCGACGGCGACTGGGTGAAAGCCAACGGAACCACTTTAGGCGCAGATAACGGAATGGGTGTGGCAGCTACCCTCGCCGTTCTTGAATCCAAAAACCTGGTTCACGGGCCTGTTGAAGGCTTGTTTACCATTGATGAAGAAACCGGAATGGCAGGCGCCATGAATCTGAAACCGGGAGTGCTTAAAGGAGATATTCTGTTAAACATGGACTCGGAAGATGAAGGCGAACTTTACGTGGGTTGCGCAGGAGGTTTGGATGCATCGTCTGCTTTTATATATTCCGAAGAACCTGTAAAAACCGGATTGACAGCCTTCAGGATTGCTGTAACCGGATTAAAGGGAGGCCATAGCGGTATCGACATCAATCTCTATAAAGGTAATGCCAATAAGATTATGAACCGTTTGCTGTTCCAGGCAACCGAAACCTTTCATATACGGCTGGCAACTCTGGAAGGTGGAAGCCTGCGCAATGCTATCCCAAGGGAAGCCTTTGCCGTTATCGTCATTGAAGAAAAAAAATCGGCAGAATTTCTGAAAATGGTGTCCGAGTTCGAAAAAATCGTTAAAAATGAATACTCCACCATTGATCCGGATCTTAAAATAACAGCTACAACCAGCGAGATTCCCGCTAGAGTAATGCCTGCAGATACCCAGTTGAAATTCCTCCGAGCCATTTACAGCTGTCCCAACGGCGTTATACGAATGAGCAGCGATATGCCCGGACTGACCGAAACTTCCACCAACCTGGCCATTGTAAAGGCCGGTAACGGAAAAGCCGAAGTTCATTCTCTGCTCAGAAGCTCGGTCGACTCAGCCAAAGACGACCTGGCTGCGATGGTAAAATCAGTTTTTGATCTTGCCGGTGCTGATACTAAATTGTCAGGGGCATACCCCGGTTGGAAACCCAATCCTTCCTCGGCTATTTTAAAAACCATGATTTCGGTATATGAAAATATGTACGGCAAAACTCCGGAAATCAAAGCGATTCATGCCGGACTTGAATGCGGGATATTAGGCGGAGTGTATCCCAACTGGGATATGATCTCTTTTGGACCCACTATCAGATTTCCCCACTCCCCGGATGAAAAAGTCAATATCCCTACCGTACAGAAATTCTGGGATTATCTGGTTGAAACCCTGAAAAATATCCCGGTTAAATAATTTTATTTGCATATATTCAGAAAGTAGTTATCTTTGCACCCCTAAAATTTTAACCCATGAAAAGGACATTTCAGCCATCAAGACGAAAAAGAGTAAATAAGCACGGATTCAGAAAACGTATGGCAACTGCCGATGGCAGAAAGATTTTATCACGTCGCCGGGCAAAAGGAAGAAGGAGACTTACTGTTTCTGATGAAAGATAAACTGCTTAACCAGAGGTATTTATAAAACCTCTTTAAGAAAAAAGAAGATAGCACATATCTTCTTTTTTTATTTTAACAAGCTGGCGACTCTAATCATAAAACCTTTAATTTCGCATCTTTAAATTAATTACCGGATGTTTTTAGTCAAACTGATCCTCTTCTTCATTTTGTTTTACTGGCTTGTTAAGCTGTCAACCCGATTTTTTGCCCCTTACCTGCTCAAAAAAATGGTGAGTAAAATGCAGGAAAAAGCAGCTGAATCACAGGGAAATTATTATGACCGGATGAAAAAAGAAGGAGAAGTAAACGTCATTGTGAATGACCAGGAAAAGAAGGTTCCAAATGACAATTCTGGCGAATACATTGATTACGAGGAGATTAATGACCATAAAAAATAACCGGTAACCCACAACAAACCTTAAACATTACAATCAAAGCATGAAAAACCTGAACCTCAAACCATTACTGATATATTTTGGGGCTATTGCCTTGTTTCTCATTATAACGATGGTGTTTTTTTATCCGATGCTGGAAGGAAAGAGAATTAAAACCACAGATATCTCCAATTATATCGGGGCATCCAAAGAAATTACCGATTTCAGGGAAAATACAGGTGAGGAAGCGCTGTGGACGAATAGTATGTTTGGGGGGATGCCTGCCTATCAAATCTCAGTGCTTTGGAAAGGTAACTATATTGGCTTGCTTGATAAAGCGCTAACGTTGAATCTGCCTACTCCGGCAAAACAGGTATTTCTGTATTTCATTGGTTTCTTTGTCTTGCTGATTATTCTGGGTTTCAAACCCTGGCTGGGTATTAGCGGAGCTACTGCTTATGCCATGTCATCCTACTTTTTTATTATACTTGAAGCGGGACACAATTCAAAAGCGCATGCCATCGGGTATATACCCCTGATTCTGGCGGGATTGATCCTGGCCTACAGAGGCAAGTATTCCGGAGGCGCCATTCTCACGGCTCTTGCATTGGGTTTGCAACTGGCTGCCAACCATTTGCAAATCACCTACTATACCATGCTGATCGCCCTGATCTTTGGAATATCAGAACTGGTATTTGCGGTGAGAGATCAAAAATTCGCCGGTTTTCTGAAATCTACCGGAATACTGGTGGTGGCGGCCTTATTTGCCGTACTGATGAATCTGCCCAACCTCTGGGCAACCTCCGAATATAGTAAATATACGATCCGCGGAAAGTCAGAACTATCTGACAATCAACATTTAAAAACATCCGGTCTCGATCTGGATTATGCCACGCAATGGAGTTATGGTATAGCAGAAACCATGACCCTGGTGATACCCGATTTTATGGGCGGATCATCGAGCAAGGAACTCGGAAAATCAACCCATACGTATAAAGAGCTTATCAGAAATGGCCTGGGTGAAACTCAGGCAAATCAGATTTTATCCCGGTTGCCGGTTTACTGGGGCGACCAGCCTTTTACATCCGGTCCGGTTTATGCGGGAGCCTTCCTGGTATTTCTGTTCATACTGGGTATATTCATCGTTGAAAACCGTTATAAATGGTGGCTGCTCGGAGCAACACTGCTTTCTGTACTCCTCTCCTGGGGTCATAACTTTATGGGATTTACGGAATTCTTTATGCACTACTTACCCGGTTATAATAAGTTCAGAGCGGTATCCATGACGTTGGTCATGGCTGAATTTACCATTCCATTCCTGGCGCTCTTTGCCCTCAAAAAAATACTGGAAAATCCGGCTGACTTAAATATCAGAAAATACTTCTGGTGGTCATTCTACATCATTGGTGGTATCATCCTGATCTTTATCCTGTTACCCGGAACATTCTTCAATTTTACCTCAGCAGGAGATGAACAGCTGGTTAAAAGTGGTTTTCCCGACTGGTTTATTGCCGCTCTGAAAGCCGACAGAAAAGCTATTTTGCAGGCTGATGCGCTCCGGTCTTTGTTTTTCATAATCTTGGGAGTCGTAGTAATCTGGGCCTATTTCAAAAACAAACTCAGGCTTCAGTATGCCATAGTGCTTCTGTTTGCCATAGTACTGATCGATATGGGAGCCGTGAACTGGAGATATCTGAACCATAAAAGTTTTGAAAGCCCTGCAGCCGTTAAAAAACCGTTTCCACCAACCCAGGCTGATGAATACATTCTTCAAAATGAAAAAGACTTAAGTTACAGGGTTTTCAATACCACTGTAAGCAGTTTTAATGATGCTTCCACCTCCTATTATCATAAGTCAATCGGAGGTTATCATGGCGCCAAACTCCGGAGGTATCAGGATTTAATTGACCGGTACCTTTCCAAAGGAGACATGGAAGTATTAAATATGTTGAATACCAAATACTTCATTGTTGCAAACGAACAAAGACAACCCATCCCACAGTTCAACTCGAACGCTTTTGGCAATGCCTGGATAGCAGAAAAATACCAAATGGTAAATAATGCCGATGAGGAAATTGCAGCATTGGATACTTTTAATCTGAAAACTACCGCCATCATTGATAAAAGATTTTCAGAAGAACTCCGGTCATTTCAACCCGGAAAAGATACTACAGCTACTATAAGGCTATTAGCCTATGCACCCAATAAACTGAATTACGAGTTCAATTCATCAAAAAATGAATTGGTTGTATTCTCCGAAATTTACTATGACAAAGGCTGGAATGCATTTATCGACGGCAAACCGGCTTCCCATTTCAGAGCCAATTATGTCCTGCGTTCCATGATGGTACCGGCTGGTAAACATGAAATAGAGTTCAGGTTTGAACCGGAGGTGTATACTGTTGGAGGAAATATTGCCGCAGGAGCATCCATACTCATGTTCCTGCTGGCCCTGGCTTATCTGGTGATCGTAATCAGGAAAAGAAATGAATTTTTCTGATCTGCCATGTCCGACAGTCTTAAATCGAAAATGTTCGGGGCGGTAGCCTGGAGCGTTGTTGACAAAACCGGACAGCAGCTGATTCAATTTATTTTCGGGATCATCCTGGCCAGATTGCTGATGCCTGCAGAGTTTGGGATGATAGGGGTTCTCATGATTCTGGTTTCTTTGTCAACGGTTCTGGTCGATGGTGGATTCGGCCAGGCTATTATCCGTAAACAGAATACTTCGCAGGTTGACTACAACAGTGTGTTTTACCTGAACCTGGTAATCTCTTCCTTTTTTTATCTCGTATTATTCTTTTCTGCTCCCTGGATAGCCGGCTATTTCGGAAATCATGACCTTATCCGGGTTTCCCGCATATTGTTTACGGCTGTTTTGTTTTATGCCGTGTATATCATTCAGACATCGCTTCTCATTAAACGTTTACAATACCAATCATTCGCCGTTATCAACATCACCGGTTTTCTGGTGAGCGGTGCAGGAGCTGCCACAGCCGCGGCTTTCGGATTGGGAATATGGGCGCTGGTGGTTCAACAACTGGGCTATCATGTTATTCGTTTCATAATGCTCCCTTTTTATGTAAAATGGAGACCTACCCTTAGTTTTTCGACAGAATTTATCAGGGAAGTCTGGCCATTTTCTTTTAAACTCATGCAAACAAGCGTACTAAATGTGCTTTTCAACCAGATTTATACCCTGATTTTGGTCAGGTTTTTTACGATCCGGGATGTTGGATTCTATTATCAGGCCAACAAACTGACCGATCCGATAAACGGAACTGCCATGCAGGTTATCCATAATTCTGCATTTCCGTTATTGAGCATGATAGCCCCGGATAAGCCGCGGGTTCAGAATGTGTACAGTCAGCTTGCCAAATCCATTTCACTCCTGTTTTTTCCGGTCAATGCCGTGCTGATCGTAACCGCTTACCCATTGCTGGTTACCATCCTCTCAGAAAAATGGACTGCATCCGTCCCGCTCTTTCAACTCCTGGTTACCGCCAATTTCTTCACTCCGCTGTATTTTCTTAATATCACCCTTCTCAATTCGCAGGGAGAATCCAGAAGAACTTTCCATATTGAATTGCTTAAAAAAACCGTAATACTGATCAGTATTCCGGTATTGTTTCATTTCGGAATTATGGCTTTGTTAGCCGGCTTTCTGATTGCCTGCTGGGTATCTTTTGCCTACTCCCTGAAACAGGTTAGCACAATTCTGAATGTCGATCTGTTAAAACAATTAAAGGGATTGTTTCCATTCTTTCTTTTTGGAATTGTACTGGGCTTACTGATTAGTCTGCTTAACCTGACTGATACCAGCCTCCTTGTTAAGCTGATTTTGCAGGTACTGTCGGCTGTAATACTTTTTATTACCGGAGCCTTTACATTATTCAGGGAACATTTAAACAAAATATTGGAGTTGTTACCTTACCCAAAAAAATAACTGAGTAAATCACTAATATTCAATAAGATAAACAAAGAATTTTTTCATGTCTGCTTCCAGGATCAGAAAAGTATTAATTATCACCTATTATTGGCCTCCGTGTGGCGGAGCAGGGGTACAACGCTGGCTGAAATTCACCAAATTTCTTCCTGAATATGGTTGGCAGCCGTTTGTTCTGACGGTTGATCCTGATTACGCCTCATACGGACAAACTGATCTGACACTTCTTAAAGAAGTGGATCAGGATCTGCTGGTGTATCGAACCCGGACTCTGGAACCTTATAATCTATATAAAGTATTTACCTCTCAGAAAAAAATTCCGGTAGGTGGTTTCTCCGGTAACAGCAAAGTATCCTTTACAGAAAAAATATCCCGGTTTATCAGGGGAAATCTGTTTATCCCCGATTCACGCAGAGGTTGGATTCCCTTCGCAATTAAACAGGCAAAAAAAGTTATCAACCGGGAAAAAATTGATGTCGTAATTACTACCGGCCCACCCCATTCATCACATCTGATAGGCAGCCGCTTAAAAAAAATACGGAATATTAAATGGATTGCCGACTTTCGTGATCCCTGGACAGATATTTACTATTATCCGGACCTTTTTCACTCACGCCTGGCCAAATATCTCGATCTCAGGCTCGAACGAAAGGTCATAAGTAACTGTGATCACCTGGTCACGGTTAGCAACAGCCTGGGTAAGCTACTGCAGGAAAAAGTCAGTCAGCCGATAGATCACAAAATATCCATCATTCCAAACGGCTTTGATCAGGACGATTTTCCGGCATCAGCCATAATTTATCCCGGGAAGTTTCATATAACCTATACCGGAACACTCGCGAAATCGTACCACATTGACGAATTTATCCTGGCACTTTCTGAACTGCCGGATGGAATTAAAGAGAACATATTGATCAGGTTTGTTGGGATTGTACCCCCGGAAATTATCCGGAATTTCCACAGCGCAGGACTGGAACACCAACTTGAACTTGTCGATTATGTTCCTCACAAACAATCGGTTGAATACATGCTAAACTCAGCGGTACTGCTGCTGGCTATCCCCGATTTACCGAAAAACGAACTGATCCTGACCGGAAAACTTTTTGAATATATGGCTGCAGGAAGACCCATATTGTGTATCGGTCCCGTTAACGGTGATGCTGCCGCTATTATTTCCGGCACTTCCTCGGGGGTTTGTGTTGACTATACGGATCGTGCAGCCATGGTGCAGGCAATTACAGATTACTATAAACTTTTTCTGGAAAACCGGTTATTAGTGAAAAACCATCAGGCAGCGCAATATTCAAGAAAGTCGTTAACAGGACAGCTATCCGGGATTCTGGAAGGTTTATTCTAAGGCCATCCTGATATTTTATCATGATTTTGTGTACACGAAGAGCAGATCAATCACGAAAAGGAGTGGCATCATGAACCAACCTCATTCCCACACAACCATTCTTTTCAGCTGGTTTCATTTCAACCCGGCATTTTATTCTGCACCCTTCTTCAGTATCATGCCAGCATCCACCCCGGATAACCCTGGCTTTACCCTTTTCAGGCCCTTTAGGATTTAATTTTTGATCTTTACGGTATTTTCCCATCCAGTCCCGGGTCCATTCATACACATTCCCGCTCATATCAAAAAGTCCCAGAGAATTTGACTTTTTGGTACCCACCGGATGGGTTCTGCTCCCGGCATTGGTTTTAAACCAGGCTACTTCATCTGTTTTAGAACTGCCACTGTATTTAAATACCTTCCTGTTAATTCTTCCTCCCGAGGCTGCATATTCCCATTCGGCTTCGGTGGGAAGTCTGAAGTGTAATTTCGTTAATTCATTCAAACGTTCTATAAATTGCATGGCATCCGGCCAGGTAATTCTTTCAACCGGACAATTTTCACAATCACTGAAATAAGAAGGATTGTGCCGCATAACAAAATACCACAATTCCTGAGTAACCTCAAATCGTCCCATCAGGAAATCGCTTACCTGAACCCTTCTGACCGGACTTTCATTAGAATATCCTTTATCGCTTCCCATATTATAAGATCCTTCTTCTACCAACACCATCTCAATCTTTATCGAATCAGACAGCTTAATAGTGAAAATATTTATGGAATCTGAATTTACGGTCTGAACTTTTGTAACCGTAAGGATATCATTCAAATGCTGGCCATACCCTGCAGCGGCAATAAACAAATGAAAAAACAATATCAACCTCTTAATCATAATAGTCAACATTTAATAATGCAAAGGTATATAATGCGATCATTTTTTTATCGTGTATTTTATTTAATATCTTTGCTTTTATAACCAGTAAGCTGCATGTTCATTCAGAGAAAACCAGAATCTATTTACAAAATCCTGATAATCATAGTATTGTTTAATTTTATGATCCAATTGTCATGGGCACAGAATACGTTTCATAAAATGTTTGGATCATCCTCTGATGAAACTGGTGTCAGCATTCTAATGCATGAAAATGGAAATCTTATTCTCCTCTTTAAGATGGATGATGCAGATGATGACTTCGCCATAGCAGTAGCTGATCAGAATCTGAATATTCTGGAAACTAAAAGATATTACATACCGGGGAATCAGGAACCTGCTACCCTTCAAAAAAGTATGGATGGAGGTTATTTTGTGGCGGGTGATGACATGAGCTCCGGAATTCAGAAAGTTTTTCTGGTTAAACTAAACCAGTACCTGGAAATCGAATGGAGCAGGAAATTCTCCAGTCAGAATAATATGAAATTATATATGGTTACCGAAGATCCTTCGGGTAACGTTTTTCTTGGCGGGGATTGCCGCAATAGTACCACGAATGACTTTGTATTGTTTAAGTTCAATTCACTGGGTAATATGCAATGGTACCGTACCATGGGTACAGAACAAAATGACCATATTTATGATATCCATTTTGCTGCAGATGGAAATCTGATCTGCTTCGGGAGTACCTGGTACTCCTCGGCTGAACTTACCATGTTTGTCATTGATCAAAACGGAGTGGTATTAAAGCAACAGTCACTGTTTCGCGGGCCACATTTTTATCCCAGAAAAATACTGGAAATACCCGGAGGAGATTTTGTCATTTTCGGTACCGATGTTACTACCTTTAAATCCTTTGTAATAAGAATGAATGCTGATTTACAACCGGTTTGGTACAAGTTTATTCGAGGATTGGCTTCTGGAAATGATAAAGGCGTTTACTTTGAAAGCGGCTTTATAGATGACAATCAGATCTTCTTTACCGGAAACTCATTAAATAACGGGGGGGATATTGTACTGGTCAACATGAATACCGACGGAGCAGTAAACTGGGTTAAAACCTATGGAGATTCAGGTCAGGAAAAAATCACAAGCTTATCCCGTCATTCTGTAACCGGTTCCGGAAATCAGGTATTTCTGTTCGGCAGCACTTCGGGATCATTTTCATCAGACAGCCAGTGTTATCTGATCAAAGCCAGTTCAGACGGGCAGAGCGGCTGCTTTGAACAATATCTGGACCCTTACATCCAGAATGCCGTTTATGATCCCTATGATATTGAAATCAGCAAAAACTTCCTGGTGTCAGTGGATGACTTGGCTACCTCAGTCCAAACCATAGATAGCCCTGAAGTAATCCGGATCTGCCCTGAGGACTTACAGGCAGACTTTAGTTCATCATCCCGGAATATCTGTGAAGGACAGTTGGTTAACTTCACTGATTTATCTTCTGCCGGAACCTTATCCTGGAATTGGATTTTTGAGGGTGGAGGACCGGAAACATCTACCCTGCAAAACCCCTCCGGAATTAAATATGAAAATCCGGGAAGTTTTAAAGTGACTTTAATGGTATCCAGCGGGTCGGAATATGATACCATAGTCAGGGAAAATTATATTCAGGCAGCGCCTCTGCCACAGGTAAACCTTGGTAACGACCTTTGCATGCCCTCTGAAGGCTTACTCCCGCTATTTGCCGGTGAAGGCTTTATTGATTATCAATGGTCAAACGGCATATCAGGCTCCAGCTGGATTTATGCAGTTGAACCCGGTATTTACTGGGTCACTGTAACCAACCAGTTTGGGTGTGTTAATACAGACAGTATTGAAATCTATCCGGGACTGGATACCCTTCCGGATTTAGGACCTGATCAATCCATTTGCGACGGACAAACCATAAGTTTAAACCCTGGAACAGCCTATTATTCATACCTTTGGTCAGATGGGTCCTCGGCCGATCATCTTGATGTTGCAACGCCCGGAATTTATTGGGTGAAGGTTTCCAATGAATGGGGTTGTGAGGCATCTGACTCAATTACAGTTACTTACGGACTAAATCCGGTTCTCAATCTTGGGGAGGATTTAATGCTTTGCCAATTATCCAATACCGTACTTGATGCAGGAACCGGATACTCATCGTATTTGTGGTCCAATGGTTCATCAGCCCGGGAAATTTCTCCCGCTGAATTCGGAACCTATTGGGTGCGCGTTACTGATTTAAATGGATGCCAGGGTTCGGATACCATTCTGATTGAACAAAAGTTTCTCAATATAGATATTGGCGATACCCTTACAGCTTGTGAAGGAGAAATCATTTCGGTGGATGCCGGAAACAGTTTTGGACAATATCAATGGTCGAACGGAGGAACTACTTCTTTAATCGAAATTTCTGATCCGGGAAAATATTGGATCAGGGTTACCGATGAAAATCAATGTGAAGGTTCAGATACTATAGTAGTGCTTTTTTCAGATCTCCCGGAATTTGAACGCATTAACAGATTATCTGCCGGATACATCCAGGTCAGCGCATCCGGGGGTACAGCTCCTTATATGTACTCAGATAACGGCCTCAGTTATCAGAATTCCGGAGAATTTCAGACAACGGGCGTAGATTTTCAGAGGTTTTTTATCAGGGATGCCCGGGGTTGCATCAGTGATTCTCTGGTTTATCTGGGCGACGTTGATCTGGTGATCCCCAACTTTTTTACGCCCAATGATGATTTTATCCACGACACCTGGGAGATTGAAGGTATTCAACATTACCCTCAAGCAGTCATCAATATCTTTGACCGCTACGGAAAATTACTGGCATCCTGCAACGGCGATTCTCCCGGATGGAACGGAAAATCAAACGGGAAGGAGGTGCCATCGGATACCTACTGGTTCCAGATACTATTCCCCACTTACCTCAAAAACCCTGTCACCGGTCATGTTACGGTGAAAAGATAATATAACTATGAGCATCAGCATTTACACAGTGCCATCCAGTACTATAAGGGATTATTTTTTTTGGGTAAAGAAACAAATCATCTTATATGTATTGTTGATGCTTGGAATTACCCCTGTATTATCCCAGCATCGGTTTCAGAAAGCCTACGGGTCGACCGGTAATGAACTTGGCAGAGGTATTACCCGGGATAATTATGGGAATCTCATTCTGCTTAATCAGGTAGACCTCGGAACCGAAACTGATTTCGGTATCATGGTTCTGAGTAATTCCGGCGTTTTAATGAGTTCATTCCACTATTCCATTCCCTCCAACCAGGAACCCTATGCCCTGGAAAAAACATCTGACGGCGGGTTTCTTATAGGAGGAACCGATTACGGAGATATAAAGAGCAGAACATTTTTATGTAAGATTAATGAAAACCTTGATGTGGAATGGCTGAGATTTATCAAAACACAGTCTGATATGTATTGTGCCATGATTACTGAAGACAATCAGGGGAATATTTATTTGAACTCGGTCAGCAAACCCAATAATCTGGCTGATAATGCACTCACAAAATTCAGCTCCTCAGGTGCGCTTATCTGGAAGCGGACATTTGGAATCGACCAGAATGACCATATTTTTGACATTCATTTTTCGGAGGATGGTACCCTGAATTGCTTTGGAGATATCTGGGATGGGGGTAGCCATCTGATCCTGATAAGAATGAGTCCTGATGGAGTTGTGCTAAGACAGCAATCGCTTTTTCATCCATTTGAGAATTATCACTACTATCCGATGGAAGTTATAGATCTGGAGAATGGCGAATTCATTATAACAGGTTGTGATCTTGTAAGTTCCAAATCCGTTCTTATCAAAATGGATGAAAACCTGCAACCCGTCTGGTCTCAGCTTACAGGAGGAACTGCCTCTTCAGGCAATATTGATTTATATCTTGAAAGCGGATACTTCGCTAATGGCAACGTTTACCTGATTGGAAACACGTCTTTAAACGGAGGCGATATCATTATCGTTAGTATGAACACCGATGGAGGAATTAACTGGTCAAAAGCTTATGGAGGCAGTTTACTGGAAAAAACCGACAGGACTGCCCACAGAGTCATTTATGCAGATGATGATAAGGTATATTTTTGCGGCCGGACCCAAAGCTTTGGAGCCGGAAGCAACGATATATACCTTACATGCGCCGGGATAGACGGAAACAGCGGCTGTTATGAACAGGATATTTCGATCCATAAAATCACCCCCCTTTATGAGCCTTATGAGATTGATATCATTAAATCTTTCAATGTCGACATCCTGATTGGCAGTGCACAGAAACAACCGGCCAACTGGTTGATTACTGAAACCATGTGTCCAACGGCTCTTCAAGCTGATTTCACGGCAAACCAGCAAAACATCTGCGCAGGTGCTGGCGTAAATTTTACAGACTTGACCAATAACCTGCCTACATCCTGGAACTGGATTTTTGAAGGAGGTACACCAGCTTCTTCTGTCCTGCAAAATCCCGGCAATATTGTCTATTTCAATCCCGGCAGTTTTAAAGTGACTTTAATGGTATCCAGCGGGTCGGAATATGATACCATAGTCAGGGAAAATTATATTCAGGCAGCGCCTCTGCCACAGGTAAACCTTGGTAACGACCTTTGCATGCCCTCTGAAGGCTTACTCCCGCTATTTGCCGGTGAAGGCTTTATTGATTATCAATGGTCAAACGGCATATCAGGCTCCAGCTGGATTTATGCAGTTGAACCCGGTATTTACTGGGTCACTGTAACCAACCAGTTTGGGTGTGTTAATACAGACAGTATTGAAATCTATCCGGGACTGGATACCCTTCCGGATTTAGGACCTGATCAATCCATTTGCGACGGACAAACCATAAGTTTAAACCCTGGAACAGCCTATTATTCATACCTTTGGTCAGATGGGTCCTCGGCCGATCATCTTGATGTTGCAACGCCCGGAATTTATTGGGTGAAGGTTTCCAATGAATGGGGTTGTGAGGCATCTGACTCAATTACAGTTACTTACGGACTAAATCCGGTTCTCAATCTTGGGGAGGATTTAATGCTTTGCCAATTATCCAATACCGTACTTGATGCAGGAACCGGATACTCATCGTATTTGTGGTCCAATGGTTCATCAGCCCGGGAAATTTCTCCCGCTGAATTCGGAACCTATTGGGTGCGCGTTACTGATTTAAATGGATGCCAGGGTTCGGATACCATTCTGATTGAACAAAAGTTTCTCAATATAGATATTGGCGATACCCTTACAGCTTGTGAAGGAGAAATCATTTCGGTGGATGCCGGAAACAGTTTTGGACAATATCAATGGTCGAACGGAGGAACTACTTCTTTAATCGAAATTTCTGATCCGGGAAAATATTGGATCAGGGTTACCGATGAAAATCAATGTGAAGGTTCAGATACTATAGTAGTGCTTTTTTCAGATCTCCCGGAATTTGAACGCATTAACAGATTATCTGCCGGATACATCCAGGTCAGCGCATCCGGGGGTACAGCTCCCTATATGTACTCAGATAATGGCCTCAGCTATCAGAATTCCGGAGAATTTCAGACAACGGGCGTAGATTTTCAGAGATTTTTTATCAGGGATGCCCGGGGCTGCATGAGTGACTCTCTGGTTTATTTAGGTGAAGTTGATCTGATTATCCCCAACTTTTTTACGCCCAATGATGATTTTAACCATGACATATGGGAGATTGATGGCATTCAGGCATATCCGGATGCGGTGATCAGGATTTTTGACCGGTTTGGAAAACTGATAATGACTTATGAAGGAACCAATGCCGGCTGGGATGGGAAAATAAACGGAAAGGAAGTCCCTTCAGATACCTACTGGTACCAGATCACTTTTCCGGCGTACACAAAAAAACCAATAACAGGTAATGTTACCTTAATAAGATAAAGTATGAAGAAAATTATCATAACGCATTTACTTATTATCGTTGTCATGGCGCTGCAGGCACAGGAATTACCCCTTCAGCAATATTACCTGCTGAATCCTTTGTTGTTAAATCCTGCATCTGCCGGTTTTTCCAACCAAACCGACATCCGAGGCTCCTTTAGTCAGCAATGGATCGGAATTGCCAATGCACCTTCTACCCAGACATTATCTGCCCACACCAACCTCGGTAAAGGGGTGGGAATCGGAGGATATTTTTATAATGATGTGAATGGTTTAAACCGGGAAACCGGTATTCAAGTGGCTGGCGCTTATCATATTAAACTGGGCGAAGAAATTGAATTTTCAAAAATCAGGCAACTGTCATTTGGAATAGGCATTAAGGGATTCCAGCACCGGATCAGCCTCACTGACCTTACGCCTCATGATTATGATCCTGCGGTAGACGGGAATGAGAAATCCGGTTCAGCCATTGATTTCAGTGCAGGCGTTTTCACTCGGTATGACCGGTTTTTTGCCGGAATTTCCGTAGCCCGTCTTGGAGCCGGCAAACTCTCCATGTATGATGATGCCACTGAACCTGAGATCCCGGTATTTTTCGCCGGTAATGCAGGCTACGACTTTGCAATACTGGAAAATTTTATCCTGGAGCCCTCTGTCGTTTATAAGTTAAACACGGACAATTTTCACCAGACCGATCTGAATATCAAAACCCTGTTCATCCCGTCTGATGTATGGCAATATTGGGTCACTATCTCTGTAAGAAACGGAATTTATGAAAAGAAATCCTCATTATCCAATCTTGTACTTTTGCTGGGTTTACATTATCAGGGGCTTATGTTCCATTATGCCTATGACCTTGGCCTTACTTCCCTGGCAAAATCACATAACGGTTCCCATCAGCTGATGATTGGCATACAACTGCCCAAATCCCGTCAGCACAAACTTATTTGTCCGGTAATGTAATACTGTCAGCTAAAATATTGTTAACAAAGTTGTTAACGGGATATGAATTTTGATTAAAAACCCGGTAAATCTCCCGGAAAATGGGAAGTCTGTCCAGGTCTGCCTGGAGGTTTCTGATTTTTTCCATGAATATATTCACCGCAATTCTCCCTTCGAGAACTACTTTATCGGAAATATTATCGGTAAAAAAACCTTTCCCAATTAATAAACCCAGAGTTCTGTTACGGCTCAGATCATTGAGGGCGGTAAGTCCAAAGTCTCCAAACCCGCAATACCTAAACAACGTATCTTCTTTCCCGCCAAAACAATCCAGTATAAATTTTATTTCATTCATGGCTCTGGTAAAAATCATAAATTTCAGATTCAGTGAATCATACTGGGCATCCACCACCCCAATGGCAATTGCATAAATATTTTTAAGTATGCTCAGGTATTCAACGCCTGCAACATCACCGGAATAATCGAGGTAAATATTGGTCTTTGAAAACAAGGAGCGCAATACCTCAAAATCTTCATAACGGGCAGAGCCAACGGTAAATGAGGTTGGCTGATTGTTAATGATCTCACGGGCAAACGAAGGTCCTTTTAAAGAACAAACCGGGTTTGGCAGGCTTTTCTCCAGGCACTCGATGATGGTCAGACTGCAGGATCCAAAACCTTTGGCCAAATTAACCAGCAAAGACTCCGGGTGTATGTTTTTATCAATCAGAAAATCGACTGTAACCACAGACGGGATGGCAATAAATACGACGGCCCGTTGTTCAAGCTTTGAAAAATCTGAAGAGGCTACCAGATTGTTTTCCAGGGGAACTGATGGAAAGTATTTGTAATTCAGATGATCTCTGTTGATAGATTCGGCCACATCGCCTTCCACAGTAATCATGTGGATTTCTGTTTTTCTGCTCCGCGCCAGCACATTGCCTAATGCAGTGGCAATTGCGCCGGCTCCTATGAATATAATATCAGGCATATTTCTATTAAATATTTGGCTGGTTAAAATATTAAGAATCGGCTTTTAGCTGCTGTTCCAGTAGCAACAACTCATCAGAACGGTTGCCAATTTTTTTGGCAGGAACCCCGGCGAAGATGCACCAATCCGGAACATCATTTTTTACCAGACTATGGGCGCCCACACAAGCGCCTTCGCCAAGAGTTATGCCGGGCAGAATGATCGATCCGGCTGCAATAATTGAATGTTTTTTCAGAATTACCCGGGCACCGGTGGCATTCGTGTACTTGGAAGGAACCATTGGATTGGTCAAATATCGGCCACTGTAATCATCATTTTGACTGTAAATCATTACCCTGCCTGAAACCGTAACAAAATCTCCGAGTACTACACCGAACTTTGCATAGATCGCCGTATAGGCTGAAATATGAATATACGAACCCATGATGATACTGCCGCTTAAAATACAGAAATCATCAACTCTTACATGATTTCCGATTTCAATCAGTTCAGGAGTGATCAAGGAAGCTTTCCGGCTTATCAGGACGTTTTTTCCGAATGATTTGAGTCCAAGATGTGGTAACTCATCAGGAGCATAGAAAGTGCTGGCCATTTAATCTGAATTTTTAATGATGACATCAATAATATGTTCCTGTATGTCTTCCGGAAGGTCAGGATAAATAGGTAAACAGAGTATCCGTGAGGCTAATGATTCCGAATATTTACATTCAGCGGAACTGCTTAGGTAAGTTAGTTTATTGAGTGAAGGATAAAAATATCGCCGGGGATAAATCCCTTCATGGTTTAGTATTGATTTTATGTTTAAAGTTATGTTCTCATCCTTTAAAGCAACCGGGAAATATGAAAAGTTCAGGTTGGTTTCAGTCTGCCATTTTTGCAAATCAATATGTTTGTTTCCTTTGAATGCTTCATAATATTTTTCCCATACCAATTTTCTCTTCTGAAGAATGGAATCCATTTCATCCAGCACGCACATTCCCATTGCAGCCTGAAATTCATTCATTTTACAGTTAATACCAACAACGTCCACTTTATCATAGGTGGAGATCCCAAAATTGATCATTAATCTGGCAAGCTGACAATCGGCAGGATCCTTAAAAACTATGGCGCCACCTTCAATGGTATGAAACACTTTGGTGGCATGAAAACTGAGAATGGACGCATCTCCGTATTTCAGGATACTTTTTCCCTGATATTGAATACCAAATGCATGGGCGGCATCAAAGATCAGTTTAATGTTGCGTTCCCGGCATATTTCCTCCAGCCTGACCACATCGCAAGGATTTCCAAATACATGTACAGGGAGCACGGCTCCGGTGTTTTTATCGAGAGCTTTTAATACTTCGTCAGGATTAATATTAAAGGTTTCCGGATCAATATCCGCAAAAACCGGCTTGTGTTTTTCCCAAACCAGACTACTGGTAGTGGCTACAAAAGAAAACGGTGTAGTAACCACAGATCCCTGAATTCCCAGTACCTTATAGGCAATTTGTAAAGCCAGCGTGCCATTGGAGACTAAAACAAGATTTTCTACCCCCAGATAATCGCATAATCGCTTTTCCAGCTCATTAAGAATTGTACCATTATTGGTCATCCATCCCGATTGATAGATGCGGTCGACATATTTCAAAAAATGTTCCTTGGGAGGAAAAAATGTCTTTGTTACGTTTATCACTTTAAATGTTTATTTATTAATGCTTTCCAATTTCCGGCAATAAACTCATCAGAAACTATTTCTTCTACAAATTGTACGTTCCGGTCAGATATAAAACCGACATCAGAAAACTGCTCAAAACTTTGAGACTCTAATTCAAAAACATCAAACACAACACAATTGTTTCTTTTAAAAAATGAAAAAGAAGTAATATCGCTCCGGATGTATATTTTTTTTCTCATATACAACAGTGACAAAATATTTCCAAGTCCCTGCTGCCTGGAATGGTTCATAACAGCGATATGAATCTTATTCAATAATCCGGCATACTCCTGGGGCTGAATCACCGTGGTCAGTGGCACGAATTTATTACCGAAAAGCTGATTCCCCCGGGCAATTACCTGTGATACATAACCGGCGCTTCCACCATAAGAAAGCGGACAATGTACAAGAATGTCCTGATCCGCAAAACGGGCCAGCTTATCCAGTAAATCAAGATGCTGGTTGAATGGATCGGCTGAATTACCGGCAAGGATATGCAATACTTCTGAAGGTTCTGCATTTTTAGTATTCCGAAGATGATCCAGGTTGACAGGCAAGGGATATAAAATTTGCTGATATTTGGCACCAGATGAATAGATTTGTTTGGCCAATTCTGCATCCTCTTTAACAAAACAGGCAATTTCAGGGAACCACGGAATGATTCTTTTTCTGCAAAATTCATACATTCTTGTTCTCAGGCTCTCATTCTTTCTCTGATAGCCATAAAGATCAGCGCCCCACAGGATCCAAACCGATTTTGAAATGATCTTATGGTTGAATAACCAGAAAAATAAAGTCGGATCATAGGGCAGATAATGAAAAAAAAGACGATGATTGTTTTTGTAGATCAAGGAAAAAAACTGTATGATACCCGGGAGTGTTTTCAGACTTATCGTTCTTGATTTTACCAACGGGCTAACAGTGTTTTTAGCTCCTGACCTGCCAAATCCAAATACAAACCAATGGTCATTCAAAGAAGAAGTTCTCTCCATGAATTGCAGGAATGCAGTGCTATAGCTGGTTACCGTTGTAAAAAGATGGATAATCATCGGGTATTTACTTCATGCATTGAAATTACTGTTTCCCTTTACCATATTTGTTTACCGTTATAATCCCCCGTTTTGCTTTTGATATACTCACATTCAGCTCAAATCCCACCAGCAGTATAAGCGCATTAAAATATATCCACATCAGAACAATTATTAAAGTTCCGATGGAACCGTATAAAGCGTTGTACTGGGCAAAATTGGTCACATAATAGTCAAAACCTATCGAAGCTAACAAAAATAAGAAGGTAGCCAGGATGGAACCAGGGGAGAAAAACCGGTAGCGCTGTTTTTTGGCAGGACCCAAATAATACAGGAATGACAGTGAGAAAAATGACATCAGCGCTAACGTGGTCCACCGGGCAGCTTCCAGTAATACCACCTGCAAACCGCTTAGAATTCCTTTAGAAGTAAAAAACAGGATGATGATTTTCCCGCCAATCCAGAAAGTAATGGCCAGAATGATGGTAAATGATAAGATCACGACCAGGTAAATGGAAACCACACGCTGGTTAAATCCTTTCCGCTGTGCTACCGAGTGATAACTCTGATCAAAAGCATCTATGATTCCGCTTACTCCGTTTGTGGCAAAGTAAAGAGCCAGGATAAAACCAATGGATACCAGTCCGCCCTGAGGCCGGTTGATGATATCATCGAGGGTTGAACGGGCTACTTCAAAAGTATTGGGTGGCATGGCATCTTCAAGCATGGTCATCAGGTTATCCTGAAGATGGGGTACCGGAATGTAGGGAATCAGGGTAAAAAAGAAAAGGATCGCGGGGAAAAGCGCCAGAAAAAAAGAAAAGGAGAGCGAGGCTGCCCGGTTGGTTATATATCCCTTAGTAAGCCCTTCAACAAAGTATTTTAGCACATTATACAGGGGAATGCCATCAAAACCGGGAATCACAATCCTAGCTTTACGGATAAAAAACGCCGACTGGTTCCGGGCAAAAGAGATCAGCCTGATATGTTTTTTCTTCCAGATTTTTTGGTAGATCAACATGGTATCAAACTGCTTTCAGGCTCATGTCGAGGCTCCTGATCTGGTGAGTAAGTGCGCCGATGGAAATAAAATCGACCCCGGTTTCTGCATAGGTTCTCAGGTTCTTTTCGGTGATACCACCCGAAGCTTCCGTTTCAAAACGTCCATCTACCATTTCAACCGCTTTACGCAGGTTCTCCGGAAGGAAATTGTCCAGCATGATCCTTTGAATACCTCCGTATTCCAGCGCCTGGTCCAGTTCCCGGTAATTCCTTACTTCGATCTCGATATGCAGCGTTTTACCGGTTTTCTCCAAGTAGTTGTGGGCGGCCTGGATGGCCTGAACAATGCCGCCGGCAAAATCAACGTGATTGTCTTTGATCAGGATCATATCGAACAGGCCAAACCGGTGATTGATACCTCCGCCGGTAAGCACGGCATACTTCTCCAGGATTCTCAGGTTTGGCGTGGTTTTACGGGTATCGAGAAGTCTGGTTTTCAAGTCTTTGATTAATTCGGTAAGCCTGAAGGTATGGGTGGCAATACCACTCATTCGCTGCATAAAATTCAGGGCAAGCCGTTCACCCGAAAGTATCGAAACCACTTCACCTTCCACCGTAAAAGCAATATCGCCTGGATGAATTATATCGCCATCATTCAGGAAGCGGGAAATTTTTAATTCAGGATTCACCTGATGAAATACTTCAACAGCCACATCCACACCACATAAAATACCGGCCTCTTTTATGATTAGCCTGGTTTTTCCGGTGGTTCCAGGATTAATGGTTGACAATGAAGTGTGATCGCCATCGCCGATATCCTCGGCCAGCGCAGCTGTCACGATATTTCTTACTTGATCTTCTATTGGTTGGGTCATGGGTAACAGGATTCTACTCTTCTTTTTCTATTTGCAATTGATGTATGAGATTTACCGAATTGGTGGGTTTAACCAGAAAGTATACCCTGAAACGCTCCAGGCCGCATTTCAGTTCGCCAATGGCATAGTTGCTTCCGTCTTTAGAGTTACCTTTAAATTTTATTTCAAAAGAAGTTACTTTATGATCCTTAAAAAACACTTTAAGTATCTGCTGAGCCTGATTTTTACTGTAAATACCGGCTGAACCAGGCACCGTCAGATCAATGGCCGTATGGAAATGTGCCGAAATCCGGCCGGCATCACCCGCTTTAATGGCCGAAATAATGTCATCAGTAACACCTGGTTTTTGTGCCCGGCAATCCTGGTTATACCCTAAAATTATTAAGGGAAGAAAAAACCAAAAGAGAAGTTTACTATTTTTGGCCATGGCCTGAAGCTTTTATAAACTGCAAAATTACAAAAATTGAAGATAAAGATCATATTAGTCGGGAAAACTGATTTATCATATATCCAGGAAGGATGGGATGAGTTTTTAACAAGGCTGAAAAGGTATATCCCGGTTGAAATCCTGATGATTCCCGCGCTGAAGAACACAAAAAATATTCCAACCGAACAACAAAAAATTGCTGAAGGAAAATTGATTCACGAAAAGCTTTACGCAGGTGATTGCCTGGTACTGCTTGATGAAAACGGCCAACAGTTCAGCTCGGTGCAGTTTTCCGCCTTCCTCCAACAGAGAATGAATTCCGGGTTAAAAAACCTGGTATTTGTGGTAGGTGGGCCTTTTGGATTTTCAGAGGAGATCTATAAAAAAGCAGATTTCAAAATGGGACTTTCAAAAATGACCTTCACCCATCAGATGGTAAGGCTCATACTGATTGAACAGCTTTACCGGGCTTTTACCATTATTCAGAATGAAAATTATCACCATTAACCGCAGCATCATACAGTTCAGTGAATTCAAAGGCATTTCCCGTCCATTCTATAAATCTCACAAAATCAGCAAATTTCAGAATCAGAGATGCCGTATTTCTTAATGGATGGAAACTGATGAATTCCGATTTTTTAAGGTTAATATCGAGAAAAACATAAACATGATGTTCCTGGTCATTGATCAACCCGAAAGGAGTTACTGATCCGGGGGTAACCCCGAGGTATTTTTGAAGCCTCTGTTCTGAAGAAATGGTCAGCTTTCCCTGTTTCAAACGCTGCTCAAGGTCCCGTATCTGCAGCTGATATCGGCAATCAAGCACCACCAGATAATGTTGGTTTCCTTTATGGTTCCTGAAAAACAGATTCTTGCAATGGGTAGCCTTCATATCCTTCCAATATTGCATGGCAATTTCTATGGTAGGCGCCTCCGGATGCTCATGTACCTCATAACTGATGTTGAGTTCCCTGAGGATCGAGTAAAGTCTTTCTTCCTGGTTCATAATACTTTACAGCTATAGTGGACGAATGGTTACTTCTTTGAGATATTGATTGTTAAAACAGGAATAATCGCCGGTGTTCGATTTTCCATCAGAAATAAGCCGGATGGAAAGGGGTTTATGGTACTTGGTAGATAAACCGCTTAACAACTGCAGAATCTGCAGGATACGTTCCGGTTTTTCATCAAGCCCCACCGGGTAGGTATCGATTCCCAATCCACTGTGCAGAGAGAGGAAGATATTCCGTTCGATACTGAACCTGCCTTTGTCGTATTCATCAGCCAGCAGGAAATCTTCGAGGCATGGAAACATAATACCGCAAAGACCAACAGGATTGGGATTGAATTTTTTTAAAAACCGGGTAATTCTGAGGTAAATATCTGTAGTAACCGATTGCTCAAATGTATAACCCAACCGGTTAATAAACCTTACCAGGCTTCCTGCCCCACCCCACATGGGCGCTACTGACGAATCGATCCCCAGAAAAAACGGATCAGTATGAAACATTTCATGAAGCTCTGTCCAACAAGTCTGCATCTTTTCAAACCATTCCTCCAGAGTAGTACATCCCTCGGAAAGATCCACCGGCTGCAAACCAATGGAATACCCTTCCTTATCAAAGTCAGCCGCCGGAAAAAACGGAGTCGACTTCACATTGGAAAATGTGTAGTTAAACAGAAAGGTTTTTTCCGGATGTTCCCGTAGAATCCTTGTCAGGACTTCCAGATCATCAATAGTGATGGCTCCTTTCAGTTCCACATTGAAAGAAAGATTATCGGTTTTCAGGTAGTCATTCAGTTGGTTATGAGCATTTTCAGGATCAAGGGTTCCGGCGCTGATGAAATAATTTTCTTTCGGATAAATTTCATCCAGAATGCGTATAGGCAAGGAAGGATTGACGATGCGCAGCGTTTGCACCTGATAACCCAGGGCTTCTGTTTTTTTTCGGATCTCATCAAGTCTGACCGGCGCTTTGGGAGTTTTTTCGGTGGTAAACCAGCAGATAGTACGGATTATTTTGTTTGACATAGGGATGAGTTTGGCGCAAAAATATAATTTTACCATAATGTAAAAACTCAATTTATTGAATCTTAGAGTCCGTGTGCCTTAGTGGCAGAAAATTATTATTCGAGACAGCCTCAAAATATTTAAGTTTTCAACATATTTTTGCTCGCTGACTTTTCGGAGTAAGCTCAAAATCTAAATATTTGAAAATGAATTGAAAAGTGATGAATAAATACAACATGGATGGAAAGGTGGCGCTTGTTACAGGCGGTACCAAAGGTATTGGCGGAGCGGTGGTGGATGAACTGGCCGGATTGGGCGCTACCGTTGTTTTTGTTGCCAGAACCAGGCCGGATGTTGAACGAAAGGAAAAAGAGCTGACTGCCCGGGGATTTCCGGTGAAAGGTATTGCCTGCGATGTAAGTGAAGAAGCTCAGAGAAATGCACTGATTTCAGAAATTGACAGACAGTACGGCAGGTTGGATATTTTGGTTAATAATACCGGTACTAATATCCGTAAGAAAATTCATGATTTTACAATGGAGGAGTATGTGCATATCATGAATTTTAACCTCACCTCCACTTTTGATATGTGCCGGAAAGCAATGGTTTTACTAGAAAAACCGGATAAAGCAGCTGTCGTGAATATGACTTCGGTAGCCGGTCTTACCCATCTTTCCACCGGAGTTATCTATGGCATGACCAAAGCCGCTTTGATCCAGATGACCCGGAATCTGGCCGTGGAATGGGCAGAGAAAGGGATCCGGGTAAATGCCGTGGCACCCTGGTACATCGAAACCCCCTTAACCAAACCGGTTTTAGACAAACCCGAATATCTGAACAGGGTGCTTGACCGGACTCCCATGAAACGGGTGGGGCAGCCGGATGAAGTAGCTTCAGCCATTGCTTTCCTTTGTTCAGAGGCCGCTTCCTACATTACCGGACAATGTTTGGCAGTAGATGGAGGTTTTTCAGTGTACGGATTTTAGTTTGGATTAAACGAAGATCACCATCCTGCATGCAGGGCAGGTATATCAGGTTTCCGGTGCACACGACCAAAGCGGATAGTTGATAATGGCAGAAATTGCACCTTAATCCGAAGATGGATTTACTACCCAATTTAGAAGCCGGGTGGTACCATTACAACCATATTAAGGTTTAATGGCGCTGTAATCCATACACCATACACCATACACCATACACCATTCACCGTTTACCCATCAGAATTCCAGGACTTTTCTGGCAGCGAGGTAAATTTTATTCATATCGGGGAGGATGGCACGTTCCAGAATACGGTTGAAGCCTACCGGGGTAAAAGTGGATCCAACCCGTTTAACCGGCGCATCGAGGTACCCGAAGGCTTCTTCGGCAATAATTCCGGCCAGTTCGCCACCAAATCCGCCATGTACCTTATCTTCATGTACAATCAGAACCCGGTTGGTTTTCTTTATGGAATTGAGAATAATCTCTTTATCCAGAGGGATTATAGAGCGGATATCCACTACTTCGGCTGAGATACCTTCATGGGACAGTTTTTCGGCGGCTGCCAGGCAGAAGTGGGTGGTATTTCCGTACGTAACCATGGTTAGGTCGGTTCCTTCCCTTCTGATCCTACCTTTTCCAAAAGGTACTTCAAATCCTTCAGGCACAAAGGTTTCTGCCAACGGATCGTTGTAAAGCGATTTGGGTTCGAGAAACATGGTCGGACCTTCCGATCTCATGGCCGTACGGAGCAATCCTGCCGCATCATCGGCAAACGAAGGATACACAATCCGGATACCCGGAAAAGCGGCCAAAGCACCTTCAATAGTTTGTGAGTGGTATAATCCTCCTCCAATATATCCTCCTGAAGCCAGTCTTATGGTTATATTGGGGACAAAGGCGCCGTTACTTCTCCAGTAATCATGCGTTACTTCCACAAATTGCTCCATGGCAGGCCAGAAATAATCAGCAAACTCAGCGCCTTCAATCACAATTCTGATCTTTTTGTCGAATCGTGACATGCCATTGGCGGTACCCACAATAAAGTCCTCTGCAATAGGCGCATTGAACACCCTGTTGGGTCCGAATTCCTTTTGCATTCCTTTGGTAACATTGAAAATTCCGCCTTTATCCTTATTGGCCACATCCTGTCCCCAGATAAAAGTATCGGGGTTATGCCTGAATTCTTCTTTGAGCGTTTCATTAAGCGCTTCAATTAACTTAAGTTTCCGGCCGGAGGTTTCATGATGTATTCCGTCTTTAAATGTAACGGGCTGCCAGGGTGCCGGGATCACAAAATCATGAATGCTGGCCGGATCGGGATCAGGGGATCTCAGTACGGTTTTATGAGCGGCAGATATTTCCTGTTTTGCCTGTTCATCAATGGCATTTAGTTCTTCAACCGTAAAAAGCCCTTCATAAAGCAGCCTTGCCCGGAATTTGGCCAGGGGATCGAGGAGCCGGGCATTGAACAATTCATCCTGGTCACGGTAAAGCTCATGACGGTCGGAATTGGAATGGGCACCGATCCGGATGCAGTTGGCGTGTACCATTACCGGATTGCCGTTTTGTTTTACCAGCTGTTTGGCCTTTGTCATGGCATTCATCGAGTTGAACGGATCTTTCCCGTTGCAATAGATGATGTCGAGATTCTTGAACCCAATAAAGTTATCGGCTGCCCTTGGGTTGGCAGTCTGCTCCTCTTTCGGTACTGAGATCCCGTACCCGTTATCCTGCAGAACAAAAATGACCGGTAGTTTTTCGTTGGTTGCACCGTTAACCGCCTCATAAAAGTAACCTTCGGAAGTGGAAGACTCACCCTGTGAACAGATGGCCACCGCGTCAGATCCATAGTATTTTATGGCACGGGCGACACCCACGGCATGAAGGGCATGATTACCGGTAGCCGACGATACGTTCTGGATATTCCATTCGGGTTTGGCAAAATGGTTCGACATATGCCGGCCACCACTGGCAATATCACCTGCTTTGGATAATCCGTTCAGAATGATCTCAACCGGAGTGAGCCCGGCCGAAATTACCGACAACATATCCCGGTAATAAGGGAAAAAGAAATCCTTCTGTTTTTCAAATACCTGTCCTATGGCGAGCTGAATCCCATCGTGGCCGGCATAGGGCGCATGGTACGACCAGCCTAAGGCCTGCTTGAGGTAATTGGGCGCTTTTTCATCGAGCTGACGGCCCAGGGTCATCAGGTAATACCATTGCCGGATAGTATTTTTATCAGTTTTCTTTATAGTGTAAAACTTATCTTCTTTGGTAAGAGTAAACTGCTTGCGATGTATCATTGGAAGAGGTTTAAATGTAAAGCAACTTTCTAAACGATTTTAACCATATTTGGTTCAATCGGATTTTTTTGCAAAATTACATGAAGAAGGGTTCAAAAACAGAATTACTAAACCGGAATAAATGGCCTAATCTGATAAAGTGCTCTTAATAAAGATCTTAAAGACTATGGAAAATGTTAGAAACTGGCAAACGAATCCGATGAACAGGATCAAAAAGTTAAAATATGTTAATACAGTTATGTTTAAATATTTAAACGCAGACTGTTACGTTACATTGCGGTTAACAAATTTAAACTCGCTATGAAGAAAACGTTTTTATCATTAGTCATCTCATCTGTTATCATCATTTCAGGAACTGCATTTGCCCAGAAACAGGAAGTAAAGCAGGAAGCCAAACCAGTTCTCAAGGAATCGGTTAAAACGGAGAAAAAGTCAGAGGCAAATCCTCAGGCCCCAGGACAGGTTAAGCAAAGAGGTGAAAACAGGCAGGCTTCACCCAGGTCTACCCCTGAAGAAAGAGCTAAAATGGCCGTAGAAAGGATTGGTAATAAAGTAAAAGATCTTACCGATGATCAAAAAACCAAACTAACTGCATTGCATCTGGATGCTTATACTCAAATGGACAAGGACAGAGCTGCTCATAAGGACGATCAGGAAAAACTGAAAACTGCCTCAAAGGCTAATTCTGATAAACTCAGGGATGGTTTGAAAAGCATCCTGACTGCTGATCAGTACAAAGCCTACACTACTCCTCCTCCAAGACCAGCCAAACAGGAGCAGCCTGCACCCACCGATCAGGTAAAACCAAAACCCCAGCAGGAAACCAAACCCGGAACCGAAATAAAAAATAAATAAAGCTTTTTCATCCATTTATTTTTTAGAGGCTGTCTCTTTATGAGACGGCCTCTTTTGTTTTCCAAGACTGTTTTTATCAAAGACCATAAGGACTTTAAAGTCTTTAAAGACAATAAATATCTCAACTACCTTCACAATAAGCAAATCATATTGCTACCTTTACAAATATTTTATTTTTAATATGCGACATTATTACATTATCATTCTGGCAATTATGAGTATGCTCACACTTTTTTCCTGTAAATCAAACCAACCACTCCAAACTGTTCCTGCCCTTGATATCCATCGCTACTCCGGTGTTTGGTTTGAGATTGCCCGTCTGCCCAATTCCTTTGAAAAGGGATTAGACTGTGTAACTGCAGAATACTCTTTACTGCCTGACCAAAAAATTAAAGTGGTTAATAAAGGGCGGAAGTTCACGAAAGATCTTACTTTTGATCAGGTAACCGGAAAAGCCTGGATTCCTGATCAAAACTTTCCGGGGCGGTTAAAAGTAAGCTTTTTCTGGCCTTTTGCAGGAGATTACTGGGTATTTTCGCTTTCTGAAGATTACCGTTTTGCACTGGTGGGAACCGAATCGAGAAAATATTTCTGGCTGCTGGCACGTGACAGTCAGATCGATCCTGTAGTATTTGACTCGTTATTGAGCATTGCCGCTCAAAACGGATTTAATGTAAAAGCTGTTGAAAAAATAAATCAGGATTGCTATTCTGGAGGAGACTTTCAAAAGTAACGGTTTCATAAACTGCATTTTCCGAAGTGTGACTTCCTGGTTTTCTCCGCCGGTTACTAAGCCAGGCGGAGTTTGAATACTGGTTTCGTTTACCCAATTTGTTATCAAGGCATAAAAAAAGAAAGAATCATATAGTACTGTATCCCTGGATATTGGTACTATATGATTCTTAGTATTTTAGAATTTAGAGGCTGGCCTGAATTAAGTCATTTTTATCAGGCTGATATGGAATCTTAATCAGACAATTAGTTAATTATCACTTTCCGGGTAACCTGCTGATCCCCGCTCATGATTCGCATCATATACATTCCTTCAGCAATTCCTGACAGATCCATCCCGGTATTCAGGAAATCAGACCTGAATCCCAGGTTTTCTGACTTGATTACATTTCCGGTCAGGTCGATCAGGTCAATTTTAACAAGGGCTGATTGTTGCATTTCAAAAGAAATATTGATTTTTTCGCGGGCAGGATTGGGCCCGATGGAAATGTTTCCGGCAATGATCCGGTTTTCATAGATACTGCTGGTATTCGTAAGCGGTACCAGATTTCCGCCTTCGGGAAGGGCAGCATACAATCCGAAAGCAGGGCCGTTACTGTTATTGGCAGGATTGAGGAAGCCTGAGGCCATAACAGCCAGAGATTTCCCCGTTAATCCGAGTGACTCCAGAGGTGCTCCAAATGTAGCAACAACGGTGGTTCCCGATTCATCCCTGATCTGCAGGGTATAGTCATCTGCCGGAAGTTCCAGGTAGCCGTTGAATTCGGTGTAATCCAGATTGTCGATGATAAGTCCAGCTCCAACACCACTTTCATAAATATCAACCGTGGGGGCATCGGTGGAGCCATGGAACACCAAAACATCGGTATTGGCAGGATTGGACGCTGTTTCACGAGCCATATCATAAATATAGAGGTTGAAAGGTTGTGAGGGTTCATAACCATTCGTGCTGACCAAACCGTTGGCCACTACAATATATTTCTTGCCATCCTCTAAGGAAACAGTAACTGAGTACAAAGGATTGGCCGGAGAGGTACTATTGGCAGGCTGAACAGCCAGGGTGACCGGAACTCCGGCTGCAACATCCACAAATGGAGTGGCGGTTCTGAAAGCAAAGTTATCGAGCAACAGATCATCATTGGCCCATACATCAACAGTCGTAGCGGCCAGGTCGGCTGAATTGTGGATCACCTGTACACGGGCTACACCGGGAGGGGTATAACCTGGCAGCATCACCAGATCGCCACCGGTGGCCAGGGCTGCATACAGTCCGAAGGCAGGTCCGCTACTGTTGGCGGCAGGATTCAGGAAGCCGGAGGCTATCACCGTAAGGGCGGCGCCATTCAGTCCGAGTGTGGCCAACGGAGCCTGATAGGAGGCCACGGTAACCGTACCGGTTTCGTCTCTTACTTCGAGAACATAGTCAAGAGTACCCAGTTCCAGATAGCCGGCAAAAGCGCCGTACACAAAATTGTCGATGATCTGTCCTGCACCGACACCGGTTTCAAAAACATCTACCGTTGGCGCATCGGTGGAACCATGGTGCACCAGCACATCGGTTTTACCGGTCATATTGGCGCTTTCACGTCCCATGGCGTACACGGCAATATCGAACGGAGTGGCAGGAGAATATCCTTCAGGACTTACAATACCATCAGCAACCAGGATGTAGGTACCGTTTTCGGCCAGGTTATAGTTTTTCGACCAGATAGGATTTTCAGGACTGGTACTGTTTTGATCTTTAATGGCAATGGTAAAGGGAGTGCCGGCAGGAGCGTCCACGAAAGGAGTGGCGGTTCTGAAGGCAAAATTATCGATCAGCAGGGTATTGTCGAGCCATACATCTACTACGGAGGCAGCGGCATCGGCGGAATTGTGGATCACCTGAACGCGCGCGGTATTACGATTTTCAGTATTGGCCAACGGAAGAGCAATCATGTCGCCACCGGTTGGCAGGGCAACCCACAACCCAAACGGTGCGCCGTTCTGATTTTCGGAAGGGTTAAGATATCCTGAAGCAACCACCACGAGAGAGGTACCTGAAAGGTCAAGGGTATTGAGCGGGGCGCTGTAGGTTGCTACCGAAGCGGTTCCTGACTGATCCATAATTTCTATCTGATAATCATTGGCAGGAACTGAAAGATATCCGGCAAAATGTCCAAAAGATAGATCCTCGATAAGAGCCGGAAATTCACCACCCGGACGATTACCGGTAAATGCTTTGATATCTACAGCCGGAGCATCGGTAGAACCGTGAAATACGAGCAGGTCGGTTGTACTTTTCGTGGCCGATTGTTCCATAGCTTCTTCAAAAATACTGAGTCCGAAAGGAACGGTAGGTTTATAGTTCCCTTTGGAAAAAACGCCGTTTGCGATGGCTACATAGGTTTTACCTACGTCGAAGTTAACTACAGTAGTCCAGAACATTTGGTCAGGTGAATCGTTGGAAGATGGAACAACTTTAACCGTGAGATTGGTTTCAGCAGGGATGTCGATAAAAGGAGTGGCAGTTCTGAAAGCGAAATTATCGATGGCTAACTGATCGTTGATAAATACATCCACGTGTGCAGCCATTTTATCGGCCGAGTTGTGAATAAGCTGAATACGGGCAGTGTTTTGGGCATTTGCCTGGAAGGCAAATAATAAAATAAAGCTCAGAAGAATGAGTACAGATGATTTTCTTTTTTCCATGGTTTTACAATTTAAGGTTTATTAATTTGAAGTTAATTACAAACCTTAAACGTACCAAAATATATTTTGTTTAATATTTTTTATTTTTTATTAATCATTATAAAAAGAATTCAGCATAGAATAATCTGTACTAATTTTTATATAGTTGTTTATTAATACTTTACATAATGAACAAAATTTATAAATCAATTTTATGTTTAACATATTTAATAATTTATTTAACATGTGTTATAAATCCGGGTCTATCTGTTTCATTGATTCGAAAAGGGATTTCGATTTAGCTAAGTCAAGCAGGATTTTGCCCCGTTTTCGCTAATACATTCAAATGATTTAGAAATATTTACCGTAAGTTAAGCCCCCGATTATCCAAACAAACATCCTCCTAAAATAAAAACCGCTGTAACATTTTGTATTACAGCGGCTTATCTTTATATTTCGTAGCCCGTAGGGGGCTAAATAATTAGTATTTTATTTTATGTTATATTTTGCTAAAATATGTTTAAAATATAGTATTCATAGGGGGTTTCAGGGGATTGATGAAAAGGGGTAAACATAAAAAAATATACAAAAAATAAAAAAAACCGTCCCCTAAACCGTCCCCTCTGTTTTTATTTTACGTATCTTTGTATCGTGTTCAAAAACCAAAAAATAAAACAGTTATGGCAACCCCTAAATTTTTATTGAGAGACCCAAAAGCAACGGGCAAAACCCTGATTTTTTTGATTTATCGGATTGGCGAAACCCGTTTAAAGTATTCAACCGGGGAAACGATTGATCCCGGGTATTGGGATGCAACCCGGCAAAGTGCAACCGAAACCATTAAGGGAAACAAACCCCTGTTAGACAGTTTGAAAACGATCAATTTACAATTGAACCGGTACAAAAACAAAGTATTGGAGATTGAAACGTATTGGAAAACTCAAAAAATTGATCCAAACATTAAAAATCTTAAACAGGAATTAGATAAAGAATTTAAAAAACTGCCTGAACCGGTACCCGTCCCCGATCCTGAACCTGAACCGGACAAAATAAACCTATTCAGTTTTATTGAAACCTACATTTCAAACGTACGGTTTACCCGGACGGTACCCCCTAAACCTATAAACCCCAGGACAATTCAAAAGTACCGAACAACCCAACGGGTATTAAAAGAATTTGCAGCCAAAAAGCGAGGCGGGAAATTGGATTTTGAAAACATTGATTTGCTGTTTTATCAGGATTTTACAGAGTACCTACAAAAGACCTACAAACATACTCCCAACACTATCGGTAAATACATCAGGAACCTGAAAGTATTTTTAAAAGAAGCGACCGAGGCGGGCGTAAATACCAACCATTTGTTTGAAAGCAAAAAATTTGCAGCCCCAACCGAAACGGTTGAACATATTTACCTGAATGATCAGGAATTGGATAAACTGTATTTTTTGGATTTGTCAACCTGCAAACGGTTGGAATCAGTCCGGGACTTGTTTTTAGTTTCCTGTTATACCGGTTTAAGGTTTCAGGATTTTACCACCATAACCCCGGAAAACATTATTGACGGTAAAACAAAACTGAAAATCAGTACCCAGAAAACCGGGCAAACGGTTGTAATCCCTATTCATTGGCGGGTTGCTGAAATACTGACCAGGTACGAAAACAATTTACCCAGGGCAATCAGTAATCAGAAAATGAATGAATACCTAAAAGAATTGGCGAAGTTGGCCGAAATTACTGATCCCGTTCAAATAGTGAAAACAAAAGGCGGGAAACGTGAAATCCTGAATTTTGGAAAATGTGAGCTGGTGACCTGTCACACCGGGCGGCGTACCTTTGCAACCAACCTGTATAAGGCAGGGGTACCGGCGCAAAGTATTATGAAATTGACAGGCCACAAAACAGAGGCGGTTTTTATGAAATATCTGAACATTGGCGAAGATGAAAACGCAAACATTTTGATGAATCATGAATATTTTACCCGGGGGCGTTTACGGGCTGTTTAAGACACTCAAAAACATAATAATACAGATATGAAAGCAAATAAACCCTATTCAATTACAGGCGACCTGAAAGCGTTTCAGGGGGATTATATTGAACGGTATTATCATGATAAAACGATTGGATATTTAACCGGGACAATTGACCGGCAAAAAAAACTTATTGATAACCTTTTTAGCCAGTTGGAAACCTTACAAAGGATTGGTTTAAACCCCGATCCCCGGCCAACCCGGGACGGTAAAATTATCAGGCTAAACCATTGAGAAAATTATTAACGTTCAAAAACCTGCAATTTTATGGATATTGAAAAATTTAGTAGTATCCTGTTAGGGTACGATAAAAAACTGAAACCCCGGGTTGAATACTTTTATGATTGGGTTTCTAAAACAGACAATGAATTTAACAGGGTTGAAAGGCATTACAAAGGTTGGGAACCTGAAACACGATTGGCCAATACTAAAAATATCGTAAACAGTCAAATAGACCAATTAGAATATGAACCCCCTGAACTGAAATTATTAATTTTTCAATTGTTGGTTATCTTTTATCCTGATAGTAATTGGCAAAAAGATACTGTTTTTATAAAAGTATTTGGGCAAAAATACAACCGGTTGCAAACCTATGTAAACCACAAACACCCCCCCCAACAATCAAAGATCAATGAAAATGATTTACAACCATTGACCGGGAAACCGGTATTTGATTTAAACGATATTACCACCATAACCCAGGGATTTACAGAAAAACAACAATGTTTGATTATTCATTTACTTTCAGAGTTTGGCCGGTTTAATCTATTGGAATTGGATAAAAACATTACAGGCAGGGCAAAAATAATCAGTCAGGCAATTAACCGGAATCAGGATAATGTTTATAAACGTTTCACTGATTTGGGGATAAAAACAGAACACCGGGAAATATTTACTTACAAAAACCTGATCCAAATTGTTGCTGTTTTCAAATCCCTGCAATTAACTGATATTGAACAATATTTGAATGATAAAATTGACAAACTAAAACCAAATTTCTAAAAAAATTAGGTAACCTAAATTCATACCCAACCGATATACAGGGGCTAATTTTGCGAAACAATTACAAAAAAATTAGTCCAATGGAATCAATCATTTTGCACCAAACCCCACTAATTGAAATACAAAATTTCATAAGTGAGACCATAAAACAGGAACTAAAAAACCTGATCCCCACACCACAACCAACCCCCGAACCAAACCCCGATTGGTTGACCCGGAAACAAGTTGCCAACCGTTTAGATATTACACTGGTGACGGTTGACAAATACACCCGATCCGGGATATTACAGGGATACAGGATTGGCGGCCGGGTTAAATACAAAGCCAGTGAGATTGGCAAAGCGTTTCAGGCAATTAAAAACGCTAAATATCAGAGGGGGTAAACATGGAAACAATAAAAAACCCCGATCAATTGACCAGGGCAGGCGAAAACGAAAGCGATAACACCTGCAAAGATAACAAATTTTCAGGCAGTCAGGAAAACAGAATTTACCAGGCGTTTACCCGATCCCCCAAAACGATGTTAATGGTTGCGAAGTGTACCGGGGTTGAACGGGCAAATATTTGTCGGTACATAGCCAAACTAAAAAAGATCAATCAGATCCAATTTGTTGGGTTTGATTTGTGCGAAGTTTCAAAAGTACGGGCGGGGTATTATAAAACGACCTGATACAATGGAACCGGTAAATTTTGATCAAAAAGTTTCTGTATTCTCAAGGGCGGTACCCGGCAAAGACAAAGTAAAGGATTTAACCCCGTTTGAGTTTGTCAGTATCAGGACAATGTTAGACAGGATCAAAACAGGGTACTATAAAACCATAGTTGAGACAGCCCGGCAAAAGAAAAGCGAAGCGACCCAAACCAACAATGATACAATTTACGGGGATTATAAGAAATACCACGTCCCCGGGTTTACATTGTCAGCAAAATGTAAAAACCGAATTGGGGATATTATTCCCAGTGAAAAACTGATTGAACACACCGGTATTTTACAAATTGATTTTGACCATTTACCCCCCGATCAGATACAAACCACTATCGACAAACTGAAAAACGACCCGTTTATTTTGTTTGCTTTCAGATCAATTGGCGGGGACGGTATCAAAGGCGGTATCAGGATACCCCAAACACCTGATCCCGATAAACATAGATACTTTGCCGAAAAAATTGAAGAGTACATAAAAAAAACGTACGGACTAAAAAACGATCCCAGTGTAAAGGATTTATTCAGGCTGTTTTTTATCGGGTACGATCCTAATATTTACATTAACCCAAACGCAAAAATTTATGAAATCAAAAATGGATTTAACAAAGGCGACAACCCCAACCCGATCAGAGCAATTGAACCACAACCAACCCAGGCAAAACGCAACCAACCCGGGAACCATTATAAAACGTCCGATAATGAATATTGGCGCAAAAGGTGTTTTGAGACGGTAAAAAAGAAAATTACTGAATCAATTGACGGGCAAAGGCATGAAACCCGTTTGAAAGTTGGGGAACTGTTAGGGGGGTATATTACAGGCGGTATTTTTAGCGAAAGCGAGATATTAACAGAGATTGAACCCATTATTTTATCAAATACAGACCACCCAAAAGAAGCAATCAAAAATTTCAGAGACGGTTTAAAACATGGGTTGCAAAGGCCGTTAACCATTGATGACCTGAAACGGGATTTGAATAATTACCTAAAAGCCAACGGCAAAGAATATAAACCGGGTATCTATCAAAAGGCGTTTGATTATGACCCGGAAACGGGCGAAATTTTACCGACCGATCCCAGGATACAAGTAATTGACCCGGAAACCCATACTTTCGGGATTTACTGTTTTAAATTTCATTTGCAGGTAAAAAAGCAACCAATCATAATACTATCAGGGATTTATCAGGGCGGGTTTTTTGAATTATTGCAGGAAAATGGATTTTTTAAACGATACATCAATGAAAATGATTATCGATTTATCAGGGATCAGGCCGGGATCATTAGTATTATTGAACCCGTTCAAATCAGGGATTTTGTAATTGAGTTTGTAAAATCATTGGGAGATTTGGAATTTACCTATTTGGGGACGGGTGCAAAGTATTCTAATAAGTACCTGTTTGAGCAAATACAAACCAGAAGCCATATTATTTTTTCGGAAAACTATTTAAGTAGTTTGATCCCACACACCAAACCAATTTTGACCGATACCCCAACCCAAATTTATTTCCCGTTCAAAAATTCAGTTATCAAAATAACCCGGGCGGGTATTGATCAAATGGGTTACAATGATTTACAGTTATGTATTTGGAAAACCCAAATCATTAACCGGGATATTGAATTGACCGACCCCGACAGAGAAAAATATTTCAGTCAATTTTTATACAATGTATCAGGGCAAAATGATCAGAGGGCGGCCGGGTTTATGAGTGCAATCGGTTACTTATTGCACAATTACAGCAATCAAAGCGGCCGGGCTGTAATTGCCTACGATATGGAACTGACAACGGCCAAACAACCCCAGGGGGGAACCGGCAAAGGGATATTTGCCCAGGCAGTGCGACAATTAAGAAAAACGGCCGTAATTGACGGTAAAAAATTTGATCCAAACGACCGGTTTTGTTTTCAGGCAGTAACAGAGACAACCCAGGCGGTTTATATTGACGATGTGAAACCCGATTTTGATTTTCTGAGATTAAACAGCGCACTAACAGAGGGATTGACCATTGAGCAAAAAAACCAACAATCTGTAAAACTGACTATTGAAAGGAACCCCAAATTTTATATTACTGCCAATCAGATATTACAGGCCAGCGGGAACACATTTGACCGGCGAACCTATATTTTGGAGTTTGCACCATACTACAAAAATATTGAGAGGGCAAACCCGGGGAAAAATCCGATTGAAAAAGAACATGGGAAACGGTTTTTTGATGAAAATTGGACGGATCAGGATTGGAATGATTTTTTTGCCTTTGCTTTTAAATGTTGCGAACTGTATTTACTGTATGGTTTGGTACACTACAATATTGAATCAGTCAGTAAAAACAAGGCATTGCAAACGACCAGCGGCGAATTTTATGAATTTGTCAATCAAAGGGAGTTAACCACAGGGGTTGAATACAATTTGAAAGGGTTGTTTGATGAATTTATTGAGAATTATCCCGAACTTGAAAAAGTACATCAAAGGGGATTCACTGAATATTTGAAAAAATTTGCAGCGGCAAACGGTTGGAAGTGGGAGAGAAGATTATCCAACGGGGTAACATTGGTAAAATTTAAACCTGAATAAAGTAATCAGGCAGTAATCAGGCAGTAATCAGATAAAATATTGTAAGTAACTGTATATTAATGAGATGTAAAGTAATAAGTAATAAAAGTAATCAGATTTTGGCAGTTTACCCCCCACCCTATATTTTTTTTATCGTTTCAATCAGATATGAAATTGTAAAAAAAAAGTGCTGGGGGGGGGAACCCCCGGAAAATTGATTACTGTAATTACTGATGTGAATATAAATATCAGAAAATGAATTAGATACAAAAGCAAAAACAGTAATCAGTGATTACTGCCTGATTACTGATTATTTCTAAAACAGAAAATAATGGAAATAACAGACAAAAAAACCGAGGGAAACAAGGCGTTTGAATTTGAAAATGAAAATCGTTTGAGGGTACGATTAGCCGGGTACCTGAACCGGGTGCAAAAGGATCATGATTTTGTATTCAGATTTGATTTGGCCGGGCTGTTTACTGATGACAAACAACGGCAAAATTTAATCAGGTATTGGAACCATGAAAGTATTGGTTTCCCCGATTTGCAAATAATATCAGAAAATCGGGTTTGTTTCATTGAACTGAAACGGGGCGGTATTTCGCCAAACACCCTGATCAGGCCAACCGATATACATGGGAAAAATCAATTGGCAATGATCCACAAATTAAGGGGGTACGGTTTTAGTGCGGGTTTTGGTATCGGGTTTGAACATTCCCGGGCACAAATATTGACCTTTTTAAGAGGCGGTAAAATTGAGATATTGTAAACATAACAACGTAAAATTTACGATAATGGGAAAACAGATCAGGCCAATATACATACTAAAAAAAGTAAACCCTATTTTTTTTGATATTTGTTTCAATGATAAAAGGTTTTCAACCCCTAAAACAAGCAAAAAAAACCGGGAAAACATTGGATATTGGAAATATGCATGGTTTAATTTAAGCAATGAAACAACCGATTTTATCAGGCCAAATTTTTTCTTTGATACCAATTGGAGCCGCAACAATATCTGTACACTAACAGAGATTGGCCGTTTGCTGTTATCGGGATACTGTTATGGAAACGAGGTTGAAAGTTTTTGTCAGCAAATTGCCCAAATCATTTACAAATCGTACAACCGGAAACGGGCGCAAAATGATAAATTCAATGATTTGGAATTTTCAGAGGCATTAAAAGAAATCCGTAAAAATCTGATTTACTATTTTCACAACCCAAACGAGGCAAAATATTATATCATTGAAAAACTGTTTAAGACCTATTTAAGAAAGCTATTACCCCCACAACCCGAGGCATTAACCCAAATTGAAAAACGAATTGAGGCGGCCAAAAACGAGAAAAAACGGAACGAAAGGACTGATAAAGATTTTTATTTTTTCCGGGCGAAATTCATTGAAAGATATTCAGAGTACCTGCAAAGGGAGTTAACAAAATCGGGGTGCCAATTTTTATCTGAAACCGATTTTAAGGAAATTGAAAACCGGTATTGGGATAAAGAATTGGAACGGATAAACAGGATTGAAACCGATTATAAAAAACAGGTAATCAAAGAAATCAATTTAAATCAATTAGTTGAAAGTAACCTATAAAAACCGAATCATGAAAAAACAACAAAACAATGATCCCGGCATATTGACCAGGGATTTACGGGCAACCCTTAAAACGGTTGTACAGGCCGAAATACAAAAACTACCTGAATATTTTGAAAACATGGAACCCCGGCAAAGGGTTGAAACGTTAATCAAATTACTGCCTTATGTATTCCCCAGGGTTGAACCGGTACATTTAACAGAGGGGGAACCGTCAAAATTTGATTGGTAACATTCACAATACAATTAGGTTATTTTGAAAAAATGGGACGGTATTCTAATGATCCGATAATATTGGAAAACTGTATTTCAATTGACCTGAAACACCTGAAAAAATTGGGGTACCTTAAACCTGATCAGATCAGGGCGGGCGGGTTGCAATGGAGATCAGGAAAACAGATAATTGGTAAACTGTCAATTATTGTAAACACCATTGCACCCCCTTACATTCAATTAGAATACGTTTACCGGGGCGAACCTGTTAAACGATGTATTTGGTTGACTAACATAAAACCCCCGATTGGAGACGGCCGAAAATGGTTTTTCGTTTGCCCGGTATCAGGAAAACGATGTACCAAACTGTATTTGATCAATGGTTTTTTTGTACATAGGTTGGCCGCAAAAGGCGTTTTTTATCAAAAACAAATCGAATCCCATAAGGATCGGGAGTTTTACGGGGTATTGGGTTTCATGTTTGACAAAATGGAACTGCCAAAACACTACAAAACCCACTATTCAGGCAACCCAACCAAACGTTTTACCAGGTATTTAAACAAAGTTGAAAAGATCAAAACAGTATTACCGGGGGTATTGGGGAAAATTTAACTTAAAAGCAAGTTAACTGATCCCCCGGGGCAACCTGCCAACCATTAACCAACAAAATCCGAATAATCCGAACCCCTAAAAAAAGAAGCGACCAGGGAACCACCCCCGGCCGCCAAACGTTCAAAAACCATAATTTGATTATGGCAGTACAAAGATACTCAAAAACCGGTTGAAAACCCCTGATTTTTTCTAAAACCGTCCCCTAAACCGTCCCCTAATGAAAAAACCCGCTGAAATATCATTGATAATCAGCGGGTTATATTTTATTTCGTAGCCCGTAGGGGAATCGAACCCCTGTTTTAAGGATGAAAACCTTACGTCCTAACCCCTAGACGAACGGGCCAAAATTTGAGGGTGCAAAAGTAGAACTTTTTTCTATCTCTCCAAATGTTTTTTGAAAAAATGACAAAAAAAATCAAAATGATGAAAACCCATATCAGTTTGGCAAACCTGGTGAAACGTCCAATAGCCTATTACCCGCATTTCTGTTCCATGGTCAAATTGCCCAATTATTAAATTGAATTGGTATTTCATGTTCAAATACACAAATGCTCAAACAAAACATTAATAAATTGTACCCGTCAGAGTCATCCCGAACGAAGTGAGGGACCTCATCCATCGAAAATCTTATCTATAGGTCTTTCCGTTTCAGTATCAGATAGGGTATCATTATAAAAAGCCCTGCATAGAGACCGCAAACCACGAAATCATCCCACTTTACAAATTCCTGTAAATCGAAAGTCATTTCCGGAGTTTTGATTTTCATTAAGGAAGTATTGGGCGTCCGTATAATATGATTGATGGCATTCATCGGCAGAAAACGGTCATAATCGTCAGGTGTGTAATAAGTTATGATGGGTTCGAGAAAACTGTACAGCACCATGGCAATTACGGCAAATCCGGTTTTGCGGATCAGAACCGACAGGAAAATAGCATAGGTCAGGTAAGAAAATACTTCGAGCATATAAGCCGGAATAAAAGAGGTTTTGCCCACTATGGCTTTAAGGGTAATATTGGATGAATTGGTAAAGCCCAGGTAAATGCCTGCAAAAAGAATCACCATCGTGGAAATCAGCGTGAGGAAAAAAGCCACCATCAGTTTCGACCATAATACTTCAGACCGTTCAATACCATTCATGATATTCATTCTCATAGTGTTGAAAGTGAATTCATTAGTTACCAATATTACGAGGATAAATCCCAGAATTACTTTTATAAAAAACCGGGCACTGGCTACAAAAGCTATATTTTGCCAGATATCGGGAAAATTGAAGATCATTTTTTTAAAGGCCAGTAGAATTATTTTCTCCGATTTTGGCGCTTGTTCGGCCAGCCAGTCAATAAAACCGGGTAAGCCAAATATTAGAGCAGCCATCGAAATAAGATATAATCCTAAAATTATCCAGAATGCCTTATACGACTTTATTTTTAACCATTCCAGTCTGATCAGTGTTCTCATTGGTTATTTTTTAAAAGTTCAAGATACTGGTCTTCAAGAGAACGTTTTCTTTCTACCAGGTGATGTAATACTATACCATTGGATATCAGGTATTCATGAATCTCATGAATGTCAGCATCCGGTTTTGGAGTCAGAATAAACTTAATTCCTTCCCGACGAAAAGTAAGCAGAAAAGGACAGTCTTTCAGGGCTGATGCCATGATTTCCAGATTGGAAGATGAAATTTCAATTCCTCCCGTTTCAGCAAGTACTTCATCCACTTTCCCGCTGTACAGTATTTTACCCAGTCGCATGATAGCCACATGCGTACATACCTTTTGTACCTCATCGAGAATATGACTGGCAAAGATAATGGAGACACCTTCACCGGCTACCCGGTTGACCAGTTGCCGGATTTCGGAAATTCCCTGAGGATCGAGACCATTGGTCGGCTCATCGAGAATAAGCGCTTTGGGATTCCCAAGAAGGGCCGCTGCTATGGCCAGCCTTTGTTTCATCCCGAATGAGTAGGTCCTGAACTTATCATGGGCCCTCTGATCCAGGTTAACTAACCGCAAAACCCTGTGTATTTCAGAATAGTCAACTCCCTTTAGGGTACAGGATATTTTAAGGTTGCCGGCGCCGGTCAGGTAGGGATAGAAAGCCGGCGATTCAAGGGTAGATCCAATTTTCTTCCGGGTAAATTTGTCAGGTTTACTACCAAACCACTGAAAATCTCCGTCTGTAGGACGAATGATATCCAGCACCATACCCAGGGTGGTAGTTTTACCGCTTCCATTGGGACCCAGCAATCCGAAAACACAGTTTTCGCTTATAGCCAGATTCATTGCAGAAACAGCGGTAATCTTTCCAAATTTTTTCGTCAGATTTTGGGTTGAAAGAACCGTATTCAAGTTATTTATTTATTAAGTTTTGCCAAAATTAAAATAAGTTATAATAATGTAATATGAAAGTTTTTATTTCATTAAGACAGCCTAATGTTTATAAATGTTTTTATTTTTGCCATGATTTGGGAGTTCTAAAGAATGAAAAAATTGATGAAATTAATTAAACGGATTAAGCCATGGAAAATAAAAAAGCAAAAATAAAAAAGCAGGAAACTGTTTCGGTAGTCAAACAGGATAAGATAGAAAGAAAATACAATAAAACCAAAACGAAGTGTAAAGTCACTTTTTTTGTTCCCGGAGATCTGGCTCCTGAAGCACAACAAGTGGCCGTTGCCGGAACTTTTAACAATTGGGATCAGAATTCGCATTTATTGACGAAAATGGATTCGGGAGATTTTTCGCTGGTTGTAGAACTGGATTCTGGTAATGACTATGAATTCCGTTATGTGATCGATGGCCGGTGGTGGGAGAATACCATGAACGCTGACCGGTATATCTGGTCGGAATTCGGGAATTGTGAAAATATGATTGTATCTGTATGAAGAAGAAAGGCTGCCGGTTAAGGCAGCCCATCATCCGGATCGGTAAGCGGGATTCTGTCACCTCGTAAAAGGGTCCTGTCATTGATCTGGTCGTAACGTCGCCGTTAGGATCTATCGGCCTACCCCCCGGGATCGGACGAGCAGCCCTTGACACCCGGTATATTTGGCCTTTCAGCCCGTAAGGTTTACCCGTAAATGATGTCGCCACCACTTACCGTGAGCTCTTACCTCACGTTTTCACCCTTATCGCACTTACAGTGCGACGGTAATTTTCTGTGGCACTTGCTGTTCCCGCTTTTAGCGAGACCTTCCCGTTAGGAAGTACGGCGCTCTGTGCTGTCCCGACTTTCCTCAGGCAATTGCTTGCCCGCGACAGGATGAACCGGACGGTGCAAAGATAGGCAATTAACAATTAGCAATTAGCAAATATTGGTGATTGGTGATTGGTGGCTGGTGAATGTTGAATGTCGGATGTTGGATGCATGTCGGACACCGCTGCCTGAGCGTAGTCGAAAGCATTGACCGAAGCCAGAGGTAATGAAATAAAGAGGCATGTGTAAATTTGAAATACCCTGGTAATCAGTTGTTTGAAAGTCAGTATTTTATCTGAGATCTTAGCGACTTCCTTGTATTTTCTTTGCGCGAAATGCTCTATTTGCATTATTTCTACCAAAGGGGCTATGGGAAAATCAGAGTACGCAAAGTAAAATATAACCAATCAACCAGTAAGGTTTCTAATCTAACGAATTGTAATTCAATCCAATAATCTATTATCTATAATCTATTATCTTGAATCTACAATTTAAATTCTTTGCTTACTTTTGCCCGCCAATGTTCAATCAAAAATGAGAGACCTGACCACCGGAAATGAAGGCAAGCTGATTTTGCGATTTGCGGTTCCCATGCTGCTGGGTAACGTGTTTCAGCAACTGTACAATATCATCAACAGTGTAATCGTAGGTCACTATCTCGGAAAAGAAGCCCTGGCAGCCGTTGGCGCTTCCTTCCCCATTATCTTCATGCTGGTGTCACTCATCATTGGAATCGCCTCCGGGTTCACCATCATTGTTTCACAATATTTTGGCAACAAACAGATCGATCAGGTAAAAAAAACCATCGATACGATGTATATTGTGCTCCTCCTGGCATCTGTGATCACCACTTTGGCCGGTATCGCTCTCAACGATCTGATTTTCAGAATTACCGATCTTCCGGAGGATGTTTTACCCGAGGCCAAAACCTACCTGAATGTTTACCTTATTGGTTTTATCTTCTTTTTCGGATTCAATGGCATCAGCGCAGTGCTCCGTGGGCTGGGTGATTCCAAAACGCCTTTGTACTTTCTGGTAATCGCTACGGTAGCCAACATACTTTTAGACCTTCTGTTTATCATTGTTTTTAAGTGGGGTATTGCAGGAGCGGCAATTGCCACTATCATTTCTCAGGCGGGCGCCTTTTTCACGGCAGTATGGTACCTTAATAAGACGCATGAACTTGTTCGCTTCACTACTTTCAGGTTACAATTCGACCGGGATATCTTCAGGCGCAGTATAAAAATAGGAATCCCTTCCGGACTTCAGCAAACCTTTGTTTCCCTGGGTTTACTGGCTTTGTTTGGAATTGTTAATAAATTCGGGACTAATACCATTGCTGCCTACAGCGTGGCAGCGCGTATCGATTCATTCGCCTCCCTGCTCGCCATGAATTTCTCGGCAGCGCTGACTGCGTTTGTAGGGCAAAATATGGGTGCCGGAAAAACCAACCGGGTGAAGGCCGGATTCAGGGCCACCATGAAACTTACCATCGGATCATCGTTAATAATCACGGCAATTGTGCTTCTTTTTGGCCGGTATTTAATGGCTATGTTTACTCCGGATAAGGAAGTAATTGAGATTGGATATCAGTACCTGGTCATTGTGGGGATCTTCTATTTCGCTTTCTCGGGTATTTTTGTTTACAACGGAATTTTACGGGGGGCCGGCGATACCGTGGTGCCCATGTTTCTGACCATCTTCTCCCTTTGGATCATAAGGGTTCCTGCCTCTTATCTACTCGGCTCCTGGTTTGGTCCGGTGGGTATCTGGTGGGCTGTACCCTTGGGATGGGTTACCGGGATGATATTCTCAGCCATCTACTATAAAATGGGGAAATGGAAAAGCAAGGTGATTATTAAGCGTGAAGAGGCGTGAAAGGTGATGGGTGACTGGTAGATTATTAGAAAATATGAATTGAAATACAACTCGTCAGGTTCACTATCCACGAGTCATCCCGAACGCAGTGAGAGATCCCTCGCTTCGCTCGGGATGACCGCTTCGTTGGTGATGACTCCTCCACAGTACATTTATTTTCAATTACAAATTATCAAATCAAAAAATTGCCAATCGTAAATCAATCCTGATATGGGCTGAAATCCTTCATCAGACCAGTTTGAGTTCTTCGAGGCAGTGTTTGATCTTCCCGTAAGTCTTTTTGATATCATGATCCAAACCAACGGAAAACCTTACCAACCCTTCAGATAATCCCGATTCTCGCTGAACTTCCTCCGGCACTTCGGAAGAGGTGCTCTTTCCTGAATTGGAAAACAGGGTTTTAAAATAACCCAGGCTGACTGCAAGGTAACCCACGCCTTCTTTTTCCATCATCTCCATGAACGGATTGGCACGGTCGGCGGTTTTCAGGTCAATCGCCATTACGCCGCCATATCCAAATCCTTCATTCATTATATTTTTCATCAGATCGTGGCCCGGATGATTCTCCAAACCGGGATAAATAACCTTTAGTCCCAGTGTCATTAATCTTTCTGATAAATACTGTGCATTGTAGCTGTGTTGTTTCAACCTTACATGCAAGGTATGCAAATTCTTTAAAATAGAGGACGATCTGAACGGATCCAAAACCGGTCCCAGCAACATTGAGGTGCCATTATTCACATCAATCAGAGAACTGATAAACTCATTGGAACCGCAGATGGCGCCTGCCACACAATCATTTTTCCCGTTGATAAACTTGGTCAGGCTGTAAACCGTAATGTGGGCACCAAGCTGGGTCGGGGTAATGATCATTGGGGTAAAGGTATTGTCAACCATCAGAACAATCCCATGATCATTGGCGATCCTGGCCAATCCGGGAATATCTGATACCTGCAGCAAAGGGTTGGTTACCGATTCGGTATAGATCAGCCGTGTTTCAGGTCTGATAGCCGCTTTTACCGATTCAAGGTCGGTGATATCCACAAAAGTAGTTTGCACCTGGTAGCGGGGCATATAATTGGCCAGAAGGGCATACGTCCCTCCATAGGTAGTCATGCTGCATATAATATGTGACCCTGCCGGACAAACCTGCATGATGGCATTGGATATCGCGCCCATACCGGAAGCAGTAATCCAGGCAGCTTCAGTGTTTTCCATGGCAGCCAGGGCATCTGCCAGATATTTATTGCTTGGGTTCCAGTGACGGGAATATAAAAAACAGCCTTCTGCCTCGCCTGTAAAGGTTTCCAGCATGGTTTTCGCCTGCATGAAAGTAAAGGTAGCCGAGTCAGTTACGGAAGGGTTTACATCCCCATACTCACCAAATTGTAACAAATTGAAAATCTTTTCAACCGGATCAAATTTCATAGAGCATTAAATTAGCGATTAATTTTCGGGCAAAAGTAGCAACTTTTTAACAGGGGAGCGAGTAAGATAAAAAGTATTTTTGCGCATAATCAAAAATGGATTGCTTTAATTCTTATGGATATCAGCGTTTTTACAAACCCCGCCCTGCCTCCGGTAATGGATGACTTAAAACCTGTACTGAGTGAAACATTTGACTACTGGATCCGGATCAATGACATGGTTTACCGGAGATTGCCTAAAGCATCCGGGGAATGGAAATATCCCGGGAAAAACTATGGATGGAGTTACAGGCTAAAGGACAAAAAGCGAAATATAATCTATTTACTTCCCAGAAAAGGTTATTTCATGGTAGCCTTTGTATTTGGACAAAGGGCCTTTGAGGAAGTACTGAAAAGCAGCGTATCTGATTCCATTAAGCATGAATTGTCAGCGGCAAAAGCGTACATGGAAGGGCGGGGAATCCGGCTTGAAGTAAATGATGGTAATCCGCTCAAAGATATTGAAGCACTGATTGATATTAAACTCAGCTTTTAACCTGTAAGTCATGAGAACCTGTTTGCTTGGTCTGGATATAGGAAGTTCATCGGTTAAAGCCTCAGTGTTGGATGCCACCACCGGAAAATGCGTAACCTCTGCCCAGTCGCCTTCCTCCGAAATGGAAATCCTGGCACCTTTTCCCGGATGGGCTGAACAAAATCCTGAAACCTGGTGGATTCATCTGAAAAATGCGATTGAGATGATATTGAAATCAGGAACCGTCACTGCCCGGGAGATCAGTGCCGTTGGAATTTCGTACCAGATGCACGGCCTGGTGTGTGTAAACCAAAACCTTGAAGTGGTCAGGAATGCCATCATCTGGTGCGACAGCAGGGCGGTGGATATTGGAAACCGCGCACTAAAAGATTTAGGTAAAGAAAAATGCCTGACCCGCCTGCTGAATTCCCCGGGTAATTTCACGGCATCGAAACTGAGGTGGGTTATGGATAATGAACCGGACATCACAGGTCAGATTTTTAAGTTTATGTTGCCGGGCGACTGGATAGCCCTTAAACTTACCGGACAGGTTACCACCACTCAATCAGGCCTTTCAGAAGGAATTTTCTGGGATTTTCAAAACAGGGAGATAGCCGGATTTATGCTGGATTATTATTCAGTCAATCCTGAATGGATTCCTGAAGTGGTTCCCACGTTTGGCATTCAGGGAAGTATTACCGCAGAAACAGCCCGGGAAACGGGTTTGCCGGAAGGTATTCCGGTGAGCTACCGGGCCGGGGATCAACCCAACAATGCCTTGTCACTTAACGTGCTGAATCCCGGTGAAATAGCCGCCACTGCAGGTACTTCCGGAGTGGTTTACGGAGTCACTGATAAAGCGGAAAACGATCCGCTTTCAAGAGTGAATACTTTTCTTCACGTAAATCATACTTTTGAAAATCCGAGGCATGGAATCCTGCTTTGTATCAACGGAAGCGGCATCATGAACGCATGGATCCGGAAATTGTACGGATCACCTTTGTCATACGAAGAGATGAACCGGATGGCGTCTGAAATACCAACGGGATCAGACGGTCTGGTGATTCTTCCATTCGGTAACGGCGCTGAGCGAATGCTGGAAAACCGGGATACAGCAGCCAGCATCCATGGTATCCGGTTCAATAATCATACGATGAATCACCTCATCAGAGCCGGACAGGAAGGTATAGCTTTTGCCTTTCATAAAGGCATTCAGATCATGAGGAATCTGGGAATGGACATCAACATCATCAGGGCCGGTCATTCCAACATGTTTCTCAGCCCTGTATTCTGTGAAACCCTGGCAGCCATCTCTGCAGCAGAAATAGAACTGTTCAATACCGACGGTTCCCTGGGTGCTGCAAGGGGCGCAGGAATTGGTGCAGGCATTTTCCCTGAGTTAAGCAATGCATTCAAGGGACTGGAAAAGATCAGGGTTTATAACCCACCCGTTGATTCTACACCCTACACGGAGGCTTATAAAAGATGGGAAAAAGAATTAAAAGTATAATTTTACCAAAAAATCGGGAATGTCGTCCCTTACCAATCGTAAATCATAAATCGCGACTCGTAAATAATATGAACATTGTTATAGGTGACAAAGAATTTTTTCCCGGCATCGGGAAGATCAGTTTTGAAGGAATTGATAGCCGGAATCCGCTGGCTTTCAGGCATTATAATGAGAATGAGCAGGTAGCTGGCAAAAGCATGAAGGAGCATTTCAGGTTTGCCATGGCCTATTGGCATACCCTTGGAAATGACGGAAGCGATCCTTTCGGATCGGCTACTAAAAAGTACCCCTGGAATGTGGGAGCCGATCCCGTTATCAGAGGCAAAAACAAGATGGATGCTGCTTTTGAATTCATGACCAAAATGGGGATGCCGTTCTACTGTTTTCATGATTTTGATCTGACAGAGGAAGGGGATACTATTCAGGAGTCTGAGAAAAGGTTAAGGGTGATGACCGATTATGCCCGGATGAAGCAGACGGAATCGGGTGTAAAACTGCTGTGGGGTACGGCCAATCTGTTTTCCCATCCCAGATATATGAACGGGGCGGCTACCAATCCAGATTTCAGGGTGGTGGCTCATGCGGCTGCCCAGGTAAAAAATGCATTGGATATTACCATGGAGCTGGGTGGTGAAAACTATGTATTCTGGGGAGGACGGGAAGGTTACACTACCTTACTCAACACCAATACCCGTCTTGAAACCGATAATCTTGCCCGTTTTCTCGGATTAGCAAGGGATTATGCCCGGAGTCGGGGATGGCAAGGTACCTTTCTGATTGAACCCAAGCCCATGGAGCCCAGCAAACACCAGTATGATTATGATACGGCCACCGTCATCGGATTCCTGCGATATTACGGGCTCGACAAGGATTTTAAACTGAATGTGGAAGTGAATCATGCCACCCTGGCCGGCCACTCCTTTCCGCATGAATTGCAAACGGCTGCAGATGCGGGACTACTGGGCAGTATCGATGCTAACCGGGGCGATTACCAGAACGGTTGGGATACCGACCAGTTTCCGGTCCATGTATATGAGCTTACCGAAGCCATGCTCGTGATTCTGGATGCCGGCGGATTTACTACAGGTGGAATTAATTTCGATGCCAAAACCAGACGAAATTCAACGGATCCTGAGGATTTATTCATTGCCCATATTACCGGTATGGATGCTTTTGCCAAAGCCCTTAAGACGGCCCACCGGATACTTACTGACTCTCCTTTCCGGGAATGGAGAAAAATCCGGTATGAATCTTTTGAATCCGGAAAAGGAAAAGAGTTTGTGCAGGGAAAACTAACCCTGAAGGATCTGTATTTGATGGCATGTCAATCGGATGCACCGGAAGTGATCAGCGGAAAACAGGAAAAATACGAACAACTGATTAATATGTACCTCTGATGAATCAAAACATGACCGGCAATAATTCATCGCAAAGCAGGGCCTATGTGGCCATGCTCACGCTGGTGGCCACTCTGGGAGGACTGCTGTTTGGATATGATACAGCCGTTATTTCAGGAACCGTTAGCGCTCTCAGGTCCATGTTCATCGATCCTTACCAATGGCCTGAGACCGTGGCAAATTCGTGGCATGGTTTTACCGTGGCCTCAGCTCTTACAGGCTGCATTCTGGGAGGGCTGGCCGGGGGTAAGGTAAGCCGTATTCTGGGCCGGAAAAGAGGACTGATCCTCGCAGCGGTACTTTTTCTGGTGTCTGCCATTGGTTCAGCAATACCCGAGTTATTTTTCAAACCTGCCGGGGAGGCCGATCACACCTTCCTTACTGCCTTTATTATATATCGTATCATAGGCGGAGTGGGAGTCGGACTGGCTTCCATGCTGTCGCCCATGTACATAGCCGAGATTGCGCCCCCCGAAATCAGGGGAAAACTGGTCTCCTGGAATCAGTTTGCCATTATCCTGGGCATGCTGGTAGTGTATTTTGTGAACTACAGCATTGCGCTTCAAGGCAATGCTGAATGGCTCAATGAATGGGGATGGAGGTGGATGTTTGCCTCCGAAATAATTCCGGCCTTACTTTTCCTCTCATTGCTGTTTTTTGTACCGGAAACCCCACGTTATCTGGCACTCAAAAACAGAGACCACAAAGCCATGGAAATTCTGACCCGCATCAATGGAAAAGAAAAGGCAGGGGTGATCATGTCGGAAATCCGTCTGACCCTTGGCGGGCACCGGGATAAGCTGTTCAGTTTCGGAACGCTGGTAATTGTGATTGGGATCTTACTCTCTGTTTTTCAGCAATTTGTCGGGATTAACGTAGTACTGTATTATGCCCCTGAGATTTTTAAAAACATGGGTTCGGGAACCAATCTTTCTTTGATGCAGACCATCATCGTTGGGATAATAAATCTGTCATTCACGGTGCTGGCTATTTATACGGTAGATCGCTTCGGGCGTAAGATTTTACAAATTACCGGCGCCTTGGGCATGGCCCTGTTCATGTTCATTCTCGGAACTTCTTTTTATCTCGGTGAGCTGGGCTGGATTGCCTTGTTAGCAATGCTGGGGTATGTAGCCAGTTTTGCCTTTTCGTGGGGACCGGTTACCTGGGTATTGCTGTCGGAGCTGTTTCCAAACCGGATCAGAGGAGCAGCCATGGCAGCAGCTGTAGCCGCCCAGTGGATTTCCAACCTGTTAATATCATGGACATTTCCGGTGTTGAATAACAGTACATGGCTCACAGAAAAGTTCAACCACGGATTTGCCTACTGGATCTATGGGATCATGGGCTTACTGGCTGCCTGGTTTGTGTGGAAACTTGTTCCCGAAACCAAAGGCAAAACCCTTGAGGAGATCGAAAGAATCTGGGCTTCATCCAAAAAACGCACTTTATAAATTTCTTACTGAAACAATAAAACATCAGTTTTTTCATTTTTCATAAAACCAATCCCTATGAGTAAAAAAACATTGGTACTCGGAGCTTCAGAAAAACCGCACCGGTTCTCTAACAAAGCAGTCAGGGCACTTGAACAGGCTGGCCACGAGGTGGTCGCTATCGGACGCCGTGAGGGAAAAATCGGGGATATCCCCATTCAAACAGGGTTTATCCCTTTTGAAGATATCCACACGGTTACCCTGTATTTAAATCCGGGAAACCAGAAAGATTATTACCATTATATTTTTTCACTCCGTCCTAAACGGATTATTTTCAACCCGGGAACTGAAAACCTTGAACTTGAGGCTATGGCAACAGGACTGGGCATTAAGATACTGGAACAATGTACGCTGGTAATGCTGGATGAAGGTTTGTTCTGACACCATGGCTTTTAAACAGATTTTCGTACTTTCGCCGTCCATTCGGATCATAAATTGAACCCATGAAAAAACTACTGTTCCTGATCCTCATTTTCGCCGCGGCGCTGACCGGTAAGGCCCAATTGCCATCCCTGCCGGATACGCTGGGAAGTTGCAACGAGTCGTTTGTAGTGCTCGATGCCGGTCCTGGATTTCTCAGCTACCTGTGGAGCACCGGAGAAACCACTCAGGCCATTGCCGTTTACCGCTCAGGATGGTATCAGGTGATTTGTACCGGCGATGGCGGTCAGATTGTGGAAGATTCTGCTCTGGTAAGTGTGATCAACGCCCATATCATTCCTGTAGGCGACACGGTGATGTGCTTCCGTGACAGTCTGAAGATCTGCGTGGATGTGGATACCCTCCGGTATGCCTGGAGCACCGGGGATACCACACCATGTATATGGTACCATCCTGACCGTGATTCAGCCTGGGTACAGGTTCAGATTTATGATACCCTCGGATTCAATATCTGTCAGGATTCCATATTGATTCGTATGCACACTCCGGTTTTAAAGATGGATACGGTGATGCAGATAAATACCGGCTGTCCCGGAACCTGCAAAGGACAGCTTGAAGTACTCGTATCGGGCGGAGCGCCACCCTATGACTATTTCTGGTACACCTCTCCCGTGCAGTACGATTCCATCGCCTTTGGTTTATGTGAAGGAAAATACAACCTTATTGTAAGGGATTCGCTCCGGTGTAAGATTGATACCCTTCTCAATGTCAGGGTTTTCTCCATGCCGGAAGTGGAAATCATGGTGGATCCTGATACCGGAACGTATATTAAATATCCCGTAGTGACTTTTCTTTTTGAAAATAAATCCATCGATTCCATTCAGATCATCGAATGGTTCTGGAATTTCGGCGACAGTACCTTTTCCGTGGAGGAAGCGCCCCGGAAAGTGTATGATATGGCCCGCTCTTACGAAGTATGGTTGCGTTATACCACTGATAATGAGTGTGTGGATTCTGTTTCATTCACTTTTGAAGTCAAGGATGTAAAGCTGACCATCCCTAATATTTTCACACCCAATGGGGATGGCATCAACGAATATTTCGAAATCACCGATCTCGACAAGTTCATGAGCAATGAAATCCTGATTTATAACCGGTGGGGCAAAAAAGTCTATGAATCCAATAATTACCGGGGCAACTGGGATGGCGACAACGTCCCCGACGGTGTTTATTTTTATACCCTCCGGGCTAAAGGATATTATGGAGAGGAGAAATACAGAGGTTCGGTAACGATTATGAGAAGGTGAAAAATGAATGACTATTGACGAGGTACCTCACTTCGTACGGGATGACTCAGATTGGTACTGATTATTATTGGTTTGTTGGAACCTTTACTAAGGTTTTAACAGGAAAGAGTTAAAAAAACAAACATGCAATTCTATATTGGAATTCACGCTAGTATTTAGTGCCTGAAAACCTTATCCCTTTTATAACCTTCGTAGAATCCAGTTCCTCAACAACCCGCCAACCTTATTACCTTATCAAATCGGAGGCATTCATAGTTTTGGAGACATTTTCAATGGCCATAAGAATATCAGACCTGAGACCTGCCGATGTTATCCGATCGAGGTCTTTATAAAAATGTCTTAGAAAAGTTACCTTCACTGCTAACCCAATTTTGCCATTACCTCTTCGCGTGTTACTTTTTGGGCTCTGTCCGCCTGCTTCATTAATAGTCAAATTTGTGTTTTCAGTAACCGTTCAATCAACTGCTCCCTGCTGAAATGCCAGTTCACTTCTATCCGCTTCGGTTGATCTATGGGATGGTTATCCTATGAGTCTTTTGTTGCCGTCCTTTTCATTTCTTTACTTTGGCTGGATTTGATTTTTTTTTACACTGAGTTACCCTGAGGAATACTGAGTTGCACTGAGCTCTTTTAGTGTAGATTCTATTTAAATAATTTTAACCACATCAGGCACAACAGGGCACAATAGAAATACAATTTTCCAACTTTTCATGTTGCTTTTCAAGCCTCTGAAATTCCGGACAATCCGGCCAACCGGCCATGAGGTACCGTAAGACCTTTCCACCGGTTCAAAAATAGCCCCACTGACTTGTATTTCAATTGCTCATTGCTCATCGCTAATTGCTAATTAGTTTGGTTTCTTCCTCCGTTAACCCTTATAAATCATACACCGGCTCATCAACCTCACCAAACAGGTAATGTATCTCATGATTTTTTTCCTTCTAAAATTGCAACATTTTCACAGTTTCCAACAAAGAGCATTGCTTTACTTACAGGGTGATTGGGATCCTGCAGGTCAGTTAATACAATATTAATTGTCTCGAGCTTTTTTTCTAAACTCCATTCGGTTTTTAGATCTGGTAAAACTTGAATATGATTAAAAACGTCAGAAAAAGAATTATCTAAAATTTCAGGCAAATATAAATCATATATAATGTAATCCAATAATCGTTCAAAAAACGAAGAATCGAAATTTTCATTTTTTAAGACTTGAATATAATCAACCATCTTTTTAATTGAATTAAATCTGTCAATATTAAAATTTATTATTGGCAACTTCTCCAGATATGTCTTTGATATATTGACAGTTAAGTCCGAATTATTCGAGAAACTATTTGCATAGAACCAGTTCAGTAATTTAGAATTAAGCAGTGCTAAAATAAAGTAGTATCTATCTTTAAAAATATCCTTTAATAACAAATTATTTACTGAAGCAAAAGTTTTATACTTGTTAGTATCTAACGCTGCAACTATTGGGCGACTACCTCCACTTATCCGTTGAATAAGAATTTTTGATTCTGATTCCCAAAGATAATCCGGACGAGTACGATGAATCTGATCTTTATCCCATAATAGAAAATTTTTCGGATAACCTAAATAGTAGCGTTTAATATCCTTTCCTTCAATTAATGGCAGGTACCCCTGTTGCTCTTTATCTGTGATTAAATGTTTATGTGCAACTATTCCCTCAATAATGTCAACGCAAAAGTCACCTAATATTTGCTTACCAGCTGATATTTTCATCAGTAATGCATTTACCTTTTCATTAGCAAATAAATTAAATGCATAACTAACATTTTTAAGAAATTGATTTTGTTCAATTTTCGTTTGTGTAAACTCATACTTCTCAATATTAGTTATGTTTGTAACTATTTTAGTATTATTATGGATGTTTTTTGATTTAATGATTCTAAAAATGATTGTGGATGCGGTTACATTATCGAAAATTCCACTACCTAAATCAACTAGTTCTTCAATAAGTGAATTTTCTAGCAGATACTTTCTTACCAAATCGTAAGTGGTTGTCCTTAGCAAATTATTAGGAACAATAAATGTTAGGGTTCCATTTTCATGGCATTCAAGCAGACCTTTTAAAATGAAAAGTGCGAAGAGATTTACTTTACCAGATTGATTGGATTTGTTTTTTTTATCTGTGGTAAAGAATAGCGAAAAGTACGTTTTTTCTATATACCTTTTAAAGTCTGATGAAAATTCCGCATCTCGTGTAAAAACATACGGCGGGTTTCCGATCACCACATCGAATTCTTTAATGCCGAACATCCATTTGGCGTCGAAGAAGGGGGAAGAGGCGTTCTGGTTGTAGGGGTCCCAGCCGGCCAACTGGCGGGCTGACTGGT
>Ga0302250_1000156_pt1 | contig 91565 bp, 49 predicted proteins | sample AAG_RA_Asp_MG_FD_193536 | JGI IMG/M metagenome (GOLD analysis project Ga0302250, IMG submission 193536) | Enriched activated sludge microbial communities from anaerobic digester in WTTP, New Holstein, Wisconsin, United States - AAG_RA_Asp | ecosystem: Engineered > Bioreactor > Anaerobic >... | reverse complement strand
TGAACTTAAAGAATGAATAAAGCAAAATAATATTACAGTGTTCTTTATATTCATAAATTTGTATTTTATAAAATAAATAAGATATATTGAAATATTAATTTATTTAATAATGGTATTTCAATCTTTCATACCATGAGGCTGGCGGCGTAACAAATCCTTTCCCAATATGTGTTTCAGGCGAATAATCCTGGCCGGTAAGGCTTTTCATTGTGTTAAGATACAACATAGAGGTAGAGGTTGCCGTAAATCCGGGGCTAAGCAAAACGTAATCAAAGGCTTCCATAGGAAAAGAGGTCTTGTTTGTTACCAGGTCTGTACATAATCCTCCATCAGCGGTAATGCTTTTATAGGTTGTAAAATTGTGGGTGTTTATATCGCCGCAATATGTTTTATTAATCATGGAATTTTGATGATCTTCTGATGAAAGGTTCCGTTTTTGGTATTAATTTTAATGAGATACATTCCGTTTTTGAGGAAATCAAGATTAATCGTTTTTGCGGGTAAACTTAAGTTCTGATAAACGAGTTTACCTGAAATTGAAAATACGATGATCTCCTCTATCTCAGAATTGCCTGATTCAATAGTTATCTCTTTGGAAAAAGGATTGGGCAAAACATCTATTTTGCCTTTTCCTGAAATTTCAGTGATGCCAACCGTTCCATTACTGCCTGGAATGCGTTTGCCATATAAACGATGTGCAGTTGGAGGATTGGGATAGGGTTGCGGATAATAATCATTGATGATTCGGACGCTATCACCATTGTAAAATTTCATGTATGGACTTTGTGGATTTGCATTATAACAGGAGAAATAATCTGTGCAATAAGTAAAATTCTGGCTGCTGTTTGTAGCTGCCCACCATTTGGCCTGACAGATAGTAGAATCTATATAATAAACACGGATCGTATCAATAGTAATGACCCACGGACTTCCTGCAGGATCAGCTTTCCATTTTTCACCGCAATAAATCCCAACCAAAGAATCGGCAGGGATCTGGCTGAATAGGATCATTGTTTTAAATATAAAGAAATTTATAAATAATTTCGTTTTCATTGCGCATTGAATTAATAATGAAAATTTAATTTATGAAAAAAAGTCTGAGGCATAGGAAAAGGAGATCTTCTATTCAAATTTATTTCGCAGAAAATATCTTCACAATTTGTGGTATTAAAAAGAAATTCACAGTTGCTGTCTATTTCTGTAGTTTCATTCATCAAAATATAATCAGATGCCCAAATACTCTTGTTATTCTGGTTCGTTATTGAAACACTAGTACCCATGGTAACGGATTTATGAAGTTTATTAGGGTAAAATGCAGGATTATAGTTTGTTAAAGTAATGTTGTTATCACAATCCTCTTTATGCTGCCATACTTTAACATAGTCAATCTCAATTGTATAAGGAAAATGAGTACTGTCAGCGCTTATAGTGTCAAAAGGGACACAATAGTTATCTACCGGCACATAGCTTCCGCCGCACGTAATGATAATAGCCATTTTACCCAGCGATTCCGGATTATTATACGATACATACTGCAAAACCGAATCGTAGTAATATTCAATAGAATTTGAGGTCCAGTTTATTCCAACGGTATGCCATGTATCTGGCGTTAAATTACCATACGAAAAAAAATCTGAATTTGGTGATCCTGAATTTGCAGAAAAGTGAGAATTTCCGGTTGCTTTATAAAATGTATTAGAGCTTTCCTCGTACGCATTAATTTCAAAGCCGTCAATTTCATTATAAAACGAGTTTCCGCCACTCCACAACCAAAATGACCCTCCATGACCTTTCAAAGTTTTTGGCGCTTCAGGTAGAGGTGGTAATTTAAATTTGATTTCAAAATATCCATATCTGAAATCCCATCTTGAATAAAGCATGGCTGTAGTGAAATTAAAAGGTAATGTGTCCCAATGCCAGCAATAACCTTCATCACAATCATTATTTGGGACATTACAGGGATCAGGGATATTAGGACATGTAGGCCATGACCAGCATTGTCCGTCATAATTTTCTTTTCTCGTAATCAATTTTATTGTCCCACTATTAACTTTACAGTTTGTTGTATCAGTCACATTTTTCTTAATGGCAGCCATTGGGATAGCTCCAATATTCGTATCACAAATAAAGTAATTTAAACCCTGATGCCAGGGATACGTTTTATTCCATTTCGAAGTATCAAGCTGGACTGTATTAAATGAATCTGCCCATGCTAATTTATAAGCTGGATCTATTGAAGGATGAATCTGGCCATAACCATTTAATATGGAATAATGGGTGAAGAAAAATACGAATGATATGAAAAATAAGATATTAAGCGTTTTCATATTTGCTGCTTTTATGTATTACTTAATCCGTCAGAATCATTCGTTTGGTGGCTATTTCACGGCCATCCACAACCAAAGTATAAATGTACATTCCCGGTTTCATTTCACCGCCGTTTATCGTCAGCGTTCCCTCTCCGTGCTGCTGCAAGTCATGTGACTTGAGTAAGGTGCCCTGCATGTCAAAAATGAAAACATTTGCCGCTCCGGCGTTCTCAATGACAGAGTACCTGATTACAGTACTTTGTTTGAATGGATTGGGCGCATTTTGATATAGCACATTTTGGGTTTGCTTTCCGCTTGTGTTTTCTATATCGTTGATTAGTATTCCTGATTTCAAATACCCTGTGGTATCGCTGCCATCCCTGATATTATCCATGGAACTCTTAAGGTTTTCAATCTGAACCTGCTGCTCTTTAATGGCTTCTATTAATAATCCCACAAGGTTTGAATAGGCCACGCTCAGCTTTCCGTTTTCCATCCGTTGAATCACTTCCGGAACAACTGCCTCTGCTTCCTGGGCTATCAGTCCCATATAGGTTTCGCCGGTGTTAAATACGGCCATTGAATCTGAATAGTTGTATTGGTAGGTTACCCCACGCAGGTTCTTTACTTTTTCTAAAGCGCCTGCAATGGTCTGAATGTTCTTTTTAAAGGAAATATCTGATCCCAGATATTGACCCTGGGAATAAATCCAACCAGCAGCATGAACATAGAAATTGTCGGATGATCCGTAATTCATATGATATCCGCAGGCATTGGAGGTTGCAGCATAGATCCAGAAACTTTTTACATAATTTCCCGAAGAGATAACCTTGATTCCGCCTGAAGTAATTCGCATTTTTTCCTGGCCATTTGTTGTGAACCCTATTGCTTCAGAAGCTGGGTGAAAAATGCCTGTCTGATCATCGCCCCAATAAGTATAATCAGGAGTTGTTGCTGAAGAGTTGCTGTTTAATCCACGAATAAATGCAGATGAAGTAGTTGTTCCGGCTGAGGAAGTGAAAACACTGTTTCCAACAACCTGTAGCTTAAAGTTGTTTATGGGCGTTGAAGTAGAACCCAATGAAATTCTGCCGCCACTGTGAATTTTAAGCTGGGCGAAAGCCACCCATGATACGGAAAGAAATAAAACGATTAAAGAAAATTTTAGATTTTTCACTGTTAATAATTTTAAAATTGTGTTCAAATTTAAAATTAAATCTTCATCAAAACCAAATCAAAGTTGTTAAAATATCTTAAATTAAATAAAAATCAGCCTTTTGCTTATTTTATCAGTAAATATGGGCTTACAACCGTACAGATGCCTTTGCAGTAAGTAAGAAATTATAACAATCAGGCTGGAAATAATAAGTAGTTTGGTAAAGTTTGTTGACGTTGATTAGATGCAGCCTGTTTAAGATTGTTGCACAATTATTTTTTAATATCACATCCTATTCTTAAAAACTTCATGTGAGAGGCTGTCTCAAAAAGGGGTCAGCCTCTTTTTTTTTGATTTTCTATTAAAAGTACCTAAAAAATCACTTTTACAATTACTGGTCTTGAAAACTGGTGTTTTTTTCGATTTTTTTGACAAAACTGGTCGTTAAAAGTCCAAAAAAAAGTTTAATTCGCGATTTATCCTCCTAAAGCGCACAACTTCAATAGATTATGAGCCATAGCGACTAAAGCAAACTCAATAGTTGTCTTTTCGATACCTTTGAGAAGAAATCTTTTAAATTTTCGGTTCTGTTTTATCATTCCAAAAACAGGTTCAACATCTACCGGCCTCTTTTTCCGGTAAATGATTCCCTGTTCACTGTTTAGCCTTTCTCTTGCCTGCGATCGAAGTTGAATTAATCTATGACTTACTTCTATTATTCTGTTATTAGCCGACTTATGACACGCACCTCTCATTGGGCATCCAGCACAGTTTTGCGCCTGATAACGTGTTAGCTCTCGCTCATATCCAGTCTTGGTCTTTTCGGCTTTAATTCCAATAAAATTCATTTTCTGTCCCATAGGACAATAATAACAATCTAACTCATTGTTATAGTGTAAATTATCTGAATGAAAGTCTCCTTTTGCTTTTTCTTTCTTGTGTTTTTCCTTATCAAAGTAGTTGTCTTTTACATAGGCTTCCACACGGTTTGTATCCAGGAAATCAAAGTTCTCTTCCGATCCATATCCGGCATCGGCAATAATCTCTTTTGGAAGCTTCCCAATGGATTCCTGAAATGATTCAAGGTGAGACTTTAAGGTTGTCGTGTCTGTCGGGCTCTGATGGATACTGAAATGAGCGATCATTTGATCCTGGGTGCTTATCTGAACATTGTATGCCGGTTTTAACTGCCCGTTTTTCATATGATCCTCTTTCATCCTCATGAAAGTAGCATCATGATCAGTTTTTGAAAAACTGTTACGCTCACCTAAAATTAACTCCTTCTCTTTATAGGATTTAAGTCTTACAGGCCAATTTTTCTTCGCATAACTTACCTTTTGTCTAATCTTTTTGGGAACAGGCTTGTCTTTTAATGCATTATCTATTTGATCTATAGTCCTTTGAACTTCTTCCGGCTCAACGGCAGCAAATTGAGTTGGACCTGCGTCTTTTAGTTCATCTTTGGCAACCTCTTCGGTATATTTCCACAACTCTTCCAATTCTTTAGATATCCGATCCCTGTTGATTTTAATCGATTTCCCCCACACAAATGTATATCTATTCGCAAATGATTCTATTTTAGTTCCGTCTGTATAAACCTGTTGCAAGTCTAAATGCCCGGAGGATATCAACAACAATACTACTTCTGTAAATACTTTCTTTACTACCCCTTTTAGCCTCTTACCGCGAAAACGATTCAGCGTATTATGATCGGGCTGTTCCATCCCGCTTAACCACATGAAATTAATATTTTCCCTGGTTGCGGCTTCTAATTTCCTCGAGGAATATATATTACTCAAATATCCATATACTAACACCTTGAGCATCATCCGTGGATGATAGCTTGTACAGCCTATGGGCTTGTATTTCCTGATCAAAGGATCAAGGTTTATTTTATCTATTACCTGATTGACCACCCGGACCGGATGATCTTTAGGTATGAGCTCTTCCAGGCTAGGTGGTAAGGCACTCAGCTGATTTTGCTCATAGGGCTTAAATTTAACTTTTGTGGATTTCATACCCTAAAAGTACAAAAAATTTATCTTACTGAATGTCAAATGCTTAAGAAAAAGTTATCAACACTATGTTGTTAATAACCAGCCAATTAAGCAAAAAAAAGAGACTGCCTTTTTGAGACAGCCTCTTAGCCGTTGGAATTCATGAGAAGGCGCTGAGATTCACTGAGAGAAATTCCGGAAAAGAATGATTCTAAGCGTTTTATCATTTCTCATTAAGTCTCCGTGTAATCTCAGTGAATTCTCAGTGTAATTACAATATTATTATTTTGCGGCATATGATACTGTGATCCTGATGCAACCGGAGAATATATACTCCTACCGGCAAGTAGTTTGTATTGATTTCCATGTAAGTTGAAATTTTCCCCCGTTGAGTATAAACCGCTGAACCGGAAACATTGATTAACTGAACCGTATGAATGTTTTTGTCGGAACTGATTTTTTCAAAATTATTAATGTCACTTATTACTATGCCTATTTTTGAATCTGTTACAGTTGAATTTGTTAAATATTCAAAAAAAATTACCAAGCTTTCTCAGTTAAGTTATTTTTGTCAAAATTTAATGAGTAGAACAATATCTTCTAAGTCGTTTTAAACCCATGAACAACCGTATCGACCCAATAAATACTTTAATACTGCCTGATTCCAGTGTTCCGACTGGCTTTTTGGCCGCACTTAATGGGGCAGAGAGATGAGTAGATAAAAGACACGATCCTGCTTCAATTGGGAAAACCAAAACAGGGAGAAGCCCGCCTTGATAGCGATGTTTATTCCGATTTACCGATGTCAAGCGTTATTGCGCAAACGCGCAATCAACATTTACATATTTTTGATAAAATAAATTTTAAAACAATAATAATTTACAAAGATGAAAAAAATCAATATTTATTTAACAATGGCATGTTTATTAATAACAGCAGCAATTTATATTTCATGTTCAAAACTACCACAACATGATGAAGTTAACACCATCGCTGCAACGATTCAATCTTCAGAAGACCAAATAATTGAAAAGAGAATCAATTTATTTATTGAAAAACTCAATTTTATAAAAAGAAATCCAAATTTAAAAAGTGATGAAACCATGACCGTTGATAGCGCAGTATGGTATTTAGAAGCAGCATCAAATTTGACTTATGCGAATGCAAGTGAGATAATCAAGAAATATGTTGTAGATTCATGCATTATCAATGTATCTGTTACGAATGGATTGTTACAATTGGCGGAAGTTCAAACCTCATATGAACAGATGATTGACAGTCTTTCAAGTATTAATGCCAACCTACCTGTTGGCTACAAACAACCTGTTGTGAACGACGTTTCGATAAAAGCAAGTGGCGCTGAAATTGTTACATTAGGAATTGTTGCCGGTTTTAATGTTGATTCAGAAGCATCTCCTACAATTAATTTTGATCCGTGGTACTGGGGTATGTTAATGGGAAAATGTGATGGAACTTTTGCCGGCCAGTCAGATGCTGCTGAAGAATTGGAAAAGAAAATTATGCTCAGAAAAGGGATAATTGGAGGAAATTCTTATTACACCGGGATAGTGGATATAAGTGTTATACCAGAATCATTTATGAATCCGAACGATACAATACCTGGCGACAATATGTATGATTTCCTGATGTTTCAGTGTACCGACAACGGAATTATGCCAAATGTTCATATTTGTTTATCTCCTGCGGAAATGAACTTTTATTTATGGGGAACGGAACAGGTAATATATAACTACGAACCAGATGGTGCAAGACCAGTAGGAAAAAGTTTTATTTCTGCAAATCTTGTTGGAGATGCTGTTACGCCGCAATTATATACAACTTACTTACATTATGGTATAATAAATTATGGCATATTACATATCAACAGTAAACCGCCCGTTGAACTTTAATTGAGCAGTTAAACCTTGAAGGAGTATCTGATTTAAAGCATCCCTTTTACTCATACTCCTTTTTGGTTCTTTTTATCCCTTAAATATACATAATATTTATCACTATGAAACGATTAATAACGACTTGTTTATTTTGCATCATAACGACGCTGGCAATGGGTCAGGCAACGTTCCAGAAAATAATAGGCGAAGGCAAAAACCTATATTTATATTCGGTAATTGAAATACCGGACGGATATGTTTTAAATGCGGCTGTAGGGAGATATGGGCTTACCAAGGTTAAAGCACAACTTTTTAAAATAGATAAATATGGCGAAACAGTTTATGATAAAGTAATACCCACAAATTCATATATTTTTATGATAAACCAGATGATTCGCCTCGAAAATGAAAACTATTTATGTTTTGGTCAGCAAAAATTAATATTGGATTCAACTTCATTGTTCACAGTTCTAATGCTTGATAAGAATTTTAATACTATTTGGGAAAAAACGTACCAAACCCCTTTTTATGACATGGATTATTATAATTACGAATATTTTAATAGCGACATTTTAGTGATAGGGTGTGGACGCAAAACCAATAATACTTTTTACCAAAATTTTGCTTACAGGATTAATACTGCCGGTGATACGATGAGTTCAAAAATCTATCCGTTCTCTGGTTTGAATATTGCCTTTGATATTTTGCCCATTATTGGCGCTGCCGCTTTTAAGGTGTTCACATTTGGTTATCACCAGCAAACAAACACGCCAGGACAGATTATTTTTATAGACACCCTTTTAGAAATGACCGCTATTAAAGGAATACCAGAACGCGTTTATCTTTATAACGACGCAAAATATATTGATGAATCGCATTATCTTCTTACCGGAAAAAAAACCATAGAAAATTCGCATCCACAAGATGACCAACTGGCTATTATGATTATGGATACATCGGATGTTATGATTGATTTAAAATATTTTGGCGCCGCTGATACCTCGGATTATCCATCATTATACAAAAACTTATCTTTTATTGATACAGATAACATTTATTTTGGCGGCACAAAAAATCTATCCCCATTATATTTTCCTACCACACCAAGTTGGTTCGTCATCAATAATCTTAACAGCAATCTCGAGATAAAATGGCAGAAATATTACGGGGGCGATGCATATTACCTTATGTGGTCGATGATTGCAACCATTGACGGCGGATGCCTGATGGCCGGTACCCGCTATGATTACATAGCTCAACCTGAAGCGAAAGATATCATACTTATTAAAATTGATTCAAATGGTTTGGTAACCGGGTTAAATGACGAGTCACTGCCAATTCCTGTCCGCGAAGCCATTGTATATCCAAACCCGGCATCCACTCTTGTTACCGTCGAATTCAGTCTTGCCTATCAGCAGGCTGAATTACAACTTACAGATATATCGGGCAAAACGGTTCTTAAAACCCAGCTTACCTCTAACCGCCAAACCATCGATATTTCGGCCATTCAGGCAGGAACATACATTTACAGGATTTATAACCAAAAGGGATTGGAAGAAACCGGAAAACTGTTGGTTAAGTATTATTAATTCTAAATTGACATTTTTAAATAATTGAATAATTATAATTTACATCCTTTAACCTATTTCGGTGTCGCTCTGTTAATGTAGCAAGCATCCGATCTTCGGTCATTTCCTTATAAAATTTGAAAACCAGGAAATCCATAATGTCCCTGGCAGACAAAATCGGTATCTCCTCTTTCGACAAAAACTTTTCCTTTAAAAGAAAACTTCCGACAAGTAAAATAAGCGCTATCTGATGATACCATGACAGCCACTTGCGTGTCTGATACGGATCCATACCCAAAATCTGCATTTGCTCCTTGAAACTGTGCTCATTTTAAAATTCAAATCTTCATCAAAACCAAATCAAAGTTGTTAATATATCTTAAATTGAATAAAAATCAGCATTTAGCCTATTTTGTCTGTAAATATGGGCTTACAACCGTACAGATGCCTTTGCAGTAAGTAAGAAATTATAACAATCAGGCCAAAGATAATAAGTATTTTGGTAAAGATTGTTGACGTTGATTAGATGCTGCCTGTTTAGGACTGTTGTACAATTAATCTTTGATATCTTATTATACATTAAAATTCAGTTACATTGAGAATACATGACCAGGCACTGAGATCCACTGAGTGAAATCCCGGATATGAAAGCTTAACATTATTTTAATATTCCCCGGAGAACCCCGCCAGGGATTAAATATGGGTAGCGCAAGGGGATGGTGTGGCATTTATTCCGTCCCGGACGGGACGGTACTAATACCTCGCATGTTGTTTTACTAATGACAAGAATAATTTTTAATATGCTATTGAATTTTGGGAAGAATTACACTACCCGGATCGTAAAACCCGACGACCTCATAAAAATTTCGTGGTTTTCAAGGGAAGGCTCAATGTGCCGGCCTCGCAAGCGATGCAGAAGCTGGCGCCGGCATTGGCTTTGAGCGGCTTGCATCGCGCCGGTTGAGACGACCCGTAGAAAACCAGAAATTTTTAGGAAGTCTTGAACTTTTCTTTGTTACTTTCTTTTGGTTCAAGCCAAAAGAAAGTAAAATCTAAAGGATATATTATCAATTTAATAGCTTCTATTTTTCACAAAAATTACAGATGAGCGGAATTGCAAATTCCGCTTAGCCGTCGGGACTTTTGTGCAGGGTTCGAAGCGGAATTGCAAATTCCGCTTAGCCGTCGGGACTTTTGCGCAGGGTTCGAAGCGGAATTGCAAATTCCGCTTAGCCGCGGGACTTTTGCGCAGGGTTCGAAGCGGAATTGCAAATTCCGCTTAGCCGCGGGACTTTTGTGCAGGGTTCGAAGCGGAATTGCAAATTCCGCTTAGCCGTCGGGACTTTTGCGCAGGGTTCGAAGCGGAATTGCAAATTCCGCTTAGCCGCGGGCACTTTTAAAGCGGGACGACATCCCGGAATCTTAATCCGGTATGTCGTCCCTTTCCACACCCTTGTGCGGTCATCCCGAGCGAAGCGAGGGACCTCAGCGAAGCGAGGGACCTCCCTGCACAAACCTATTCCATTCCCAGTTCGCTGCGCAGGTAAAAGCCGGTATAACTGGCCGGATGATGGGCTACCTCTTCCGGGGTGCCTTCACAGATAATTTGCCCGCCCTGGTCGCCGCCCTCCGGGCCGAGATCAATAATATGATCGGCTACTTTAATAACATCGAGGTTGTGTTCAATAACCAAAACGGTATTTCCTTTATCAATCAGTTTATTTAAAACTTGAAGCAAAACACGAATATCTTCAAAATGGAGACCGGTGGTGGGTTCGTCTAGAATATACAGCGTTTTGCCGGTATCTCTTTTGGCCAGTTCCGAGGCCAGCTTTACCCGCTGGGCTTCACCGCCCGATAAGGTGGTAGAGGGTTGCCCCAGCTTGATATACCCCAGTCCCACATCTTCCAGCGTTCTGATTTTCTGAATGATAGACGGGATGGCCTCGAAAAATTCCACCGCCTGGCTGATGTTCATATTCAGCACATCATTGATCGATTTTCCCTTGTAACGCACCTCGAGGGTCTCGCGGTTGTACCGCATTCCGTTGCAATCGGGGCACAGCACATGCACATCGGGCAGGAAATTCATTTCGATGATCTGAACCCCGGCGCCCTTGCAGGTTTCACATCTGCCGCCCTTTACGTTAAACGAAAACCGGCCCGGCGAATAGGCTCTTACCTTCGATTCAGGCAATACAGAAAATATCTTGCGAATTTCGTCGAATACTTTTGTATACGTTCCAGGGTTGGAACGCGGGGTTCGTCCTATGGGCGCCTGACTGATTTCAATAACCTTGTCAATATTCTTAATTCCTTCAATAGTAAGGAAGGGCAGGTGGTTCAGTTCAGAGCGGTATAACTGTTTGTTGAGATACGGGAACAGGGTTTCGTTGATCAGGGAGGATTTGCCGCTGCCCGAAACGCCGGTAATGCAGATGAACTTGCCCAACGGCAGTTTCAGATCGACGTTTTTCAGGTTATTACCGGTAGCGCCGTACAGGTTGAGGTACAGTCCGTTTCCCGGACGACGATCAGCGGGCACGGTAATTTGCTTCCGGCCGCTGATGTACTCGCAGGTTATGGAGTGGCAACTGCTCATTTCAGCGGGACTGCCTGAGGCTACAATTTTTCCCCCTTTGATACCGGCGCCCGGACCAATATCTACTACCCAGTCGGCGGCTACAATCATCTCACGGTCGTGCTCCACCACAATCACCGAATTACCAATATCCCTGAGGTTTTTAAGAGCCGATATCAACCGCTGGTTATCGCGCTGGTGCAGTCCGATACTGGGCTCATCCAGAATATACAGCACACCGGTAAGTTGCGATCCGATCTGGGTAGCCAGCCGTATCCGCTGCGATTCACCCCCGGAGAGGCTTTGAGCCGGCCGGTTCAACGACAGGTAATTCAAACCCACCTCGAGCAGGAAATCGGTGCGGGTAACAATTTCCCGGATGATTTCCCTGCCGATGGCCAACTGCCGTTCCGTAAGCTTGCCCGGCAGTTCTTCAAACCATTTGCGGAAATCCCGGAGGTCGATATTCGAAAGTTCCGAAATGTTCCTGTCCAGAACGCGGAACTGCAGCGAATCGCGCTTCAGCCGGGTGCCGTGGCATTGGGGGCACGCCAGCTTGTTCATGAACTGCGATACCCATTTATCCACACTTTTCGATGAAAATTCCTGTTGCTGGGCCAGGATAAAGCTGATGATCCCCTCAAAATTCATGAGCTGGTGGTGGCGAAGGCCGTTGCCGCTGTCGGTGGAAACATCCACCAATTGCCCGGCGCCGTAAAGAATGGTCGCGATCCCTTCATCGGGAATGTCATTCACAGGGGTATCGAGCGTAAATCCTAAGGTATGGCCGATGCCTTCAATCTGCCGGAAGATCCAGTTGGGATTGTAGGGTCCCAACGGCACAATTCCCCCTGCCCGGATGGTTTTATTCCGGTCGGGGATGATCTTTTCCATATCGATTTCCACAATCGATCCCAGTCCGTTGCATTTGGGGCAAGCGCCATAAGGCGAATTGAACGAGAAGGTGTTGGGTTCCGGTTCGTCGTAGGAGATGCCTGTGGTGGGGCACATCAGCAGTTTGCTGTAATGCCGCACCTGGTCGCTGTCGTGTTCATGTACCATCATCACCCGTTTACCGTGCTTCATGGCCAGCTGAACGGCATTATCGATCCGTTTACGGTGATCACCGGAAACCATGATCCGGTCGATCACCATTTCAATATCATGGATCTTATAGCGGTCGACGTGCATGCCGAAGCTAATGGGCATGATCTCCCCGTCGACCCGTACTTTGGAATAGCCCATTTTCCGGATCTCGTCGAACAGCTCCCGGTAATGCCCTTTGCGGCCTTTTACCACAGGCGCCAGGATGTTGATCTGCCTGCCAGAATGTTTTTCGAGGATGAGATCGATGATCTGATCATCGGTGTACCGCACCATTTTTTCGCCGGTATTATACGAGTAGGCTTCGGCCACCCGGGCGTACAACAACCGGAGGAAGTCGTATATTTCGGTAACGGTTCCCACTGTGGAACGCGGGTTGCCCGATGTCGACTTTTGTTCGATGGAGATCACCGGGCTCAGGCCGTTGATCTTGTCCACGTCGGGGCGTTCGAGGTTTCCGATAAACTGCCGGGCGTAGGCCGAAAAGGTTTCCATATACCTTCGTTGCCCTTCGGCGTAAATGGTATCAAAGGCCAGGGATGATTTTCCGCTGCCGCTCAGACCGGTGATCACAACCAGCTTATTGCGGGGAATGGTAAGGTCGATGTTTCGCAGGTTATGAACCCGGGCGCCCAGTACTTCGAGTGTATCCGATTCTGAAAATCCGGGATTGCCTGCTTTGATGGATTCTGTTTCCGTAGCGATCATAGCTTTTACAACATATTCGGTTTTGCGGGTCAGTACAGTATGATGCCGGCTTCCACGGATACTCCGCCAATTTTGCTGAAATACAGCGCTTTGGTCACCAGCTCCGGTTGAGCCGGGAAGTTGGTTTTCAGATACATCCAGCCGTAATAAGGAATATTGTTTTTAGTCAGTTTCAGTCCGATGTATTCAATCAGTCCGTTGTAATTGGTGCCCTGGAAAGTGCCCGCGATGGTAATGCTTGGGTACCATTCCACATTGCTGCCGATGGTTTCTCCGGCCTCAATCATGTTCAATGAAGATGATCCCGAGCCGGTAAAATTTCCTACCGAAATGAGCACGCTGTCTGAAAGGGATTTCAGATCCACTCCCGTATTGGAAATGGTGAAGGAGATATCGTTGACTCCGTCATAGTCAAAATCATAGTTATACATTCCATCGCCGGCATGGTTGATATCCGGATTGTAATCAATGAAAAACTGACTGTCGTCGTTTTTAATTATGTCATGAATGTGTTCTTCCTTTGAACAGGCAAAGAACAGGATCAGTAAAACAGGGATAAGAATTTTTTTCATTGGTTGAATTGTTTTAACAGCGCGATCCGGTATCAGGGAATAAAAACAGTGTACGATTTCCCTTCGGGTACCGGCAGGGTACGTGAACGGAGCCATGGGTTGAAATATTTGATCATCCGGAGGGTGGTTTTGTTTTCCCTGGCGAAATCTTCGAGCCGCGTAATGGTTTGGGTAACCTTGACGGGTTTGAGGGCTACCGGCTGGTAAAGGTCGGAAGGGGATAAATTGTACCCATACTTCGGGTAACTTCTGTAAATTTCCTTGATGGCAATGATCCGGTTAATATACCGGGTGGTTTCGTTGCTGAACAACAATTCATAGAAGTTGGAGGTACCCTGCTGGGCTATTTCCTCTTCTACCCGTTTCATTCCGGTGTTATATGAGGCGGCAGCCAGAGTCCAGCTGCCGAATTTGCCATAGGCTTTTTTCAGGTATTTGCAGGCGGCTTCGGTAGATTTTACGAGGTGATAACGTTCGTCCACATTTTCGTTGACTTCAAGGCCGTATTCCTTAGCCGTTTTATCCAGCAACTGCCAGTATCCTGCGGCTCCGGCCGGAGAGACCAGGTGATCAAATCCGCTTTCGATAAACAGCAGGTATTTGATGTCATCGGGCACTCCTTTTTTCTTAAGTGTTGCTTCCACTTCCGGCAGCCATCGGGCTGCTCGCTTCAGCAACAACATGGTATTGGAGTGCCAGAAGGTGTTCACTACAATTTCGCGCTCTACCCCTTCTTTTACGTAAAAGAGGTTAAAAGGAACAGGCTCCCCGCAAAAATCAGCCTTTACAGGTAATGGTGGATTGAAAATTTTATGACTGTTATTCCAGGAAGCGGTATCGGATACCGTACCGGATTCCATTACCGGTCTGGCCGAAGGAAGCAGGAAGAGTCCCAGGGCCACAATGGCTAAAAAAAATATTGACAGAAAAGTATGTTTGATCATTTTCAGGGATTAATCAGTAAAAAAACAGAAAAGGTTCGGCTTTTCAGCGTTTCAGAAGGGGCTTACCAGATCTTTAAAAAGCGGCGCCACTTTATCTTTATCCGAAAGAGAAGGTTCTTCAATGCCCCAGTTAATTTTAAGATCCGGATCGTTCCATCGGATGGCGCCTTCCGATTCGCGGCTGTACACATTGGTGCATTTATAGAAGAAAACCGTTTCATCCTCCAGGGTCAGGAAACCGTGGGCAAAGCCGGGTGGCACCCAGTACATCCATTTATTGCTGGCAGTAAGTTCGATGGAATCCCACTGTCCGTAGGTGGGGGAGTTTTTGCGGATGTCCACCGCCACATCCAGCACGGCGCCTTTCATCACCCGCACCAGCTTGCCCTGGGCAAAAGGAGGTTTCTGGAAATGCAATCCCCTCAGCACATTTTTCATCGACCGCGATTCATTGTCCTGTATAAAGGTATGATGAATCCCCAGATTCCGGAATTTGTCCCAGTTGTACGACTCAAAGAAATAACCCCGGGCATCCTGAAAAACATCGGGTTTCACGATCCAGAGGTCCCTGATTTTGGTTTGTTCGATTTTCATAGAAAAGATATATTGTTGAATCCGTTTGGATTACAGATGGATTACTTCTCCATAGGCAGCAGCGGCAGCTTCCATAATGGCTTCCGACATGGTTGGATGCGGGTGTACCGATTTGATGATCTCTTCACCGGTGGTTTCCAGTTTACGGGCTACCACTGCTTCGGCAATCATTTCGGTTACATTGGCGCCCACCATATGGCAACCCAGCCATTCGCCGTATTTTTTATCGAAGATCACTTTCACAAACCCTTCGGATGATCCGCCGGCCTTGGCTTTTCCGGAAGCCGAGAACGGAAATTTGCCTACTAAGATATCGTATCCTTTTTCGCGGGCAGCTTTTTCTGTAAGACCCACTGAGGCTACTTCTGGATAAGTGTAGGTACAGCCGGGAATGTTGCCATAATCCATGGGTTCCGTATGCTTTCCGGCGATGTGTTCCACACAGATAATGCCTTCGTGCGAAGCCACATGCGCCAGGGCCGGACCTCTTACGATATCGCCGATGGCGTAATAGCCTTCCACATTGGTCCGGTAATATTCATCCACGCTGATTTTCCCGTTATCAGCCTTGATGCCGGTTTCCTCCAAACCGATTCCTTCGAGATTGGTGGCAATTCCCACGGCTGACAGCACAATTTCGGCTTCGATGATCTCTTCTCCTTTTTTGGTTTTAACGGTCACCTTGCACAGATCGCCGGACGTATCCACTGAAGTTACTTCGGCTCCGGTCATGATCTTCATGCCGGCTTTTTTAAAGGAACGCTCCAGCTCTTTCGAAACTTCCTCATCTTCAAGGGGAACTACATTGGGAAGATATTCAACCAGGGTTACTTTGGTGCCGATGGTGTTATAGAAATAGGCGAACTCGGAACCGATGGCGCCTGAGCCCACCACCACCATGCTTTGGGGTTGTTTGGGCAGGGTCATGGCTTCGCGGTATCCGATGATCTTATTTCCATCCTGAGGGAGGGACGGCAACTGACGGGAACGGGCTCCGGTGGCCAGGATGATGTGGTTAGCGGTAATTTCGGTTACATTTCCTTCCGCATCGGTTACTTCAACGATTTTTCCCGGTTTCACCTTTCCAAATCCGTTGATTACTTCAATTTTATTTTTTTTCATGAGGAACTGAACACCTTTACTCATGGCTCCGGCCACTTCGCGGCTCCGTTTCACCATGCCTTCAAAATCGGCTTTCACATCACCGGAAATGGCTACTCCAAAATCGGCTGCTTTGGCCACATAGTGAAACACCTGGGCGCTCTTGAGGAGGGCTTTGGTGGGGATACAACCCCAGTTGAGGCAAACGCCCCCGAGTTCTGATTTCTCTACTACAGCGGTTTTAAATCCCAATTGTGCGGCTCTGATGGCTGCCACATAGCCTCCGGGGCCGCTTCCAATAACTATCAGATCGTAATTCATTGTTGTAATTTATAAAATTTCAGTGTTGACAAAAGTATACTTTTAAATGTTTTGGATGGTTTAACACCGAAAATATTAACGGTTTAAATACGTAAAAGTTGAAAAAACAGCGTCATTTTCAATATTTTTGCCGGCTTCAATTCATGAGTCATGGAACATCAACTTCAGGTTTACAATTCGTTAACACGCCGGAAAGAGATTTTTGAACCCATTCATCCGCCCCAGGTGGGCATGTATGTGTGCGGTCCGACGGTTTACGGCGAGCCCCATCTGGGTCATGCCCGTCCGGCCATCACCTTCGACCTGGTTTTCAGGTACCTGAAACATCTGAGTTATAAAGTGAGATATGTCCGGAATATCACGGATGTGGGACATCTGGAGAATGATGCCGATGAAGGAGAGGATAAGATTGCCAAAAAAGCTCGTCTGGAACAGTTAGAGCCGATGGAAGTGGCTCAATACTACATCAACAGCTACCATCTGAATATGGATCGCCTCAATGTGCTCCGCCCATCCATTGAACCAAGAGCTTCCGGTCATATCATCGAGCAGATTGCCATGATCCGGAAAATTATTGAGGGCGGTATGGCTTATGAAAAGAATGGCTCGGTATATTTTGATGTCGTGAAATTTAATGAGAAGCATGCATACGGGCGGCTTTCCGGCCGTTCCATTGAAGATACCTTTTCCAATACCCGTGCACTTGACGGGCAGGACGAAAAGAATAACTCAGTTGATTTTGCCTTATGGAAAAAAGCAGCACCCGAGCACATCATGCGCTGGCCATCGGAGTACAGCGACGGCTTTCCGGGCTGGCACCTCGAATGTTCGGTCATGAGCGCCAAGTACCTTGGGGAGTATTTTGATATTCACGGTGGCGGCATGGACTTGCTGTTCCCGCATCACGAATGTGAGATTGCCCAGTCGGTGGCGGCCAATCATCACGATCCGGTGAAATACTGGCTGCACAACAATATGATTACCATTAACGGACAGAAAATGGGGAAGTCGCTGGGAAATTTCATCACCCTGAATGAGTTTTTTACCGGCAGCCATCAGGCGCTTACCCAGGCCTACAGCCCCATGACCATCCGTTTCTTTATCCTTCAGGCCCATTACCGCAGTACCCTCGATTTTTCCAACGAAGCTTTGCAATCGGCCGAAAAGGGGCTGAAAAGGCTCATGGCAGCGGGAGAAACGCTGGAACTTCTCAAGGCTTCGGAAAAATCTTCCCTGGAAATTGAACCAGTTATCCAGGCCGGATATGAAGCCATGAACGACGATTTCAACAGTCCGGTTCTTATTGCGAACCTGTTTGAGTTTGTCAGGATGATCAATTCCGTTAAAGAAGGCAAGGAGTCGATTTCGGAGGCCGACCTCAACAGGCTGAAGACTGTTTTTTCAGTATTTATGTACGATATCCTGGGACTAACTTCAGAACTATCCGCCAGCCGGAATGATCTGGTGGACGGGTTGATGGATTCGATTATCCGGATCAGAAAAGAAGTCCGCATTAAAAAAGACTTCTCCACGTCCGACATGATCAGGGATGAACTGAAAAAAATCGGGATTTCGATCAAGGATACAAAAGAAGGCGCTGTATGGAGCTTCGACTGATCTGTTGTTAATTACCGGAATGGTGTTATATTTGCAGCCGATTTTAAAATTGCAATTATTTTGGAAGACCCTGATATTGAGCCACTTCTGCAACCTTTATCCCTGATATCTTCTGCTGGTTTTGTATTGGATGCAGGAATTTTACCCTATCTCATTGTTTTTCTTATTCTATTATTTTTAACCGCGCTGATTTCTGCTTCGGAGGTTGCTTTTTTTTCTCTCACTCCTTCTCAGATCAGGGATCTAAGGAAGGATAATGACCAGAAGATTCCGGCTATTGTTGAAATTCTCGACTCCCCAAAAGTTTTGCATTTCACGATAATGGTTACCAATAACCTGATGAAAGTAATCCTGATATTACTGGCTGTTTTCATTTCCGACCATTGGTTATTGCCGGTTGAGCCAACCTTATGGCATCTGGTAGTTTTTATCCTGGTAACTGCCGGTCTGATACTGACTTTCGGAGAAATTGCCCCAAGATTTTATGCTACCAGCCACACCCTGAAAGTAGTGCGTTCTACCGCCGGAACCATGGCCATGCTAATCTTCGTTTTCAAGCCTTTGAGCCGTCTCCTGCTGAATACCGTTACCTTTCTTGAGGCACGGTTCCAAAAAGGGAGTGGTATGATCACGATGGATGAAATATCAGAAGCCATTGACCGGTCGTCAGATCCGTCGGATCAGGATGAAGAAAAAAAACTGCTGAAGGGCATTGTAAAATTCAGCGATATTGAAGTTAACGAGGTGATGACTCCGCGTATCGATATCACCGCCATTGATGAAGATGCCGGCTTCGGTAAAGTACTGTCGCTGATTGTTGAAACCGGGTACTCCCGTATTCCGGTTTATTCCGGTAATCTGGATAAAATCACCGGAATATTGTATGTTAAGGAGTTGCTTCCCTATTCATCAGAAAAGGCAGATTTTCAATGGAATGGTTTGGTGCGGCCGGCTTTGTTTGTTCCTGAGAGCAAGAAAATCAACGACCTTCTGGAAGATTTTCAGAAGAAAAAAATCCATATGGCAATAGTGGTGGATGAATATGGCGGAACATCGGGGATTGTTACGCTGGAGGATATTCTGGAGGAGATTGTGGGGGAGATCAGTGATGAATTTGATACCCCTGCTGATAGTGTGGAATATGTCCGGATAGATGATCATAATTATATTTTCGAGGGGAAAACCTCGATTATTGATTTCTGCAAACTGCTGAATCTCGACGATGAAATTTTTGATTCTGTAAAAGGCAATGCCGAATCGCTGGCCGGACTGGTTATTGAACTGATGGGCCGTATTCCACAGAAAAATGAGAGTGTAGTACACAGGCAGTTTATATTTAAAGTGGAAAGCGCTGATAACAGGCGTGTAAAAAGGATCAGGGTAACCCTCAATTAACAGAACCGGATGAAACGTATTCGCATTATAAATTATGTAGTTTTTTTAGGGTCGGCTTTCGTTCTGGCAGGACTCTTCCCGGCCTGTTCGGGTACCGATACCCCCAAACCCCGTGGCTATTTTCGCATTGATCTTCCTGAAAAACAGTACCGTATTTTCGATTCGATCTATCCCTTCAAAGCTGAAATACCGGTTTATGCCAGTGTGATGAAAGATTTAAATTCTCCGGGAGAGCCCAACTGGATCAATATCAATTTCCCGTTATTCAGGGCTAAGGTACATATCAGTTATAAAGCGGTTCATTCCAATGTTTTTGAATACATTGAAGACACCCGGGCCCTGGCGCTCAAGCATATTCCCAAGGCCGATGCCATTCATCAAAGCGCGGTAAACTATCCTGAAAAACAGGTGTATGGAGGCATTTTCGATATTGAAGGCAGTAATGCCGCTTCTACCTATCAGTTTTACCTGACCGACAGTACGCGGCATTTTATCCGTGGCGCCTTATATTTCAGCACCACCCCCAATAATGATTCCCTGGCTCCGGTACTCGCATTTATCAGGGAAGATATCAACCGGTTCATTCAAAGTTTTGAGTGGAAATGATCATTATTTCTGAAAAGACCTGAATCCTAAGGTGTTTCTTTCTAAATACGCACAATCAGCCAGAAAATCCGGTACTGAAATTATGTAACGATTCGGCCTTAACTACCTGCCGGGATGTACCCTATCATCAATTTCCAGTGTAATCCCAGAAATTCTCCCTGTGGATAAAATGGATCTCTGAACCGGGATAGGCACGGGTAAATGTTACCGGAATGCTGAACTTTGCTTCCGGATTCCATTTGATTTGAAAGGCAGTGAGCTGTCCATCCACTTCTTCAATATAATCAATTTCCTGCTGCTGACGAGTTCTCCAAAAGTACCGCTTAGCATAAATTTTCCGGTAATTCAGGTACTTCATCCTCTCAGCGATAAAGAAATTCTCCCACAACATTCCCTGGTCAGTGCGGGCGTGTAACGGACTGAAATTTCCGAGAATGGCATTTCGAACCCCATTGTCGTAAAAGAAAATCTTCCGGCTTTTGCTGAGTTCGTTCCTGAGATTCCGGCTGAACGAGCGTAATCTGAAAATGATGAAAGCTTTCTCCAGCAGACTGATATACCGCTGAACGGTATGAGAGTCGGTTTTTAACCGGTTCGACAGTTCATGGTATGATACCTCTGAACCGGCCTGCAGTGCCAACGCCTCAAAAAGTTGTTCTACAAATTCCGGTTTCCGGATGTCCTGGTACATAAATACATCTTTAAATAAATAGCTGCTTACCAGGTTATTAAGAATTTCCCGCTCATTACCGGGATGATTGATCACATCGGGGTAGGTACCGTAAATCAGGTATTGCTCCAGTTTCCGGCGATTTTCAATAAAACCAAAATGGTCAGTTAATTCCTTTATCGACAGCGGAAACATCTGGTACTCGAATTTCCTGCCGGTGAGCGGTTCGTTGATCCTGTTTGAGAGATCAAGGGAAGAGGAACCGGTTACCATCAGCCTGACTTCCGGCATCTGATCGGTAATCAGCTTCAGGGTAAGTCCGATATTCAACACCCGCTGGGCTTCATCAATGATCACTACCTCATGTGGGCCAAACAAGCGTCTGAGGTCATTGATTCCGGGTTCGGTAAGCATCCGACGGATATCCTGGTTGTCGCAGTTGAGCAGCAGGGTATTGCGGTTGATTTTTTGCTCAACCATTCTCAGTAATGTTGATTTCCCGACCTGCCTGGGGCCGTATATAATGATTGCTTTACCGCTGTCAAGGTGTTCAAGCAGGGTAGATTCAAGTATCCGGGGTATCATTATTTGTTTTTTATTGCAAAAATAGACAAATATGAAAGATAACTCAAATTTGATATGATATATTTGAGTTATACATTCAAATGTTTATACAGCCAACCAATTCAGAAGTCCCGGTTATTGTTTTTCTGCGTCCATCAGCGCGATCTACTGAGAAATTAGTGTATCCATCTCAGTTTTAAAAGAATGATTATGAGTTCTTTAGCTGTCAATAAAGGTAGCTTTGACATACTCAAACTGTTACATGTTGTAAACTTGCAAATTTGCTGTTGGGTTTAAAATCTTTCCGCTCTTCCAGGTACAAAAGGATAGCCTCTTTTGTTCTGACATTCAGTTCATCATATGTTTTTGCCTGTGTATGACAGCCGGGTAATTCAACCACCGTTGAAATCAGATAGCCATCTGTTCCCTGTTCCATGCTCCTGTTTTACCCACGAAGTATCAATCAAAAAAAATTATACATTTGTCCGGTATAAACTCTATAAATCTATTACTAAGCAACATGAAGCGTTTTTTATTTCCGGTTTTAATCATGCTCGTTTTCTTTGGCTGCAAAAAAAACGATGAGATCAGTTTTCCAGCTGAAATCGATAAGGTTATTGCGGACCTTACGAAATCCTTTGATACATTAAATAATGAGATGGCTCAGGCGGCGCTGACTACCTCCCTGAATGTGAGTGATACAGCTGAAATCAGGTCGTTGCTTGCCGGGATGTATTCCCGCACTTCAATGGCCACACAGTTTATTTTTGTGTCAGATGAAAAAATTATGCAGCTCATTGAACCTCCTCAATATTACCAGTTTCAGGGTACCGATATCAGTGATCAGGCTCATGTGATCAAAGTATTTGATGCCAAAATTCCGGTACTCAGTCAGACTTTTACCCTGGTGGAAGGCTATACTGCTGCCGTGGTGATACATCCGGTAATCCTGAACAGCGAAGTAAAAGGCGCTATGGATGCCGTTTTCATCCCAAAAGAAATACTGGGCAGAATTATAATGCCCTATGTTTCAGGCCAGACTTTCGAGATCTGGGTTATGGAACTGGGAGGCAATGTGTTGTTCGATCAGGATGAAGAGGAAATTGGTCTCAATGTCATTACCGATCCGTTGTATCAGGATTTCCCGGAACTGATTGCCGCTGCCAGTCTTATCAATGAAGAAGACAGTGGGGAGACCACCTATTCATTCTTTCAAACGGGTACCAATAAAAAAGTTACCAAGAAGACTTACTGGAAAACCGTAAAAATTCTTGATAACTCCTGGAAAATTATCTGGGTAAAGCCAGAGTAATCCCTGTTAACGGTTGATCACCATTTTGCGGGTTATCTGGTTGTTGCCGGTTTGAAGGGTATAGAAATAGATACCTTCCGGCAGGCTTTCAGTATTGAAACTTATCTTGTGGATACCCTTGTTTTGATTTTCGTTTACGAGCGAGGTAACTTCATTTCCTAAAACGTCATATACTTTTAGGCTAACCAGACCTTCTTCAGTCAGTTGATAGCTGATGGTGGTTTGATGGTTACATGGGTTCGGCTGATTGGTTAATTTCACTCCATCCCTAAATGAAGGGGTCTCATTAACCGCCGTAAACAGCGAATTAAATTTCGCTTCACAGGCAGCGATATTGGCCAGCATCTGGGTTTGGTTGGAACCCAGCGCCATGGCATAAAATACATCCATCGACTGACCCGGAGCGAGGGTTACAGGATCCTGAGCGGTAACAGTAACCGGTCCGTCCAGGGTAGTGGATACATATTGGGGCTGCAGGGAGCCATAATTCATCCAGTTCCAGTAGTCGGCATCCACTTCATATCCATCGTACCATTCAAATGAATAGAGTGACGAAAGGGAAGCGCCCAGAAGTTTCATACCCATATTTTGTACGTTCCCCCTGTGAAATCGGATTACCCCTGAATTGTTCAGGTACGTTACCGTATCAAAGCCATATTCCTGGTTTAATTCAGCAATAATATCGAGTCCCACGGAGGCACTGATGGCACTAGCCTCATCATTGATAACCTTAAATTTAACAAGGGTGTAAGCGCCATTTGTCCAGCCATAGGCATTCAGTTTCACGATAACAGCGGGGGGGTCTCCTGAGTAGGAATTGTCATAGGCTCCGTAAATCTCGAAATTACTGAGAGCAGGATTGGTAACCAATACGGTAGGTTCCAACTCTTCTGCATCATTCTGGTAATCGAAAACATGGGTCGGAGCGGTGCCTACTAAAATGGAAGCCCGCTGCAGATGACGGGTGTCATCGGTGGTAAAAAGGCGGATCCGGCCATACTGATTTATGGAAACAATCATGGTTCCCGTATTGAATTCGGCCTGTGCATACAGGTCGATACCGGAAAGCAGGACGATGATCAGGAAAAGTAGTGATTTTCTCATAAGCATAAGGATTTGATTATTAATAATATAGAAAATTGAAATTCAAAGAATTTGGTTCTGGTAAATATAAGAATTTTTCTTAGCCGGAAATCTAAATGTTTTGTGCCCCTTAAAACGGGAGAAAAGATCTTAGTATTCCGGCAGGGTTACCTTTCCAATGAAAAGAATGGTATGGGTGGTACGCTCCCTTATTGCAAAAATGAATGGTTTGTTTACCATGAACGGACCCGGTGCACTGGTTACATCAATTCCTATGGTAGTAACGGCAGCCGCCTCGGTTCCCTTTTCATTTACATCCACAAAGGTGTTCTGTTTCACAAAACTTACAAAAATATCGTTGTCGGAGATTCCGGACAAATTGGCCAGTAAAGGATTAAAGGCATCCGTCATGCCCAGGGCGCTCAGCTGATCATTCAAAACTTTTTCATAGCTGAATTTAAAGCGGGGAAAAGCCACATCCAATTCATTGGTTCCCAAGGCTGAATTGAATGAAGAGGTAATTGAATCCCATAAACCATAGCTGAAATTATTTACAAACTGCGAAAATCCATCGAAAGGCATGATGACTACCATAGAAAAATTGGTTCGTCCGTAAGTCAGTTCAAGTGCCTGAAAATCATCGGCAACATATGATCTGGCCGGGATCAGACCATGCATGGTGCTTACGGTAACGGGGTTTCCTGTTTCGGGATAAAACGGTTCCATGGTGGTTTGGTTTTCTTTAAAGGGATAGGTCCATATTCCTTTGAAATACAGGGCATTCATTAAGAACATAACCGCATCAGGAGAAATTTCATTCAACACCTTGGGAATTTTCCCAAAGGTGTTGTCAGAAGCCCATTGGTTGATCTTACCGAGGGCCGCCTGCGTGCTAAAGTCCAACGCTTCAATATGCGCGTCAAACGACTGATTCATGGCATCGAGGTAGGGAGGTTTTACTACAAAACCGTTCCGGTACCAAACCGCATTGGCCAGGGCCAGTTGTACATCCGGGTCGGCTTCCAAAAGCTGGCTTACCAGGCTTTGATAAGATTCATTTACTTCGTCGAGTGTCAGATCCGAATAACCAAGCATCTGATGGATCTGATTATATGTTTCATTCTGACAGCCGTTTAACAGCATAGTTAATGCGGTACTTGCACTAAGGGGAGACAGCATTAAATTTTCATCAGTCCCTGAGGCAACCGATCTGAATAAATCAATACCGAACTGATTGCTCTGGCTGATCATGGCAGCTGCTTTAACAGGCAAATTAATGTCTTTGGGTTCCGGAACCCCGGAGGAGGTTTCTTTTTTACAACCGGAAAGAAAAACTATAGTAAACAGAATGGGGAGAAAATAAAGTGATTTCATAAAGGACTGATATTTTGATTATAGATTATAAATTATTGATTATGGATTAAATACAATATTCAGACTACCGGGAAGCAACAATAATTAAGCCAACTCTGACTATTTAATATGTTGATTAACAGTTTAATATCATGTCCTTTGCTTAAATTGTATTTGAGTGAACCCATCATCGGATTTTCTTTTCGTTCGAGTAATAATTATTGCCCCTGATGGCTTTCAGGAGGTGGAAGATGTAATTGGCTTTTTGTTGCAACATCGCTCAATGTTCCGGTGCGCTGCACCTTACCAAAATCCGGTAACCACTCATTTCTACAAATATTTGGCTACTCTGTAGCCGGCGATCCTGGTAATGTTTTGAATCTGAATACCACTGAGTTCTTGATTTCTCTGATTTTTAAATATTGCATTTCATACTTAAATGGTAAGATTTTTCTGCCAGATATTGACTGATTCTAACTTAACATATTGTATTTCAATCTATAATCTATAATAATTTCCCATCACTTCAATAACTCATGCTCAGTCAGCGACTTTTTAAGGGTATTCAGTACCGAATCGGCTACCTTATTGTTGATGATCAATCTGGAGGTAAGCCAGAGCATTCCTTTGGCAAATGTGCTGTAATCCGTAAAATTCATCACTACCTCTTCTACCCGGTTTTTAATCATTTTCCGGTAGGAGTTCAGATAATCTTCATTTACCGTAGGCCATGGTTTACCGTTTTTAAATACCGGCATATAAATGCCTGACGTGCGTGGGGTAAATATGGGGATAATCTGCAATCCGCCATCTTTTAAGGAAGTGAACGGTGTTTTATCGGAAATGGCTGAATACCCGTCTTTGAAAATGGGATTATTGGTTCCTGCCGGTACCGTAAAGTGATCTCTGAGGAATTTTTCGCAGTTGGCTCTTCCGAGGAAGAAATCGTGGATCCGGAATTCTTTGCTGATAAATCCGCCAAATCCGTCCAGTGATCCGCAGGCAATAGCTTTGGGTCCTTCAATAAGTTTGTCCTTTGAATAGCGGGCAGGGGAAATCAGGAATTGGCCGGCTTTGTTTGAGTCCATGGTATCCACGAGAACGGAAGGTTTCACCCGGCTTTGATTGATCATGGCGCCGAGGGTATGCCCCACCACCGAAGTTAATCCGGTGGTACCTTTAAACGCCGAATTTGAGCTGGGGAAGGGATCGATCATAAGAACCGTGCTGTTGAACCGGTCGTAATTCTGAAAATCCTCCGGATTTGTTTGTCCGGTGGTTTCCATCAATACTTTTCGCACGTTTTCAAACGGTTCATTGTTGATCATACCGCCATCCACATTGATCGTTTCAATGTCTCCCTTGAAAGGATTACCGGCCTGCCGGGTAATGTGACTGAACCAATCGAGGTCATTCAGATATCTGGAATCTCTTTTAATTTTCCGGGCCTGCAATCCTACCGGAAAAGCGCCGGTAGCCATGGCCGCCTGTTTAGCCAGATCAGTATTGAGGTTACTGCTGAAATTCAGGGGTATCCAGCCATCTTTACGGTAATCATCTTCCGAGTTGCACAGTCTGAAACAAATATAATCGTTATGGCTGGTAATGACATAATTGTTGGGTTTGGGAGTATTAGAGCGGAAGGTTACGCTGAATGACATTCCGTTCAGATTAGAAACAGTAACAAATATCCTGAGTCCATCAGAAAAATATTCTCTTTTAACCGGTTTATCTCCTGTAACCTTTACCGCCCTGTTGGCAATTCTTTCGATAAAATCCGAATTCAAGGCTGATATTAATCCATTTGAACGTATATCCCCGTTATCCAGCATGATGTTCAGCATATTATCGGAGACCAGATCGACCCAGCTGTGGTATAATTTATTGCCTGATACCTGTGACATGATATTTCCTTCAAGTTTTCTCACAGGATTAATGGGATCCCAAATGGCAGCAGCGGTAATAATTCCTGTCATTCCCCCCGCAGATGCACCGCCAATAACCGGTATTTCGAGGTTATGGGAAGGAACATTGTCTTCTCCGGCATCTTTTCTGCGATGCCAGTCGTCGAGGGCTTCGATAAGGTAATCCATTACGCCGGCTGTATAGGCGCCGGCCGAAACAGCACCTGCCATGCACAGCCCAATCTGAAATGTATCTGAGTTTGACATTTTGAATAAAATTGAGGTTAATACTTTGTCGGATCATTATTCTAATTCAAAGATACAGGATATTCTGATTAGTATATAAAGAGTTTTTTATAAAGTCCGAATATTTGCAAGAATATTAAAATACAGAGGCAACCTTTTCAACTCATTGTTTCTTATAAAAGTGAATTTCGGAAATGAATTCGGTTCTGTATCCGGAACTTCTTTTATAATTGTACAATTAACCTTAATGTTATGAACGGCAAACTTTTACCTCTGCTGACATTTGTTACTCTTATTTCTGTTTCTTTACATGCAGAGTGGATACCTTTTAAACCCGGAAAAACCGCTGCTGAGCCTGTGGTGACCCTGCTCAGTGATGATCAGGGCAGTTCGGTTTTCAAAATAGACATTTCAGGGTATGATCTTCGAACTATCAGTGCTTCCGGAAAAAGTTACCATCGTATTGATTTTTTAACCGATATGTTTACAACGGAACCCGGAAATCCCGAAGTTCCATATCTGTCCAAAATACTGGCTGTTCCTGATGAAGCAGGAATTTCCTTTGAAATATTGGAAACCGGTGATATGCAGGTGATCAAAAACATCAATTTGCCACCGGCCAGAGAAAGTTGGTGGGAAGGCGACCCTGAACCTGCGTATGATGAACATGGAAAAGCCTTTCAAACCGACGGATTCTATCCGAAAGAAATGGTCAGAATAGAAGATCCGGCCATTTTCAGAGATTTTAGAATTGCCAGGGTCTCGGTTTTTCCGGCAAGGTATAATCCGGTTACCAGGGAAATGCAGGTAGCTACCTCCGTAACGGTAAAGGTGAAGTTCGGAAAAGGTGAAGTAATCAATCCCAAAACTACTCCTTCAAGAAAAATAGCTCCCTCATTCGGTGATCTTTACAAAAGTTTTATTTTCAATTACCAGAGTGTTGCCGATAGACTTTATGGGGGTAAGGAAGAAGGACATGACCTTATGTTGTGTATTATGCCTGATGAATTTGTGGCCAGCTTTCAGATTTATGCCGACTGGAAACGTCAGAGCGGAATTGATATCCATGTTACCAAATTCAGCGATATAGGTGCCAATGGTACCAATCCGGATATCGTCAAGAACTATATTGCAAGTACATACCTTAACTGGGAAGTTGCCCCTACCTATGTGCTGATTATTGGAGATGAAGGTATTTTTCCACATAAAATAGTGACTTATCCTGATTATTCATTCCCCTCTGATGATTATTTTGTTGAAATTGAAGGCAATGACTATTTCCCGGAAATGTTTATCGGCCGTTTTACCAATCAGGGTGATTACCGTATGCAGGTGATGCTCAAGAAGTTCATGCTTTATGAACAAACTCCGTACATGGCCAATACCCAGTGGTTTAAAAAAGCGACGGTTTGTGCCAACAACGAATATGAATCGCAGGTGGAAACCAAAAGGTTTACATACCACCGCATGATGGACTATGGAAATTTCTATTCAGTAGATACCCTGATGAGCGATGGGAACGGGTGGGGATATGACTGTAGTGTGGATTTACAGGATGTATTGAATGCGATCAACAATGGCAGAAGCTACCTCAATTACCGCGGAGAAGGATGGTACAGCGGCTGGTCAGCTGCCTGCTACGATTTTCATACGGATGATGTTTCTTCTCTGAACAATGGAGAGAAATTTACTTTTGTTACCAGTATCGGTTGCGGAGTAGCCGGCTTCCATGCCAGTGGCGGAAACTGTTTCGGAGAGGAATGGGTTGAAATGGGTTCATTGACCGCTCCCAGAGGGGGCGCAGCTTTCATCGGCCCGACTTCCAATACTCATACTACCTATAATAATCGTATTGATAAAGGGATTTATGTAGGGATGTTTAACGAAGGAATGGAGACACCCGGCCAGGCTCTGTTAAGGGGTAAGTTGTATATGTATAATGTATTCGGCAATGATTATTATACTCAGTATCACTATAAGATTTATCATGTGCTGGGTGATCCGAGCATTCATATCTGGCGCGATGTTCCCCAGAATGTCAATACAGATTATCCTTCTTCAATCCCGGTAGGAAATAACTTTGTTGAATTCACCGTAACCTCAACCTCACTCAACCAGCCCGTTGCACACGCACAGGTTACCGTAACCGGCCAGGATATCTTTGCATCTGGCTTTACCGATTCAACCGGAAAGGTCATCCTGAATATCCATGCAGAAGCCGAAGAAACACTGACTGTTACCACACGTGGAATCAATGTATATCCTTCCCAGACTACTCTTGAGGTAATCCAATACCAGGAACTTATTGAACCGGATGGCGACCCGGTGGTTGTTGACCTTAATGGTAACAACGACGGATTGGTGAATCCCAACGAAAACGTGAATATGACCTTTACCCTGAAGAATTGGGGTGTTGCTGTAGTAAGCGGAGTTCAGGCCACTCTATCGGTGCTCAATACACCCGATGTAACGGTGGTAACTCCCGGTGCCATAAATTATGGAACTATTGCTCCGGGCAATACTGCCACAGGAAGCCCCTTCACCCTTTCTGTACAGGCTGATTGTCCTATCGGACAGGTTGTTAACCTGCAGCTTCATGTAACTACAGCCAGTAACAGCTGGGATTATTTATTCAGTTTTGATGTAGTAGGCTGCGAACTTGCTTTCGATAATTTCGTGGTTCATGATGCCGGCGCAGCCAACATGAACTTCAGGGTGGATCCCGGAGAAACGGATGTTTTAGTAGTTTCAGTTAAAAATACTGGAGTAGATATTGCCCCGGAAGTATACGGAACCCTCTCTACCAACGATCCATATGTTACGGTTATTGATGAGTCGGGATATTTTGGCAATGTTAGCATTAACGGTACCGCCCGTAATACCAGTTTCAATTTTATGATCAGTGTGGATGAATCATGTCCCGCCGGACACCTGGCTCATTTTTCAATCAATCTGAATACTTCAAATGGTTTTTATCCTTATGAGGTTTCAAGCAGTTTTGAAGTTCCGGTGGGGTTGCCAGTACCCAAAGACTACTCCGGCCCTGACGCCTATGGATATTATGCCTATTCCAGCGACGATTCCTTCTATGATGAAACCCCGGTTTATAACTGGATCGACATCAACCAGACAGGTACCCAGATCGCACTTCCGGCTTCGAGCGACTATACGCAAACCATCAACCTTCCTTTTTCGTTCAAGTATTACGGAGTAAGCTATAACCAGGTAAGAATCAGTACCGACGGATGGCTTGCATTCGGAAGCGGCACACAGACTGCACCGGTTAATGCCCCATTGCCCAGCAATGATAATGTTAACAGTATGGTCGCTCCATTCTGGGACGATTTGTATGATACCGAGTTTTTTATGGGAAAAATATTCTATTACAATGATTATATCAGCGGGCGTTTCATTATTGAATGGGACAGTATTTCCAGAAACAATTTTGTTTCGGAACCTGTAAGGGAAGACTTCCAGGTAATCCTGCTCAATCCCAACCAGTATCCAACCCTTACGGGTGACGGTGAAATCATTGTTCAGTACAAGTTTATGGAAGAAATGGAAAGCAGTACGGTGGGTATTGAAGATCATACCCAAACCATCGGTCTGCAATATGTCTTCAATAATAATTACAGTCAAACTTCCACTGCCCTGGCAAATGAAATGGCCATCAAGTTTACCACCGATCCTCCATTCCAAACGGTGCTGGTTTCAGTGGATGACGCCAGTACTGGTAGTGGATTCCCTGATGGTTTCGGTTTACGCCAGAACCACCCCAATCCTTTCTCTGAACAGACTATGATAACGCTGTCATTGCCTGAAGGCGATCAGGTTACCCTGAATATTTTCAATTCAGACGGGAAACTGGTTCGTAAACTGCATAGCGGATATCTGCCAGCCGGGGCCCACTCTTTCATCTGGGACGGTTTAAATCATAATGGGAACCGGGTTGGCCAGGGTATGTATTTTTATCAGTTGCAAACTCCGAAGTATCTTGGAACAGAAAAAATGTTCCTGATTAAATAGTTGTTTAAAAGTAAAATGGTTGAAATAAATTTGAATAATTGATTAAAACTGTATCCGGTGATGGTAAATGGACGATCACCGGATTTCCGTTTTATTTACTTCAGAAAATGCAACACCTGCTTCAATACATGAATTAATTGCTGGATTAGCCGATGTTTAGTTTTTACGTTCTTCTAGTTCTTGTGATCATGGCCGCAATTTTCGGGCTGATTGAGTTTTACCGTCATCAGAAACGGATCTATTCCATTCCGATCAGGATACACGTTAACGGAACCCGGGGCAAATCGAGTGTAACCCGGCTTATAGGGGCCGGATTAAGAGCCGGAGGTATCAGCAACATTACCAAAGTTACAGGTACGTTTCCGAGGCTTATTCTCGAAGACGGCACAGAGACCTATATTCACCGGAAAGCTTCTGCCAATATCATCGAACAGCTTTCCATTGTGAACTATGCCGCATCACGGAAAGTTCAGGCAATTGTGATGGAGTGTATGGCTTTACAGCCTCAATACCAGACTATTACCGAAAAAATGATGATCCATTCCAACGTCAGTGTAATGACGAATGTGAGAATGGATCATATTGATATTATGGGGCATACCCTGCCGGAGATTGCTGAGACCATGGGTCGGACGATACCGAAAAAACAGCATTTGTTTTCAGCGGAAAACCTGATACCCGAGGTATTAAAAAGTATTGCCGATAAAAGACAGACACAGTGTCATTTTACTGATGCCGAATCGGTAAGTATGGATGAAATGAAGGGATTCAGTTATATAGAGCACCGGGAAAATGTGGCGCTTGCCCTGGCAATTTGTGAGTTCACCGGAGTTGATCGTCAAACGGCCCTTCAGGGAATGTACGACGCTCTTCCGGATGCCGGGGTTCTCAAGGTTTTCAGGGTAGAGGCTTTTAAAAAGATGATCTCGTTTTATAATGGGTTTGCCGCCAATGACCCTGATTCAACGCTGATGATCTGGCAAAAAATCAGGGATGAAATAGGTTTTGAGGGCAAAACCGTAGTCTTGCTGAATACCCGGCATGATCGACTCGACAGGGCCAGGCAACTGGCAGAAATGGTAAGTCGCAAGATAGGGAATGAAGCCGATTATCTGATGCTGGTAGGGCAATCGTGTGAAGTGGTGGAAAGTATGGCCACCGGATATGGTTTTCCGGCACGGAAAATTATCAACCTCGGTATGACTACCCCTGAAAAGGTTTTTGAAAAAGTACTTTCATTGACGGAAAAATCATCGACCATCGTTGCCATTGGAAATATGGGATGCGGCGGCGCCGAAACTGCCGAATATTTTGAACACAGAAGTATAGTAAATCATGATTGAATTAGCCATTACATTAGGTTTGATCCTGAGCCTGGTATCGTATGAGATATTTGGTCTCGCTGCCGGCGGAATTGTAGTTCCCGGTTATATTGCCCTGCAGTTATCTCACCCCGACCGCCTGGCAGGAATTCTTTTAGTAAGTCTGGTAACTTATCTGATAATAAAAGTTCTGGGTAATTATACCTTTCTTTATGGTCGCCGCCAAATGGTGCTCAGCTTGCTGATCGGCTGCCTGCTGGCCAATTTTTCAAGACATTTTCTCTCTCTAAACCTGGGATCCACTACCCTTGAACTGGCAGCTGTGGGCTGGGTGATTCCCGGCTTGATTGCCCACTGGTTCGGAAAACAGGGAATTTTTAAAACCATTTCCGTGATTCTTGTTTCTTCAGTCCTGGTAAGGTTGGTGATTATATTATTGTTTGCAGGAGCTCTTTTACCCAAATAAGAAAACATATGCATAAGTTCAGAGCCAAATCAAATTTAGTCTTAGGGGTAATGGCATTAATGTCGCTCCTGGCATTCATTGCCGTTGAAAACAGCAAAGTAGATGTAAAGCAGGCCTATTACGAGGAAAAACTGGCTGCAGCCCAGCTTACCCAAACAGCTGAAAACTGCCTGAAAAATTCTCGTCTCGAAAATGGTATTTTTATAGATGCTGTAAACGATCCCAATGAAACGGCCCTTATCGGCCAGGAGTACTCACTGATTACCACAGATCGTGGATATATTGATGCCAAACTTTCTTCCACCAATCCCAACTTTGCCGCAGTAATTGTACAGTTACTGAAAGAAGCCGGGGTAAAAGAACGTGATTATGTGGCCTTAGCCTTTACCGGATCCTTTCCGGCGCTTAATCTTTCAACTCTGGCAGCCGTTGAAACCCTGAAACTCAATCCCGTTATTATCAGTTCGGTGGGCGCCTCCAACTATGGCGCCAATGATCCCTATTTTACCTGGCTGGATATGGAAAGCGCCTTGTATGAAGCTGGCGTGTTTAAACACCGATCGGTAGCGGCATCCATCGGAGGGGGGTTCGATGTAGGCCGGGGACTGAGCCCTGAAGGCCGGAACCTGATCGTAGAGGCGATAGAACGCAATCAGGTGGAATTCATTAACGAAGACCATCTTGAGAACAGCATTGCCCGTCGTATGGAGCTTTACCAGACACACAGCAAAGAAAATCCTATCAAAGCCTTCATCAATGTGGGAGGCGGGATTGCCAGCCTTGGCCATACCGTGAACGGAGAACTCATCCCCACCGGTCTCACCAAAAATCTGATGATGATGAATTTCCCGGTGAGAGGCGTATTGATTCAGATGGGCCAAAAAGGTATTCCGGTCATCCACCTGATGAATATCAAGGAACTGATGACCGAACATGGTCTGCCCTTTAGCCCGGTTCCTCTGCCTGAACCCGGCGAAGGAGGGATCTTCGTTCAAAAAAAATATAGTATTATTGTCACGGCAATTTCTGCTGCCTTCCTGTTTATCGTGGTAGTCCTTGTGTATTTTGCCGAAAAAAAATATCATCGTCTGGGTCAGGATGTTGTTCCCGTAAAAGGAATCAGCACGCCTGAAAAGCCTGATAATGATGATTCAATGACTCTATAGTTTGATTATTGAAATTTCAAAAATTAAAAAGATGAATAAAACTTTATTATTTGCAGTAAGTTTTCTGATGTTGTTTCCCTGGGTTCAGTCGAATGGCCAGATGAAATCACGATATGTTAAACCTACCGAAAATCAGAAACGGGTAACCACCATTGTGTCGGGCAAAACCCGGAATTATTACTCTCTGAGTGTTGATAAACCTTCACTGATTTCGGTAAACGGCCCCGGAAAACTCCAGGTACTGACCCGTGGAAGGTTTGTTCCGGAACAACCCGGAAAAATTTCCTATGAAATTCTCTACACTGTTGACGGAGGCATTACCAAAACTTATAAGGCTTCTTCAGTGGAAAGATCTACCAAGGCCACTTATCAGAATGGTGCACTTGGGGTACCGGGAGCATTGAAAAGCTTTGAAATTGAGCTGGGAAGGGGTGCACATTCCATAGAATTTAAACTAAAAGACGGAAAAATTCCGGTAGCGGTGCAATATCTGTTTACTCCCATAAAGGAAAAGAAGCGGGATTGGATTGAGTTCAATCCTCTGGCGCCGGTTGAACCGGTGCAAATTGTTTCTAAAGAGTCATCAGTGAGTTATTTCAGATTCTCACAGGTGAAACCGGTGAAGGTGGAAGTGAACGGCCCCACCGAGCTCAGGGTTATGACCCGGGTAGAATACCAGTATCAGATGAGAGGTCGGGTGAACTACCGGGTGCAGGTGAAGGAAAACGGCAAACTGCTCAACACCTATCAACTCAGTACCAGCCGGTCGGAAGTAGCTGAATATAAATCCGATAAGAACCTGGTACCTGGAAAAGCCAGTGAATTTGTGATCAGTGTTCCGGCCGGAAAACATACGTATGAACTTGTTCCCCTCGACAAGGACAAAAGTACGGTTTTAGGAAGGTTCCTGCTCCCAAAAAAAGATACCAAACTGGGCAGCAAGTCCAAATAATTGAATATTTACCTATATGAAATATCTGATAAAAATCACCGATAACAGTCCGGGAATATTTATGGTTGCAGTCTTAACCGGTCTGATTCTTTTTTCCGGTTTTGACGCCAGTGCCCAAAAGAAAAAGAAGAAGAAAAACGTCCCCGAATTTGGCGCCAGCATTGGTCTTACCACCACCTATGATGACAATATCCTTAAAAATTCGCAAAAATACCTCGACCGGTTTATGAATCGCGAAGACGAAGGCAGGTTCCATATTGATACCTATGATGATGTAATCATGCAACCCGGCCTGAGTCTCACGGCCTCTCACCGCATCTTTAAAAACAAACGCTCCGATTTCAATGTTGATTACACCAAAAGGATATATGTGGTGAATGATGTAAAGAACTGGGATTTCTTTGCCGTAGGATACCGGCAGAGTTTCGCCAAAAAAGCCAGCTTTAAGTTTACCTACAGCTACATCCCCGATTTTTATATCCGTCATTTCCGCGATGATGATTGGGTGGCAGTTTATGGTTATACGCCGGAGACGTTTACCTCTATGGGATTTTCAAAGGATTTTTATGGATTCTGGGTTCAGAACACCTTTTTTAAAAATACCCAGGCCAGGCTTTCCATGTCAATGTCGGAGTATTACTACAATGAAAGCTATACTGAATACGATTCCAAGGACTATGCGATCGGTATCAAGATAGGTCAGCCCCTTGTTAAAAATGTAAGACTTGAATTGGGTTACGAACTCACCACGTCGGATGCCAAAGGATACGACCAGCCCGGTGAAACCAAACAAAATTCGAATAACTCGGATGCCAGTTTTATTGATGACTCCTACACCGGACGAATCACGATCAAATTGCCGCAACTCCGAAAAATGAACAACAGCCTGGATCTTGAAGCCGAATATGGCCAGCGGTTTTTTACTTCAGAACATTATCTTGAAATCGATCCGACTCATGCCGGAAGGTGGGATAATGTACTAAACCTTTCAGCCTCTTACGATCTGACAATCAGTAAATCGCTAAGCTTTTCAGCCTTCTACAATTATTATTACAGAGATTCAAAAACCTCGGCCGTACCTAATCAGGAATATATTTCGGAAGAAAAAGACTATGAGCAAAATCAGTACGGGATATCATTAAAGTATAATTTCAAATTGTAAATAACTGATCTTCAAATTAATAATAGAATAATAAAATTCAAAATAAAGATGAAAATGAACAGACTGTTTTTACTTTCCATTTTGGGAATATTGCTGGCGGCGGGTTGCGGCAAGCCATCCGATCCTGAATCGATTTTACCGGATGATATTTCAGGCGGTTATACAGTGTTAGCCAAAATCCCTACTTCCGGGTTTGCCCAGGATATTATGGTTAAGGATACTTTGGCTTATGTGGCTCAGGGAGAAGGCGGATTGCTGATTATCAATGTGAAGGACCATAATAATCCGGTAATTATATCGGTTACCACCGAAGAAGTCCGGGGTTATTCCAGCAAGATAGCCGTTCGCGACAGCGTGGTTTATATTGCAGCCGGCACCTTTGGAATCAGTGTGGTGGATATTTCCGATCCCTGGCTTCCGGACGTAACGGTTTCCAACCTGAATATGAAACCGGCCAAGAACATTCACCTGTTTGGCAGTTACATGTTTACTGCCGTAAGTGAACTGGGATTGAGAATCGCTGAAATCTCCTTTCCGGCTCAGCCCGATATCCGGGGGGGAATTACCATGGAAGGATTTGCCAATGGCATGGCCACATCATTGGACAGCGCTTATGTGTTTATTGCCGGCGGAGAAATGGGAATGTCAGTATTTAATATATCCGATTTCCAGGAAGGTTTTGGCGAGTATCCTCTTACAGGGTGGTGCGACACTCCCGGGTACGCCGAAGCCGTGGTGCTCGACGAAAGCAAGTCGCTGGCCTACCTGGCCTGCGGCACTGCAGGATTACAGATACTTGACTATTCAGATACAAACAATATCAGAATCATTGGAAAATATGCTACCGGAGGCTATGCTGAGGAGTTGATCTTAAATGATAACCGGATATTAATGACTACGCAGAAAAGTGGCTTCCAGGTGATTGATGTATCGGTACCCGCCTCACCAAAACTCATCGGGCAGATAGATACCGAACTGGCCCTGGGTATCGCCATGGATGACGATTATGTTTACATAGCCGATGAGGTGGAAGGTTTGATTGTGATTGCCAGGCCAGGCATTTCCATCACCAAATAGCAAATATCATTTCCCTTGAGTTCTTCATCCAAACCAGCAAAAGAAAAACAACGGTTCAATTACATCGACCAGTTCCGCGGACTGGTGGGTGTATTAATGCTCCTTGGACATAGTTCCTATTATTTCAACGGCATCTGGAATCATCTGGATCCTTTCGATCCGCTGTTTCCCTCCAGGGCGCAGTTTATACTCCGGTACATCGGCTATCTGTGCGCCCCGGGATTTCTGATGATGTCGGGAGCCATGGTGTGGTGGTCGTTCCAGCAGCATACCAAGAAGGATATGTCGCCCATGAAAGCCCGGTGGCATCTGATACAGAGAGGGTTGTTCCTGGTGCTGGTTCAGGTAACCTGGGTCAATTCCAGCTGGGGCGGATTTAAAGAATTTCAGCCCGGCCACCTTGGTATTATTGCCTGTATTGGCCTGTCGATGGTATTACTTACGGTATTCATCAATACTCAGTGGTATATAAGGTTGTTGGTTGCGATAGCCATGCTGATCATTCATCCTTTTCTGCTGCAGATAACCTACGATCCGAAAGTAGTATGGCAGGAGGTAGTGATGCAAACCTTTGTAGATGCCGGGGATTTCAACAAGTACCCTGTATTGCCCTGGTTTGCCCTGATGAGTCTTGGCTCGGTTATGGCCACCGCCTGGATAAAGATCTGGAAAACCGATAAACAAAGGATTCTTTACGGAGCCCTTATTGCCGCCGGCGCTATTCTGCTGGCTATCGGAGTTCGTATGGGACGCGGGTTTGGAAACATTCTTCCCTTTTCCGATTTTGGTACGTACACCTTTTTTATCGATCAGAAATACCCTCCGAGCCTGTTCCATAATCTTTGGTTTTTTGGATGGGTGGTGGCCGGAGTTACCTTATTTATCGGCGTGGGCAAATTAGCCCCGCGATTGCTCTCCTTCCTCAGTATTCCCGGCAAGGTGCCGCTGTTCTTTTATGCCATGCACCTGGCCATACTGGGCGTTTTTATCAAACGGTTCGACCTGTTCTACCGCGAAGGCGGTGTTTGGGAATCGCTGCTCGGACTGGTAATCATGACGGCCATCATGTTGCCCCTCTGCAAATGGTTTTACAGGGTGAAGCTTACCAGCAAGAACTACTTTATCAGGTTGATATAATATGATGGCTATGAAAGGAAAAATACTTCTTACTTTAACAACAGCCATCATCCTGATATTGATCATGTTGTTGTCAGGATGTACCACCCGGCATGCTGTTCCGGTAATCGATCCGGATTCAACTTCAGTGTATCTGCCCAAAAAGGAAGGCGATATCACAGCCCGTATTAAATTATGCCGGAAAATCAGCAAAAAAACCGGCCGGTTAATCGGGGAGGGTACTGCGTTTCATCTGGGAGAGGAGGAATCGGTACGGGCGCTCATTCAGCTTGAAAACTATTTACCCGGCGGGAACAGGGATCTGATGATCCATTTCGACTGGATTGACCAAGACGAAAATTCGGTTTTTACCAAAAAGATTTATGTAACTCCCGATGATACTGCTACTTCTTTGATGAGTTCGATTTCTCTCTCCCCTGAAAACCGGTTACCCGGTGAATATTTGTTCCGGGTATTTCTTTTCAGGGAGTTGATTGCCGAAAAGAAGTTCAGGGTATTGCCTCCGGATACCATTCCTATAACAGACAGGTTTTCAGCTGACATCACCTTATGCCGGAAAATTGATAAAAAGACCGGTGAAATGACGGATGTGGATTCTGTTTTTGAGATTAAAGAAAAAGGCAGGATTACAGCCGCAACTTCCATCAGGCATCTGCTGCCTCCAAAAGAACAGGAACTGATACTGAACATGATCTGGGTGGGACCTGATGAAAAGTCGTTTTATAGTAAAGAATTGGAAATCAAGGCTGACGATTCTGTTTCAGTATTGAATACCTCCGTTTCATCCGAAAACCGGGAACCTGGTAATTACCAGTTCCGGCTGACGCTCAATGATGATGTGATTGCTGAAAAAAACTTCCGGCTTATAACTGAGCTGGTGAAACCCAAACAGGTCCTTCCTTCAGTCGATGCCATAATTACCCTGGGCCGGGGTTTTGATAAAAAAACTGACCAGTTAACCGGTATCGATTCGGTGTTCAGTATTGCCAAAAAAGGGAAAGTACAGGCCGTGGTTCATTTGAAAAATATAGACAAATATCGCAGTAAAGCTCTGAAATTCAATGTGGATTGGGCGGGTAACGACGGAAAATCATTTTACCGCAAGGAGATTGAAATCCCGGCCAATGATACCACCTCCTTTATCAAAAGTTCCATTTCCATTACACCCGAAACCCGGATTCCGGGGAATTATCAGGTAAAGGTAACTTTAAACCGTAAAGTGATAGGTAGTAAAAAGTTCAGGCTGGTGCAGTAGGCAGATAATATTTATATTGCAACGGACAGGGTGACGGATTCCTATTTTATCAATAGTACTATTGTCAGTAACACAGCCTGAAAAAACTAATACAGGAAACCAAATAACCAGAGAGGGATTATATTATCCGACCCTATAACGATCTGGTCTTTAACAATAAAACCATTTTCTGTATCAGAAATCTGCCTCTTGGATTTGTTTTTACCGCCAATTTCCAGAACATACTTATCATTGATTACGAAGTCGGCTTGTTTGGATGCAATCACTTTCTGTCCGTACATCTGGGATAAAAGAAATGTCTCCCTTAAGTTCCCCGTTTCAGTATTGTTCGGTGCAAGTGTAAATATAAGATTCGTGTTCTGGAGGTAAATCTTTTCGGGTTTGTTCAATGAATTGATACCATCAGTGGAGGGATGCAACATATAAACAAGCCCAGACTCGTTGAGGTATTTTAAATATTGTTTCAAGGTGTTCAGGCTAATCCCTGTACGTTGGCTGATAACAGTCAAGTTGGGTTTAAAAGGAACAGAAGCGGCAATAATCTGCAACAATCTCTTTAAGTAAACAATTCCCGAAATCTGAATAGATTCAAATTGTGGTATATCTACATCCAAAACAACCTGAATGGTTTCATGAAGTTTCTGGTGAAATGCCCTCAAATTCTCAAGGTAAAAGGGATAATATCCATAGTTGAGGTAGTTGCCAAAATGTTCCAGGGGTCTGATTTTTTGATTTATACCCATCGCCAGTTCCGTGTGATGGGCTACCAGTTCATCCATTGAAATCTTTTGAAATGTTGCTATATCACTAAATCTCAGGAATTCTCTGAACGATAAACCAGGCATTTCGTACATCACGACTCTGCGGCTAAGGTCAGCATTAGCACGGGCTAACTGCAGCATTGATGATCCTGTAAAAATAACTTTCAAGGCCGGAAAGTCATCGTACATATTTTTTAGTTCGATTGCCCAGGAAGGGTAGCGATGCACTTCGTCAATTGCCAGTAATTCGCCTCCTTTCTTATAGAACTCATCAGCAAGACAGTATAACGTGTGGTTTGAGAAATAGAGGTGATCGAGGCTTACATACAAAACTTTGTTTCCTGGTTTGTAGTTCAGCTTTAAATATTGCAATAACATAGTTGTTTTACCAACCCCCCGGCTGCCCCTGATGCCAACAAACCGGTTCGACCAGTCGACTGTATTGATAAAGTCCCTTACTGGTTCCGTTGATGTGAAACTGTATTTTTCTAAATATCGTTCAATTAAGGTTTCCATAATATCTGTCAGTGTACTGATGCAAAAATATTAAAATAATATCAATGCGTTGATATATTTATAATATTTTTGTATCCACATACTTTTGCACCCGGCCTGAATAGCTAACCTATTTTGTATAAAAAAGTAATACTTAAACATAAGGCTGCCGGGTTAGGCGGGAAAAATAACGTAATTGGTAATAACCAGCCTGATAACCATACTACCAAAAGAAGAAACCCCGGATAATACTCAATCATCCGGGGTTTCTTCTGTCAGGTTTATCTGGCTTTCAGCATCTGGCGGTAAAGCCGGTTAGAGCGGTTTCTTTTAAACCGCACTTTCATCTTGTGCACGATAAGGTACATGGCCGGCACAAAGATCAACGTAAGGAAGGTGGCGAAACTTAAACCGAAAATGATCGTCCAGGAAAGCGGTCCCCAGAACATCACATTATCCCCTCCGAAATGAAGCTGCGGATCGAGTTCGGTGAACAGGGTCACAAAATCGAGGGTCATGCCCATTGCCAGCGGCACCAGTCCCAGCATGGTGGCAAAAGCAGTGAGGATAACCGGGGTGGCACGGGTTTTACCGGCTTCAATGATGGCTTCTTTGGTCTTCATGCCTCTTTCCATCAGTACGTCGGTAAATTCAACGATCAATATTCCGTTCCTTACCACAATACCTCCCAGCGCCACGATACCCAGTCCGGTCATAACGATAACTATCGGCATCTTGAAAATGATCAGGCCGAGCAATACACCGATGATGCTGAACACCACCTCACTTAGGATGATCATGGTTTTGGAAATGGAATTGAACTGGGTGATCAGAATAAAGAATATCAGCCCGATAGAAATCATCATCGCTTCCAGCAGGAAGAAGGTAGATTCGGCCTGATCTTCCTGTTCACCGGTAAAGGATATGGTGATATCCGGATTTTCAGGGAATTGTTTGGTGTATTGCTTAATATTAGCCACAACTTCGTTGGCGGTAAAACCTGAAAGCACTTCGGAGGAAAGGGTGATCACGCGTTTCAGGTTTTTACGGGTTATCCCACCATAAGTGTCTGAATATTCGGCTTTTGCAACAGAGGAAAGCGGTATTTCCCGCAAAATACCTGTGTTCATATCCCGGTAAACGATCTTCATATTCAGCACTTCATTGATGTTGTTGCGTTGATTTTCGTCGTACCGGAGGGTGATGTCGTATTCGTCTTCGTTTTCCTTGTACTTTGAAATTTCCTTACCAAACACGGCCGTGCGGAGTTCCGAAGCAATTTGTCCGGTACTCAGCCCTTCACGGTTGGCCCGGTCACGGTCGATGCGGATAACCAGTTCCGGTTTGGTGGTTTGGAAGTCCGATTTGAGCTCTTCCACACCGGGAATACGCAGTGAATCGAGGTAAAATTCGTAAGCAGTGGCATATTCTACCAGGTCTTCAAGATTTTCACCGGCAATTTCAATGTTGATGGGTTTACCGGTAGGGGGTCCCATTTCTTCTTTCGCCACTACAATCTCAGCGCCTGGAATGCCTTTCACCCTGCCCCTTATCAGGTCAAGATAATTCGAAGTGCTCTCTCCGTTCCGGTATTTGTATTCAACAAAGTTAACCGTAGTTTTGGCCAGATGCGAGGCGCTGGTTCTGTCGAAAATATCGGCTGAAGCGCCGAGAGCCACATTGGAAATCACCGATTCTACTATTGGATTGTCATTACCCAGTACTTCATACACCATCCCTTCCACTACCTGTGATATGGAATCGGTATATTTCTGGTCGGTACCCACCGGGAGGCTTACATAAACTTCAACAGTATTCGGTTCATTGTCAGGGAAGAACAATACTTTGGGCTGAACAATGCCGGTAAGCATAATGGTAAAAATGAACAATCCCGTCATAATCAGCAGCAGATAAACCGGTCGTCTGCCTTTGAGGAAGAAATGAAGCTGCAGGTCGTAGATATGCATGAAGAACGGCCATATAGTATTCTGGAAGTATTTGATGGCTTTTTGTACGAACGTATGAAACACTATACTCAGGATCACGAGCATGATGATGAAGTTGGCCATTCCGGTCCATTTCAGGGCGTAGAAAAGCAGAGATACCAATACCAGCCCAATACCCAGTTTGTAATATTTTTTAAAGAAATCGGAAGGTTTATGTTCATCGTATTCGTGTTTCATAAACTGTACGGCAAATACCGGGTTGATGATATAGGCCACGAAGAGTGAAGCGAAAAGTGTGATTATCAAGGTGATAGGGATGTATTTCATAAACTCGCCGGTGATGCCGGGCCAGAATATCAACGGGAAGAATGGGGCCAGGGTAGTAAGCGTTCCCGATAATATGGGCAGGAATACTTCTCCGGCCGCTCTCTTGGCGGCTTTCACTATATCCGGTTCCTTTTTGTGTATCCTGTGCGTGTTTTCAATCACCACTATGGCATCATCCACTACAATCCCCAGGGCAAAGATGAAGGCAAACATCACAATCATATTCATCGAGAAATCGAGCCCGGGCATCACCATATACGCTACAAAAATGGAGAGGGGCACCGACAAACCTACGAAAAAGGCGTTGTTGAATCCCATGAAAAACATCAGGATTAAGGTAACCAGTAAAAACCCGATGATTTCGGTATTGATGAGTTCATCAAGCGTATTCCGGGTAAATTTTGACTGGTCACCGGTAATGGTAACCTTCAGATCAGATGGGAACACTTTGTTTTTCAGATCTTTATTGATGATATCCTTGATCTGGTCGGAGGCATCCAACAGGTTTTCGCCACTTCTCTTAATGATATTCAGGGTGATAACATTTTGTCCGCCCAGGCGCGAAAAGCTTTCCTGCTCTTTGAACCCGTCTCGCACGGTAGCTACATCTTTTACCGCTATCAGCGCTCCGCCTGAGGCTTTCAGCATAATATTCTCAATGACTTTGGGAGAAGTGAACTGTCCATCCACACGCAGGGATCTTTTCATCCCGTCGGTGGATATATTTCCTGCTGAAATGGTAAGGTTTTCCGATGAAATGGCCCGTTCGAGGTCGCCCATGGTCACGCTGGCGGCCTGCAGTTTATACATATCCACATCCACCTGAATTTCGCGTTCGAGAGCTCCTACGATATCCACCCGGGTGATTTCTTTAAGCGATTCTATTTTATCCTGGGCGATGTCGGCATATTTTTTCAACTGGTCGAGGTCGTAATCCCCTGATATATTCACATACATGATGGGAAATTCGGCAAAATCGATTTCCATCACATCCGGATCGGCCGGCAGATTGGTGGGGAGATCCTGTTTGGCCTTGTCAACGGCATCCTTAACCCTTTGCTTGGCCTCGGGGATCTCTACATCAGTATTGAACTCAACAATAATAATTGAAAAATCCTGAACGGATTTACTGCTGATTTCCTTGACATCTGCCAATCCCTTGAGTTGCTTCTCGATAGGCCGGGTTACCAGGTTTTCCATATCCTCAGGAGAGGTACCCGGGTAGGGAGCGCTGACCAAAACGGTAGGAATTACAATTTCAGGGAAAGATTCCTTGGGAAGGCTGTAATAACTCAACATCCCAAGTACAGTAATGAAAATGGCCAGTATATAAATACTGGTTTTATTGTCGATTGCCCAACTGGTGGCAAAAAATTCCTTGAATGGTTTTTTATCCATTGTTGCTGGAAATTAATAGTTTATTTGAATGAGATCGCCTGGCCTTCCATAAGGGTTTGAATGCCCTTACTGATCACTCTGTCGCCTTCATTAAGTCCGGAGGTTATTTCTGTGATGCCGTTGTATGACATTCCTGAAGTAACTGCCCGTCGTTTTGCCTGAAATTGTTCACCTGATTTCTCGGCCACATAAACGTACTGACCGGTTTTAGAAGTCTGGATATAGTTCTCGGGAACTGCAACTGCTTTTGGATTTATGTAATCATTGATTTTAATCACAGAAACCATGTTGTTTCGGTATTCGATTTCACCCTGGTTGAGCCTTACTTCTACCAGGAAAGTACGGTTAACCGGATTAATGGATTTGCCGGCAAAGGATATTTTGGAATCCACTTCTTTACCGATATCCGGGAAACCAACCAGTACATTGATGCCTGGTTTTATCTTTACCGAATAGGCTTCGGCCACTTCAGCCTTTACCTTTACCCTCGAGAAGTTCATTACATGAGCAATAGGCGATCCCGGCATTACCAGCTGACCCAGTTTCACGGGAACTTCTTCCACCGTTCCTGAGATGGGCGCTTTCACTTTGGTCATGTCGATCTGTTTTTTCAGGGTTTCCATCCTTTTCTCAAGTGACTCCTTGTTGTTTCTGGCCTGAAGATACTGTATCTCACTACCAACCTTTTGTTCCCAAAGACGCTTTTGCCGTTCATAAACAGTCTTAGCCAGATCATAACCGGTTTCCACTTCTTCGAGGGTTTTATTCAGGATGTCGGAGTCAATCTCAGCCAGAATTTGCCCTGATTTCACTACATCTCCCTCTTTTACAAGAAGTTTTTTAATGGAACCGGCTGACTCTGAGGCTACAAAAATTTCATCATCAGCACTCACGGTACCCTGAACTTCAATAAAATGGCGAAAGGGAGCTGTCCCGATAACCACCGTTTCAACTGGTTTTACATCGGCATTTTCCGCCGTGCCCTGTGCTCCGGAGGCAGCTAATTCTTTTTCCAGTTGTATGATCTGAGCGGCAATATCAGCCTGTTGTTTCTTTAGTTCAGCCAGTTGCTGGGTTTTGTCGGGCTTGCTGCACGATATCAGTATTAGTAATGCAGCCACCGGCATCAAAAAACGGATAATTCTCATATATTCTGATTTTTATAATTGATTTAAAGTTTTGTTGAGTTTTACTTTGGCATTGAGCAGGTTCAGTATTCCGCTGAAATAATTGCTCTGGGCGGTTAAAAACTGGTTGTTGGCGCTGGTTAGCTCGAGGCTTGAAAGCAATCCTTCACGGTATTTGATCAATGAGCGGTTGTAAATATTCTGTGCAATATCCACGTTCTTTTTCTCCACGGTATACGAATCCAGCGCAATGGTATAGGCTGTGCGGTTTTGTTCGAGTTCAAGCAAAATTCCGTCGGTTACCTGGGTTTTCAGGTTTTTGGCCATCTCCAGATTAAGCCGGGCCTGGTTCATTTTTGAGATCCGGCTTCCGCTGGTAAAGAGGGTAAAGTTGAGTGACAAGCCAATCATATCGGGCGACATGAAGTCGAAATCGGGTTTTTTAGCCCTTTCAAGGCGTTGATAATACCCTGACAGGGAGGGCAGAAACCGCCATTTTTCGAGTTTAAGCAGCAGTTTATTCAGGTCTTCCTGGGTTGAAATCATCTGGTAATCAAGATTATTCTGAAGGTTGAGTTCCTGGCCGGCCAGAATGCCCGGATCCACACGCAGTAAAAGGTCATTAAGATTCTGGGTAAGATTTACCTTGCTGCCCAGATCAATACCCAGCTGGAAATTGAGCAGCTTATAGGCGACAGCAATCTGCCGTTCGATTTGTCTGGCGGCATTTTCAAGCTGTGAACGGGTAAGCGCTATCTGATCGAGGTCGGTTTCTTCCACAAAACCGGCTTTTAATGATTCGTTGATCTCAAATTCAGTCCGGATGATATTGCTCAATATGGTGTCGCTGATCCTTTTACTTTCTTCCAGCACCAGAATCAGGTGATACGTATTGTTTATCTGCTCTTTGGTGTCGATCACAGTCTTTTCATACAGTTGCTGTTTCGACAGTTTGTAAATATTGGCTGATTGAAGCCCTACAATATACTCACCACTGAAAATAAGCTGGGTAACTAAAAAGGTTACCTGGGTGTTTTCCTTAACCCCGAGGGGAATAGTGGGACCTGCCTTAGTGTCAATGTCCAGATTTTCCCGGATAAGTTCGGCGGTTAGCGGCTGATCATCAGGAATGGTGTTTTTTAGGTAAGTTTCCCCAAAATTAATCACGGGTACTTTGAAAATATTGGTATACTGACCGGTTGCGGTGACCTGGGGAAGTCCGATGGCCGTAGTTTCCCATACTTTTTTCCGGGCTACCTCATAATCAATGGCAGAGTTTTTCACCGAGTAATTATTTTCGAGGGCAAACTGAACGGCCTGTTCAAGTGAAAATTTAAAAACCGTATCCGGTTTTGAAGGGTTCTGGCTGAAAACAATGCTACCGGTAAGGAACAGTAATAACAGCAGCGCTGGCTTTCGGATTTGCATAATCATTCTTCTTATATTATATTTGATATTTACTTTTCTGGTTTTCGTAATGGCGGATACCTGCTTCATTGCATATACCCCGGATATGGTTCTCAAACATTACCGACAGGATTTGTTCAAGGGTATAGTTGACATCTCCGTTAAGTATCATTTCATGGGTGCTTTCCAGTTTTTTGATGTATAACAGAGCTATAAGCTCCACATCAAGATCAGTCCGGTACATTTCCTGCCGGATGCCTTTAAGAAGGTTGGCACGGATGAAGTCGAGTACCAGGCTGCGCCGTCTTTCCATGAAAGGCTTAATCACTTCCGGATAGTATTTATGAAGATCATAAATGGCTGATGGAGAATACTTTTTAAGGTCTTTGGAAACCTGAACACTTATTTCGAGTAACTCATCAATGGCATTGGTATCAGGATTATTAAAGTTTTCAAGGCATTTGGAATGGAATTCATCCGAATCCAGTATTTTGCTGATCAATTCCGCTTTATTGCTGACGTACTGATACCGCGTTTTTTTAGATATTCCCAGTTCTCTGGCAATATCATCCATGGATACGCTCCGGATACCATATTTCAGGAAAATGCCCACACTTTCCTTTAAAATGTAATCTAACTTGTTGGCTATTGAATCTGATTCCAATACTTACGTTTTTAAGGGGTGCAAAAGTAACCAAAAAAATACACCGGAAACGATTTATACAAAAAATGTTTCCGGTGTAGGAAAATGTCAGAAAGGGAATTACGATTTAGGATTTACGAATTACGATTGATTTGAAAATTTGGAAATGAAATACCATTTCTTTGCGTTCTTAGCGACTTCTTTGTATTTTCTTTGCGGGAAACATGGGTAAGGGCATGTTTCCCGCAAAGTCGCTGAGAAACATCAAAGTACGCAAAGAAAAATACAAGGATTCCAAACTACCAAGCGAACAAACAAGAAACAATCTAACTAATTGTATTTCAATTGCTAATTACTCATTGCTAATTACTAATTACTCATTGCTAATTTGTCCGCTCAGTTGGGCAAAACCATAGTGGCAATAGAATGTGGCAGGCTGGTAATTACAACGGCCTGGTTTCCGGCGTACAGGCGATAGTCTATTTTGGTATTGCCCTGGTTCATGACTACCACCGCCACAGTACCATCAGGATTGATAAATCCGGTGGCTAACAGTTGGGCACGGCTCGATGAAACGGAAATCCGTTTGGCGCCCGGGCGGATGAATTTGGAGAAATGACCGATATAGTAGTAAGAATTCATATAATGTAAGGTGCCTTCCTGAGTTTTGGCATGTACCGGGGCAAAGCAGAAATTGCCCACATGATTGGGCCCGCCGGTTTCATCCAGCAGGATATTCCAGTCGGTCCAGGCTACTGCACCATTGTTGAAATCGTGGATCATGGCTGAACCATAGTTTTCACCCCATTTCCACTGGTCAAAAGTATCCCAGCTGAACGGGAAGTTGCAGGCTTCGGTAAGCATCAGGGGTTTATCGGGATAGGCTTCTGCCACGCGTTTGATATTGTCGGGAATGGAGGCACCGTGCCAGCTTTCATACCAGTGGAATCCAATTCCCCACACATATTTGGCTGCTTCAGGGTCGCTCAGGATGCCATTGGCCCGGTGAAAAACCAGGTCGCGGTTGTGATCCCAGACAATCAGTTTTTTGTCTTTCAGATTGTTCTTCCACAAAGCCGGGCCTAAATGGTTTTTCACAAAATCACGTTCCTCTTCGGCTGTGTAAATGCATGATTCCCAGGTTTGTTTGGCCATGGGTTCATTTTGAACGGTCAGTCCCCACACAGGTACGCCGGCCTTTTCATATTCCTGGATGAATTTTACAAAGTAGTTGGCCCATGAGTCGTAAAATTCAGGCAGCAGTTTTCCGCCCTGGAGCATGTTGTTGTTGTCTTTCATCCAGGCCGGCGGGCTCCACGGACTGACAAACAACGGCAGGTTTCCGCCGGCTGCTTCCACAGCCTTTTTGATCATCGGAATCTTGTAATTGAGGTCGTGCTTCAGCGTGAATGATTTCAGATCCTTATCGCCTTCGTCCACATAGGTGTACATATCGCTCGAAAAATCGCAGCTGTTGATGTTGGTACGGGCAATAGAGTATCCGATGCCTTCATTGGGATCGAAATACGCTTTCATGAATTCGGCCTGTTTATCCGGAGGAAGTTTGGCGAAGGTTTCAGCAGCCGCGTCGGTAAGTGCTGCGCCCACGCCCACGAATGTCTGGAAGGTTTTTGCAGGATCGATAAATATCGAAGGCTCGGTTTCAAACGGCTGAGGAAATTCTGAGAACTGCAGTTCGCCGGTATTGGTAAGCCGGTAACCGGCACTGTCAGCAGTTACGAATACTTTCGCCGATTTTGGGGTAAAATCAGCTGTTTTCTCACCGGATTTTTGTTTTGGCTGGCAACCGGTAAATATTACTGCCAGCATAATAATGAACAGATGGATTTTTGACATATCTTTTTGTTTTAAAATTAAATAAAATTGGAAAGCATTAATCCCATTTCAGGGTAATTACTGATTTAGCGGGGATGGAATAGGGTATGAATTTATTGCCCTGCTTCACGGCAAATGGTTTGAAAGTATCGGTATAATTACAGACCACCAGCGCTTTACTGCCATCGGCATTTGTGAAAGCCACTGCGCCCACATCGCCCAGAGCGGCATCCACCACGGTTCCAATTCTAATGGCGCCCGGCCTTACCAGTTTCGAAAAATGGGCAATTGAATAATACTCTTCATTACGGGTTACTGATCCATTGTTTGAACGGATGGTAATGACTCCCCGGCAATTGCTGCAGCCGTTGTTCTGCGGGCCATAGTTTTCATCGAGCGCCAGGTTCCATAAGAGCGCATTTTTCGACCAGTGAAGTGCGGTACCTATAAAGATGTTCCGCATGTTCCACATCAGGTTGTCGGAGAAGTTCACCGCCCAGGCGCCGCCTGAGATCTCGGTAAAATACAACCCCTTGTCAGGATGGAAGTTGTGGACCGTGCTCATGGCCGTTACGTCGCCACCATAAGCGTGGAAGGCCGAACCGGCCACATATTTTTTGGCATCGGGATCATTCAGAATGGTAAGCGGATAGTCGGGGCGATCCCAGTTGTGGTCATACAAAATGATTTTAGTATTTAAACCGGCCTCTTCGAACTTAGGTCCGAGATGATTTTTGATAAAATCGCGCTGATCATTGGGCTGCATTTCCATACAGGGATATCCGGCCGTGAAATACAGGGGTTCATTCTGCGGGGTGACGGCATCAATGGTGATTCCTTCAGTTCCCATAGTCTGTATGTATTTTACAAAGTATCTGGCATACACATCATAACAATCGGTTTTCAGCTTGCCGCCTTTCATACTGCCGTTGGTTTTCATCCAGGCCGGCGGACTCCAGGGACTACCCATGAGTTTGATCTGCGGAGCGATGGCTACTATTTCCTTCAGCATGGGTACCACATCCTGCAGATCCTGAGCCAGCGAAAACTGCTGCAGGTCAAAATCGGTCTGCCCCGCCGGCATATCGTCATAGCTGAAATCGGAGAGAGAGAAATCGGATGCGCCCATGGTAAGGCGGAGATAGGAAACGCCAATACCATTTTCGGGATCGAACAATTCCTGAAGCATGGCCTGGCGATTGGCGGCGGTCATCTTCCGGTTCAGCAGGTAAGCCGACGATCCGGTGAGCGCTGCACCATAGCCTTCCACCACCTGGTACTGAACAGCGGTATCCAAAATAATGAGCGGCAGGTTGGATGTATTGGCGTCTTTGATGGTCAGGTCAGATTCTTTACTGAACAACCGCACCTTGTCGCCTCGGGTAAGCCAGATATTGGCCACGCCTAAATCGCCGGCTATGGAAAGGGTAACCTTAAAGCTGTCTTTATCCACGCCATTGAGAGAAGTTGCTGTAAGCATCACCTCAAAATCACCACCGGAAGCATAAACATGCACCGGATTGGCTTCTTCCGACACCGCAGCATTATCACCGAAGTTCCATTCGAGTTTCGAAAAATTGGAGGATGCGTTGGTAAACTGAACTCTTTTGGGATTGTTGGAATCGATGATATAGGTAAAACTGGCGATCACCTCGGGGGTTTCTTCCTTGTCTTTACAACTTAAAAGGACACTTACGAGTAAGAGCGACAGCGTGATCCTCAGTATTTTCTGTATTTTTCTGTTTTGAATGAACAACATATTAATTTTTTGATAGTGAAAAAGACCTGTGATGCGTTCAGCACTTAGGCTGACTGGCTTCACAGGTCTTTTATGGTTTTTTAGTAACCCGGATTTTGGGTAAGGTTTACGTTTTTGTCGAGTTCGGCTTGCGGAATGGGCCACAGCAGCCTGTTGGGATTGATATTATACCGGTATCCGGCTCCGTTCAGTGTGGGCACTTTGTTCATAACTTCCACGGCACGTCCGGTGCGTTTCAGATCGAACCAGCGATGGCCTTCAAAGGCCAGTTCCAGCCGGCGTTCCTTTTCAATAGCCAGGCGCATGTCGGCCTGATTATTGGCGGGAGTTCCGGGCAGATTCACCCGGCTGCGGATCTGATCCACCAGGGCTTTTGCTCCGCTTACATCCCCGGTTTCATTCAAAGCCTCGGCTTTTAAAAGCATGATATCGGCCAGCCGGATGAAAATGTAGTTCTGCGGGCTGGGCTGACTCAGGTCTCTCCATTTATTCAGAAACGGGTAATTGGTCTGGGGCCAGTTGGGATCGTTCCATTTGCCCGATACATCCTGCCAGATAATGGAGGCATTTTTGCGAATCACATCACCCTCAGCATCAAAAGCAGCCACGAGGTCGTTGGAAGGGATGTTGAACTTTTTCCAGTCGAGCCCGCGGAACATGTTCACGCCCCAGTTTCCTGAACTCGGGGTGCCTTCATAGTTGATCTCAAAGATCGATTCAGAGGAGTTTTCCACCGAATTATCCCAGAGCTGATCATAATTTTCCAGCAGGCTGTATCCGCCACTGATCACAGCATCACAATAGGTGAGTACCTTACTCCAGTCGCGGTAATCGGTACTGGTGGCATATACCTTGGCCAGCATGGCGTTGGCAGCTCCTTTCGTGGCATATCCTTTATGCGGTGCCGAGACCGGTGCATACTGAACAGCCAATTCAAGGTCTTTGATGATCTGTTCATATACATCCTTTGCCAGAGCCCGCGGCGGAAACATAATCAGATACAATTCTGGAAGCAACTCAGCGCTGATGGTTTTGATCTCGGTAAGCTGCAAAGGCACATCACCCCACAGTTGTACCAGTTGGAAATAGTTGAATGCCCGGATAAAACTGGCTTCACCCTTAATCTCGTTCTTACGGTCTTCGGAAAGTCCGGGAACGCCTTCAAGATTGTTGATCACGGTGTTGGCCTTTCCGATCATGCTGTACAGGTAAGCCCAGTCGCGGTTGATATTCAGATTGGTGGCATCGATGGCATAATCGTCGATCTGAAAATTGGCCGGGTTATCGGCTCCGGCATATGCATCGTCCGATTGGGCATCGCCGTTTACAAAATAATCGAGTTCATAGTATTCATTTCTGAAATCATCGTACACTCCGCCCAGGGCAGCTTCTACTTCACTGGCATCGGCATACAGGGCGGAATCAGCGGTAGTGTTGGTAATGGCTACCCCTTCCGACAGTGGTTTCAGATCGAGAAATTTCTCACAGGAGACAAACAGGCTTGTTAAGGCAATAATAATCAGAATGTTAAATATATTTTTCATAGTAATGGCTTTTTAGAATTCAACATTTAATCCAAAAACAAACGACCTGTACTGGGGATAGGTTCCGTAATCGATGCCCACTTCGGTGGCGCTGTTCCCGTATGCATTTACTTCGGGGTCGAACCCGGTGTAATTGGTCAGGGTGAAAAGGTTTTCGCCGGTAACATACACTGAAACCCGTTTGAAAAACCTGAATTTCGGATTATTCTCGAGTAATCGGTACGAAAGGGTTGCTGTTTTCAGACGGATGTAGGAACCATCTTCCACAAACCGGGTGGAGTTCCGAACATTGTCCACATTTCCGCCCCCAACAGCCCTGGGTATATCGGTAATATCGCCCACCTGCTGCCAGCGGTCAAGTACCTTGGTTGACTGGTTCTTGCTGTCGAACATCCCTTCGAGGTCGATGCGGGTGGCATTGTAAATATCATTCCCCTGGCTGCCCTGCAAAAAGAGGGTCAGATCGAAACGCCTGTATGATAGGTTGTTGGTGAATCCCCAGGTAAAATCGGGCTGGGCATTGCCAATCACGGTACGGTCGTTGGGATCGATGGAACCGTTGTTGTTGAGGTCTGCAAACTTCACCATTCCGGTTTCCGGATCCACCCCTTCGGCAACATAGCCGTAGAATGAACCCAGCGGCAATCCCACCTTTACGATGGAAACATCCTGGTTGTTGCTGTAAATGCGGCCATAGTAGTACACATTGGTGTATTCGAGCGCAGTTACTTCATTCCGGTTGAACGACATGTTGAAGTCTGAGGTCCATTTCAGTTTTCCGGTAGTGTTCACCGAACTCAGGTTAAACTCAATCCCCTTGTTTACAATCTCGCCGGCATTGGTTTGTATGGTGGTGATGGGCAGTGAGTTGGACAACTGTACATTGAGCAGCACATCGCTGGTTTTCTTGTAATAGGCATCAAAGTTAAAGGTTACCCGGCTGTTGAACAGGGTAAGGTCAAAGCCAATATTGGACTGGGCAGTGGTTTCCCATCTCAGGTCGGGATTGCCATAAGTGGTTTGTACAGCAGATGGTCCTGACGGCGGATTGGTGGATGTTCTTCTGTAGTAGGATACAATTCCATATCGGGCATAATTGGGAATCCCTTCCTGGTTACCGTTTTTACCCCAGCCGCCGCGGATTTTCAGATCATCGATAAAAGTAATGTCTTTCATGAAATTTTCTGACGAAATTCTCCATCCGGCTGAGAATGAAGGCATGGTGCCCCAGTGCTGTGCCAGTTTGGAAGAACCGTCCCGACGTACGCTAACGGTCAGGTAGTATTTGCTGGCGTAATCATACGTGGCACGTCCGAAGAAGGAGGCCAGGGCCCATTCCCAGCGGGTGGTATTACCGGTTACAATATTGGCGGCATTGATCGTTCTGATTGACATATCGGAGGGAAAGTCGGTACCTTCAAGATACGAATTGTTCCCTTCAAATTTCTGGGCGCTGCTTCCGGCGAGTGCGGTGAAGTTGTGTTTGCCTGTTTTATAGGCGTAATCGATGGTGTTTTCCCAAAGCCAGGAAAATCCACTGTATTTAGATGAGGCTCCCCGTCCGTGAGTACTGTAGTTGGCGCCTCTGCCGTAAACGGTTCTGAAAGGATCGAGGTAATAATCCCAGGCATTGTTTTTCAGATCCACCCCCAATCTTGATTTAAAGTTCAGGTCTTTCAGGATCCGTATCTCGGCATTTACGTTACCAAATATCTGGTTATCGATGGATTGCTGATCAGGTCCGTTCATATAGGCAATCGGGTTTTCCCATGATGGCTGAAACGGATTGGGATCGAAGTGGGTGGTATCGGTAAGCACAAATCCGGGTTTATCCTGATCATCATAAATGTTGAGGAATGGCGGAGTATTGAGGGTACTCATAATCACGCCGCCCCGGCCCGAACTGGCGTTATCGGGGGTATCCTTGGTGTTGATGCGCAGAACACTGATATTGGTTCCGAATTTGAACCATGATTTTACCTGATTATCGAGGTTTAATCTCACGGAGTAGCGGTCGAAGCGGGCGGGTTTGATAAATCCCTGATCGGTAAGATAGCCGGCTGAGAGGAAGTATTTTGATTTTTCAGAGCCGCCGGCTACGGATAACTGGTGCGACATGGTGGTACCGGTTCCGAAAACCTCTTTACTCCAGTCTGTATAATCGGTTTCACGCGGATCAAGGTTTCCGGGATATATTTCCTCCATCAGGTCGCGATACCCTTTGGTACTGAGTACATCAATGGTTTTACGCAGGGTGGTACGGCCCAGAAAGGTATTGTAATTCACCGAAGCTTCTTTATCGTTCCCTTTTTTGGTAGTGATCAGCACTACCCCGTTAGCGGCGCGTGCGCCGTAAATGGCGGCTGAGGAAGCATCTTTCAATACGCTCATGGAAGCAATATCGGTAGGATTGATTCCCCGGATATCGGTAGTGGGAACCCCATCCACCACATAAAGCGGTTCGTTACCGGCCAGTACTGATGTTGATCCCCTGACCCGCACCGATGAACCTACCCCCGGTTTGCCGCTGGGCTGCACTACCTGCACACCGGCCGCTTTTCCCTGCAGCGCCTGGGCAGCTGAAATGATCGGACGGTCTTTGATGGCTTTGTCGTCGACCACGGCAACGGCTGTGGTTAGGTCGGCCTTTCGCTGGGTGCCGTAACCGATTACCACTACTTCATCAAGGTTTTGAGCCGCTTCGAGCAGTACGATATTGATTTGTTTCTGGTCGGTTATGGTCACTTCCTGACTGGCAAACCCGATAAAGCTATAACGGAGTACGCCTCCTTTTACGGAGATCTGATAATTTCCGTCGAGATCGGTGGTGGTACCGATACTGGTACCCACCAGCAGTACGGTGGCTCCCGGGATTCCTTCACCGCGGGAGTCGGTCACTTTTCCGGTGATGGTTCTTTCCTGTGAAAACAACAGGTTGGATATCACAGTAAAAATGAGTAAGATGTAAATTTTTCTCATGATATATTAGGAATTTGGTTTTTGACATTTTGCAGATCAATGAGTGAATCTGCCGGTTTTTGGATTGTAATGGTTATTTTCAAATCAAAAAAAATATCAAGAGCGAGAGAATGGAATCGCTCACTCTTGATATTTCCTTAACGGATATAGACCGGAGTATTATCTTTCGAGGATGATAGACCAGGCTGATCCGCCGTTATGGTCGGCTGAAATATCTACGGAAACAAATAAATATTCTTTGGTTCCGGTGTTGGCATATCCCATGACTTCATAAATATTTACCGCGCTTCCACCGTTGGGCGGGTTGGCGCTGTCGGTATTTTCACCTCCGTAGTATCCTTTCATGAATCCGAGGAATGCTGCGCGACCGGCGCCATTGGTCAGGGTGATGAGAGGACGGCCGGAACCACCGGTTGTGAGTGTGTAGGAGTGGGTACCTGATCCGAATGCCGGACCGTTATTCGGGCTGTTGGCAATAGCGTCGTCGGAAATACAACCGTTGGGAGCGCCCCACCATCCGTCGTTACGGGCTGAGCCTTTGGTATCATAGGTAAACACACCGCCATCGCTGAAAGTGAATTCGTCGTCGGGTAAACAGGACCAGTCATCGGTAGTACCGGCATTGGTTCCGTCGAGATTGGCTTTGGGACAGGTCCACCAGGCAGAGCTTCCCAATGCAGGGCCGACAAAAATCGACAGGTCTTCGGCGCGGACTCTCCAGGCGCCTCCCTTTAGAATATCATCGGTGAGTACGGTTCCTGACACGAATGCGGTTTGTTGCACGGTACTGCTGCCGTTGGCGTTGGTTGCAGTAAGTTTAACGGTGTAGATACCGGCTGTGGCATAAGTGTGTACCGGGCTGGCTTCGGTAGAGGTAGCGCCATCGCCAAATTCCCAGAGGTAACTGTCGCCATACTGGCTGGTATTGGTACAGGTCATGGTAAGGCCGTCGAAGGTAAGGGAGAAGGCAGCGTTGGGCATGTTGCCGGGAATGGGGGGTTCATCGGCGGGATTGTCATAATGAACCAGTGTAAATCTCCAGTAGCCACCGGTAGGCTCGCCCCAGCGGTAAATACCTTCAACAATCAGGGTGTCCACCGGACCATCATGCAGTTTTACAATGTTATAGGTGATAGTTGTGGGAACGGTTATCGGATTGGTACTCATGACTTCAGCTCCGTTCATCAGTTTTAAAAAGCCTATAAAAGCGCCGTTTCCGTTTACTGTAATGGTCGGAGTGGCTCCGGCGTTCAGGGTAAAAGTATGGGTTCCGCCACCCCAGGCTGAAAGATCTTCGCCATGAACACCTGTCATGGGATCGGAAGTGCTGGCGCAAACATTGGCAGGAGTAAATACATTGCCTTCGGCCCAGTAATCGCCTTTGGCATCAAACACCATTTCTCCGGTGCGTTTGAAAGTCCATTCATCATTCAATATACATGGACGGAGGGCCAGTTCATTATTATTCAGCCCCATAGCCCACCATATCGTGGAATAATTTTCCGGACCCACTTCAAGAGGATATCGACCGGTACTTACATCCCGGATCAGTTTCCAGGTCTTTTCAGTATCCCCAACCAGTTTGGTAAGTTCGGCATTTGGATCGGCAATGGTTACGGTTTGTGAAAAGGTATCGAACTTCCCACCATTTTTTGAAGTGGCGGTGAGTTTAACCACATAGTCACCGGCAGCTGTGTAGGTGTGAACGGGATTTTCTTCAGTGGAAGTTTGGCTGTCGCCAAAATCCCATGATAAAGCTGAATAATTTTGTGAAGCATTGGTAAATGTAACTTTCTTAAAATCAACAGCATCAACTTGAAAAGTGAAGCTGGAGATTACTTCGGGTTCTTCTTCATCTTTTTTACATGACATTAAAAGACTAATGCCTAAAAGCATCATGAAAAGCAGAGATAATTTAGGAATGTGTTTCATTTTTGATTGACTTTTTAGTGGATTAATTGATGAGCATATTATTTCAGGATAGCAAAGGTAAAAATTTTTTTGAGAAAAAAATTTCAATAAAAATTTAACCATGGATAGAAAAATCAGTTTTAAAAATCACTTTCCCGGAAAAGTATGAAAATGGTTGCAGTATTTTAGGTGTTTGTTTTTAAGGTGTTGATTATAAGTATGTAATATTAAGGATAATTAAAACTTTAGTGTTTTTAAGGTCAATAATTCAGTTAGCTACAGCGATTTTGGTAAGAATTTCCTTCTTTTCTTGTTAGATATTGTTAGAAATACACTAAGTAACTCAAAGTTGATTATAACTATTTGAAAAATAATTGATAAACTTATTTTATTCCGGAACGGAGGCTTTCTGACACTATGTTGAGAGATCCTTTAAAAATGACCGGGAACTGAATGGCATCGGGGCTGATAAATACATCTCCGGGCATAATGTCTTTTAAATTTGCTGCTGCTGTAAATCCCATCCCTAATTCTGTTCCGTTCAGTCCGTTTTCCAGTTCGGTTTTTAACAGTAACAGATCGCTTCCCAGAGGATACACCATTATTTCTTCCAGAACATTTCTGAATTTGCTGTTCAGCAGCCAGTTGGCGCTTTTTACCAGGATATTTCTGGTTTCCACATCAAACTCAAAATTACGGAGCCGGATGGTGGAATCGGGTTTGTTAAAATAGGGGGTGCCTGTGAAATACAATTTTCCCTGTATTGAGCCGCTCACTGTGGTTTCTGTAATCAGTTGTCCCCTGCTTCCATATATTCTTACTCCGGTAATGGTGATGGATTTTTTTCCGGATGAAAAGGTCTGGCCGGCAAGGAAACGGGCAGCAAGACTATCCGCTTCAGAGAAAGGTATTTGGTTCATGAGGTTGATCTCAAACTGGCTTCTGTCAGGGTTTTCGAATTTTATGGGAGGGAGTGCTGTTCGGATGGTGTAAGAGGGTTCTTTGCCCACAGATGTTTCTGCAATCCCTTCCACATATATTTTTTGTTGAAGTTTATTATTGTAGGTGCTTATGGGTGGTGTGGAGATGCCGAGGGGTTTGATCAATACCCAGAGGTTATATTCTTCTGATACCAACATGGGTTTTTGCAGGTTTTGCCAGCTTTCACCCAAAAAATCCTGCAGGTTCATTCCTTTTCCAACGGCCTCATCGATTTCTGAGGAAATTGAGCCCAAACCAAATGATAAAACGGCGTCTGCCACAAAGCCAACCGGCATATCTCTGCCGGCGATGGTGATCGTGGGTTCTTTAATCCATTCATATCCGTCGGCAATGGTTTTGGTGGTGAAGGTCCAATCGGTATTTAAAGAAAACCGGGTTCTGAGATTAAGGGCAATTTCTGCATTGAATTCTCTGAAATCAGACAGGGATATCCCAAATTTTTCGAACCGGAATCCTGCTTTTGCCCAGATTTTAAGGGGTACCCGGTACGATAATTCATTGCCTCTCAGCGAAATTTTAAAATTATCGCGTTTCCATACCTTAAGCATCAGGTTATCCCGGTTGTTGTTGTCGAGGCTGTTGTCTTCATAAAGCAATCCGTTTAGTTCAAGGTTGACCAGTTTTTCTATATCGCTCACATTCAGGTTCACCGTAAGGAGCAGGTGCGAGGGTTTGGTTTCCAGTCGTACAGGAATGTAAGATTCACCGGGCGCTGTAGCGCTGATTTCCGGAGTTCTGCAACCTGAAATCCAAATAACACCAATAAGGGAAAAAAGGATAATTCTGTATTTCATATTCCAGCCCATAAATAGCAAAAACCTGTTCAAATTTCTCTGAACAGGTTTCAGTCAGAAATATTGTAATCTGGTTAAGAAATTAATGCCTGGTCTGCAATCGCATCAACGCCTCTTCGCATCAGCGCCTCCTCAAACGTCTGCCAGTCACCAGTCACTATTTTCCGGTGGCTTTGTCGTAATTTTCCTGAACCTTATTCCAGTTGATCACATTAAAAAAATTATTGATGTATTCCGGTCTGCGGTTTTGGTATTTCAGGTAGTAGGCATGTTCCCATACATCGATTCCCAGGATAGGGGTTCCTTTGCAATCGGCTACATCCATCAGGGGGTTATCCTGGTTGGGGGATGAGCAAACGCACAGACTTCCGTCTTTTTTCACGCTGAGCCAGGCCCAACCACTGCCGAACCGTTTAACGGCTGCATCGGACAACTGGTTTTTTAAGTTTTCGAAGGAGCCAAATTCCCGGGTAATAGCTTCGCCGAGGCTACCGGTGGGTTGACCGCCTGCATTGGGGCCCATGATATTCCAATAAAGAAGGTGATTGTAGAAACCTCCACCGTTATTTCTTACCGCTACCGGGTACTTGCTGATATTGGCAAAAAGCTCCATCAGGTCAAGGTTTTCCATTTCGGTTCCTTTCACTGCGTTCATCATATTGTCATAATAGGCTTTATGATGTTTGGAGTGGTGGATTTCCATGGTCATGGTGTCAATGTAGGGTTCCAAAGCATTATAGGCATAAGGAAGGGCAGGGAATTCAAGATTTTTTACCAACATGATTTTGTGATATTTTTGAAGTTATTATTTGTGAATTTGAAAGAAATAACAGCCGAGTTGCGGTTTTGTTTAATGTGATTCTAAATAAATTTTAACTGAGGCTGTCTCAAAATGTATTAAGGTCTGTTTTTGCTTCAAAGACACCAAGTCTCCAAGACACACAAAGAATATTAAATCAAATAGTTACATCTTATTGAATCTTTGTGTCCTTGTGCATTAGTGACCGAAAATTATAATTTGAGACAGCCTCGCATTGAAAAGTCAAGACTATGAATTAACCACGGATTCACGAATTGTGTTAACCACGGATTCACGAATTATTTTAACCACGAATTCACGAATTAAAGTCCGGATGAAGTTTTGAATTCCGGAAATAAATTGATATGCATGCTATCCATAATAGATTGGAATAACAAACGCAGAACACCCAACGTCCAATGCCGAACTCAGAACGCCGAACTCAAAACTACTAACTCCCCAAACCACTAACCACTTGTATTTCAATTACTAATTACTAATTGCTAATTGCTAATTTGTAGGTGTTAACTGCCAATTTTTTTTCTCACAGAATTCCGCTATACCCGCCGGCTGGGGTCGTCCTACTTTTGTAACATCAAACCTGATTAAAAAATTAAATCATTCACCTTAAAAATTATCAACCATGAAAACGTTACAACTTGTCATCATTGTTGTTTTTGTTGCTGCTGCCGCAGCCGGTTATTCACAAAGTTACAACGGTAAGATCCTGCCGTTTTTCGAACAGAAAACGCTGTCCATTCCATTAAGCCTTAAACAGGCTATGGCCATACCCCATCTTGAAGAGGCCATACGCAGCCAGGTAAATGCCGAATTAGGCGGATATGAAACCGAGAGCCTTTACACTTACAGAGTTCGTATGAAAGGGGTGGTGTATGTAATCACGGCTACCTATTCTGAGTGGATGAAGTTCTTCAGGGCAGGCAGTCCGAAAAGGGCAGAGGAATCCCGAATCATCGGCTAAATTTTCTTCATTAAAATAAGAGGCTGTTTCTGGTTGAAACGGCCTCTTTTGTTTTCCGGAAAGCGTTGCTAATTTGTTGGATGGAATTTTGGGTACAATTTCGCAATCTCAAAATACAAAGGGGTATTTTATTCTTTTATTTAAAAAACATACAGGTATCCTTTACCTGATGTGCGTTTGATTAAATAACCCGGGCAGACAATTCCAGCGCCTTTTGATACGGTTTATAATCCGGCTCGGCGTTTTTCCAGATTTTCAGGGCTTTGTTGAGGTGTTCCGAAGCTTTCTTCCTATCTTTGGATTTTACGAAGATAAGAGCGGCTTCGAGGTTATTTTCCGGATCGAACGGATGCAATCTGAGCGCTTTGAGGATTTCATCCCTGGCTTTCCCGGTTTCACCGGCTTCGCGGTACGATCTGGCTATCCACTGGTATACAGGAAAGGAAGCCGGAAGCATGGTTTTAAAATCGTTATAGTTTTCGATAGCGCTTTTGTAGTCTTTCCGGATTTCGGCAATTTTTCCTTTGGCGTAATAAATATTACCCAGGAGAAAATCCTCTCCAAAGCCGGTAATCACTTCCATGGCATCGGGTATGTATTTTTCAGCTTCTGCAGCATCTTCTGTTTCCACATAATAAAACATATAGCCAAAAGCGGTGGCTTTTGCAAGAGGTCCCTGCAAGGCAGTCCGGGCTCTTTTCAGCATGTTCAGCGCTTCATCGGTTTTGCCGGCCAGCACATATTTGTCGATGTTGAAAATCTCCTGAATAGTCACTTCTTTTGGGGCATTATATCTTGCAAATTGCTGTATTCCAAGTTGATATGAGGCAAATGCCCGGGAAGGCTGACCGATAAAATTAAAAAAGTCAATCTGTTTCAGGTACACGGCAGCGCTGTCTCTGGATGTTTTTGACAAATCCAGTGCTTCCTGGTAAATTTTGGCGGCTTTATCCGGATTTCCTTCCCGCATTTCAAGGTCGGCAAGATCGAGCCGAACGGAAATATTTTCGGATTCCAGTATTAAGGCTTTTTCAAATGCTTCCCGGGCTTTAGAAAATTCGGCCATTTCAACGTAGAGATCGCCGAGACCGGAATAGGCTCTGAAATCCTGAGGGACTTGTTTTGTGTATTCTGAAAGATAATAACCTGCAGAGTCGTACAGCCCTTTTTTCTTGTACAGTTCACCCAGAACCCTGATGGCATCATATCTTGACGGATCGAGATTTTGGATAATTTTATATTCCCGGATGGCCTTTTCGGTTTCGTTCTTCTTATACCAGATGCTGGCCATCATAAGATGTGCATCGAGGTCACCGGGATACAGATCGGCCCACATTTTCACCACGGCATGGGCCTTATCGGCTTCTTCCCGAAGGATGTAATAGAAATACTTTGCATAAAACTGCTGGCGCTCAGGTAGTTTATACAGGTTTTTCATGGTTTGATCCAGCGAAACCATTGATTTTTCCACCTGGTTATTGCTGAAATAGAACTGCGACATGGTATGATGTGCAGTGACAAATCCCGGGTCTTCCTTCAATGCAAGTTCAGTATAGTGAACCCCTTTGTTCCAGTCGTTCCGGATGCTTATTTCGAGGTAACCCCTGGTAAAATATTCGAGGGCTTTAAAAGAAGGAGTATATATTTCGGAGATGGCCACATCGGGTGTTTCTTTCAGGTGTTGTTCGGGAATGCCGAGATCGGTTTTCAGTTTCAGGGTAAGGTCATCGGTAAGGGTAAAAATATTGTTTCCTGAAAACTGGTTTTCCTGTAACAGCTTACCGGTTTGTGTATCAAAGAGTTGAGACGTAACATAGAAAATTCCCTGATCTATGGTAAACGATCCGGTAACGAATGTGGTTAGGAATGCGTTGCCGGCAATTTTTTTCTTGAGGGTAAGAGGGGTACCCAATCCGCTGGCAAAACCCGCTTCGCTCATTTTGGGGATATATCTCAGTCCATTGTGTGCTTCCACATAATAATCCTGGGTCAGGTCATATTCAATCAGGTTGGTGATGGCATAAGAGATCCAGTTCAGGGAGGTGTCGCCGGTTTTATTTTCAAAAAAGAAAAGCAGGGTTTTTTTACGGAATTCATTTTTCAGGAAAGTCCTTTCTATTTTTTTCCCCGATTCATCATAAGTTGAAACAGAAGTGGTGGCAGCGCCGAGGTCTTTTCCCTTGAAAAGCAGTGCGGCCAGAATTATGGAAAATACTACATTGGCAGGCAAGCCGATAAGTTCGGTTTTACTCCATCCGTGCGACCTTTTGGAGCTATGGAAATAAGCCAGCATAAAAACGGCGGGAAGCATGGATAATAAAAACACCCAGGCCAGTTCAACGAGGTAGGGCGAATAGAGGTATTTGTTAACAAAATAGGCTATGGCTGTTTTCAGGATCCAGGATGCAGCCAGATAAACGGCTATGACTACCGGAACCCTGCGACGCCAGATTTCATGCAGTACATTTCGGAAAGTGGTGCTGTGCGGTTGTGAGATTCCTTCAATAAACAATTCATAAATTTCCAATGGTTCCCGGATGCCTTTCAGTTCCTTTTTACCAAGGGAATGCATGGTAAATCCTTTATTATGTATCTGATTTTTAACCTCTTCAGAAATACAAACTCCATTAAGAGGAGCCAATGCCTGAATCCGGGCGGCGGCGTTTACCGCCGATCCGAACACATCACCGTCTTTACAAATTACATCTCCTATATGGATACCGGCTCTGAGGGAGAGGTCTTCGTTCTTCAGGCGCGTCTGAATACTGATGGAACATTTCACGGCGTCCACGGCGCTGTCGAACATCAACAGAAGCCCGTCGCCAAGTTCTTTTACCACTGTACCGCCATGTTCACGGATAATCGGAAAGAGTAATTCCCGCTGTTTTTCAAGCAGAAGAAGCGTTTGTGGTTCGCTTTCTTCCATTTTGCTGGTGTAGCCGGCTATATCGGTAAAAACGATGGCGGCAAGTTTATGTAGTTTATCCGGCATATATGGCAATGGGTTAGGCTTGACTGATCCGTAAAAACAAACGTATTTCCCTGCTGATTATTGAACAGCCAGCCGGGATAAATAGGTTTGATCTTCATGGGTGACTGTAACCAGGTATATTCCCGGATGAATACCCTCCACCGAAAAGGACCCATTCACCTTCGTCATTCTTTTAACTGAAGCGCCGGCCATGTTGCTGATTACAATGGTTTCGGCGATGAGATTGCCTGGAAGGTTAACGATACCGGTTGTGGGATTGGGAAACAGGTTAATTATTTGATATTCTGCGAATTCAGGTATACTCAGGCTGTTGTCGACTGAAAAAAAAACATCTTTGATGGTAAATTCACCGCTACTAACCGTTCCATAAACGCCGTAGTTAAACTGGAGTTTCATTTTTTTAACCGAACTCAGGTCGAAATTCACAGCGCTGGCCACAGGAATCAGGTAAGTATGGTAATTTCCGTCGCATACCGGATTTGAAATTACCAATGGGTTATTCATGTAGGTGCGGTTCTGGTAGTCGATCAGATCAAGTCTGACAATATGGGGATTATTGGGTGCTTCGGCTTTGAATTTAAACCCGAAAAACGAAAAACCGCTGAAATCGGTGATCATCGGGAAATCGTACCCGATGGCCGGCATAGTGGCCGGCATGGTGACATTATAATTGATTTTCAGGATGGTATCTGATTCTGACAGGGTGATCTGATTGCCGTTGGAGGTTATGGGATACCAGGCAGGCGTTCCGGCAGGGTTGGTCGGTACGAAATACAGGTCGCCGGAAGGTCCGTTTTTGAGGGTTACGCTGTGAACAGGAGTTGTCACTGTTCCGCAGGCGGTGGTAATTACAGCTTTCACTTCACCAGCGGTTTCGCCCCATTTCACATTCACCGTTGCGGTACCGGCGCCATTCAGAATGGTAACATCCTGGGGAAAGGTCCACTGATAGGTAGCTTCAGGATTGTCGGGAACTTTAAATGTCAGATTCCGGAGAGGTACCGTGGAGATGGGTCCGGATATCTTTGGCAACACGGTTTTACTGTACACTTTCACATAATCAATCTGCATAAGCGCCTGGGTGAGGTTGGGGTCAATTCCCTGCTGGCCACCCCAGTTGCCGCCAATGGCAATGTTCAGCAGCAGATGGAAACGCTGGTTGAAGGGCCAGGTTTTATAGTTGTTGGTGCCATCATTGAAAAATGTAAAATAATGATAATCATCAATATACATTTTTATAAATGTTTCAGACCATTCCAATTTGTAGGTGTGGAAATTAGTGGCAAAATCGGGGACCATGGTATTTTCGCTAACCTGGGTACCGATCGAATGGTTATAGGCTTCGGTATGTACAGATGCGTGAATTCTTCCGGGGTCATATCCCACGTGTTCCATAATATCAACTTCTCCGCTTTTGGGCCAGCCGCCATAAATCCAGTCGGTGGGCAGTGTCCAGATAGCAGGCCAGGTACCTCTGCCAACAGGAAGTTTCGCACGAACCTCAATGCGTCCGTAGAGGATATCCATCTTATTTTTGGTAATCAATCTGGCAGATGTCCATCCGGAGCTGCTCTTTATAGCTTTAATGTTCAGTACACTGTCCTCCACCCATGAGTTGGCCAGGGAATTGGTGTAGTTTTGTACTTCGTTGTTACCCCAGCCTCCGCCGCCGAGGTCGTAACCCCAGTTTTCCGGGGCGGGAGCTCCGGTGTAGTCAAACTCATCGGCCCACACCAGTTGCCAGCAATCCTGAGCCCTGGAGACCGAAGTAGTGATTACCAGTACAATGAATGTAAGAAGAAATAGTCGGAATGTATTTTTCATGGCAATATTAATAATTCAAAATTAGAAACGTGTTGAAAGCTAATTTGTTTAGATAACCGGACTGACAAAGATACAAAAAAATCTGCGAAAATCTGCGCAATCTGCAGGAGTGTCTTTTCCTGCAGATTGCGCAGATTCACGCAGAAATACAATTTCATTTCAGGAGATCAATACCCGGCATTCTGAACCAGTTTGTTTCCTGACAGAGTAATTTCGGTAGACGGAATGGGAAGCAGTCCTTTGGTAACGGCTCTGAAGGGTTCATCCTGAGGAGCGGCCTGTGAAGCAGCATTGATCTTTTCTTCAGCGTAGGCAAGACCCCTGCGAAGCAGATCCCAGTATCGGATGCCTTCACCGGCAAATTCCACCCGGCGTTCATGATAGATTATTTCCAGCCCTGTATCACCCGATGAGAGGTTGGGAGGATTGGAACTTTCGCCCCAGGCTCTTTGATATACCCGGTTGAAATATTGCTGGGCTTTCCCGAGATCATTATCGAGATACAGTTCAGCTCCCATCAGCAGCACATCGGCAAAGCGGATTACCGGCCAGTTGTTGGGCCAGTTGAGCATATCATTGGTTGGGGGAATGAAGGCTTTTTCGGGCTGAACCTTCTGGAAAGCATAGCCTGTATGCTGGTAGCATGCATCGGCGGCGTAGGATGTAAGTTCGGTGCCTGCCAGGATGGCGGGTTCATACCGGGGATCGTTATACGATTGGTATTCGTTGACCAGGGTAGGGGTAACCGGCTGAAAGCTCCATCCGGAGGTGTAAATATCATCATCCACCCCTCTGTATCCCGACATGATCAGGGTCCAGTTGCCTTCGGTTCCGTTTCTCCATCCCCAGTCGCCCCAGTCGGATTTACTGGTATGCTGGATTTCGTAAACAGATTCAATGGTATTTTCATTGGCCGCTCCCCAGAGCATGGCATAATCGGGGACGAGGTCAAAACCGCCATTGGTGACAATGTCGTCGATAATGGCTTCGATATCGGTTTCTGTAAAGGTTTTCTCGTCAGTCTTGAGATCGGAAGTAATTCCCAGCACCCCTTTTCCATAGCCTTTATGATAAAGGTACACGCGTGCCAGCATGGCTCCGGCCGACCATTTGGAAGCCCGTCCTTTTTCTTCATCGGGAATGATGGCCGGAAGGTTTTGATAGGCGAACCACAGATCGGCGGCTACCTGGTTGTACACATCGGCGGGGGGAGCCTGCACCTGCGACTGGTATTCGGAAGGCGCCAGCGTTTTCAGGATCAGGGGAACATTGCCAAACAGCTGAACCAGCTGATAATAGAAATGTCCTCTTAAAAAGCGGGCTTCGGCAATATACCGGGTTTTTTCTGCTTCATTGGAAAAGGGGATGCCTTCTATTTTTTCGAGCAAAAGGTTCGCACGGTAAATACCGGTATAACGGTCTCTCCATAAGCCCTGCGGTTCTTCATCATTGGTGTACCCGCTGAATTTGGCCATTCTCACCAGTCCGGGACGGTCGCCGGGACCTGAGCCGCCGGCATAGGCATCATCAGACATGATGTTGCTGACGAGGTCGTAAGGATGATAGCCTCCGCTGCTTTGCCACTGGGTTACATCATAAATGGCCACCACTGCCTGGAAGGCATCGTTGGGGGTTTTGTAGAAATTGGCTTCCACCCTGTCGGAAAAGGGTTCTTTATCGAGAAAATCCTTGGAGCAGGAACCCAAACCGGCCATTATTACAATAAATAAAACGAATGATATGATTTTATTCATGGTCTTCAAGTTTAAAAGGTTAGAAATTGAGATTAAAGCCAAACATATAGGTTCTTGCCTGTGGGTAGATATTCCGGTCGATGCCGACATCCAGCGCCCATTTGGCCCCGATTTCCGGGTCAAAACCCTTATATCCGGTGAAGGTAAGCAGGTTGGTACCGGTGAAATAGAATCTCAGTTTGGCGATATTCAGCTTTGAGGTAACCGAGTTGGGAAGTGTGTAACCCAAGGTCAGGCTTTTCAGTCGCATATAGGAGCCATCGTGCACATAGAAATCGGATACCCTGAAGAAGTTTTGGTTAGGATCGGCCACAGTTACCCGTGGGAAATCGTTGGATGATCCTTTTTCGGTCCAGCGGTCCATCACCGAGGCTTCCCAGTTCGACATGGGGAGGTCGTACCGGCGGGTTCCGGCATAGATTTCCTGCCCGAAAGCGCCATACCAGAACATGTTGAAATCAAATCCTTTATATCCGGCGCTGAAGTTCAGACCCATGGTGAAATCGGGATAGGGATTCCCGATATTGGTACGGTCCTTATCATCGATCCGGCCATCATCATTCACATCGACCCAAATGAGGTCGCCCGGTTTGGCGTTGGGCTGCAGCAGGGTATCGCCATTGCCCCTGTGGGCATTGATCTGACCCTGATCCTGGAACACGCCGGCCGTGCGGTATCCCCAGAAATAGGCGATGGGTTCGCCCACTTCGGCCATACAAACGTTGTACATACCCACGGCAACACCGGCGCCGTAAATACGGCCTTCGGAGTTGTTGATTTCAGTTACTTCATTTTTGTTGTAACCACCGTTTAGTCCAACATTGAAGGAAAAGTCTTTAATGAGCGTCTTGTAGCTTAATTCGAGTTCGATACCTTTGTTATTAACAGTACCGCCATTGACCGTAGGAGCGGCATTTCCCACATAAGCGGGGATAGGAGCTACCACGAGGAGGTCTTCCGTGTTTTTGTTGTAAAGATTGATGGTAGCCGAAAGTTTATCATTGAAGAAGCGTCCGTCGATACCAATATTGGTTTGCACGGAGGTTTCCCAACGGAGATCGGGATTGGAGACTCCAACCGGATTGGAACCTACATAAATGGTTTCGCCGGTTCCGAAAGTATATTTGCTGCCAGAACCAATAACCGAGGTATATTTGAAGGAGCCGATGGATTCGTTTCCGTTTTTACCCCAGCCGAGCCTTAATTTCAGGAAGGAAACTGCGGGTGCATTCTGCAGGAAGGATTCTTTGGTCAATACCCAGCCGGCTGAGAAAGCAGGGAAATAGCCGAATTTATTGTTTTCTCCAAAGTTGGAGGAACCATCGGATCTGATTACTGCTTCGAGAATATATTTGTCTTTGTAATTATAATTACCTCTGGCGAAGTAGGAGAGCAGGGTGTGTTCGAAGGCGCTTCCCCAGGCACGGTAGCTTTCTTCGTCGGTACCGTTATCGATATAGCTGTGCTCATAATCGTCGAACAGCAGGTTCGATTTGCGTCCGCCCATCCAGTCGTGGCGGTGGCTGTTGGCAGTCATCCCGGCCAATGCAGAGAAAGAGTGATCTTTAATGGTTTTGGAATAGGAGATGGTATTTTCACTTTGCCAGGTGTACCATTTGTCATAGCCGGCGCTCGCTTCCGAATTGGAGGTTCTCACATTGCCGCCGAGGTCGTATATGGGCACAAAGGATCTCCAGAAACCGTTGGCCAGTTCGATGCCGAGGTCGGATTTTACTTTGAGTCCCTTGATGATTTCGAGTTGTCCCCACATGTTTCCGGCCAGTTTATTTTCCTGGTTTTCGGTGTTGAGGATATCCACATAAGCCACCGGGTTTACCACTTCCTGAGTGGCATAATCCGATTTGCCCCAGCTGCCGTCGGCATATTTAACCGGGGTCAGGGGATCCATATTCACGGCTTTGGCCAGTGGGCCGCCGAATTCGGCATTGGGATCGATGCCGCGGGTTTTTTTACGGATCAGGGCGAGGTTTTCACCGAAGGTGAATTTGCCGGTATGGTGTTCGGAGTTCACCCGGGCGGATACCCTTTCATAATTTGATTTTCCCTGGGCAACAATACCATCCTGGGTGCTGTATCCGATAGAGGTGAAATATTTTGAAACGTCGTTACCCCCGCTGATGGTGAACTGATGATTCTGAAGCGGGGCATTTTTGTAGAACAGTTCTTTTTGCCAGTCGGTGCCTGAACCAACCGTATCGAGAATGGCCTGTGGATTGGGAAACGGAACGGGGCTTCCGTCGTTTCCATAGGCTTCATTCATGATTTCCATGTATTGGGCGGCATCGAGCAGGTCGACCTGTTTCCAGGGATTTTGAACGCCGTAGGAAAAATCATATCCCACATTCATTTTGCCTTTGCTTCCCTGTTTGGTAGTGATGAGCACTACGCCATTGGCGCCCCGGGCTCCGTAGATGGCTGTGGCGGATGCATCTTTCAGCACTTCCATGGACTCGATGTCGCTGGGGTTGATATAATCGAGGCCTCCAACGGGCATTCCGTCAACAATATAGATGGGATCGGAGTTTCCGGTGGTACCGGCTCCTCTGATCCGGACTGTGAGTCCGTCGCCGGGCTGACCGGAGTTGGCAATTACCTGTACGCCGGCGGTATTACCCTGCAGAGCCTGTTCGAGCCGGAGTGGTTTAAGCCGCTGGATATCTTCACTGGTTACTTTGGAGATGGCCGAGGTGAGCAGGCTTTTTTTCTGTACGCCGTAGCCAACCACCACCATTTCATCGAGCATGGCCACATCGGGCGCCAGGCTGATGTTAACCACGGATGTTTTACCGGCGCTTACCGTGAGGGAGGTTTCTCCGGTTTTATATCCGATAAAACTGATTTTTAAAGTTACCTCGCCGGCAGTTACTTTTTCAAGGATGAATTTACCGTTGAGATCGGTTATGGTACCCATGGGCGGTTTGGCGTTAAGCACCACCACATTGGCGCCGGGGAGCGTTTCCCCTGAATTTTTGTCCCGGACTTCGCCGGAGATGGTGCCGGTTTGGGCAAGTACCATCCCGGAAACACCCAGGAACAACCATAAAAATACGAATCGTAATTTTCTTCTCATAGCCATTGAATTTTGATTAATACAATTTGTAAAGGAACAGATTTTCCGAAAAATGACAACGATGCAAAATAAATCAATTTGTGTTGAGCATACATTGAAATATTTCAATTAATCCATAGAATGTTTATGAGATAGAAGTTGTAAGATTTTCGGGGCTGTTTCATTTTTCAACATAATATTCCCTTTTATGGAATAATAGGCCAAAACCAGCAGGTATGAATTTGGGGTTGCACGGAATTGGTCTGACAAAACCTTTCAATGTGTTAATTTTATTTAAATCTTAAATTTTAATGAAATCTCCCGGCCAGAATAGAACGGATTTAAGTAAGGAATCAATTGTTTTAAACAGAGGGTTTTGTAAATTACATTAATAAGATTCTCAGACAACCTAAATATATTTAAAATATTGTATGTTATATTAAGACAAAAAATTGTTAAACAATGTAAATATCTGAGGCCTAATAGTTGAATAAGTAAAAAATTAATTTAATTCTTATTGGGTTATTAATGTTTATTAATCAATTATTAATCAATACTTAATATTCAGAACTATAGTAAAGAACTTTACAACATTTCCTTCCAAAAATTCTCTCCAGTAATCTCTTCATAATCAACAGATTATTTCGTGGTTTCGTAGGCGCTTTTATTATGTGGATTCGAAAGAACGTGGTTTGGGTTTGTAAAATTATTTATAAAGTTCACATTGCGGCATTTATAAGAATTTCCCGAAACGGGAATTTTAACGTTCAGTTCTCAAAAACCGATCAAAAAGTTCTACCATGAATACACAACTTGTACCTTGTAAAAGTTCATTATCAGAGAAGCAAAGCGCCGAAAGCAACGGCAGGGCCATCAACCGCCTTATTTTTACCTGCGCTCTGATAGTTTTATTAATCCCGGTGGTGGGATACAGCCAGAATTGCTCGGTGAATGCCGGGGTTCCGGAAACGATCTGTCCCAATGAAACTTTGTTTCTGTACGGTAACGCAACAGGTTCATTTCCTGCGGGAGGCCCGGTAACTACCTGGACTCAGGTGGGCGGCCCCACAGTGACCATAGTGAACCCGGATAGTCTGAAGACCCAGGTGCTTAATTTCCAACCGGGAACCACGTACAGGTTCAGGATCACATCCACCTGCCAGGACGGATCGGTGGTATTTCAGGATGTGGTAAAAACAGTTCAATATGTTACAACGGCCAATGCAGGACCGGATGCCACCTACTGCCCCGGAGTATATTCACTGGCAGCCAATCCGCCGTTGGGAATAAATGAGATTGGCTACTGGCAGGGTTCAGGAAGTAACGGGGTTACGGTAAGCGATACGGCATCGCCAACCTCATCCGTCACCCTTGCCGCAACAAGTTCCGGTACCACTGCCCTCACATGGATAATTACAGATACACTAACCGATTGCTCATCTTCCGATATTGTAAACATAACCAATATTGGCGGATTAACACCCGTAAATGCCGGGTTGAACCAGAACATTTCCAACTGCTATTCTACCACACAAACTGCAACGTTGGGCGCTTCCAATGGCGGGACTGGTTTTGGCGGGCAGCAGGGAACCTGGATTGTGATATCCGGACCCAACGTTCCTGTATTCAGCAATATAAACTCCTCCTCATCTGGTATCTCAAACCTTATTGAAGGCACATACAGGCTGGTGTGGTTTGTTACCGGGCCCTGCGCTACCGGTTCGGATACAGTAGATATTATTGTTCCGGCTGCAACGGCCAGTGTAACGGATGCCACGATCAGTGGAGGAGGCAGCCAGTCGTTTTGCGACGGAAGAACTTCAACCGTTCTTGTGGCCAATACACCCAACTATTTGTATGAAACCATGCAATGGACTTATGTAAGCGGGACAAACCCGGTTACCATTGTTTCGCCCAACAGTCCAGTTACCACCGTTACCGGGCTGGTTCCTGCGGCCGGTAATTCCTATACCTTTGCCTATACCATTACCAATGATACCACCGGGTGTTCGAACTCCGAAAATGTAACCGTGAACTTCGTGAATCCGGCTGTGATTGATATTACTCCCGAAAATGTCATACTGCCCTGCAATGTATCTGTAGCTTCCATTCCGTATACCCAGAGCGGGGGCAGTGGCGCTACCCAGTTCCGGATTCTCAGCGGACCAATTACCGTTGTGGGAAGCGATACGCTTGTTTTTCCCAACGACTGGGCGAATACGGGCGCTTCGCCGGCCACCATTATCGGGCTTACCGGCCTGGGTACCTATGTGGTAGAATTCCGCAGAAATGCTCCTGACGGGTTCGGTTGCAGCGATGCATTCGATCAGGTGAATGTGGTTACCTCTTTTCTGAATGATCTTTCCAATGCCGGTACCGACCAGGTACTGGATTGCGGGGTAAACGAAACGGTGGTTGCCGGTAATGAACCTCAGGAAGGAGAAGGAACGTGGTCGCAGGTGAGCGGCCCGAACACAGTTACCTTTGACGGAGGTGTCAATGATCCCGATTTACATATTGTGGGAATGATCCCCGGCCTGTATACTTTCAGATGGTTAATTTATGCCGGTCCGTATTGCGAACCCAATTTCGACGACATGACCGTACTGGTAGCTGATTCGATACCCGAATATCATGATGCCGGACCCAATGATACCATTTGCGAAAATTCGACACTTTATTTAAGTGCAGTTCATCCGCATCAGCCTTTTGAAGATGGTATCTGGTCTATCAGCCCGGTTCATGCAGGCATTGATTTTTCTGATTCAACCAGTAATACTTCTACAGTAACCGGGCTGACAATAGCTAATAGTCCCTATAAATTATACTGGACGGTATATAACGGATGCGGAGAAAAAACCGACTCCTTGATCGTGGTGGTAAACAATGAACAAGGTCCAATTCCGGCTCTGGCCGGTCCGGATATGTGTTTGCAGGAGGATACCACGCAGGTGGTTATGGGTGGCAATAATCCAAGTATTGGAGAAGGAGAGTGGAACTGGCTTTCAGGACCCAATTTTCCTGTTATTGCTGATACAACTTTATATAACACAGCCATTACCGGAATGATTCCCGGCACCTATACGTTTGAATGGGTGATCGTTTGCCCGCTCTGCGATTGTGAACCTACCCGGGATACCGTTATGATTACTATTGGGCCGGATATAACCGTTCCCATCGCCGGCTCGGATATCACCCTTTGCGGCGACAGTGTGAGAATGGCAGCCAACAGTCCTGCAGTTGGAACCGGTGAATGGTCGTTTGTGTATGGAAACGGCGGATACACCATAGTTGATTCCAGTTCAAATATCACCGATATAACAGGGCTGATCAGCGGAACCTATAAATTCCGGTGGACCATTACCAATGGCGCCTGTACCGCTTATGACGATGTGCTGATTTTTGTTACCGGCGAAGGTCCCTCAACGGCCAATGCCGGTATTGATAAAGATGTTTGCGGGGATAATTTTGTAGCGATGACGGCCACAACCCCAGCCTCCGGAACAGGAATCTGGAGCCAGATATCCGGTCCCAATACCGCTACCATTGATAGTGTTAATTCGCCCACAACTAACATAACCGGATTGATTACCGGTGAATATCAGTTTGTATGGACGGTTTCATCGGGAATTTTCTGCGATCCTTCCAAAGACACCGTTAATGTTAATGTGATACGGAATGCCAATGCCGGTGCTGACCAACAATATTGTGATACCATTTCCACCGTTAACCTGACAGGTACGGTGGGAAGTTCGGGGGACTGGACCCTGTACACAGCCCCTGGCGGAGCCAGCCCTGTAAATATCGACAGCATAGCACCCAATGCAGCTGTAGTCACTTTTTCAGCGCCTGTTGTGAACGGAGTATATCAATTCATTTATACAATACCTGCGCTTACCTGTGCAACCACCGATACGATGAAAGTATCCATCTGGGGCGACCCTGATCTGGCCTATGCCGGCCCTGATCAGTCCTTGTGTAATGCAACTGTTTTTAATCTGAACGCTACCCCGGTAAGCTCACCCAGTGTTGGAACCTGGAGTAAGATTTACGGACCATCAGGAGGCAGTTTTAGTCCGAATAATACAACGTACAATGCCTCTTATACTGGAGCTACCACGGGGCTATACGTTTTTGAATGGAATGTGGCCAACGGCGGATGCGACCAGGCTGACCAGGTACGGATTGAAAATTTTAAAGAGCCCTCAACTGCCAATGCAGGACCTGATCAGGCGCTTACCTGCAGCGCTACCGCCACTATGGCAGCCATAGAAACTTCCATTGGAACCGGAACCTGGAAATTTGTATCCAAAACCGGAGATGCCCCCATGCCCACATTTAATTCCACCCTTTTGTACAATGCGGTAGTTACCGGTTTAGGTCCTCAAAGCAGCGGCGATTCGGCCGTTTATGTATTTGAATGGTACACCTTTAACGGTCCAGCCTGTGATACGCTACGAGATACGGTAAAAATTACGGTTTATCAAATTCCTACGCCGGCCAATGCAGGAAGTGATCAGACATTTTGTGAATCAACCATGGCAACGCTGGCGGCCACGCCGGTGATTACCGGTTCAGGGTACTGGAATGTGGTTACCAAACCCACAGGAGCGTCCCATCCCGTATTTACACCCGATTCACTCACCTATAATGCAGCGCTTTCCGGTTTGACTTACGGAGTTTATACCCTGAAATGGAAAACCCAAACCGAGTATTGTTCATCGGAAGATCAGATGACGATTACCGTTTATAAATATCCCTCATCGGCAGAAGCCATGGCCGATACGTCGATATGTTTGTATGAGGATGTGATCCTTGAAGCCACGGCGCCCACCTCAGGTACCGGTTTATGGACGCAGGTTTCGGGAAAGCCCGTAACCATTTTAACTCCGGCATCCAACACCACGGGAGTAATCGGCATATTACCGGAAGAAGCGGTTTATACCTTCCGTTGGACCGTTTCGAATGGTATCTGTACCGACAGTACGGACAATGTTACCGTTACCATTGTAGGCAATCCGCCCATTGCACATGCCGGTCCCGACCAGTTATTCTGCAATGTTATGGGAGCTGACACTACCGCCCTGCTGGATGCTCCCAGTTTGTTATCGGCCAGTTATAATGTTGTACAGCCCTGCTTTGGAGGTACCGGTACATTAGGAGTATCGGGCAACAATGGCCATCCGCCCTATTTGTATTCACTGGATGGCGGAACCCAGCAATCTTCGGGATCGTTTTACGGGATTGCCGACGGAATACATTTCGTAACCGTTGAAGATGCTTCCGGTTGCCAGTACAGGATTGAGTTTGAAATTACCGTACCGGATGAGATGATCCTTACTGCAGCCCGTCAGCAGAATGTGAGCTGCAACGGATTATCTGACGGTTACCTGTTGCTGTCGGCTACAGGCGGTTCAAAACCCTACTATTATTCAATTGTATCCCAGCCTGAAGGAGGTACCACAGCCACCATATCCGGAAACCTGGTATCGAACATGGAAGCCGGAAACTATACATTAAGTGTGACCGATAATAAATGTACGGACAACCTTAATATTACCATTACCCAGCCTTCGGCTGTTTCTGTATCAGGGGATGTGACCGATGTTACCGGTTGTTATGGCGATGCCAATGGAAGTATTGATATCACCGCGTCAGGAGGTACTTCTCCCTATATTTACCAATGGAGTAACGGAGAGATTACCGAAGATATCTCCGGCCTGACCGCCGGGAACTATACGGTTTTGGTTACCGATGATAACGGCTGCACCAAAACACAGTCGTTTACCGTTAACCAGCCTGCACAGAAAACCATTACAGCCAGTTCGCTGACGACTTCGCCCTGTCTTACGCCAACCGGATCGGTGGTATTAACCAGCAGCGATGGAAGCGATATCAACCTGTCGGGCGTGGGCACCCAGAATTCGGGAACGACCTTCAGCAATCTTTCAGCCGGTACCTATATAGCTACCTCTCAAGGCACTTGTCCGGTAACTTCTTCAGTGACCATTGGATTCAGCGACAGCACGCTGACAGCTTCAGCCAGTGTAAGTCAGATAGTTTGCAACGGGGGAACCGGATCGGTAACCATCACTGCATCAGGAGGAAACACCCCTTATGTTTATAGTCTTGACGGCGGCGCCAACGGAGGCTCCAATACTTTTTCGGGATTATCGGCCGGAACCCATTATGTAACCGTTACTGATGAAAACGGAAGCGGTTGCTCGTACCAGGTGTATTTTACCATTACAGAACCCCCGGTATTAAGCATCAGTTCCACCATCATTTCCCATGTAACCTGTAACGGAACATCTACGGGTGTGGTATTGCTGAAAGCCACCGGTGGCAGAAGCCCTTATGTATACACGATACTGAACCAGCCTGCCGGCGGAACTACCGCAGTGGTTAATGGCAACCGGATCACCAATATGGAGGCAGGTACCTATGATTTCAGGGTGATCGACAATAACGGATCCGGATGTACGGCCGATATTACATCAGTTACCATTACTGAACCCGATGAACTGGATATAACTACCGTACCCGCTGTATTAAATGACCCCACCTGCTATACCGGTAGTGACGGAAGTATTGATATCACGGTTTCGGGCGGAACTTCGCCCTACATTTATAATTGGAGTAATGGTTCCACATCGGCGGATCTTTCAGGGTTGATTGCCGGAAATTATAACCTGACCGTTTACGATGATAATGGCTGCAGTGTATACTCCGGGTATACGCTGTTTAATCCGACAGCGGTAACGATCACCCCATCCATTGGGGATTATCCCAATTGTACCAGTAATATTGGTACCATAACACTCACCAGTTCCAATTCCAGCAATATCACCATGAACGGCGAAACCAAATCATCAGGTTCGCTTTGGGAAGATCTGGGCGCCGGGGTTTACCTGGCTGAATCCGGAGGAACGTGTCCGAGAACGGTATCCGTTTCGATCCCCTCTCTTACGGAGGCCTACTGGAAAGTGGTTTCCAAACCGCCATCAGTACCCCATCCTGTCTTCGGCGATTCAACATTGCACGAAACTACCCTTTCCGGATTGGTACCGGGCGATTCCAATGTGTACGTAGTGGTCAGGGTACACAGCTCCGGGTCAACCGCCTGCGATGAAACGGACACCATGAATATCGTGCTTTTTGCCCGTCCGCTTACCTATGCCGGCGCCGACCAGACATACTGCGACGGGGATGAGTTCACCCTTACCGCAACCACTCCCGATTATGGTACCGGAACATGGACCAGGCCAAACGGACCCAACGTACCCACCATCACCGATCCTGATTCTCCCACTACCACAGTTACCGGTGCCATAACCGGAACGTATGTTTTTCGATGGACTGTCAGAAACGGAACAGAATGCGATTCTGTTACAGATGATGTGGCGATTATTAACCGTGTTGCTTTATCGAGTACCGGGCCCGCCGATACCACGGTATGTGATGAAGCGGAACCGGAACTTTCGGTGACCCCTTTGAACGGATCGGGCAGTTATGAATACCAATGGCAGGTAAGCGATACCGACTGTGACGGCACCTGGAGCGATATCCCGCTGGCTACCGGTCAAACGTATCAAACGCCGGTATTATCCACCGGGTTCTATTATTACCGGGTAAAAATTTCGGATACAGAAGGAATTTGTGAAGATGATACTTCGAGGTGTGTCACCGTAACGGTAGTGGATGATCCTTCTTTCTCAGCCCAATCAGGCAATCAGTCGATTTGTGAAGGAGGCAATGCCGGTTTTTCGGTAACCCCGACAGGGGGTACCGGTACCTTCTCCTATCAGTGGCAACGATCAACCACGGCCTGTACCGGCCCCTGGGCCAATGTTGGTACCAACAGCGCCTCCTATAATACCGGAACGATGAACACCCCCGGAACCTATTATTACCAGGTTTTGGTCAATCAGACCGGGCTCGATTGCGATCCGCTTACTTCAAACTGTATGCAGCTTACGGTAGTGGCCGATCCGGTGATCGCCACCCAACCCGTGGGCGCCAATATCTGTTACAATGCTACCCACACCATGACGGTTACCGCAAGCGGCGGAACCGGCACTTTCTCGTATCAGTGGCAGGTTTCCAATACCGGAACCGGCGGATGGAGCAATGTGGGAACTGATTCCGATAGTTATACAACGGCAGCTTTGACAGCCAACCGCTATTACCGGGTGATCATTTCGCAAACCGGTAATGGTTGTGCCGTACTGACATCGGATGTAGTACAGGTATATGTGGCCAGGATTACCACTCAACCGGTGGCCACAGATGCCATCATTTGTGTGGATGGCTTTTCTGATTTATCAGTGGTGACCGAGCCGGGCTCACCGGCCATAGTGTATACCTACCAGTGGCAATATGATTCAGATCCCGGAGGGGGAGTATCATGGGCCAATGTAGCCGACGGAACTCCGGCAGGGGTTGCCTATACCAATGCCACCACCGCCACCATGACTGCCGATGGTTTTGATAATACCGGAACTTACGATTACAGGGTTCTGGTGCAGGCAACAGGTCTCTCCTGTACCCAGATTGAATCGAGTGCTGTTACGGTTACCGTAACAACGGATCCCAATATTACCGATCAACCCGATGCAGCCACTATTTGCGAGGGTGAGACCACCCTGCTTTCGGTAACCGCTACCGGCGGTACGCCTGTTTTAAATTACCAGTGGCAATATGATAATGATCCCGGAGCCGGCGAAGACTGGGTAAACGTGGGTACCAACAGTCCGACCTACACTACCATGACGCTGACGGCTGACAGGGATTTCCGGGTGATAGTCACCTCCCCCGGAAGCGACTGTAATACCACCACCTCAAATGTGGTCACGGTAACGGTGAATAATATTACCGCAGGAACCATTCAGGCCGATCAGACGGTTTGTTACAATTTCGCTCCGACCTTATTAACCACCAACACATCACCCATTCTGGACGGATCAATTTCATACCAGTGGCAGCAAAGTACTTCCGGTCCGTCAACAGGATTTGCCAACATCGTGCTGAACGGTAATAATGAAACTTATCAGGCTCCGGCTTTAACCGATACCACCTGGTTCCGGAGAATTGACATCTCAACCCTGAACTTAGTCCCCTGTCAGGATACCACCAATGCCGTGAAAGTGACCGTGGAACCCTATCCAACCGCTACGCCCAGCACGGTGAAGCAGGTCATCTGCAGCGGAGCTACGCCGGGCATAACGGTAAATGTAACTGCAATTGATGGTCACAAATACCTGGTGAGCAGCATTTCCAATCCGGGAGGAGTAGGAGGAGTATCCACAGCTCCATACACCCAGACTGATGGCGGTATGGTGGAAACCAACGCCCTGACCAATGTAACTTCTTCGAATGATACGGTTACCTATACCATCACGCCATATACTAACGGCCCCAATGGAACCGACGATTCAGGGACCGGGGATGACTGTATGGGAACTCCGTTTGATGTTAAAGTAGTGGTAGAGCCCGTTCCGGCTGCCACTGCCAGCGCTTCCAGCCAGATCATCTGCGGATCAACATCTCCCACTATCACTATAGATGTAACGGCCAATAACGGAAACCGTTACCGGATAAATTCCATCACCAATTCCGGTGGGGTTACCGGGGTTTCCACGGCTCCCTATACCCGTGCCGATGGTGAAACCATTGAACCCAATACCCTGACCAACAGCACCAGCGCTACTCAGTCTGTCGTCTATTCTATTTCTCCGTATAATTATGGGACCAATGAAACCGATAACAGCGGGGGAGGAGACGACTGTCTGGGAACCGCTTTTAATGTAACCATTTATGTGGAACCCACTCCGGCGGCAACCCGTAGTACGGGTACCCAGCGAATTTGTCACAATACCGCTCCAACGGCCACTGTCAATGTTACCGCAATCAATGGAAACAATTATCTGGTGAGCAGTATTGCCAATCCTAACGGAGTATTGGGTGTTTCAACCCCACCCTATGTCAGAGCCGACGGGGCCACTATTGAACCAAACATTCTTCAGAACAATCAAACTGTAAACCGAACGGTAACTTATACATACCGGCCTTATACCTATGGAGCCAATGGAATTGATGAGTACGGGCTGGGCGATGACTGTCTTGGAGCCACCAATACCATTCAAATTATTGTACAACCCAATCCGGCAGCCACTGCAAGCTCTTCAAGCCAGACCATTTGTCACAATTCCAGCCCAACCGTGACGGTAGATGTTACGGCGGTCAATGGCAATAATTATCTGATAAGTTCCATCAGCAATCCGGACGGGGTTGGCAACGTATCCTCTGCTCCTTATACCCGTGCCGACTTAGCTACTATTGAACCCAACCCGCTTACCAATACAGGCGCTACTACAAAAACAGTTGTGTATACTATTACTCCATATACTTACGGGCCCAATAATTCTGATAACAGCGGGACCGGGGATGATTGTCTCGGAGTTCCTTTTACGGTAAGTATCACCGTTGATCCGTTACCTATACTAAGTCCCAGCGCCGGTTCAGAGATCATCTGTTCGGGAACCAATACTACCCTTACGGCTGATGTTACTGCTATCAGCGGGAATAAATTCCTGGTGAGCGCCATCAGCAATCCGGGCGGGGTTACCGGCGTATCATCAACTCCCTATACACGTGACGACAATACCCTGATTGAGCCGAATGTGCTGAATAACAATACTACCACCAACCAGACGGTAACCTATACCATTACTCCTTATTCATTCGGAGTAAATGGTACCGACAATAACGGAACGGGTGATGACTGTCTGGGAACACCCTCCAATGTGACCATAACCGTAAATCCGGTACCCGCGGCAACCAGCGCCGGCACGCAGATCATCTGCCATAACAGTGTACCTACCCTGTCGGTGGATGTAACAGCTATAAACGGCAATAATTACCGGGTGAGTAATATTTTGAATCCCGGCGGTGTAGGAGGGGTATCCACAGCGCCTTATGTAGTAGCCGACAATACTCCGGTAGAAACCGGAACGCTGACCAATATCACCAGTTCAAATGATACTGTTACCTATACCATTGTTCCTTACACCTATGGACCAAATGGTACCGATGATAATGGTACCGGAGACGACTGTACGGGAACACCGTTTGATGTGAAAATTATTGTAGAACCTTTACCGGCCGCCAGTCCTGCGGCATCGAGCGAAGTAATCTGCGGCAGCAGCGCACCCACCATAAGGGTGGATGTAACGGCCAATAACGGGAATAACTACCGGGTAAGTTCCATCACTAACCTGGGTGGAGTAACCGGCGTATCGACAGCGCCCTACACCCGTGCAGACAGTACGGTGGTTGAGCCCAATGTACTGAGCAACACTACCGGTTCGACCCAGAGTGTGGTATATACAATTGTACCGTATACTTATGGTACCAATGGCATCGATAATAATGGCACCGGAGATGACTGTACGGGAACCCCGTTTGATGTAACGATCAATGTGGAGCCTACCCCGGCAGCCACCCCGAGCGCATCCCAGGAAATCGTCTGTCATGATGATTATCCGGCTATTACTGTGGATGTAACTTCCCTGAATGGAAATAATTATTTGGTAAGTTCGGTATCAAATCCTGAATTGGTTGGAGGTGTATCCGTCGCTCCCTATACAAGAGCTGACGGATCGGTAGTTGAGCCGAATGCCCTGACCAATACTTCCGATACTGTGAAAACGGTGACTTACACCATCCGTCCCTATAATTATGGTCCTGACGGAATTGATGATGATGGAACCGGAGACGATTGTCTTGGTTCCCCGTTTAATGTAGTCATAAAAGTTGAGCCAGTACCTGCTGCTACCCCTTCTGCAGCTACCGAAACCATTTGCAGCGGCACATCGCTCTCAGTGACTGTAAATGTGACTGCACTCAACGGAAATAAATACCTGGTCAGTAATGTCAGTAATCCTGACGGAGTAGGCGGAGTAACCGGATTTCCCTATACCAGAAATGACGGGTCAACGGTTGATCCCGGCATTCTGACCAACACAGGACTGGTACCCAAAACGGTAGTTTATACGATAACCCCTTATACCTATGGTCCCAATGGTACGGATGAATCCGGTACGGGGGATGATTGTATGGGACTTAGTACATTTACTGTTACCATTAATGTAAATCCCGATCCGGTCATCACTGCGGAGCCTCAGGATACCACCATCTGTAGCGGGACTGATGCTACCTTATCCGTAACTGCTGCCGGAGGCACGCCAACGCTCACCTATCAGTGGCAAACCTCAGCCGATGGCCTTTCCGGCTGGTCGAATACCGGTACCGACAGCCCCTCATACACTACCTCGCTGTTAACCCAAACCACTTATTACCGGGTAATTGTAAACGCATCCGGTTCAGGTTGTGATCCGGATACATCAAGAGTAACTTCGGTTCATATCCCGCATATTGTCACTCAGCCGGTAGGCGATACAATCTGCCATGGCGGAACCCACAGCATGAGCGTTACTGCAGGGTCAGACGGAGGAACAGCAACGTACTCGTATCAATGGCAGATATCAGCCGTTGATTGTGATGCCGGTTACTATGATATTTCAGGGGCTACTTCAAGTACCTATACGACATCGGCATTAAATGTCGACAGATATTACAGGGTGATCATTACTTCCTCCAATCCCACCTGTACCATTGTTTCTGATTGTGCTCCGGTGTATGTTATACCGGATCCGACAATTTCTTCCCATCCATCAGGTGGTACTATTTGTACGGGCAGTACCTATACCATGTCAGTGGTTCCTTCGGGAGGTACCGGCGACTATACCTACCAGTGGCAAAGCGCTTCAGCCATAGGCGGTCCTTATGCAAACGTCAGCGGAGGAACCGGCGCCAATACAGAAACCTATACCACGGATAACCTGACTTCAACAACCTATTTTAAGGTGATTGTATCAGCCACCGGCGCCGGGTGCGGATCGGTGACCTCCAATGCTGCCACCGTAACGGTTAATCAGCAGTCAACTGCTTATGCAGGACTCAATGATTCTATCTGCAGTAATGAAACTTTTGCTCTGAATGGTACAGCTTCAAATTACACCAGTTTACTGTGGACTACATCGGGAACAGGTACTTTTAACAATCCAACCTCCCTTACACCGGTTTATACACCCAGTGCTCCGGATATAGCTGCAGGTTCAGTAAATCTTGCTTTGAATGCCTACAGCGCTTCGCCATGTATTACTTCGAGCGATACTTTAACGCTTACGATTTTCAGAGAACCCACTGCCGCCAATGCCGGTCCTGATCAGACCACATGCGGTAATTCCACCCCGTCAACCGTTACCATGGCGGCCAATACGCCGGTTTACGGAACCGGGGAATGGTCATTGGTTACTTCAACGGTGGGTGCACTGGTACCCAATATAGTTAATCCGGCGCTTCCGGGAACCCAGATTTCAAATCTCGGATTTGGCACGGCTGCCGGTGATGTTACCTATACCTTCCGCTGGACCATCAGCAATGGGGTTTGTACATCCTCCACATCAGAGGTTGATATTACCATTGAAAGATGCTGCCCTGAAACCTTTAACGAAAACATTACGGTTTGTGCCGCTTCTTCAGGAAATTCAGTCAATGTAGCCAATGGCGATAATTCTCCGGGAGGATTCAATCTTTCACTCAATACTACTCCTTTGATTGGACCGCTTCACGGAGGCACCTTTACCTGGACATCCGGCACCACCTTTACCTACACCCCTGATCCGTTGTACACAGGAGCCGATACGGTGATTGTGGAATGGTGCGATGATCAGGTACCCCCCTGTTGTGTAAATGATACCATATTCATTACCGTTTCACCAGTGGCTAATGCCGGACCTGATCAGTTATTATGCGATCAGACCTATGCCATTCTGGAAGGAAATATCGTTACAGGAGCCACCGTAGCCTGGAGCCAGCTATCAGGTCCCTCCCCGGCTTATCTGTTCCTGCCCGATAATCCTGAAGCAGTAGCCTTTAACCTGCTTGAACCGGGTATTTATGTTTTCGGATACTCGATGACTAATGGAGCCTGCAGCTCCAGTGACCAGGTTAGTATCACCATTTATGAAGATCCTACGGTTGCTCTGGCTGGCCCCGATCAACTGCTCTGTGAAGAAACTTCCACTACTCTCGAGGCAAATACCGCCTTGATCGGAACCGGAGTGTGGTCGCAAAGAAGCGGACCCTCCAGCGCCGTATTTTCAAATATTAACTCGCCGGTAAGTACCGTATCTTCGCTCACTTATGGCGATTACCTGTTCCGGTGGACGATCAGTAACGGAGTATGTGATACCACTTATGATGAAGTTGAGGTTACCATTTCCCGCCAGGCAACAGTCAGTGCAGGGAACGACACCACCTTTTGCGAAACGGAAATTCCGTTTACCCTTAACGGTGCTGTTGCAAGTCATTACACTTCACTGCTCTGGAGTACCTGCAGCAACGGTTGTGGCACTTTCAGCGATCCCACCATCCTGAATCCGGTATTTACGCCCACTGCCTCTGATATTCTGAACGGATTTGTTGTCCTCAAACTCACCGCATTCTCTGAAGAGCCATGTGATACGGTGACCGATCAGCGTATCGTTCATATTTCAAAGCAGGCAGTAGTAAATGCAGGCATTAATATAACCATTTGCGAGGGTGAACCCTATACCTGTTGTTGTGGTATTTCGGCCATTAATACCACAGGTTTGCTGTGGACCGCCAATCCCGGAGCCACCGGAACACTTTCCAATGAAACCTCGCTTTATCCTACCTATACTCCCGGACCGGGAGAAACCGGCGTAGTTACGCTGACCCTCACCGGCTCATCTGCAGCGCCTTGTGCCGATAGCGTGGATTCCATGACCATTACCATATTGCCGGATGCAGAGGTTAATGCAGGTCCGGATCTTGAAATTTGTTCAACAACCGCATCTGTGAATCTCACCGGAACCTCAGCTTCGAATGCCACATCCTATCTCTGGGCTACTTCAGGAACCGGAATCATTACCAATCCCACCTCGCTAACTACAGCCTCCTACGCCCCCGGCGCCTCGGATATAGCCACCGGACAGGTACAGCTAACCCTTACAGCTACAGGCGCCTGCGGATCAGTAAGCGATATGCGGGTGCTGACCATCTGGCCGGCAGTTACCGTGAACGCCGGATTTAACGATACTATCTGCGAGGGCAATCAGTTCCTGCTGAATGCGGCTACTGCCGCCAATTACTCGCTGCTGACCTGGTCGAGTACAGGAGGAACTTTCAATAATGTGAATGCCCTGAATCCGACATTTACGCCAACCACAACCGGTAATATTACCATCACTTTAACCGGAACAGGAATAGGTACATGCAGTAATGCACAATCTTCAATAACACTCACAGTATATCCAAACCCAACCATTGCACTGAGCGACCTGGTAAATACATTGTGTAACTCTTCGGTGGGATCAGCTACACTCACCGGCAGCACAACCGGAACGGTAAGCCTGAATGGAGGAACACCGGTGGCATCTCCGGCCACTTTTGCCGGACTGGCTGCAGGATATTATACCGCAGTGTTTACAGCTACTGCCACCGGATGTAATGCTGATACCAGCTTTAACATCATCAGTGAAAACAGCGATCTTGCAGCCACAGTTTCTGTATCCGATCCTCTATGTAACGGGGGAACTGTTACGGCAACCATCACCGCTACCGGAGGTACCCTTCCATACAGCTACAGTCTGAATGGTGGTACCGCACAGGGCTCAGGTACCTTTAACAACCTGGGCGCCGGAGTTTATAACGTATTGATTACCGATGACAATACCTGTACCTATAGTCTGAGTTTTGATATTGACGAACCGGAACTGCTGACTATTGCCCTGGTAACTCAGACCAATGTATTGTGTTATGGAGATTCGACCGGTACTATAACCGTATCTGCCAGTGGTGGTGCAACCGCTTACACATTCTCTGTATTCTCTCAGCCAGCCGGCGGAAGCAATGCAGTAGTAACAGGCAATACCATCAGCAAGATGGAAGCCGGAAATTATACCATCAGAGTAACCGACGGAAACAGTTGCACGGCCAATCTGAATGTAACCATAACCCAGCCTGCAGCAGCGCTTTCAGCTTCTGCTACGGTTAATGCGAATGTACTTTGTTATGGAGCTTCTACGGGCTCAGCAACGGTGAATCCGACCGGGGGTACAGCTCCTTATACGTATTTGTGGGAAAACGGTTCCACTGATAAAACGGCAACTGGTCTTGCAGCCGATACTTATGATGTCACGGTGACTGATGCCAACGGCTGCACCACCACCACGAGCGCTGCCATTACGCAACCAGCAGGGCCCATTACGGTGAACGCAGGCGCTGATGCGGTTATTTGCAGCAGTGACATCAGTTATACATTGGCCGGCTCAGCCACCAATCATACCACCGTTTTATGGACTACTTACGGAACAGGTAGTTTTGATAACGACGATATATTAGGCGCTGTTTATACTCCGAGCCTTGCCGATATTGAAGCCGGTCAGGTAATCCTGAATCTTACCGCTTCAGGTTCGGCAGATTGTTTTGAGAGTGATGATATGGTATTGACCATCTGGAAAGCCGCTACGGCCTTTGCCGGCAACGACGGCACGCTGTGTAATGGCACCACGTTCCAGGTGTTGGATGCCTCGGCTTCGAACTACGCAACGCTTGCCTGGACAGAAAACGGAACGGGTTCACTGGATGATGCCAATATCCTGACTCCGGTTTATACCCCGTTAGCCGGTGAAACCGGAACCATTAAACTGGTACTTACCGTTACGCCCCAGGGCGGATCGGTATGCCCGGTAGCCAAAGACTCGATGTACATTACCATTACCAATGTCCCGACCGTAAGCGCCGGATTGGATGATGAGATTTGTTCGACAGGCACCTGTGACTTAACAGGAAGTTCTAATACTACGGTTGAATGGACCACGAGCGGCACAGGAACTTTCGATGATGAAACCGACGTGAATGCAACATATACCCCAAGTCTGGCCGATATCAATGACGGCCAGGTGGTACTTACCTTATCCACCACCCAAACTGGATACTGCACGAACGTATCGGATGAGATGACCTTAACCATCTGGAAAGCCGCCACGGCTTTTGCCGGCAACGACGGCACGCTGTGTAACGGCACCACGTTCCAGGTGTTGGATGCCTCGGCTTCGAACTACGCAACGCTTGCCTGGACAGAAAACGGAACGGGTTCACTGGATGATGCCAATATCCTGACTCCGACCTATACCCCTGGTGCCGGCGAAACCGGAACCATTAAACTGGTACTTACCGTCACGCCCCAGGGCGGCTCGGTATGTCCGGTAGCCAAAGACTCCTTGTACATTACTATTACCAATGTCCCGACCGTGAGCGCCGGAGTAGATGATGAGATCTGCTCGACAGAAACCTATCAATTATCAGGAACCTCTAATACCACGGTTGAATGGACAACCAGCGGCACAGGAACTTTCGATGATGAAACCGACGTGAATGCAACCTATACCCCGAGTCTGGCCGATATCAATGATGGTCAGGTGGTACTTACCTTATCCACCACCCAGAGCGGTTACTGCACGAATGTATCGGATGAGATGACCTTAACGATCTGGAAAGCCGCCACGGCCTTTGCCGGCAACGACGGCACGCTGTGTAACGGCGTTACGTTCCAGGTGCTGGATGCCTCGGCCACGAACTATGCAACACTTGCCTGGACAGAAAACGGAACGGGTTCGCTGGATGATGCCAATATCCTGACTCCGGTTTATACCCCGTTAGCCGGTGAAACCGGAACCATTAAACTGGTACTGACGGTTACGCCCCAGGGCGGCTCGGTATGTCCGGTAGCGAAAGACTCGATGTACATTACCATTACGAATGTCCCGACCGTGAGCGCCGGATCGGATGATGAGATTTGCTCAACAGGCACCTATGATTTAACCGGAAGCTCGAACACCACGGTACTCTGGACCACCAGCGGCAGTGGAACCTTCACATCACCCACTTCAGCCGCTACTACCTATACCCCGAGTCTGGCCGATATCAACGACGGCCAGGTGGTACTTACCTTATCCACCACCCAAACTGGATACTGCACGAACGTATCGGATCAGATGACCCTGACCATCTGGAAAGCCGCCACGGCCTTTGCCGGCAACGACGGCACGCTGTGTAACGGTACCACGTTCCAGGTGCTGGATGCTTCGGCCACGAACTATGCAACACTTGCCTGGACAGAAAACGGAACGGGTTCGCTGGATGATGCCAATATCCTGACTCCGGTTTATACCCCGTTAGCCGGTGAAACCGGAACCATTAAACTGGTACTGACGGTTACGCCCCAGGGCGGCTCGGTATGTCCGGTAGCCAAAGACTCGATGTACATTACCATTACCAATGTCCCGACTGTAAGCGCGGGATCAGATGATGAGATCTGCTCAACTGGCACCTATGATTTAACCGGAAGTTCGAATACCACAGTACTCTGGACAACCAGCGGCAGCGGAACCTTCACATCACCCACTTCAGCCGCTACTACCTATACCCCGAGTTTAGCCGATATCAATGATGGCCAGGTGGTACTTACCTTATCCACCACCCAAACTGGATACTGCACGAACGTATCGGATCAGATGACCTTAACGATCTGGAAAGCCGCTACGGCCTTTGCCGGCAACGACGGCACGCTGTGTAACGGTACCACGTTCCAGGTGCTGGATGCTTCAGCAACCAACTATGCAACACTTGCCTGGACAGAAAACGGAACGGGTTCACTGGATGATGCCAATATCCTGACGCCGACCTATACCCCTGGAGCCGGTGAAACCGGAACCATTAAACTGGTACTGACGGTTACACCTCAGGGCGGCTCGGTATGCCCGGTTGCGAAAGACTCGATGTACATTACCATTACCAATGTCCCGACTGTAAGCGCGGGATCAGATGATGAGATCTGCTCAACTGGCACCTATGATTTAACCGGAAGCTCGAACACCACAGTACTCTGGACAACCAGCGGCAGTGGAACCTTCACATCACCCACTTCAGCCGCTACTACCTATACCCCGAGTCTGGCTGACATCAACGACGGTCAGGTGGTGCTTACCTTAACCACCACCCAAACTGGTTACTGCACAAATGTATCGGATGAGATGACCCTGACCATCTGGAAAGCCGCCACTGCCTTTCCCGGCAACGACGGCACGCTGTGTAACGGCACCACGTTCCAGGTACTGGATGCCTCGGCTTCGAACTACGCAACGCTTGCCTGGACAGAAAACGGAACGGGTTCACTGGATGATGCCAATATCCTGACTCCGACCTATATCCCTGGACCGAGCGAAACCGGTACGGTAAAACTGGTACTGACGGTCACACCTCAGGGCGTATCGGTATGCCCGGTTGCCAAAGACTCTTTGTTAATCACCATTACCAATGTCCCGACCGTGAGCGCCGGATCGGATGATGAGATTTGTTCGACAGGCACCTATGATTTAACCGGAAGCTCGAATACCACAGTACTCTGGACAACCAGCGGCAGTGGAACCTTCACATCACCCACTTCAGCCGCTACTACGTATACCCCGAGTCTGGCTGACATCAACGATGGTCAGGTGGTGCTTACCTTAACCACCACCCAAAATGGTTACTGCACGAACGTATCGGATGAGATGACCTTAACCATCTGGAAAGCCGCCACGGCCTTTGCCGGAAACGACGGCACACTGTGTAACGGCACCACGTTCCAGGTGTTGGATGCCTCGGCCACGAACTATGCAACACTTGCCTGGACAGAAAACGGAACGGGTTCACTGGATGATGCCAATATCCTGACTCCGACCTATACCCCGTTAGCTGGCGAAACCGGAACCATTAAACTGGTACTGACCGTCACGCCTCAGGGCGGCTCGGTATGTCCGGTAGCCAAAGACTCGATGTACATTACCATTACGAATGTCCCGACCGTGAGTGCAGGAGCGGATGAGGAGATCTGCTCGACAGAAACTTATCAATTATCAGGAA